>Ga0326727_10022426_pt1 | contig 12202 bp, 7 predicted proteins | sample MB2enrmetagenome_FD_207643 | JGI IMG/M metagenome (GOLD analysis project Ga0326727, IMG submission 207643) | Lab enriched peat soil microbial communities from McLean, Ithaca, NY, United States - MB29MY | ecosystem: Environmental > Terrestrial > Soil > Wetlands > Peat | place: USA: New York... | reverse complement strand
AACGCGCCCTTTTTGCCGGAGAAGTGCTGGCCGCGCGCAATGTGCAGCAGTACCTTATTCCCGCGCACCTGCCTCCCACGCCCGGCTTCCTGATCGAGAGCGAATACTGCCCGTCACGCGAAGTCGGCGGTGATTTCTTCCAGGTGCTTCCCCAGGCCTCCGACGGCAGCGTGCTCATCGTGGTAGGCGATGTGGCCGGCAAAGGGATCGAGGCCGGCATGCTGGCCACGTTGATTGTCGGCGCCGTCCGCACCGCGGCCGAGTTCACCTCCGATCCCCGGCGCATCCTCGCTCTGCTCAACCAGCGGCTCTGCGGGCGCGGCTTCGTCACTTGCCTCGCTCTCAGATTGGAGCAGGATGGAAGCGCGACCCTGGTCAACGCCGGCCACCTGCCCCCTTATCTCAACGGCAAGGAGATGGCGGTCGACGGCACGTTGCCCCTCGGAGCGGTCCCGGGCATGCAATTCCCGGCCTTGCGCTTCACCCTCGACCCGGGTGACTCCCTCCTGCTCATGACCGACGGCGTCGTGGAGGCGCAAAACGCCCAGGGCGAACTGTTCGGCTTCGACCGAATCGCGGTGCATCTGGGCAGCGGTGCTGGCGGCGCTGCGTTGGCAGCCGCCGCACAGGCCTTCGGACAGGAGGACGACATCACCGTGCTCACTCTGACGAGGCTCGCCCCGGCTCCTGCGCCTGCCGCTGAGATGCGCCCAGAAACACTTCCGACCCCAGCCTGAATCGGCCGTCAGGCCCCTTCCATCGCTTCAAGCCGTCAAATCCTGTCAAATTACATCCAAATAAGTTCTTTAAAAACAATGTATTCCAACTGTTTTCATAATATTAGCGTATTGCACTCATATTTTATGAATCATTTGTGCTATAGTTTCATCAGATAGGTTGAACGGCGGTGAGCCCAAGCTCCCGCCTACCTACAAATTTTGGATACACCTGGAGGAAATCACCATGGCTATCACCCGTTGGGACCCTTTCCGCGAAGTCGTTGCACTGCAGAACCGCATGAACTCGCTGTTCGGCAACCTGAACACTGAGAATGAAAACCCGCTAACCACGGCCAGCTTCGTTCCCGCTGTCGACGTCTACGAGGACGAAAAGAAAGTCGTCCTCAAGCTCGAAGTACCGGGCATTGAAGAGAAGGACCTGGACGTCAGCGTGGAGAACAACACCCTGACCGTCAAGGGCGAGCGCAAGTTCGAGAAAGAGGAGAAGGAAGAGAACTTCCATCGCATCGAGCGCCGCTACGGCAGCTTCTATCGCGCCTTCACCCTGCCCACCACCGTGGACACGGAGAACATCGCCGCCAAGTACGACGCCGGCGTGCTCAAGCTGGAGCTGAAGAAGAAGCCCGAAGCCCAGCCCAAGCAGATCAAGGTCAACATTGCTGCCTAAGGGCGGCACCGAGCCTGTAGCTGCCAGCTTTCAGCCTCTAGCTTTTCTGCGGCAAGGCTGGCAGCAGTGAATTTGATGCGCCGGGGTGGCACCGAAGCCTTCCCCGGCGCATCTATTTTTATCGAGGGAAGCACAAATCTTTTTTGAAAATCGATCTGGACTCCGGCTGCTGAAAGCGTAAAGCTAAGAGCGAACAACTCGTGGCAAAGAGCAGGCGCCGGGCACAAACCACGGATCACGAACCACGGAGCACGAACCACGATTCACGATTCGCTCATTCACTGAGGTATTTATGGCCATTCGTTTTGACAAATTCACCGTGAAAGCGCAGCAGGCGATACAGCAAGCGCAGTCGCACGCTGCCGAGCTTGGCAATCCCGAGCTGCAGCCCGTGCACCTGTTGCTGGCGCTCATCGAGGACCGCGAGGGCGTGATCCCCGCCGTGCTTGAAAAGATCGGTGTGCCGACGGAACGCCTCGAGAGCGACCTGCACGGCATCGAGGAAAAACTGCCTCGCGTGGCCGGTGCGGCCGCACAGCCGGGCATTAGCCAGACGCTGAACAAGGCGCTGGAGCAGGCCTTCAAGGAAGCCACCAACTTCAAAGACGAGTATGTGTCGACCGAACATCTAATGCTCGGCATCGCCGGACTCAAGAGCGACCCCGCGCGTGACGCCCTGGTCGCACTCGGCGCCTCAAAGGACGCCATTTTGAAGGCGCTGACCGCGGTGCGCGGCTCGCAGCGCGTCACCGACCAGAATCCCGAAGCCAAGTTCCAGGCCCTTGAAAAATACGCCAAGGATCTAACGGACCTGGCCCGCCGCGGCAAGCTCGATCCCGTCATTGGCCGCGACGAGGAGATTCGCCGCGTGATCCAGGTGCTGAGCCGCCGCACAAAAAATAATCCTGTGCTCATTGGCGAGCCCGGCGTGGGCAAAACTGCCATCGTCGAGGGCCTCGCGCGCCGCATCGTCTCCGGCGACGTGCCCGAAAGCCTGCGCGACAAGCGCGTGATCGCGCTCGATCTGGGCTCCATGCTGGCCGGCGCAAAATACCGCGGCGAGTTTGAGGACCGGCTCAAGGCCGTGCTCAAGGAAATCGAGGAAACCAACGGGCAGATTGTGCTCTTCATCGACGAGCTGCACACGCTGGTGGGCGCGGGCGCGGCCGAGGGCGCCATCGACGCGAGTAACATGCTCAAGCCGGCCCTGGCGCGCGGCGAGTTGCGCGCCATCGGCGCCACCACGCTCAACGAGTACCGCAAATACATTGAGAAGGACAAAGCGCTCGAGCGCCGTTTCCAGATCGTCTACGTGGGCGAGCCCAACGTCGAGGACACCATCGCCATCCTGCGCGGCCTGAAAGATCGCTACGAGCAGCACCACAACGTGCGCATCAAAGATGCAGCGATTGTGGCCGCGGCCACGCTCTCGCACCGCTACATTTCGGACCGCTTCCTGCCCGACAAGGCGATTGATCTGGTGGACGAAGCCGCCGCGTCGCTCGCCATTCAGATTGGCTCCGTGCCCACCGAGATCGATCAGCTCGAGCGCCAGGCCACGTCGCTCGAAATCGAGCGCGCCGCGCTCAAGCGCGAAACCGACGCGAACAGCAAAGAGCGGCTTAAAGCCGTTGAACACGAGATCGGCAACCTGCGCGAGCAGATCACGGCGCTGCGCGCCCGCTGGACGAAAGAGCGCGAGGCCATCAACCGTGTCGGTGAATTGAAAAAGAAAATCGAAGCTCTGCGCTTCGAAATGGAGGAGCAGACCCGCAAGGGCCAGCTTGATCGCGCCGCGCAGATCCAGTACGGCGAACTGCCCAAACTCGAAGCCGAGCTAAAGCGCCTGGATGCCGTCCAAGACGGAAAGGGCGGAGCCCCGCGCATGTTGAAAGAAGAGGTCGACGAGGAGGACATCGCCAAAATCGTTTCAAAATGGACCGGCATTCCCGTCAGTCGCATGTTGGAGGGCGAGGTAAAGAAGCTCGTCCAGATGGAAGACCGCCTGCGCGAGCGCGTGGTCGGCCAGGATGCCGCGTTGAGCGTGGTGGCAAACGCTATTCGCCGCTCGCGCGCCGGACTGAGCGATCCCAAGCGCCCCATCGGTTCGTTTATTTTTCTCGGCCCGACGGGAGTGGGCAAGACCGAAACCGCCCGCGCGCTCGCCGAGTTCCTCTTCGACGACGAGCAGGCCATGGTGCGCATCGACATGAGCGAGTACATGGAAAAACATGCTGTGGCTCGCCTGATCGGCGCGCCGCCTGGATATGTTGGCTATGACGAAGGCGGCCAGTTGACCGAGGCCATCCATCGCCGGCCTTACGCGGTGATCCTCTTCGACGAAATCGAAAAGGCGCATCCCGACGTCTTCAACGTGCTGCTGCAGGTGATGGACGACGGCCGCCTGACCGACGCCAAGGGCCGGACGGTTGATTTTAAGAACACGGTGCTCATCATGACGTCGAACCTGGGCGCGGCCATGCTTGCCGGCGAGGCGCTCAAGACCGAGCACGACTTCGATAGGGCGCGCGAAAGCGTGATGCGCGTCCTGCGCGAGCACTTCCGCCCCGAGTTCCTCAATCGCGTGGACGATATCGTCATCTTCCGCCCGCTGGGCAACGCGCAGTTGAGCAAGATTCTCGATCTGCGCCTGAACGAAGTGCGCAAGTTGCTCGAAGACCGGGCCATCTCAATCGAGCTCACCGAATCCGCGCGGCAGTTGATCCTCGCCTCCGGTTCCGATACGGCCTACGGTGCGCGTCCGCTCAAGCGCGCGCTGCAGCGCATGGTTCAGGACCCGCTGGCGATCAAGATCCTCGACGGCGAAGTCCTGCACGGCGCGCACGTCAAGATCGACGTCGACCGCAAGTCGAATCAGCTGAAGTTCGAGCCCATGGGACGCGAAGCCATGGCCTGAAAGATTGAGATGGGGTGACCCATCCTCATCGCGAACGCCGGGGCCCCCAACGGTGTCCGGGGCCCCCGTGAGCGATCTTCGCTCTAGCCGGCGCAAGCCGCCTCACTGCCTCAACTCCACCAGCGTCGCGGCAAAAAATCTTCTTGACCATCACGCGTCCATCTGCCACCCTTGCCATCAAGGCATTCCCCGCCGGAGGTTCCCTTGGCAACTGCGTCCGCAGTGCAAAAAGGCAGAAGTGTGTGGCACGTTCGCGGCAATTGGAGCACGCGCGACGATCGCGTACCCTCCGCCGTCTGGCTCGGCATCTTCTGGGTAGGGATCATCGCCGGATTTGGCGTCGATTTTCCCCGCTTCCTGCATGAAACTCCTCCAGCGCCCACCGTGGTCAGGGTGCACGCGGTGGTCTTCAGCACGTGGCTGTTCCTGCTCACCACGCAGGTGCTCCTTGTCCTGCGCGATCGCGTGGCCTGGCATCGCAAGTTCGGTTGGGTTCTAGCAGGCTGGGCTTGCCTCATGGCCGTCCTGGGCCCGTGGGCTGCGATGGCATCGCAGGCTGTAGACCTGCACGGGCCGGAGTACGATCCGCCCTTCCTCTCCGTCAACATCGTGGATCTCGGCGGCTTTCTCATTCTCCTCGCCTGCGGCATCACGCTCCGGAAAAACCCGGCTGCCCACAAACGGTTGATGATGCTGGCTACTGTCTCCATTGCCGATCCGGGCTTCAATCGATTTGCCCAATGGCTCTGGCCTACCGAGCCGCAGTCGGTAGTTCTATGGTTCTTCTACGTCTTCTACGGGAATGTGCTGCTGATCGCTCTCATGGCGGCCTGGGACTGGTGGCGCGGCCGGATCATGCGGTCGTTTGTGATCGGAGCAACGGCGCTGCTCGCCGCCGAGTTTGTCGTCGCTCTTCTTTATTTCTGGCCACCGTGGAAGACGCTCACCACCGGATGGATCCTGGCTTGGGCGAAGCATTTCGCCTAGCAGCGCGAAGCGAGCCACGGCGTTCAAATGACAACCCGCGAGCCAGGTCGTACACTTCACCCATGTACGTGAGAAGTGCCGTCCGACTTGCCTTCGCTCTTTTGCTCTTTGCCACGAATTGCCACTCGCAGCAAGACGCTTCGTCCGGGATTCAGGAAATCCGGACGATCACCGTTGGACCGAAGCAATCGTCGTGGAGCCTGACGGAACTTAGCTTCCAATTCAAGGGCCAGGCACTTGCGATCTCTCCCTCTTCCGACTTTCTGATGTTTTCTCCCCGGCGCGACGGCGCCTGGGAACTGGTTCGCGTGCAGAACTGGAGCGGCCCGGTGCCGACTGTTGGCCGCCTCTCGTTGCCGGGCTACTACTCAAACGCCGACCGGCACGACTTGGACCGTCTCAATGCCGGCGTGTTCGTTACGCCCGACGGTCACTATGCCGCCTGCACCGGCACGGCGGAGTGGATTCACTACGTGCACGGCAAAACCGTGGGCCCGCGCCGCACCCAGAGCGTGCTGACGGTTATCGATCTCACCTCGTTCAAACCGGTCAAGACCCTCAGGACAAGCGCTCTGACACTGCTCGAGTTTCATTCCGTCTGGATGGACCCCCTGGGCCGAATCGTGATCACCACCCGCGATTTTGGCCCAGACAACAAGCATTCTGTTGTTCAATTGGCTATACCATCGCTTGAGGTTCAGGCGAAGTGCAATTATGTCGCGGCTACGGAGGCAGATCGCCCGGCGCTCCCGATTCCTTCGGACGAGGAAGCGTGCTCGAAGCTGACCGCGGGCGCACCGCTTGATGACTACCTGAAGCAGGAACCTTTAATCACGCCTTCCCCGGTCGCCGCGGACTACGTATGCGGCGATCCCGCGCTGGAGTATTGTCCGGAACCGGATACCTTCACCAGCGATCACCGCATTGGAATGGGCATCGAAACCGAGGGGCACGACACTCTGCTCGGAGGGTGGACTGAAACGCGCGCGGTTGCGGTCTTTTTCTCGACCAGCAGCAAAAGGGAGTTCGCGCGTCTGGACGTGACGCACCGCGCCGGCTACATCAGGCTGGTCGCTGCAAATAGGCAGGATTACCTACTTACTCTTCGCGATGGTTCGGTGCTCACGGTCTACAGTCTGCTGAGCGGCGTTCCTTGAGCCTGGACTCTTCCGCTGACAGGTAAAGGCTGAAGGTTGGCGATCCGCGGGCGAATCGCGCTACTGCCCCAACTCCACCAGCGTAGTTCCCTGTCCGCCGTTTCGCCTTTGAGACCTGGGAAAACATACAAACCTTTGCCGGCACACTCCAGCAGAAGGTCGCGCACGGTTGACCGGCCACCGGTCCGGAACTCGGCCAGCAGCCGCACAAAGGAGTGTCGCCGAGTGGTTCTTGAGAGCGAAGCTCACGAACTCACGAGGAAATCGCGAATCCACGGGAAGAAGCGCGAAGTGTTTTGAGGAACTTAGGGATTGGCCCTCGTTTTGCTTATCAATGTGTCAGGCGCCACGAGAGCGGTCGCAGTGGCGAGGTTGAAAGCCTCATTGGAAGAAGGCCGGGCAGATGAAAGCAGGATACAGACAGATCAGCATCGTTTCAGGAACGGCGAAGTCAGTATCGGTGCTAGCGGTGCTGTTTCTCGTGTTCTTTACGAAGTTTCTGGAGGCAGCCGAGCCCAATCAGGAGACGCTTCGAGCCTGGGGTGATTACGTTCGGACCGTCAACATTCACATGACAAGAAGCGCCGCTGGAGACAGCCAATTCCTGTGGATCGACGAGTCGCACGATATGGCTCAGCGCGTGCACCGAAATGAGGTGATCGTAGCAAATCACGCTTCCCAAAGCTTACCGCAGGGAGTCATCCAGGACTGGGTTGGAGCCGTGTTCATTCCCAACGTGACGCTTGATCAGGCATTGAGGGTACTGGAAAACTACGATCGCTATAACGAGTTCTACAAACCCTTCTTGACCAAGTGCACGATCATTGAACACGATGGGAATCAAATCAGGTTGAACGTTGTTGCGGCTCAGAAGATCTATTCAGTGACAGCGGCAGTGGAGACCGAAGAGCAAGTCCAGGTTGTAAGGTTGGGTCCCAAGAAGGCATACATTATGAACAACGCTCTCCGGGTTCAGGAGATTGCCGACTATGGCCAGCCCACCGAGCACCCGTATCCGGAAAGCCGGCGGCCTGGTTTCGTCTGGCGCCAAATTGGAGTTAAGCGGCTCGAAGAGCGCGATGGTGGCGTCTACATAGAACTGGAGTCGATCGTGTTGAGTCGCAGCTTTCCCATGGGGTTCGGCTGGCTGATGAAGCCGTTTGCAGACGAAGTGCCCCGGATTCTGATGCTCGATGTGCTCAATGACACGCGGACTGCTGTCCTGCAAGAAGCCCACTTGTCCCCGTCCCAGGAGCTGGCCTCAACCGGGAGCCGGTGACTCACAGCGATTGAATTCATGGAAAGTGTGCCGGCCATTTCGCCTCCGATCGACGGCAAAACAACCACAGCAGCGCCTCGAACGCCGCGTTCATGCTACTGCCGCAGCTCCACCAGCGTAGCTCCCTGGCCGCCCTCGTTCTGCGGAGCCTCCTCGATTCCTGCTACATGCGGATGATTCTTCAGGAACTCGCGCACGCCGCGCCGCAATATCCCCGCCCCGTGCCCGTGAATCACGCGCACGCGCTCGAGACCCGCCATAAACGCGCGGTCGAGATACTTTTCGAGCTCGTCGGTCGCCTCATCCACCGTGCGCCCAATCAGATTGATCTCCATCCGCATCGCGTCCGTGTTGGCGCTGGTCACCGAAACATGCACGCCCATCTGTTTCCGCACAGCGCCGAGTGGATCGGCCTTCGCCGCGGCCGCACCTGACGCTTCCGCAAGCTCGTCGCGCTTCACGCGCATCTTGATCGGCCCCAGCGCAACCTCAAACACATCCTTTTCCACTTCGCGCTGCACCTCGCCAATCTTGTTCACCGACTTGATGAGCACGCGATCGCCGGGAGCGATGTGCCGCAGCACGTGCGGCTGGGCATTGGCGTCGCCCTGATCCGCGCCGGTGCGATGCGCAACGACGGTTTGATTGAAGCTCTCCTGAAACTCGCGCCGCAGCCGCTGGATGCGCCGTTCAGCCTCTTTCGAGAGCTTCTGCTGTGCCACGCGATCCTCGACCGCGCGCACGTTCTCGCGCATCTGGTACTCGAACTCTTTCATCAACGAGGCCAGCTTTCCCTCGAGCTCACGCACGCGGTTGCGCACCTCCGCATCGCCCTCGCGCTCCAGCTTTTTCCGCTCCTGGTTGAGCGCGTATTCCTGCTCGCGGGCCGCCTTGCGTTCCACTTCAAGTTGCGCCAATTCGTCGTGCAGCTTGTCGAGGAAGCGCGCAATGTCGGCCTGTTGCGAGCCAAGCCGCTCCCGCGCCGCCGCAATGATAGCCGCATTCAGCCCCAGCCGTTCCGCCGTATGGATGCCCGCCGACGCGCCAGGCACGCCCAAATGAAACTGGTAATTCGGAACCAGAGTCTTTTCGTCCACGCCCGCCGCCGCATTGCGCACGCCCGGCGTGTTTGCCGCGTAGACCTTGAGCGAAGTGTGATGCGTCGAGATCAGCGTCCACGCACCGGCCGCGAGAAAATACGCCGCCACGGCAACCGCCAGTGCCGCGCCCTCCTCGGGATCGGTCGCCGAGCCCAATTCATCCAGCAGCACCATGGAGCGCGCGCCAGCCAGCCGCGAAAGCCGGTCCAGATTCGTGATGTGCGCGGAAAATGTCGAGAGCGCCGCCTCAATCGACTGCGCGTCGCCGATATCGGCCAGGAACGCCGTGGCCACCGGAAAATTCGCGGCCGTTGCAGGCACCGGAATCCCCGCCTGCGCCATCATCGCCAGCAGCGCCGTGGACTTCAGCGCCACGGTCTTGCCGCCGGTGTTGGGCCCGCTGATGATCAGTTGCCGCTCTTCCGCGGTCAGCTCCAGATCCAGCGGAACAATGGTCCCTCCCGTTGTCCGCAACCGTTTCTCGAGCAGAGGGTGACGGCCACCTTCAACAGATAACAACTCTGCTCCAAAGGTCGGCGTGGCGCAGTCAAAGTCACGCGCGAAACGCGCCCGCGCCAGCAGGCTATCCACCAGCGCCAGCACACGCGCGCCCTCGACAAGGCTGTGCGCGTAGCCGGCCACTTGCCGCGTGAGCGCGACAAAGATGCGGTGAATCTCCGCCTGCTCCTCCTCGATAAGCCGCACCAGTTCGTTGTTCTGCTCGATGGTTTCGAGCGGTTCCACATAAACCGTCTGCCCCGAGGAACTGGCTCCGTGAATTACGCCCGTCACGCGCCGTTTCAGTTCCGCGCGCACCGGAATCACGAATCGCTCGCCGCGAATCGTAATCAGTTCCTCCTGCGTCGCGCCTTCCCCGGTAAGTTTGCGCAGCGCCGAGCGCAGACTTTCCTCAATCACTCTCTGCTGCCGCTCCTGCTCGCGGCGGATGCGGTTCAATTCCGGCGAGGCATTGTCGGCGAGCGAGCCGTCGGGTTGAATGGTGCGCTCAATCGACTCCGCGAGCGGCCGCAGACTCGTCGACAACGCTGCAGACAACTCCGAAAGTCCAGGAAGTTTGCCCACCAGCCGCATGGGCGGCTCACGCAACAGCGCCTGCCACGATGCGACGTCGTTGGCCAACCGCGCCACGCTCTGCAATTCTGCCGCCTCCAGCGCCGCGCCTGCAATCTGTGCCTTCGCGGCCAATTGCGTTGGATCAAGCAGGCCGCCGAGAGGAATCGAAACCTGCTCCTCGAGCAAGAGCCGCACCTCGCTCACCAGCCGATGCTGGCGGCCGATCCAGTCTTCATCGGTCGATGGCTGCAAAGTGAGAATAGCCGCACGGCCCACTGGCGACGCGGCGTATGCGGCAACCAGCGCGAGCAGCGGCTCCCACTCGAGAGCGGCAAAATCGGCGTGTTCGACCGGCGACGGAATGGGATCGAGAAGCATCTTCAGGAACTATGGTAGCGGTTCGGGGCCGTTACGATGCGTTCACCGCGTCGTTTGTGCAGCCGCACCTTGTGTAGCCCTGCGTAGTGCCGCCCTTGCCAGCAGACGCGTGGAGTCGAGCGTGGGCAGCGGCGAGTTGGCGTCGTTCATGAGCAGCGGAATCTCCGTGCAGCCCAGAACCACCGCACCGCATCCCTCCGCTTCCATGCGCCCGATGATGCGCTGGAACGCGGCAGCCGCCTCGGGCCTGATGACGCCGTAGGTCAGCTCCTCCATAATGATGCGGTTGATCTCTTCGCGCTCTTCGCTGTTCGGGCGCAGAGCTTCGATGCCGCGCGCCGCAAGTTTCTCCGGATAGACCTCGCTCTCGACCAGCCAACGCGTTCCCGTAATCGCCAGCCGCCGGTAGCCGCGTTCTGCCGCTGTCGCGGCAACCACCTCCGCAATGTGCAGCCACGGCAGCGGCGACTGCTGCTCGATCAACGGCAACGCCTGGTGGATCGTGTTGTCGGGGCAGATGAGGAAATCGGCGCCGGCCCCCGCCAATATCCGCGCCGACGCGAGCATCATTTCGCCCACGCCCTGCCAGTCGCCGCGCTCGATGCGTTCCATGTATCCGGCGAACGAAGGCGTGTGCATGGTGATCTCAGGATGCGCATGGTCCCCGAGAATCTCCGCGCCTTCCGCGCAAATTGTCCGGTAGCAAAGCGCCGCGCCCTCCGCAGAGCACGCGGCAATTCCGATGTGTTCTGGCCCGATGTGTTCCGTCATATCGGCTCCCCTTCCCACTTCGCGACAACGGCCGCGGCCATGCAGTTGCCGATCACATTCATCGCGGTGCGGCCCATATCCAGCAACGTATCCACGCCGAGAAGAAGCAGGATCGCCGCCGTGGGAATGTGGAAAGAAGCCGCGGTACCCATCAGAATCACCAGCACCGAGCGCGGCACTCCGGCCACACCTTTGCTGGTCAGCATCAGCGTGAACACCATGATCAGTTGCTCACCCACGCTCAGTTGCATGCCCGCTGCCTGTGCGGCAAAAATCGCGGCCATGGAGAGATACAGGCTCGATCCGGTCATGTTGAAGCTGTAGCCCGTGGGAATCACGAAGGAAACAATCCAGCGCGGCACGCCGAACTCTTCCATGCGCTCCATGGCCAACGGCAATGCGGCCTCTGAGGTGGTGGTGGCAAACCCAATGGCCGCCGGCTCGCCCACCGCCGCGCAAAACCGGCCCACGGGAATGCGCGCCAGAAAAATGATCGGCGTTAGCACCAAGAGAACGAACAATCCCAGCGCCGTATAGTACGTTCCCACCAGCTTCGCCAGCGGCACGAGCGTCAGCAATCCCATGCTGCCCACCGCGTAGGCCAGCGCAGCTCCCGCGGCCACCGGCGCCATCAGCATGACGATCTTCGTGATGCGAAACATGACGTCGGTGAGCGACTGCAGCACCGAGACCAGCGGTGCGCGGCGCGGCTCGGGCAGCATGGCCAGCGCCACGCCAAAGAACAGCGCGAAGATCGCCACCTGCAGCACCTGGTTCTGCGCCACGGCCTGCGCAATGTTCTCGGGAAACACATTGAGCACTACGTCCTGCCATCCCGGCGCATGCGCCGGCGCCGCGGCAACCTGTGCCGACGCGGGCAACACAACGCCCCATCCCGCTCCGGACAGATTGATGGCAATGGCGCCAAGAAAAATGCCGAGCGTCGTCACCACTTCAAAAAAGATCAGCGCCTTGACGGCCACTCGGCCCACTCCGCGCAGCTCCCCGTGGCCGGCGATTCCCGTCACCAACCCGCCAAAGATGAGCGGAGCCACGATCATGCGGATGAGGCGCAGGAAGATGTCGCTGAGAAATCGGGTTTCGACGGCGAAGTGCGGTGCGTCCGCGCCGA
>Ga0326727_10022425_pt1 | contig 12203 bp, 8 predicted proteins | sample MB2enrmetagenome_FD_207643 | JGI IMG/M metagenome (GOLD analysis project Ga0326727, IMG submission 207643) | Lab enriched peat soil microbial communities from McLean, Ithaca, NY, United States - MB29MY | ecosystem: Environmental > Terrestrial > Soil > Wetlands > Peat | place: USA: New York... | reverse complement strand
ACAACCAACGCCGTCGGCACAGCGCATTGGGCTATCAATCTCCAGTTGCCTTTGAAACCCAATCCATGACAAACTAACCCAAGATAAACACTTCCGCCCCCGTCCACCAATTCGGGGGAACCTCAGTTGACCCCTTGACCGTAGTATTTGGCCAAGGTAATTCCTCAATTTAGATTTGGGTTAGAGCAGACAGCGTGCATTTTTGGAGGTTAAGAATTTCGTTTTGGAAATGGTTGATGATTCTCGATTGATTCAACTATCGCCGCCATTTCAGGGTGGATCTCATCAAGTTGCAAGAACGCTGCAATTTTCGTCGCATTAAACGACACTTCGTATTTCTTTTGGCTCCAGTCAGATAGGTTAGAAATTACTCGTTTTCCAGGAAGCAACCCGACCCGCCTTTCAAAACTGTTCCACGCCTGTGCGATTTTCTCTCGCGCCAGCTTGTTTGCGGTTCCAGCTGCGAGAGCCCTATTCACGCCATATTCGGTGCAAAGATTGTCGAAGGTCTCGTCCTTCAACGATTCCGCGATTCGGTCAATCTCGTCTGTAACTATCTGCACGGAAGGCGGTGTGTATTTGGCTTTGCAGCCAAACGAAATGATTCGCTGTATGGTCGCTGGAACCAGTAGATAATTTTCAATTTCTTTTCGCGACCACACGTTTAGTTCCACCCCGTGTGACTTGGCCTCGGCATAACGTGACGCAATCTGGTCATCAGTGTGATAATCTGAGTCCAGCACGCAGTAAGTGTCGATGTTGTCGCCACCTGCATTCTTCAAGAAGAATGATGAGCCGACCACGAGTTGCCAGCCTCCCCATCCTCCAATTGACATGTGCGGGATCGCGTCGAAAGGATGCTCGCTGGAAGGAAACAATCGGTTCTGGATGCGCTTCAAAATCGCCACATCCTTTCCCTCAACCAAAAGGAGGATTCTCGAGGACCACAGCCTGGCTAATTGAATATTGTGAATGCTGCCTATCTGATGAACGACCCGTTGAACGGCGGGCAATGATGGCGCGAACGTCGATTTATCCTTGCGGCGGTCCACGACCAGAATCTCGTCCGGTTCCACCTCCGCCATGATTTCCGTTGAATGAGTGGCGACTATGGTTTGCCAACGGCGGGCCTTCACGAAACGAATTAGCCTGCGTTGAAGATCGGCGTGCATATAAACATCTGGTTCGTCCAAGATGATTACGTCCGCGTCTTTCGAGTACGTAAGGAACCACATCGTCTGAAGCCACATCTGGAGGCCGTGTCCCATCCATCCCACCTCGGCCACAAAATCGGAGTCTCGGACGAGAAGTGCAAGCGTGTCCGTTCCAGGAAGTCCATTCCGTCCTTCGAGACTGTTTATTCGAAGTCCGGGCCAGGTTGATTGGGCGATTTCCTTGAATTCAGTGAAGCGGTCGTAAAACACCTTCAATTGATTGCGGAAGTGCAATGAAGAGCGGGCTGTAAAAACATGCCTCCTAACGTATTCTTCTCCTAAAATCATTTCGTTCTCTTCCAGTGGCGCAATCTGGGGAAGAATCTGCACTTTGGGCATTTGTATAGACCTCGCCTTTGCCTGACTCGCGACCAGTTCTTTTCGGCTGTCCCGAATTACTCCGTGGGTCTGCCCCTTCTTGCCAACGTAAACTGTGATGCTTGCTCCGTCGGAGAACATGCAAGTAATAATAGCCGGCGGATCATTATATCGGTGAAAGGCGCTGTTAAGGTCGAGCTCCATTCCAGCTAGCGAAGGCGAAACTCCCTTTTCTCGCAGTGGCCTATCCAGCCAATCCGGTACTGCTTTGAATTCAAGGCGCTGATAGCGGTTCGCGATTAGTGCAATCAGGCGGAGAGCTTCAACAATAGTGGATTTGCCCGCATTATTCTTTCCAACGACAATCGTAGTCCGTGGATTGAACGGAATCCGATGGTCGTCGAAACCACGAAAATTCTGGAGGTGGAGTTCTGCGATCATAGGTTTATATAAGCGGCTGCTGAGCTGGCGTGCAAGGGGTCAACGCATAGTTTGATTCGTGTGTGCATAATCTCTTAATCGTTTATCGCCGCCCGCCTGCCGGTCGGCTCCGGCCAGGATTTTTCACACCAAGGCAACGAAGTAAACGAAGGATTCTGTCTCATCCTCAAGCCTTCTGTGGAGGTTCAGAATGCAATTGTTCAAAGGCCGCCTCGAACGCCGTACCTAGGTTCTTTGTTACCTTTGTTTCCTTCTGTTGATGATTCATGTTCTGCATGGGCGGCATTTGTCCATGCGCACGTGCCATGATGAAAATCAAAAACACAAAATTGCCCATGAAGCAAATCAAAACCGAAAAGGCGCAGATCAGAGGCGGAAGACCGGTCTGCTTCGACGGCAAGTTCATCGGATAGTTGCCTCGATCCCAGGTTGGACCTGGCGCAACGCACTCGCACCTCACACCGACGACACGGACGCATCCCCCGAAGGCCCTGCCGAGAGATTTCATGCCGTCCATCCGTCCACCCCGTCGCCACATAAAAAATGCCCATTGTCAAGAAACATACTTGACAAATCGGCCTACGACACGCGTTTTTATCAATATTTACGGCCTTTTTGCGTTACAAATTTTATGCACACCGTGGACTGTGGAAATTCCACCCCTTGTGCGATACTACCGCGGTGAGCACGCTCTATCGCGGCACAAGGCCAGGTCTGGAGGGCGGGGGAGCGCGGTCGTCCCGGTCGCCGGGCGCCCCGTCTCGCACCGCCTTGCCCGGGCCAAATCGGTGTTTCTCGCGCCTTGGCGCCTTCGCGCCTTTGCGTTCTGTGGCTGGATGCCTCAAAGCAAAGTCTCAGTTGGTCAAAGTGGTCAAAGCGGTTTCGCCTTCTTTTCTTTTCATCCGTGCCATCCGCGCGATCCGTGGTTCGCCTCTTTCCCGATTGCTCCGCGGCTTCCCCCTACCGACCTGGGAAGCTCAATTCCACCCAAGTTTTGCTAAACGAACCCAAACTCCATGCACGCAACTCCTTGTAATCACGTTACTTAATGAAAAACTGGGTATGCCCGTCAAACCCCAGTCCTGCCATATCGCAGCCTGTCGCGGCAGGTCAAAGCGAGTCAAAGTGATTTATTTGGCCAAACACCCTTGACCGTAACTTGAGTTGATATGGTCAAACTCAGCCAATTCGTCGCCCATGACGCGCTGACCCCTGCCTGTCCGACTTTGCTCTTCCAACCTTGAACCATTAACCCTAGACTCCCTCGCATGGCTCGGAAAGATCCAGGGCAGTTTCAACCGCATGCGTTGAGCGATGTCATCGGCATCCTGCTGGGCACGGCGGCTTTGCTGCTGATGGTAGCCCTGCTGTCCTATGACCCCCACGATCTGGCGGCCAATTTCGTGCCCCCCAACAACCCGCCCCACAACCGCGCCGGCCCGCTCGGCGCATGGACGGCGTTCTTTCTGTTCCGGGTCTTCGGCGTGGCGGCCTTCATGATCCCGGCGCTGCTGTTGATTTATGCCCTGGGTTATCTGCTGCGGTTCCTGGCCTATTTGCAACGCCGCTGGGTTTGGGGCGCCCTGTTGCTGCTGTGCTGCATGGGGCTGGCCAGCATGTTCGAAAACGACGCCCGTTGGCTGCAACATTTGCGGCTCAGGATGAACGCTCCCAGCGTGGGCGGTTACACCGGCCAATTCTTCTACAAGTACATCCTGCACTACGTCGGCAAAGTCGGCGCCACCATCGTCCTGACCTCGATTTACCTGGTGAGCCTCATCTATCTGACCAACTTCAAGCTCGGCGATTGGTGCCGCTATTGGTGGGCGGTCTATTTTGAAGGCAAAGCCGTCCCGCAAACCGGCGGCGAAAAGGACCTCGAACGCCGGGCGCGGGAACTCGAGCGCCAGGCACGCCAATTGCAGGAGCAGTTGGAAAAAACCGGCCGCGCCGGCGCCGCCGCAAAACCCGCCGAACAAGGCGCCTTGGGCGCCGATGGCCTGCCCGTGCCCGAGCCTACCGTGCGCGACTTGAGCGTGCCGCAAGGCAAGACCGACACCCGCGCGAAAAAACCGGCCCCCGACCGGCCCAAGGAACCCGCCCCGGCCGAGGAAGGCGCGGTCATACCGGCGCGCGAGGTGGCTGCCGCCGCCGCCGGAGATGTTGCGGGTCACGTTGTCGAAGCCGCCCCAAAGCCGCCCGAAGCCAAGGCGCCCGACGCGCCAGCCGTCGCCGTGCCGGCGGCCGGGCCTTCTGTGGAGACCGCCGGCGCGGCCGAGGCGGTTGCTCCTCCTCCCAAACCGAAACCGGCGCCCCGCAAACCCAAGCCCATTGCCGTCGCGGCCACGCCGCGCATTGGCAATTACCGCCTGCCGCCGCTGGACTTCCTGAGTTTCCCCGACGCGACCGCCAAGCCGACCGAGTCAAAGGAGGAATTGATGGCCAACGCGCGGCTCATGCAGCAAACGCTCGCCCAATTCGACATCGAAGTGGCCCTGGGCGACATCACCAAGGGGCCGACCATCACCCGCTACGAACTGCATCCGGCCCCGGGAGTGAAGCTGGAAAAAATCACCAGCCTGAGCAACAACATCGCCGCCGCCCTCAAGGCCGAGCGCATCAACATCCTGGCCCCCGTCCCGGGCAAAAGCTCCGTGGGCGTCGAAGTCCCCAACGCTGTCAAGACCAAAGTCATCATGCGCGACCTCTTCGAATCCGAGGAGTGGCGCGCCTGCAAGGCCCGCATTCCCCTGGCCCTGGGCAAGGACGTCTATGGCCAGCCCATTGTGGCCGACCTGGCGGAGATGCCGCATCTGCTCATCGCCGGCAGCACCGGCTCCGGCAAATCCACCTGCATCAACGCCATCATCGCTTCCCTCCTCTACAAATTCGCCCCCGACCAACTGCGCTTTGTCATGATCGATCCCAAGGTGGTGGAGCTTCAGCAATACAACAGCCTGCCCCATCTCGTCGTGCCCGTGGTGACCGACCCCAAGAAGGTCATCCTCGCCTTGCGCTGGGTGGTCAACGAAATGGAAAAACGCTATCAAATCTTCGCCCGCGTCGGCGTGCGCAACATCCGCGCCTTCAACGACCGCCCCAAACACAAACCCCTCCCCCCCGCCGAACTCGAACTGCCCCTCACCGCCAAAAAGGAAAAGGTCGAGGCCGCCTCGGACGGCTTCGCCGTGGAACTGGACGAGGAAATCGTGGTGCCGCGCGACGAGGAAATCGTCATTCCCGACCACCTGAGCTACATCGTGGTGATTATTGACGAACTGGCGGACCTGATGCTGGTCGCCCCGGCCGACGTGGAAATGGCCATCGCCCGCATCACGCAAATGGCGCGGGCCGCCGGCATCCATTGCATCGTGGCCACGCAGCGCCCCAGCGTCGATGTCATCACCGGCGTCATCAAGGCCAACATCACCTCGCGCATTGCCTTCCAGGTGGCGGCCCGGGTGGATTCGCGCACCATCCTGGACGAGATGGGCGCGGACAAGCTCCTGGGCAAGGGCGACATGCTTTACCTGCCCCCCGGCTCGGCCAAATTGATCCGCATCCAGGGCGCGCTCATCACCGACGCCGAACTGCAGGGCATCGTCGAGTTCATTACCAAGCAGGGCAAGCCGAGCTACGAGCTGGAAATTCATCGTCAACTACAAAGACCAATCGGGGACTTCGACCCCGAGAACGGCGCCAGCGGCGAGGACGAGGAGCTGATCCAGCAATGCATCGAGGTCATCCGCAGCGAGCAAAAGGCCAGTGTCTCCCTCATGCAGCGCCGCCTGCGCCTGGGCTACACCCGCGCCGCCCGCATCATGGATGAATTGGAGCTGCGCGGCATCGTCGGCCCCAGCAAAGGCGCCGAACCCCGCGACATCCTCATCGACCTCGACCACGGCGGGGCCGACGGCCATCCGCCCGCCGCCGAGGAAGCTCCCCCGGCGCCATAAGTTCCCGCCCATCCACCAAGCCGCAGCCGCGAGGCCCAACCCGCCCGCCTCCCCGGCCTGTTTGACAATCCGCCCAAACTCCTCTAATGTTCTGAGTGAGTGCTATGAATGATGCCGCAGAACCCCGGCCCCTGGTGACGCTGACGGAAAACGCCGCCCTCGAACTCAGGGCCAGGCTGGCCGCCGAACCGCAGGCGGCGGGCAAGGGCTTGCGCCTCTACGTCGAGCAGGGCGGCTGCTCCGGCCTGCAATACGGCATGGTTTTCGACGAAAAGCGCCCGGAGGATTTGGAGGCGGCGGCGTTCGGGGTGCCGGTGTGGGTGGACGCGTTCAGCGCCAATTACCTCCGAGGTTCGGTGGTGGATTTTTCGGACGCTTTGATGGGCGGCGGTTTTAAGATCACCAATCCCCAGGCCGCGAGCAGTTGCGGCTGCGGCAAGTCGTTCGAAACGGCGTCCGCGGAAAGGGCGGCTTCGTGATTGCGGCCGGCGGCCCGCCCTGAACTTGCGCGAAAGGCGCCCATGAGCTTAACCACGGAATACGCCAGCGCGCCCGCCGGGGCCGGCGCCGCCACGGCATCCTTGTCCAGGGAAGGACCGGCCGTCATCGTGGATGACGATCCCTACGATGCCTTGCTGTCGGAAGGGGTCGTCCGCGAGTTGCAACCCCGCTTCCCGGTGCAGATCCTCTGTTCCGGCGAGGAGTTGGTCGCCTATTTGCAGGGAGAGGATCTCTACGGCGACCGAAGCCACTATCCCATGCCGGGCCTGGTGCTGCTGGATTTGAAGATGCCGAGAATGGATGGATTCGCGGTCCTGGAATGGCTCAAAGGCCATCCGGAGCACGCCGCGATACCGATTGTGGTGCTCAGCGGCTTTATCGGCATGGTGGAGCAGGTCACCCGCGCCTATGGGCAGGGCGCCCACGCGTTCCTGACCAAACCGGTCCAGTTGCGCGATCTCCAAAGCATTCTCTCCCTGTTGCAGATTTCGATTTAGAAGTTCGACGACACGGCCCGGGGACGCTAATCTGTGCCGGTGATCCGCGTGGTCAATCTGCGCCGCTGGCGGCTGGTCATGCTCCTCTGGCTGTGGCCGGCGGTCCTGGCGGGGGCGCAGGTCTTTCGCGTGGCCACGTTCAACATCGAGAATTACCTGGAAATTCCCTCCGGCAGGCGTCCGGCCAAATCCCCCGAAGCCAAAGCCGCCGCGCGCGACAGCATCCTGGCCATCAAACCCGATGTCATCGCCTTGGAGGAAGTCGGCTCGACCAATGCCCTTCTTGAATTGCAGGCCGCCTTGAAGGCCGGCGGTCTGGATCTGCCCTACTGGGACCAGGTCGCCGCCTACGACACCAACATTCACGTCTCCGTTCTGGCCCGCTTTCCCATCGTGGCCCGCCGCCCGCATACCAATGAGAGCTTTTTGCTGGACGGCCGCCGCTTTCAGGTCAGCCGCGGTTTTGCCGAGGTGGACATCCAGGTCAATCCACAGTTCACATTCACCTTGATTGCGGCCCACCTGAAATCGCGCCGCCCCGACCCGGCGGCGGACGAGGAGGAATGGCGCTATGAAGAGGCCACCGCCCTGCGGCGGGTGGTGGACGCCCGGCTGGCCGACAACCCGGACCAAAAACTCGTCGTCCTGGGAGATCTCAACGACGTCAAGGATTCCAAATCCCTGCGCGCGATCCTGGGGCGCGGACGCAGCCGCTTGTTTGACACGCGCCCCGCCGAACGCAACGGCGACGCCCCGGCCCGGTCCGGCCGCGGCCGTGATTCCCGCAACATCACGTGGACCCATTATTACGCCGTGGAGGACGTCTATAGCCGCATCGATTATATCCTGCTCAGCCGCGGCATGGAGAAACAATGGCTCAGCGAGGAGACTTACGTGCTCAGCTTGCCGAACTGGGGCCTGGCCTCGGACCATCGGCCCCTGGTGGCGGGCTTTACGGCCGCGGAGCAATGACGCGATGCGTTACGGCGGGGAAGCGTCCATAAAACGAAAGCATCCTCGCGGCTTCCGGTTTCGGTTCCATGCTCGACACTTATCGGACAAACGGGTATGATCCCGGACCCATGAACCATCACAACCGTTCCCGTCTCACCGCCGGCTGCTGCGTGTTGGCGCTGGCCGGCCTTTTTATTTCCCCGCTCCCCGCGCTTGCCGCCCCCGTCTCCGCTGATGCCGCCGCCGGCGCGGTGCAAGGCTGGTTGCATCAGGACCGCCGCCCCCTGGGCGCGTCCTTGTCCCCCCGGCTCAAGAGCACGGAAGCGGTCCGGAATCCCGGCGGAGAAATCCAGTATTACGTTGTGCAACTGGACCCGGCCGGCTTTGTCATCCTGCCCGCCGATGACTGGGCCGATCCGATTGTCGCCTTTTCCGCCGCCGGCAGGTTCGATGCTTCCTCCAAAGGCCCGCTGGCGGCCCTGGTCAATCGCGACGCGCCTCGCCGCACGGCGCGGGCCCGGGCGGGCCGCCCGGCGGCGGCCGCGTTGAAGGCGCGCCAGCAATGGCAGGCCTTCCGGGCCGCTTCAACCAATCCGCCCCCGGATTCGGAGGAAAATGGCAACATCACCGTCGTGTCGCAAACCTGGGTGGCGCCGTTCGTCCAGACCCTCTGGGATCAAAGCACTGACGTCAGCACGAACTATGCCTGTTACAATTATTACACCCCTCCCGGCCCCAACGGGAGCGTCAACAATTACGTTTGCGGTTGCGTCGCCACCTGCATGGCGCAGGTGATGTATTATTTCCAATATCCCAACACCGGCGTCGGCGCCGCCAGCTTTTATATTACGAACAACGGCACGCCGCTGCTGACGCAATTGCTGGGCGGCGACGGGTCGGGCGGCCCTTATCAATGGAGCCTGATGCCTCTGTCGCCAAACTTCCCAACCACCAGCCAGGCGACGGCCCTTGGCGCTTTGACCCACGATGCCGGCGCCACCGTCCACATGTACTACACGTCAGGCGGCTCGTCGGCTTACACTTACATGACCCAGCAGGCCCTGACCAACACGTTCAAGTTCGCCAATGCCGCTTACTACGAAGACGACTCCGGCGCCCTGAGCGGCACGAATTTGCTGAACATGATCAATCCCAACCTGGATGCCCGATTGCCGGTCGTGTTTGGCATCGAGCCCTACAGCGGCGGACATTGCGTCTTGTGCGACGGCTACGGTTACAGCGCCTCCACGCTCTTCCATCATTTGAACATGGGCTGGGGCGGCGATGACGACATCTGGTACGCCCTGCCTGATATCGACACGGCCGACGAAGGCGCTTTCACCTCGGTGACGGCGTGCGTTTATAACATCTATACCAACGGCGGCGGCCAAATCATCAGCGGACGGGTGACCGACCCGACGGGCGCGCCCGTGGCCGGCGCCACCGTGACGGCCGTGCGGAGCGGCGGCGGCAGCTATTCGGCCACGACGGATACCAATGGAATTTACGCCCTGGCCCGCGTCCCCGCCGCCTCCACCTACACCGTGACCGGGACGAAGGCCGGCGACTCCTCCGCCACCAACAATTATTCGACCGGCACTTCGGTCTATAACGGGCTGCCCAGCGGCAACGTCTGGGGGGCGAATTTCGTTTTGACCCCGCTGCTGCTCGTCCTCCCCGAAACCGGTTTTGCCGCCATGGGACCGACCAACGGCCCCTTCGGCGTGATGTCCCAAAACTACACGCTGACCAACGCCTCCGCCTCAGTGATTAACTGGACGGTGTCAAACACCAACACCTGGCTGAGCGTCAGCTCCGCCAGCGGCGCGCTTGCGGTCCAGGGGTCCTGCAACTTGATCATCTCCCTCACCTCCGCCGCCGGCACGTTGGCCGCCGGGAGCTATGCCGGGTCCATTTGGATCTCCAACCTGACCAGCGGCGTCGCGCAGCAATTGCAATTCTCCCTGGTCGTGGCCAGGGGGGATTATCCACTGGCGGTCACGGGCTTCAATATGGACGTGGTGGTCGAGAACACCGCCGTCGGCGGCAACACGTATAACTATGCCGACGTCTTCGACCCCGACTCATTGCTTATAAATTCCGCCACTTGCTTTTACGAAGCGGGGTTGGTGGCCAGCAATGTGTACGGAGGGTCGGCTGTGCTGGGACTTCCGCGAAGCGGCCTCTTTACCAGCCAGGCTGATAATGCGACCACATTTCAATTCGCCCCATATACCAGCAGCAATGTGCTCTACCTGACCTCGGCGGCGAACTCCGGCTCACTCACCCTGACGACACCGATGGCCTGCAAATCGCTCAGCGTTCTGGCGGCATCAGCCCAAGGAGGCGGCAATGGGTCGTTGGTGATTCATTTCACGGATGGCACCAGCAGTTCGGCCATCTCTTTCAACGCCGCCAATTATATGACGACGAACACCGCAGGGCCGGGCGCGGCCATCACCAATTTCGGATCATTGGAGACAGGCGGCCCTTACAACGAATATTATTCCGCCGATCAGCCCAACCTGCCTGGCTATTACTTCTGGTTCCCCTCTCTCTACCAAACCACCATCAACCTCACCTCCCTCGGTTACAGCGCCAAACCGATCAGTGCGGTGACCTTCACCATGCCCGGCGGCGCCGGCACCACCGCCAACACCGTCACGGGCGTCTTCGCGCTCAGCGGCACCGAGGCGCCCTTGACAAATACTCCTGTCTGTTTCCTCTCCAGCCCCGGTTTTCCCGGCCTTTCCAACGGCAAATTCACGATGGAATTGACCAATCTGACCGGCCAGGGTCCGGTGGTGATTTCCGCCTCCACCAACCTGCGCCAGTGGGTCCCCATTTGCACCAATCCGTCCGGCTACGGCGTGAGCGCCATCATCGATTCCAACGCGGCGTCTTATCCCCAGCGTTTTTACCGCGCCACCACGCCCTGAAACACGCGCCCCATCCAGGCGCCCGCCCTTCCCGCTTTCTTTTCCGCCAAAATGGTGTAGCATGAAGAAGGTTTATCTATATGATGCCAAAAACTTTTCCTCCGTTCAGCCTGACGCGCCTGCTGGCGACGGTCTTCGCGCCCAAGCCGGGCGAAAGCGTCGCCATCCTCATCGACCTGCCGGATCCCCGGGCGGCGGCGGGCTTCGCCTTTCTCCAGGACCGCGCCCTGACCATCCAGCGCCACGCGCACGACGTGTTTTACCTGGGGCTGAAAAACGGCGGCCTGAAGGAGTTGCAGTTGACCGGCGGCGGGATGTTCGCCTACCAGGCGACCGGCGGCAGCAACCTCGACCTGCCCGCCGCGGCTTTTGACACGGCGGGACGCGAACTGAACCTGGAGCGGGACGTCTATCCCCGCTACAACATCCTCCTTTGCATCTCCACGTGGTCGGCGACCGCGCCGCTGACGGCCTTCGCCAAACGTTTTGGCTTTCGCGGCGCCACGCTGCACGGCTTGAACGACATTATTTTAAGGACCGGCCTGGCGGTGGATTACAACCAGGTCAGCCGCGACGCGGAAAAACTCCGCCTCGGTCTGACGCGGGCCGATTATTTTGAAATCGATTTCGCGGTCCTGGGACAGACGCACCGCCTCACCCTGCACTGCGGCGGCCAGGAAGCGCAGAAGAGCCACGGCCTTTGCCGCGGCGAGCAGCCGGACGTGGCCAATCTCCCCGCCGGCGAAGTGTATTTTGTGCCGCGCAACGCCGAGGGCGCGTTCCCGATGCGCTACGAAGACGGCACCCTCGGCCTGATGCGCGTCAGCGGCGGACGGGTCCGGCAGGCGGAGTTGCTGCAAGGCCGGCAGAGCGTTGTCGATGAACACAACCGCAAACTGGCATCCGATCCCGTCACCGGCGAAATCGGCGAACTGGGTTTCGGCACCCAGGAACTTCCGCCGTCGGGCCGCGACATCCAGGACGAGAAAATCCTCGGCACCCTGCACGTCGCCACCGGACGGAGCGATCATCTGGGGGGACATTTGACGCCGGACAAATTTGCCAGCGCCAAAAACGCCACCCACGATGACATTCTGTTTTCGCCCACCAAAACGCCCGAGATTCTCGTGACCCAGGCGCGGATGTACCGCGACGGGGGCGGGCAGGTCGTCATTGAAGAATTCCGTCCTTCCGCCTGGTTCCGGCAATTGCTCGCTTCCTGACCCGCCATGGTGGAAAATTATTACGACAGCGGGCGCGCGTTATCGGAATATTTGCTTTTTCATTATGGCGGGCGCCAGGACCGCATCCCCGGCGCCCTGGCCGACGCCCTGCAATTTCCCGTCCGTTGCGTGAGCGAATGCCTCGACCCCGCGCGCCTGC
>Ga0326727_10022424_pt1 | contig 12204 bp, 9 predicted proteins | sample MB2enrmetagenome_FD_207643 | JGI IMG/M metagenome (GOLD analysis project Ga0326727, IMG submission 207643) | Lab enriched peat soil microbial communities from McLean, Ithaca, NY, United States - MB29MY | ecosystem: Environmental > Terrestrial > Soil > Wetlands > Peat | place: USA: New York... | reverse complement strand
AATGAGCAAGGCCGAGCGCCGCGCCGCCGCCCGGCTCGCCGCCGCGCAGGCGCTCTACGAAATGGAAGTGGCGGACAAGGGCCTCGGCGACATCCTCGCCGAGTTCGAGGCGCATTGGATCGGCCGCGAGATCGAGGGCGATCAGTACAACCCCGCTGAGCTGGAGTTCTTTCGCGACGTGGTCTCGGGCGTGCTGAAGGACCAGCTCGCCATCGACCGCGGCCTCGACGAGGCGCTCGCCAAGGGCTGGCCGCTGCGGCGCGTCGAGGCGCTGATGCGCGCCGTCCTGCGCGCCGCCTATTACGAGCTGAGGGACCGGCGCGACGTGCCGGCGCGGGTGGTCATCGCCGAATACGTCGACGTGGCCGCGGCCTTCTTCGGCCCCGAAGAAAGCGGCATGATCAATGCCGTCCTCGACGCCCTGGCGCGCGGCTCGCGCGCGGCCGAGTTCGCGTCGCGCGGCTGACGCGTCGGGTGCGACGATCGGCTACGCCTTTGAAGTACCTGCTTAGTCTATTTGTTTTACCTTAACTTCACGCGATTGGCGCAAAATTGACACGATTTCGTCCATAGTCGCCGCGCCTACAAGGCCGCGCGCGTTCTCCTTTGGGGGGAGGGAGCGCCGGCTCCTCAGTTTCGAGGACGAAACGGTGGAGAATTTCGGCCCCGCCGACAGCCTTCCGAGCATGCTCGACTGGTCTGAGCCGGTGATTTTCGACTGCCTGCGGGAAAGCTACTGCGCGAGCGTCGGCGACGGCGCGCCGGCCTGGGAGTTCGCCCGCCGGCATTGTCGCTGCTGGCGCGCCTTGATCGCCGGCGAAATGGACGATTTCGAAAGCCTGCGCCACGAGTTGCGCGACGCGCTGGAGCGCGCGGGGTTCGCGCCCGACTGCGCCCTCCACGCCGACGCGCGCACGCTGGCGGAGCTGCACGAAATCGTCACCGCCCGCTTCCAGCGCAGCCCGCGGCTCGCCAAGGGCTACCGGCTGGCGTTGATCGCGCTCGCCGCGCGCCTCGCGCCGCGCCGCGGCGCGGCGTGACGGTCGCCGGCGCGGCGCGCCGCCGCCCGTCTCATCGTCGGCGAAGCTTCCTGCCCGAGGGGGCGCGCGCGCGCTCGCCGCGCGAAAGCATCTCGAAGCGCAGCGCGCCGGCGAAGGGCGCGGCTTCGACTAGGCGCACCTCGACCTCGTCGCCGAGGCGGAAGGTCTCGCCGCTGCGGCTTCCCACCAGCGCGCGGCGCGCCTCCTCGAAGCGGAAATAATCGAGCCCGAGGCTGGCGGCGGGAATGAACCCGTCGGCGCCGGTGTCCCTCAGCCGCACGAACAGGCCGGCCCGGGTCACGCCGGCGACGCGGGCGAAAAAGCGCGCGCCGACCCGCCCGGCGAGATGCGCGGCGACCAGGCGGTCCTGGGTCTCGCGCTCGGCCGCCATGGCGCGCCGTTCGGCGGCGGAGACGCGCTCGGCGACCTCGGCGAGGTCGCCCGCGCCGGTCTCGTCGAGCGCGCCCGGCCCGAAGTCGAGCGCGCGGATCAGCGCGCGATGCACGATCAGGTCGGCGTAGCGGCGGATCGGCGAGGTGAAATGCGCGTAGCGGCGCAGGTTGAGGCCGAAGTGCCCATAGTTTTCATGCGTGTATTCCGCCTGCGCCTGCGCGCGCAGCACCACCTCGTTGACCAGCGCCTCGGCCGCCTCGCCTTTGACTCGCGCCAGCACGCTGTTGAAATGCGCCGGTCGCATCCGCTCGCCCTTGGCGAGCTTGACGCCGAGGGTGGAGAGGAACTCGCTGAGCTCGCCGACCTTCTCCTGGCTCGGCGCGTCGTGGGCGCGGTAGATCAGCGGCGATTGCTTCGCCTCGAGCGTCTCGGCCGCCGCGACGTTGGCGAGGATCATGAACTCCTCGATCAGGCGGTGCGCGTCGAGCCGCTCCGGCCAGCGCACGTCGACGAGCTTGCCCGCTTCGTCGAGGATCAGCTTGCGCTCGGGCAGGTCGAGGTCGAGCGGATTGCGCTGCGAGCGCTCGATCGCCACCGCGCGATGGGCGGCGTAGAGCGGCGCGATGACCTCTTTCATCAGCGGCGCGGTCGTCGCGTCGGGCCGGCCGTCGACCGCCGCCTGCGTCTGCTCGTAGGAGAGCCGGGCCGCCGAGCGCATCATCACCCGATGGAAACTGTGGCGGCGCTTGCGCCCGTCGGCGCCGAGGATCATGCGCACGGCGAGCGCCGGGCGGTCCTCGCCGGGGCGCAGCGAGCAGAGGTCGTTGGAGACGCGCTCGGGCAGCATCGGCACGACGCGGTCGGGGAAATAGACCGAATTGCCGCGCTCCTCAGCCTGCTTGTCGAGCGCCGAGCGCGGCCGCACGTAATAGGCGACGTCGGCGATCGCCACGGTGACGACGAAGCCGTTCGCGTTGGCGGGGTCGGGGTCGGGCGCGGCGTGGACGGCGTCGTCGTGGTCCTTGGCGTCGGGCGGGTCGATGGTGACGAGCGGCAGGGCGCGCCAGTCCTCGCGCCGCTCCATCGTCGCCGGCCGCAGCGCGTCGGCTTCCGCGCGCGCGGCGGGAGAGAAGACGTGGGGGATGTTGTGGGCGGCGAGCGCGATCAGGCTCACCGCGCGCTCGCAATCGATCGCGCCGAGGCGCTCGATCACCCGCGCCGAGGGCAGGCCGAAGCGGCCCTCGCGCAGCATTTCCAGCCCCACCAGCTCGCCTTCGCCGGCGCCCGCGTTCATGCCGAAGGGAATGAAGATCTCGCGCCCCCCGCCGCGCTTGTCGACCGGCAGCGCCCGCCCGGCGCCGGTGTCGAGCTCGCGATAGACGGCGAGCGCGCGCGGGCGCGCCTTGTCGAGGATCTTGACGATCCGCCCACGATAAGCGGGGTCGCGCGGGCCGGCGCTCGTGTCGAACTCGACCCGCATCAGCGCCCGCGCGCCGAGGCCGGGCGCGAACGCCGCCTCGCGCTTGGTCTTCGCCCGCCGCACCAGGATGCGGGGCGGCTCTCCCGCTTCGCTCCAGTCGACCGGGCGGGCGATCAGCGCGCCGTCGGGCGCGCGCTGGACGATGTCGGCGACCACTGTCGCCGGCAGCCGGCCAACCGGCGCCAGCGCCGTGCGGTCGCGCGCGATCGCGCCTTCCGCCTCGAGCTCCTTGATCAGCGCCTTCAGCTCGCTGCGCGCCTCCCCCTTGAGGCCGAAGGCGCGGGCGATCTCGCGCTTGCCGACCCGGCCGGTCGCCTTGGCGCCGTTCGGCGCCGCTTGGCCGGCGATGAACGCGAGCAATTGGTCGCGCGACGGCAGGGCCGACGGGGGCTGGACATTGGCGCGGCGGCGGCGCTCGAGATCGGATTTAGGGGGCAATGAGCTTTCGCGAAACGGGAAATGGCGGCCGGGCCGCCGCTTTTTACTTAGGGGCGCGGCGGCGGGGTTGCAAGCGACGCCGTTTCGGGCGGCGCTTTTCGCTCAGCGAGCGTCATCGAAATGCGAAGATCGCGGGGGTAAGAGACGCGAGTCGCGTTCGGCGCTCGCGTCGAGGCCGGGGACGGACCGGCGGTCAAGCGGCGCGCGAGACGCGGGCGAGGGGACGACGATGAGCGAAGTTGCAGCGCCTGCGGACGCTCGCGCGACCGGGACGCCGGCGGGCGGGCGCGGCGCGCGCGCGCCGCGGGGCGGGCTCGCGGCGTTGTCGATCGGCGCGCTCGGCGTCGTCTACGGCGACATCGGCACCTCGCCGCTCTACGCGGTCGACCAAATCTTCTCCGGCCCGGCCAACGTGGCGCCGACCGGCGCCAACGCGCTCGGCTCGATCTCGCTGGCGATCTGGACCATCACGCTGATCGTGGCGATCAAGTACGCGCTGCTTGTCCTCCGGGCGGAGAACGAGGGCGAGGGGGGCGTGTTCGCCCTCTACGGCCTGCTGCACGGCTTCAAGCGACAGGGGACGGTGGCGCTCCTGTGGGCGCTGATGCTGGGGGCGGGGCTGCTGTTCGGCGACGGCATGATCACGCCGGCGATCAGCGTGCTCTCCGCGGTCGAGGGCCTCGGCGTCGCCACGCCGGCGCTTTCGCCCTACGTCATCCCGATCACCCTGGCGCTGCTCACCGGGCTGTTCGCCATCCAGTTCAAGGGCGCCTCGCGCATCGGCGTCGTGTTCGGGCCGATCCTGATCGTGTGGTTCGTCGTCATCGCCGCCCTCGGCGTGGTCCAGATCGCGCGGGCGCCGCAGATCCTCGCGGCGTTCAATCCCTTATATGGCCTGACTTTCCTCGCCCATGCCGGCTTCCGCCAGGCGCTGCTGATCCTCGGGGCGATGATGCTGGTCGTCACCGGCGGCGAGGCGATGTACGCCGACCTCGGTCATTTTGGCGCGCGGCCGATCCGGGTGAGCTGGTTCGCCGTCGTCTTCCCGGCGCTGCTCGCCAACTATCTCGGCCAGGGCGCCTACATGCTGAGCGGCGCGCCGGTGGTCGGCGGCAACCTCTTTTACTCGATGGCGCCGACGGCGCTGATCTATCCGCTGGTGGCGCTCGCCGCCGCGGCGACCGTCATCGCCTCGCAGGCGCTGATTTCCGGCGCCTTCTCGCTGGTGTCGCAGGCGATCGGCCTCGGCCTGTTCCCGCGCATCGTCGTGCAGCACACCGATCTCGTTCACGCCGGCCAGATCTACATCCCGTTCGTCAACTGGACGCTCTATCTCGGCTGCGTCGCGCTGGTGGTCGCCTTCGGCTCGGCCTCGGCGCTCGCCGCCGCCTACGGCCTCGCCGTCGCCGGGGTGATGCTGATCACCTCGCTGGCGATGTTCTCGGTGGCGCGCCGTTGCTGGCGGTGGAGCGCGACGCGCGCCTATCTGGTGTGGGGGCCGTTCTCGGCGCTCAACGCCGCCTTCCTCGTCGCCAGCTCGCTCAAGTTCCTCGAAGGCGGATTCGTGCCGATCTCGGTCGGCGCGGCGGCGTTCGCCGTCATGGCGACCTGGCGCTGGGGCCGCAAGGCGACCACCGCCGCCTATTCGCAAAAGTCGACCATGACCATGGGCGAGCTGATCGCGCGGCATCGCGACGCGCCCTACCGCCTCGAGCGCAACGCGCTGCTGCTGGCGCCGTGGAAGCTGCGCGCGCTCGCCGATCGCACGCCCGCCTTGGCGGCGTTGCTGTGGGAGCACGGCGGCGCCCTGCCGCGCAACCTGGTGTTCGTCAAGGTGACCCACCCCAAGACGCCCTACATCCGCGACAACCGTTGCCATGTCACCGTGTTCGACCGCGACGAGAAGGGGGGAGGGGTGATCGGCGTCGAGCTAAGCTTCGGCTTCATGGAGGAGCCCAACATCGAACGGTTCCTCGCCGACATGGCGCGCCACCACGAGATCGACCTGCCGGCCGACCCGAAGCAATGGGTGGTCCACGCCGCCCACGAGAACCTGCTGCCGACCCGCCGCATGAACCTCTTCCGGCGCCTGCGCTTCCGCCTGTTCTCGCTTTTGCGCGACGTCTCCCAGCCGGCCTATTTCGCCTACGGCCTCGGCGACGAGGTGCGCCTCACCGTCGAGATCATGCCGGTCAGGGTGAGCTGAGGCGCGCCGCGATCGCGCCGGAGCCGCGCCGTCATCGCGAGCGAAGCGAGGCAATCCGGCGATCGTGACGGCGGGAGATGCGCGCGGCGGCGTCGCGGAGAAATCGTTGAACCCGGGCGGCCCACAACCGCGCCAACCAGCCGGCGCCGCGGCGGCCGACAGATAGGTCCGCGCGGGGTGGGAGCGGCCGTTCGCCGGCGCCGACGCTGACGCCGGCGCCGTGTGTTTCGCTTCGCGGCGCGCGGGGCGCGGAGCGGCGCAGCGCGTGGCGGCGAAGGCGAAGGCCGAACCGACCGAGGGCGGCGCCGTTTTCCGGCGATGGTTTGCTTTCAATGGCTTGCGAGGCGATTTTCTTCCGCCTCGGTGCGCGGCGGCGGCGTGCGTCGCGCTTCGACGGCGCGGCGTGTCGGCGAGGACCGACAGGACCGCTCGCGGAGGCTGCGCGGATTAGGCGAAGTTACTGGGGTGTAACGGTAATTGCGGATTAAGTGCGTTTCGTAAGGCGTCGCCATAATTCCGACGATCCGATCATTGACCTCGCCGCTTGATCGGATAGCCTCATGTCGCCTGAAGACGCGTCAGCCAATTCCAACACAAGTTACGACGGGACCATCATGGGCGAGGCGCGCGGAGACAGGTTTACCGATTGCACACGGACTGCCGGAAATGAATATCGGCTATTTGATTCATTCCTTCAGCGCCCGCGCAGGAACAGAGAGCTATGTCTATCACATGTCGATGGCTATGGCCGAACTGGGGCACAATGTACATATCATTTCTTTAACTGGAAAAGGCCGATGGGACTTTGAAGCATTTGATAATAGAATATCTGTACATCAGGTTGAATTACAATACGACGTATTTGGATACTTTCGCAAATTGGAACCCGTTTTCCCTGTATCCGTATGGCGTTATGGGCGTTCCATAAGGAGGATTTTGCCAACCCTAGTTAAGGATTGCGCAATTGACATCATAGAAGCAACCGACTGGGGAATGGACGCCTGGGCCTATTTGCCTATACGGCAAGTCCCTGTTTGCGTAAGACTGCATGGTTATCCGGGTTTTAAAGGAGAATTCGAGAGTAAACTATTAAAGAAATGGCCGAGAAATTATATTAGCTGGCATATTCAGAGAAAACACATTCTGAACGCGGATCTTGTTACGGGAGTATCGGAAGCCTATGCCGATTTTGTCCGACAGGCATGGGAGATCAAAGAGAAGGAGATTCAGATCATTCCGATTGCGGTTGATTTGAACATTTTTCGCCCGACGGAAGCTTCTCGGGACGATCGCTCCATTCTTTTTGCGGGACGGCTCGAGAAGCTCAAGGGAATCGAAACGCTTGCGCAAGCCATTCCCATGGTTTTGAAACAAAGTCCCAGGACAAGATTTTATTTTGCGGGAGTAGATCGTCCATATAGCACACAAAAAACATGGTCAGAGCATTTGATCGAAAGTTGCGGCCGGGAAAATATTGTTTATCTAGGTTCGTTATCAACCAAGGAGCTTATTCGGTATTATCAACATTCAACCATCTGTGTTGTACCTTCACTTTATGAACCCGGCGCCACGGTCGCCTTTGAGGCGATGGCTTGCGGGTGTCCGGTGTTGGCGAGCAGGGTGGGCGGTCTCGCGGAAATCATCAAAGATAGACAAACAGGTTTATTGACGCCGCCTGACGATGCGGCGGCGCTCGCCGATGGCCTCATTGAATTGCTGAGGAAGAAGCATTGGAGACAGGAACTGTCCCAAAAAGCGCTTGAGTCGGTACGTCAAAAATTCGATTTAAATAGACTTTTACAACGAACTCTGGTCGCTTACAGCAAGGCCATCGAAACGTTTAGAAACAGCGATTGAGCTGGTCCCGCTTGTCTGAACAGAATCTCCGCGTCGATAAGTGGAGTCTCTGCCGGGTTGGGCCGCTGGGCGGATCGGCGGCGAGGTGAAGTCGGCTTGACGCGAGGCGCCGCCGTCTAGGCTCGAATGAGGTCTTCGGGCCGGCCCCAGCCAAAAGCTGGTCAAGCACGGCGTCGGCAATCTTCGGTTGCTTGCGTCGGGCCAGGGGTAAGCTCCTTCGCTCCCATCGCCCCCGAACCACACACGAAATGCGGGACAGTTCCCTCGATCGAGAGCTCGCGCGGCCATCCCAAGCGGGCGCTCGCCGACGTCCTGTCGCTGCGCGCCTCGCGCGATCTCGACGATCTCCCGGCGTAGCGGAGCTTCGTCGACGAGGTCGTCGGTCGCAGCGACGCTCTCGACGCCAAGCGCGTCGATCAGGAGCCGCTGGCGCCGAAAGAACCGCCGCGCTACGGTCGAGAATCAATCACCTCACCGTTCTCGCCGTCAAATCTTTCTCCGGGGCCTTTCGTGAAGCGGATCATCCTATTTCGATTCCACGATTCGCTGGACATCTGCGCCAACCGCCTCGACCTCTTGCATCGCTTCAATCCCGGCGCCGGGATCATCGGCCTCTGGGGCGGCCACCGCTCGAGGCTCCAGGAAGCCCAACAGGCGCTGGCCTCTCGCCTCGAATACATCTGGGACATTCCGGTCGAATCGCCCCTATGGAAGTGGCGACACGCAGACCTTTCGCTTTTGATGTGGTACCGCCACGAAGGTCGGCGCACGCCTTTCGACATGCTCCATCTCATGGAGTGGGACCTGCTGCCCCTGGCGAGCCTAGACCGGATCTACGGAGAAAAGGGCCGGAACGGAGTCGCCTTGACGGGCCTGACGCCTGTGGAACGCATCCAGCACGACTGGTACTGGACTTCGGTGGAGCCCTACGCCACGCAATGGCGGCGACTCCAGGAGCATGTCCGCAACCGCTATGGCTGGCAGGGCCCTTACTTTGCGTGCCAGGGGCCCGCGAACGCCTTCTCCAAGGCTTTCCTCGAACGCTACTCCCAGGAGGAGATTCCCGAGCTGGTGCACGAGGAACTCAGAATCCCCCTCTATGCCCAGGCTCTGGGCTTCGAAGTCGTGGGCCTTCCTCGCATCTACCGGGAGATCATGGACCCCAAGGCGATGAAGTTCTTCAATTGCGAAAAGCTGCCCATCAGGGAACGCACCATCCGCTGGGAGCTGCTCAAGCCGTGGGGGCGGAGAGTATTCCATCCGTACCGGAAGCCCTGGGAGGTCTCCCCTTTTCACCGGTGAGAAAGGAATGAACACGAAGCAGATGGCCGCAGCCGGTCTTGAGTCTCTCCGTGCTATTACGTGATTCGTAAGACGCTCGAAGCGTGTGACTGAGAAATAAGCTGAGTGATTCGATCCAGACTTGGTGAATCACAAGGCCTTGAAATCAAACGCAATCGTTATGAGTCGGACACTCAACATGCCGAGAGTTTCTATTGTCACGCCCGTTTACAACTCATCGGCATTCCTAGACCGCTGCCTCGATTCTCTGGCTTCAATGACCTTCCACGACTTCGAAGTGATTGCAGTCGACGATGGATCGGACGACGATTCCTGGTCTATCATCGAGGACTTTGCCCGACGCGATCACCGCTTTTCTCGATCCTTTCAAGCCCCGCATTGCGGATTGGGCCCCACTAGAAATCGAGGACTTGAAATCGCTCAAGGGGAATTCGTCGCCTTTGTCGATTCTGACGATTATGTGGACCCGGACTATTGTGGAGTCCCCTATGCCCTTGCCTGCGAGAGGGAGGCAGACCTCGTTTGTTTTGGATCCTGGTGGGTCTATCCGGAACGACAGGATCTCCATCAACACACTTACCAAGAAGGAATGTCCCCTCAGCAAGCCCTTCTCAGCATGACCCCCATGGTTTGGGACAAGCTTTACCGACGTGACTTCCTACAGAGTCGACATCTTGGATTTCCTGCCATTTATCACGAGGACGAGGTTTTTGTTCCTTTGTTGATGGCTCAATCCCCGCGCACCGCGATGCTTATGCGCCCACTATACTACTATGTCAAACGAGAGGGCAGCGTCTCTGGCCTTAGAGTCAACCCAGAAAGCGTCGATGTGCTACAGGCATTCCGGCTTGTGATCGACCAAAGCCTAGCCATACCGGCGTTCCGTCATGAACTTGAGTTCTATGCGGTCCGTTTCCTCGTTCGCGCTGCTTCGGCTTGGGCTACCTGCCAGGAGGACTGGGCTGTCGATTGCCAGCGCAGGGCCAAGTTGCTGCTCGACGCGATTGACCATCCTGGTTCGGATAACCCCTACCTGATGCGCGCCTCCTCGCCCAAGGAGCGATTTGCACGATATCCGGGCGATTTGGTTTCCTATTCGATATCCTCTTTGGGGATGTCCCGCTCTCTGTTGAAATTCGCAGAACGGACGCTGCGGTTCAAAAGCTAGGTCCCGGTCGAGTAGCCCGGCCATTCAGCTCCGCCCTCGCAGATCCGGGCGTGCCGCTTTCCCGCGCGGCTCTTCCCGAGAGTTGCCCGCATCGGTTCGCATCTACGCCCATGAGCGGACGACTCGAGGGGGCGGCAAGGGCAAGCGCGATTCCAGAGCCAAGAACCAGTCCCAGCCTTCGTTTCGATTCTTCTGGCTGCGCCGCCAGAGGCGCGTGGCCCAGATACGCCGAGCTTCGTGCGGGAACCGGTTGAGGGCGCTCTAGTCGGTGCGGGAAGCCGGTCATCTCGGGAAGCTGGGAAAACGACTCGTCAACGCGCGGCATGGCGTCTGTCAAGGCGCTGCTGGTCGGTCGCCAACGCCAGGCGTTCGTTCGCAGCGCCCGTTCCTGTCCCTGACTCTTGAGGGTCGGAAAAGGTGAAGGCTTTCGGACGCCGACCCCACGTCCGGCATCGCCGTCGCGCAAGAAGCCGGCGTCTGAAACCCTTCGCCAGAGCGGACCGGTTATCCGGGCGCCGTGCGTAGGATCTTGTCCGCCGGGGCGCGCCCGCGTTCAGATTGCGGCGCGGATCTCTCTCGTCCCGCCTCTCCGGGGCGCGGGGCTTGGCGAGCGACGACGGCGGGTCGCCGCTCAGCGCGCCTTGCGCACGCTGAGGAGCGTGAACAGGCTGAGCGGCGCGAGGACGCGGCGCTCGATGAGCTCGGCGTCGGGCTGGGCGGCGATCCAGTCGCCGACGGCGCGATAGGGAAGGCGCGGCCGCCAGCCCGGCCAATCGGACAACCGCGCCATCGCCGCTTGGACCGCGACGCGCGGGCCGCGTTCGGCGGCGAAGTGGTTCATGACGGCCATCCGGCGCGCCGACGGCTCGCGTCGTCACTTGTCGAACTTCTTGATCGCCTCCGCGCTGACCGGCGTAAAGAAGTTGACCAGATTGCCGTCCGGATCGCGGAACAATAGCGAGCGGTTGCCCCAGGGCATCGTCGTCGGCGCCTGGACCAGGGAGTCGCCAATCACGTCCGCCAGCTTTCGATACTCGGCGTCCACGTCGCCGACCCGAAACTCGATGATGGCGGTGTGGTTGTCGGCGGGACGGGCCACGTCGCCGCCGAACAGCTTCAACGTGCGCGTCCCGGCGATCGCCAGGGCGCCCGCCGGCGTTTTCAGCTCCCCGAAATCCTCGGCGTACATCGTCACCGAGACGCCGGTGATCTGTTCGTAAAAGCGCGCGAGCCGCTTGACGTCGGCAGTGATGATGCGGATCGAGACGAAATCCAAGATGTCCTCCTATGGCGGCTCAGGCCGCGACGCGGCGTAGGGCTGTTGTATCCGGAGCCTGCTGACAGCATGGTGTCAGCAGGCTTTCAGCATACTGTCAGCAGGGAGACAGCCATGCGCCGCGCCGACCGACTGTTTCAGATCATCCAGGTCCTCCGGCGTTCGACCCAACCGGTGACCGCCAGCCGGTTGGCCGTGGAGCTGGAGGTGTCGCAGCGCTCAGTTTACCGCGATGTCGCCGATCTCATTGGGCAGCGGGTGCCAATCCGCGGCGAGGCGGGGATCGGCTACGTTCTCGACCGCGACTTCGACATGCCGCCGTTGATGCTCACGCCCGATGAGCTGGAAGCGGCGGTGCTCGGCGCGCAATGGGTGGCCGACAGGGGCGACGCCGTGCTGGCCGGCGCGGCGCGCGACCTGATCGCCAAAATCGCCGCAGCCGTGCCCGAACGTTTGCGCCCGTTCATCGCCGCGCCGAGCATCGGCGCGCCGACAAGCCGAGGCGTGGCGGCCGATGGTCTCGACATCGCCCTCGCGCGCTTATGGATCCGCCGCGGGCGGAAGATCAGAATCCGCTACCGCGACGAGCAGTCGCGCGAGACCGAGCGCACGATCTGGCCAACGATGATCGGTTACGCCGAGACCGTGCGCCTCATCGCTGCATGGTGCGAGCTTCGTCAGGATTTCCGTCACTTCAGGACGGATCGCATCGTCGCCGCTGAATTTCCCGACGAGCCGTATGGCTGCCGGCCCGACCAACTACGAGCGCGCTGGCGAAGTTTCATGGAGGTCGAGCATGGCGTCCGCTTGCCATAATCTGGCGTCGAGCAAAAAGGGAAAGAGGCGCGCGTCACCGTATTCCGTATTCCGAGCAAAAAGGGAAAGAGGCGCGCGTCACCGTATTCCGTATTCGTCACCGTATTCCCGCTCAGCCGCACGCTGGTCGAATCGATCAGGCGCACGCAATCGCCGATTTTGCGCCGGTAGCCGCGCTGCAATTGAGCCATCAACGCCGACAGCAGATCGGCGAAAACGCCAAACGGC
>Ga0326727_10022422_pt1 | contig 12205 bp, 10 predicted proteins | sample MB2enrmetagenome_FD_207643 | JGI IMG/M metagenome (GOLD analysis project Ga0326727, IMG submission 207643) | Lab enriched peat soil microbial communities from McLean, Ithaca, NY, United States - MB29MY | ecosystem: Environmental > Terrestrial > Soil > Wetlands > Peat | place: USA: New York... | reverse complement strand
GAAGCCCCTTGGGCCCGCACCGGTCTACCAGGAGGATATCTTCATGCGGCGAAAATTATTTGATGTGATAGCCGGGATCAAGCCGGTCGACCGGGGTTTGGCAATACCGGGCCAGGCCCGGCTCGACGATTTGACCAAACCCAGGGGCAGTTTGGGGCGGCTGGAGTCGTTGGCGCTCCAGTTGTTCAAGATCCAGGGCGGGGCAGAACCCAAGGCCGATCCGGGGCGCATTTACACTTGCGCCGGCGATCACGGCGTGGCCGCCGAGGGGGTGAGTTTGTATCCCCAGGAAGTCACCCGGCAGATGGTGTACAATTTCATGTCCGGCGGCGCGGCCATCAACGTCCTGGCGCGCACGGCCGGCCTGGATCTCAAGGTGGTCGACGCGGGCTGTCTGGGAGACGATTTCGCGGAGCACCCGAATCTGATCCGGGGCAAAATCGGCCGGGGCACGGCCAACATCGCCGCCGGTCCGGCCATGAGCGAGGACGACTGCGCCAAGGCCGTGCTTTTGGGCGTCTCGCTGGCCGAGCGGGCCAAGGCCGAAGGCTATACGACCCTGGGCACCGGCGACATGGGCATCGCCAACACCACGCCGTCCACGGCTTTGTATTGCGCCTATCTGGGGCTTTCCCCGCTGGAGATCACCGGCCCCGGGACCGGACTGGCACCGGAGGCGGTCAAGGCCAAAGCCGGGGTGGTGGAACGCGCGCTGGCGGCGAACAGCGCGGCCGTGGCCGGCGGCGACGCCTTGGCCGTTTTGGCCGCCCTGGGCGGCTATGAAATCGCCTGTCTGGCCGGCCTGGTGCTCGGTGCGGCGGCGAACCGAATGGCCGTGGCCGTGGACGGTTTTATTTCCACGGCGGCCTATGCGGCGGCCTGGAAGTTGTGCCCGGCCGTGGCCGACTACGTCATCTTCAGCCACGCGTCGGCCGAGCCGGGCCACGTCAAGGTTTTGGCGGCACTCGGGGTGAGGCCGGTCTTCGATCTGGGCCTGCGCCTGGGCGAAGGCACGGGCGCGGCCTTGGCCCTGTTCACCCTGCGTTGCGCGGCGGCGATTTTTAGCGAGATGGCCACGTTTTCCGCGGCCGGGGTGAGCGACACGGCCGATTGACCGGGCGCCCAGACGCGACCTGTTTTAACAAATACGTAAAAAATCAACCCGGACAAAATCTTGCCTTGCCGGGCAAAGTGTCCTATCGGATAGCCATGAGCCCCGGTGCCTCGCGCTCCGGCCCAAGCTAGAGAATCTCGACCCAAGGAGGACGATATGGCAGTATTTAATTGCAAGAATGCCGATGACGTCTTGCGCGCCGTGAAGGACTACAATGTTTCCTTCATCCAGTTCTGGTTCATCGATATCCTGGGCGTGCTCAAAAGCTTCCAGATCACCCCCAAGGAACTCGAAGCCAGCTTCGAGGAGGGCATGGGCTTCGACGGCTCCTCCATCGTGGGGTTCACCAAGATCCAGGAATCGGACATGGTGGCTTTTCCCGACCCGACCACGTTCCAGCTGGTGGCTTGGCGCCCTTCGGAACGGCCGGTGGCGCGCATGTTCTGCGACATCAAAACCCCGGAGGGCGTCAGTTTCGCCGCGGATTCGCGCTTCATCCTGAAGAAAATGCTCCAGAAAGCCGCGGCCAAGGGCTATACCTACTACGTCGGCCCGGAACTGGAGTTTTTCCTCTTCGCCAGCGCCACCGAGCCCAAAATTCTCGACCGGGGCGGTTATTTCGACGCCCCGCCGCTGGATCTGGCCAACGACGTGCGCCGCGACATCATCTTCGCCCTGGAGTCCATGGGCGTGGGCATCGAATACAGCCACCACGAGGTCGCTCCCAGCCAGCATGAAATCGATATGCGCTACGCCGAGGGCCTGGTCATGGCCGACACCACCGTCACCTACCGGGTGGTGGTCAAGGAAATCGCCCGCAAACACGGCTGCTACGGCTCGTTCATGCCCAAGCCGCTGTACGGCGAAAACGGTTCGGGCATGCACTGCCACCAGTCCCTGTTCAAAGGCTCGAAAAACGCCTTTTTCGACGCCTCGGCCCCCAATCACCTGTCCAAGGAAGGCAAGTCGTACATTGCCGGCCTGCTCAAGCACGCCCCGGAAATGTCCCTGGTGACCAACCAGTGGGTCAATTCCTACAAACGCCTGGTGCCGGGTTACGAAGCGCCGGTGTACATCGCCTGGGCGCAACGCAACCGTTCGGCCCTGGTGCGCGTGCCCATGTACAAGCCCGGCAAGGAGGCGGCCACCCGCATCGAGCTGCGTTGCCCGGACCCGGCCTGCAACCCGTATCTGGCTTTCGCCGTCATGCTCGGCGCGGGACTCAAAGGCATCGAGGACAATTACGAACTGCCCGCGCCCATCGAGGAGAACATCTTCAAGATGAGCGAGGCCGAGATGGCCTCCAAGGGCATCGACGCCATGCCCGGCTCGCTGCACGAGGCCGTGGTCAATCTGGAGAAAAGCGTCCTGATGAAGGAAATCCTGGGCGAACACCTGCACGCCGCCCTGGTCGCCAACAAAAAACGGGAATGGGACGAATATCGCACCCAGGTCACTCAGTACGAGATCGACAAGTATTTGCCCCTCCTGTAACATTCATTCCATCGGAAACGTCATTATCAAGGGCCGCCGGATTTTCGGCGGCTCTTGTGCATCAAGAGCCCAACTGCCCACTGGACTTTCCGGGACGACATGGTTTATATCCGCGAGCCCGGCCGGGTTTGACCGCCGTTGGCTTGTCGGTCTTGGCGCCAGAAGCCGCCTTGCCGGTCGTGTGCCGCATTATCGAGGTATCTGAGTGAATATATTGATCCGCATGACGCTTGCAGCGCTGGTCGTTTTGCCGCTATTGCTCGGCTGCGGCGAAAAGAATAATTACAAGCGCAATGTCGATTATTTGAACGACAGCTTCCTGGGCGAAGAACGCCAAGCCAGGGCCGATCGGCTCGACGAGGCCAATAAGAAGCTCAGTGAAGCCGTGGCCAGCGGCGATCCGGGCCGGATCGAGACGGCCAAGGCGGAATACCAGTTGGCCTGGGAACGCCTGGAAATAGTCGCCAGGGAAATCAGGGAAAGGGAAAAGAAAAAGGACGAGGCCAGCCGGCCACAAAACCAGAAGTAAGGCAGCGGAGAGCTATGAGAGCGCTCATTGTCGAAGACGATCCCGTCAGCCGGAAACTTCTTGAATTCATCCTCATGCGCTACGCCCAGTGCGAAACAGTCGCCGACGGGGCCGCAGCCGTCAAGGCGTACCAAAACGCCCTGAAAAACCGAAAGCCGTTCCACCTCATCTGCATGGACATCCTGCTGCCTGGCATGGACGGCCACCAGGCCCTGGAACAGATTCGGCAGATCGAGGCCAAACGGGGCCTGCCGCCGGAAAAATGCGCCAAGGCCTTTATGGTTTCGGCGCATAACGAGATGAAAAACGTTACCCGGTCCTTTTTCCAAGGGCAGGCCCTGACGTTCATTTCCAAGCCCTACACCGAAGAAGAAATCGTCGAGGAACTCAAAAAGTTCGGCTTGATCAAAGACAAGCCCCAAAATAAAAAATCCGTCCCGGCCGGCACCGAAGCCGAGGCGGAGTAAGAGAAGCCAGGGGGGCTGCGCCCCTTCCAGGACCACCATCCCGCCGGAGGATCATCCCCTCGGACCTCCTCGATAATAAGAAGGGCGATTCGAGAATCACCCCTCATTGAGTTCCTCATTCCGTCGTCCTCAAAATCCCGTTCGAATCAGACCCGTCTCCTTCAAATCAAAAATCGTCTTTCCTCATCCCCCCGTTCAAGAACCTCATACCAGGGCCAGACCCAACAGCCGTTTCATCAGGGGGCATTGTCCGTGCAACTGGACAAAATACTACCTTTCGTGTCGTAATCCCAAGAAAGCCTATGATCTCCTCCCTGAAGGAAGGGGCCTTCTCGGCCGGAGAAGGCAAGCTATCTGGATGAACAAACAATCAGAGGGATGGGGACAAAACGCGATGGAGTATGTTCAGTCGATACCAGAAATCAAAACGCTGATGCAAGACGCGGATTATGTGGATTGTTATTCTACAATATCCAGCAAGCCACTACGGGTCATGGTGGCATCCTGCCTGTCTTTCATGCCAGGATGGGCGCGCGCACTCTACTGGCTTCGCGCTGGTTTCGTTCGGCTGCTCGGCATGCGTCAGGAAAAGATACCCTTTGCCGCCCCCGTGCGTGAAGAGGATGTGTCGCTGACACCCGGCGATCAAGTCAAGTTCTTCACGGTCACCATGGCCCGCGACGAGTCGTACTGGGTCGGCGGAGCCACGGAGAAACATCTCTCAGGTCACATTGGAATCGTAGCAGAAAAGTTGCAAGACGGGCGGAAACGGTTTCACCTTTTGGCTGTGGTAAAATTTCGCCATTGGACTGGTCCCATATATTTCAATGTCATCCGCCTATTTCATTGTGTTATTGTCAAGGCCATGCTCAAGAATGCAGTTAAAGACGAATAGAGAAAAGCAGGCGTGGCAGCGCGCCGACAAAATACTATGTCATTTACGCTATTTATTTAAAACATACGATTCTGGTTCAATTGGTAACCGTCATGGCTCTCTATAAACTGACGATTTTTGATTTCGACGGCACATTGGCTGACAGCCTCTCCATGATCTTGGGGACGCTGAATAAAGCCGCCATACGCTTTGGTTTTCGTCAAGTTACTGATGAAGACTATACCATGCTGCGTGGAATAGGAAACCGGGAACTCATCCGTTATCTGGGTGTGCCGATGTGGAAAGTGCCGATGATCGCCGTCAATATGCGACGAATGGCCGCTGAAAATGTTGAATCGCTTTCTCTCTTTCCAGGGACAGAGGCGGTGCTGCATCGCCTTCATGATGCCGGAATCGGACTTGCTGTGGTTAGTTCCAATGCGCAAGCTACGGTTCGGCGTGTTTTGGGGACAGAGATGGCTGATTTGTTCAGCCATTATGAATGCGGGGCAGGCGTCTTCGGCAAGGCGGCGAGATTCCGAAAGGTACTGCGGCGGATGGACGTAGTGGGTTCATCTGCGATTGCCATTGGCGACGAGGCTCGCGATATTGACGCTGCGCATGAGGTGGGCATTGATGCGGGTGCGGTGACGTGGGGCTATGCAACGTCAGAATTCTTGCGATGTCATACGCCTGAGATCTTGTTCAATTCTATGAGCGAAATCGCCGACCAACTTGTTGGGGGCACGTCACCAAACGGGGAAAATAGCACCGTAAGACCACATGGTCCCTAGTGACGTGACTGTTGGATCTTCCCCACCGGGGAGGTCGTTTTTCGCTCCGCAGATAACGACCGCCGCCCTGATATCGAAGTTTTTTGATGGGGGACCGGGGGAACTTTTTTGAAAAAAAGTTCCCCCGGTCTTATTTCTCCGCTCTCAATTTTTCGAGCAGTTCCAGGGCAGGGGCGGTTTTGATGTGCAGGTCGGTTTGGGGGTAGGCGATTTCCACTCCGGCTTCGCGGAAAAGCTTGTCGATGGCCAGGCGGATATCCGAACCGGCGGTGTCGGAGAAGTTGCTTTTATCCACCCAGACACGCAGGGTGAAGTCCAGGGAGCTGGCGCCGAAGGTGGTGAACAGGACTTCCGGGGCCGGCTCGGCGAGCGCGTGCGGGCTGTGCCCGGCGGCTGCGAGCAACAGTGTTTTCACCATTTCCACGTCCGAGTCGTAGGCCACGCCGACCGGGATGGAGATGCGTACCCGTTTGTCCCGGTGGCTCCAGTTGATGATTCTGCCGGATATGAGTTCCGAATTGGGGATGAAGATGGTGGCGTTGTCGAAGGTTTGGACCACGGTGTTGCGGATGTAAACTTTGCGCACCACGCCCCGGATATCGCCCAATTGGAGCGTGTCACCGACCAGGATGGAGCGACCGAAGAGCAGGATCAGGCCGCTGATGCAGTTGTTGACGATATTTTGCAGGCCGAAGCCCACGCCCACGGACAGGCCGCCGGCGACCACGGCCAGGCTCGTCGGGGAAAATCCCAGCAGGTACAGCCCTGCCAGGGCGTAGACGCCCCACAGGGCGTATTTGACGATGGTGCGTAGCGATTCGGCCATGCCCTGGTCTATGTCCGGCCGGATGTTCGGCAGGGCGCGGATGAGCGCCCCGCAGGTGAAGATAAGCGTTCTGGCGAGGTAGAAGCCGGCCAGGATGGCCAGGGTATTGCCGAGAGAGACGTGCAGGCCTTCCACGTCGACGGCGCGCGAGAACAGCCCCACCAGGGTCGACCAGCCGCCGGTCCGGGAGGTGAAGAGCCAGAAGATCGCAAGCGACGTGCCGGCCAGGATCACGGGAAAGCCGAGCAGGGCGAACAGGCTTTGTTCCCACAGCGCTGCGCCGGGGGTGTCGCGCCACGGACCGATGAAGACTTTGACCGTCAGGGCGAGGTAGACCGACATGGACAGCAAAAACAAGATCAGGCCGAAGAGAATGGTCGGGATCGGATGTCCATACACGGCGATGCCCAGACTCAGGGCGAAGAAGGCGGTGATCACGGCGGCGACATGCTTGTCAAAGCCGGCCGGAAGTCTCTTGTGCAGGCGCCAACTGGCAAGGCCGGCGCAGAGCAGGGTGGCGGTCTGGATCGGGGCGATCAGGGTGGCGGGCAATTGCAGCACGCCATGGACATGGACGATGACGGCCATGGCCCACAGCGGCCACAGGGGCGTCGCCGCCGCATCCGCTGGCGGCTTGGCGCGGTTGGCGAGGGTCGCGCCAATCATGAGGATCAGTCCGGCCGAGGAGATGGAGTCTCCCAGGCGGCCGGTTACGAGGTCCAAGAAAAACGGCGCATTGGCCATGCCCAGGCCGTTGAAGAGCAGGCCCAGACCGAACAGGACCGCGCCCAGGTTGAAGCGTTTGACCTGTTTGGCGGGAGCCCCTGACCCCAGGATTCTGCGCCCGGCCAGACGCAGCCCGGCGATGACCAGCAGGGCGGCCAGGGCCGAGGCCAGGCAGGCCAGGGACATGTCGAATTCGCTCGCCAAGTCGTTGAGCGAGGGAATGTTCGCCCGGCGGGTCTTTTCCCAGGTGAGCATCTCTTGTCCGATCCCTCTCCACAGCTCGCCGGAGAAAAGCGAGGGCAGGTCCATGGAGTAGAATTCGTGCCATATTCGTGGCAGCAGCTCGTCCAGGGATGCCTTGGCCTCCGCCATCTTGGCCTTCAGCTTGTCCGCCCTTTGCGAGGGCGCTTCCAACAATTTGCAGAAGGCCTGTTCCCGGGCTTCGGTGACGGCGAGTTCGGCCAGGAATCGTCCGGCCTCCTCTTGGACCTCGGCTTGGCCGCCTTGGGCCAAAAGACCGTCGAACTGGACTTTGGCTTGATCGATCTTGACCCGCAAGGTTTCCAATTCGCTTCGGCCTCGGTTCATGGGCCGCAGGGCGTTGTCCAGGGCACCGGACAGGTTGCCGACCTGCTTGCGCACGAAGGCGAGAATCCAGGGATTGTCCTCCACCGTGGCCAGAACCTTGAGCAGCAAGGTCTGGTCCAGGCGCACGGTCAGTTCGTCCAACCGGGCGTCCAGCTGGGCCAATTTTCCCGGCAACTTGGTCTCGGAGGTCTTCAGCACATCATTGACGTCCGAGAGCTCTTCGCGGCTTTGGCGCAACAGCACCTGCCATTCCTGATCGGCCCGGGCCTGGGTGGGCGATAGGGGGCACAAGGCGAGACAGAAGGCCAGAACGGCCAAGGCGGCCCGGAAGGGGCGAAAGGGCGAAGGCGACGAATGAGTGTGTTTCATGGCTTGGCCGTGCCCCGGGTGTAAAATAAGCGCGATACGAAATCCCTAGCGTAAGACCGCCCGGGCCACAACCCCGCCGCGGCGCGGGTTCGTTGATTTTGAGTCCCGGGCGTGCTAGTTTGGCGACCGAAACGTCACGGCTCGGACGGCCGGCAGGCCGCCCAATCAAGTCCCAGGCAACAGCCCAAGCATTCCAAGGAATCGACATGGCCCCCTACGTCCTTCTCGCGCTGACGCTGGCCCTGTGCACCCCCGCCTGGGCCGGCCCGCCAAAGCCGATCAAGCCGGCCGTGACCAAATTCAGCGTCGATATCCCGAAAGCCGACTATGTCCCCTGCCCCGGCCAATTGAGCACCGAGTTCCCGGACGGTTTTCCGCTCGGCCTGGGAGCGGGACTGGCCCCGGCCTCAAGTCAAACCGGCGGCAACCGGCTCTTCATCACCGCCACCGGCCGGGGTCCCAATGCCGAGGGGCCGAAATTCCTGGATAAAAGCGAAAAGCGGCCGGCTCCGGGCCGGTTTTTCCCTGCTCCGGCGTTCACGCCCTGCCTGGCCGTGATGGAAATCGACGAGACCGGGGCCAAACTCGTTAAAACCATCCCCCTCCAATACGAAAAAGGGAGAGTTACCGGCCGCCCGATCCCGCTCGGACAAATCGGCACGACCGGAGAGACGCCTTTGGCCTACGACCTGACCGTCCTGCCCGGCGACGTCAGCGGACTTTCCCCTCAGGCCGCGGCCCTCAGTCCCGACGGGGCAAGTCTCTGGATTGCCGACGACTATGGGCCGTTTTTGCTCCGGGCCGACCCTGAAACCGGACGGATCGCCGCCCGTCTGGCCCCGGGCGACGGCCTGCCCGAAATCCTGACCCTGCGCCAGGACAACAAGGGGTTCTCCGGCCTGGCCGTCGCGCCCTCGGGCCGCGTCCTGCTGAGCCTGCGCGCGGCGCTCTCCGCCGACGGCACGCCCAGAGAGTCCAAGGCCGCCTTCATCCGCCTGGTGGAATACGATCCGGCGACCCGCGCCACGCGTATGTTCGCCTATCCCATCGAGCCGGCCGGCTACCGCCGCGCCTACGACGCCCAGATTTGCGGACTGACCGCCGTAAGCGAAACCAAATTCCTGCTCATCGAACAAGGCAAAGACAAAAACGGGGCGGACCGCAACACTGTTTGCCTCATCGACCTGGCCCAGGCGAGTGACATCTCCGAACTCAAGACCCAAGACGGCGCGCCCCTGGAATTCGCCACTCAGAAAAAAGACCTGGAAGCTCTGGGAGTCAAATTCCCCAAGCGCACCGAAATTCTCGACCTGCGCGCCGCGGACTTCAAAAACGGCCAGGCCTCGGGCCTGACCATCCTGCCGGACCGGCAAACGCTGCTCGTTTCCCAAACCGGTGACTACGGCCTGACAACCATCGTCGAAAACCCGGCCACGACCGAAGCCGACCAGACCATCAAAGCCCCGGCTTTCTATACCTTCGACGCCAAAAAACGCATTTGGTACAACAACACCTCGGTCACGACCAAATTCACACTCAAAAATACGAACGCCACCCCCACCGTCTGGCGCATCAAACTCAGCGAACCTTTGGAGAAGTAGAGGGAGAGAATACCGGGGAAACTTTTTTACACTTCGAAAGCACTACGTGCTCTCTCTAGAAAAAAAATTTTCCCCGGGCCCCCTTCAAAAAACTTCAATGTTGGGGCGTTTGCCGTTTTTCGCGGAGCGAAAAACGGCAAACGCCCCAACATGCGTTTTTGAACGGGACCAGGGGAAGACTATTTTGAGGCGGATGAGCCCCTTACCGAGGGGGTCCGGGGGGCAAAGCCTCCGGTAGGGGAAGGGCGGAGCCCTCCCCCCTGGTCTCTATCTTGCCAGCCAGCGGCCGAAGCCGGCCAGTTCACCTGTCCAGTCGCGGGAAAAGCGCAGTTTCAGGAACTCGGCGAACACCGCGTCCAGTAGAGCGCCGGCGCGTTCGAGCAAAAACATTTTTTCCAGGAAGGGCGCGTCCGGGTCGTCGCCTTCCTCGGTTTTGGTTTCGATTTTGGGTGTGCGCAGCGAGTTGGGGCTGAGGTCCTCGGCTTTGAGCGTCATGGTCCAGGCCGCGCCGTCCTGTTCGAAGCGAACCCACGCCCGGTTGACCCGTTTGCCGCCCTTGAGGCCTTGCCTGGCTTCGGTGAGTTCCGAGTAAGGGCCGCTGACCTGGGCGGTTTCCACGTTTTCGCCGTCCCCGCCCTGCACCGAGACTTTTTGCTCCACGAAAACCAGGAAGTCGCCGAGTCCGGCGGCGCTGAACCGGCCTTCGCGCGATTCGCAGGCGAACCACAGCCAGGTGAGGAAGTCTTGCCCGATGATGGGGTCTTTGAGGGCCGCCAGATGAATATCCACGTCGGTGTCCTTGGGTGTCCTACAGGGTGGTGAAGGGGCTGGGCTCGATCTCTTCCAGGTCGTCGATCCGGGCCGGCTCGAGCAGGCGTCTGGCCAGGAAGAACGGGCCTTGCGGTTCCAGGTGCAGCTCGAAGGTCTGGGTGAAAAGGTCTTCAAACAGGGCGCGGACCTTGCCGTTGGTGCTCGCCAGCCAGATGGCGTGGGTCAGGGTGTCCCAGACCGCGTCGAAGACCGCCGGGATGGGCAGGGCCCGGGCCATGAGTTTGAGGCGCACCTGGTCGCGCAGTTCGGTTTTGCGGTCCTTGCCGATGAATTTCTTGCCCTGGTCCTTGGCCGCTTCCTTTTCGGCGCGGAAGGCCAACAGCACGTGTTTTTTAAACACGGCCGGGGAGATGCGCCGGGTGTCCAGGCGCAGGCTCATGGCCAGGAAATGGCCCTTTTCCGGCGGCGCGGTTCTCCACTGCGGGTCGAGCCAGTCGTCCAGGCAGACCCAGCCGAAGGAGCGCTCGTCGGTGCCGGCGTCGATGTCGCGAAAGGAATTCTTGCGCAAAAGCTCCGGGGCCTGCGCCAGCTTGGCCGGCGTGACCTCCTCGACAATGCGGTATCTGGTGAAGCTGCCGCTTCCGGCGAGTATGCCCACGATGTTCTCCTTGCATTAAACTGCTATTTCGCGTGCTTGAGTAAATCTTAAAATTGATCCGCAAAAAATAAAACCAAAACCATGGTTTTTTTCCAGGGGGCTGCCGCCCCCGGCCCCTGCTTTAGCAATGACAGGGACTCCGCCCCTGGACCCCGCCGGGGGGATGATCCCCCCCGGGCCCCCTCGACAGGGGGCCGGTGACTGACCCCCGACATGGGGGTCTGGGGGCGATTATCGCCCCCAGCGGAGGAGTCCAGAGGAGGCGGCGCCTCCTCTGGCGCCCCCTGCTTTCTCACGCGCCGATGATCTTGGCGATGTTTTCCGTGTATGGGGCGCGCAGCACGCCTTTTTCGGTGACAATGCCGGCGATCAGCTCCGCCGGGGTGACGTCGAAGGCGAAGTTATAGACCGGCACGCCCACGGGCGTGATTTGCGTCGTCCCGACGTGGGTGACTTCGAGCGGGGTGCGTTCCTCGATGGGGATGTCCTCGCCGGTCGCGGTGGCCAGATCGAAGGTGCTGGCCGGCGCGGCGACGTAGAAGGGCACGCCGAAGTGTTTGGCCAGAAGCGCCACGCCGAAAGTGCCGATCTTGTTGGCCGCGTCGCCGTTGGCGGCGATGCGGTCCGCGCCCACGACCACTTTCTGGACCAGGCCCTTTTTCATGAGCAGGGCGGCGGCGTTGTCGCAGGCCACGGTGACCGGGATGCCGTCGCGGGCGAGTTCGTAGGCGGTCAGGCGCGCGCCCTGGAGAAAGGGACGGGTTTCGTTGGCAATGACCTTGACCCTCTTGCCTTGTTCGTGCGCCGCCCGGATCACGCCGAGTGCGGTGCCGTAGCCGGCCGTGGCCAGGGCGCCGGCGTTGCAGTGGGTCATGACCGTGTCGCCGTCGTCGATGCAGGCCGCGCCGAACGCGCCCATGGCCTTGTTGATGGCGATGTCCTGGCGGTGGATTTCCTTGGCCATGGCCAGCCATTTGTCCGCGAGGGCGCCTAAGTCGTAGTCCGGGGCCCAGGCCTCGCGCATCAGGCACACCGCCCAGCGCAGATTGACGGCCGTGGGCCGGGCGGCTTCGAGCCGGTCCAGCAGGGCGGAGAGCTTGTTCTTCCATTGCGCTTCGCCCGCGACCTCGCGCGCCGCCAGCCAGCAACCGTAGGCCGCGGTCACGCCGATGGCCGGCGCGCCGCGCACGACCATGGTCTGCAGGGCGTAGATGGTGGTCTCGGTGTCCGTGCAGGCGAAATATTCCTCCTTGCTCGGCAGCAGGCGCTGATCGAGCAGGAGCAGGCTTTTGCCGTCTTTGGCCAACTGGATATGGTCGGTCATAATCCCTCTAAAAATATAAAGTTTTTTTGGGGAAAGGGGGGCCGGGGGAAAACCCCTTTTTTTTCAAAAA
>Ga0326727_10022421_pt1 | contig 12205 bp, 11 predicted proteins | sample MB2enrmetagenome_FD_207643 | JGI IMG/M metagenome (GOLD analysis project Ga0326727, IMG submission 207643) | Lab enriched peat soil microbial communities from McLean, Ithaca, NY, United States - MB29MY | ecosystem: Environmental > Terrestrial > Soil > Wetlands > Peat | place: USA: New York... | reverse complement strand
ACGTTCACTTATGTTACTTTCGCCCGATCACATTTTCATGGAGGACCTCACCTCAACATCTTCTTGCTGGTTCCGCATTCACTTATCCGCACCTGCTGTGCACGATGAAATACGCAGCCACCAGCTCCTAACCGTCTGAGTCCAATCATTAACTCGCGACCGTTTCACAACTTCGCAAACGTACGCTCGGACCTCGGCGGTTCAGGAGTGTAAGGAGTCCCTCGTTTCAGGACGGCATAGACTATCTTCAACAGTTTGTGTGCCCCGGCGACATTCCCCTTCTGTTTCCCTCTCCGTCTTGACACACGCTTTGCCACATTTGTGACGGCACTACGCTTTTCCTGATATCTGTGGGACCATGACGCCTCCACAAGCATCCACTTTACCAGTTGGTTTGAATCCTTTTTCAGGTGTCCCTGATAGGACGATTCCCCTGATTGGTGATTCGTCGGAACAAGACCAGCATAGGAGCACAGCTTCTCAATGTTGGGGAATCTCGATATGGGGCACAGCTCCGCTACCAGAGCTACGGCGGTGATTTTCCCTATCCCTGGGATAGTGAAAAGCAATTGGGCTTCCTTGGAAGCGAGGAAGGCTTCGTGGACGGCCTTGTCAAGTTCTTTGCACCCTTCCTCAAGGTCCACCAATACGTTGAGCCCCCTGTCAATCTCAGGCAGGTGGAGTTCCCTGAGTGTCTCCCTCTTTCGTTTCAGACTGAGGATTCCATCCTCATATGATATGCCTCTGCGGAGAAGAACGGCATAGAGATGGTTCTTCACGTCCTGTTCCTTGTGCAGGTAGAATACCCTGTCCCGTACCAACTGGCGCAGATCCCGGACGGGGGTTTCAGGAGCGTAGGCCATGGGAACCGAGCGAAGCAAACGCAACCGAGCTAATGAGTCCGAATCGACCTTATCCGACTTCAGGCTTGCCTCTGAGATTACCCTAACCTTGAGAGGATGGGCCAAGGTCACATCGGCCCCTGCTGACTGAGCCGCATCGTAGACATGAGGCCATACGCCGCAGGCCTCCAGGACAACATGCTTGGGACCGGGGAATCCATTCAGGTACTCGATTAACTCAGAGTCCGCCGAGGTGAGCTTGGTTTGATCTACTCGGTTACCCTCCCCGTCAAGGACTGTTGCTACAATCGACGACTTATGCACGTCAAGTCCAACGAATACTTCTCCCAACATGTGGCGTCTCCTAAGAGATGAAGGGAGGCGCCGCAATTGATTCTTGCCTGACATCGGGTGAAAGGATACATACCATCATTAACCCCGATTCCCATCTAGTTATCGCAATGAACTTGGGAGGGATGATGTGACCGACCCACACTGCTCCAATTGCGGTGCCCCCATCAAGTTCGGCGACGACTTCTGCGGGAAGTGCGGGGGGGACATCCATGCCCCAGCCCTGCAGAATCGCAGCATAGACCCCTCCCCACATCTTCTGGTGGATGAGGAAGGCAACCCAAATCGATCCCCCCCGGTTCTTGTTTGGATACTTGGGATGGTGTTGCTGTTGTTCAGTCTATCGCTCATTCTCTGGACAATAGCCATAATTCTTGTCCCTTACCTTGTTCCGGTACCTCCCGTATTCACGCTTCTCTTCTCAATCCTCCTCTTTGCGCTAGGCACATTTGCCGCCACCGTAGCGGTTCGGGCCGAACGGAAAGCCGCCTCATCTTCCTCCGTGCCGCGTGCGCAAGCTTCCAAGATCTTGGGGCACATGGCACATATGGGAAGACCTTTGAATCGGGAACTTGCAGGTCGGACATGGGCCCTGGTGACAGTTGTGGTCATGATCGTTAGCGCGTTTGCATTCTTGGCATATGTCGTTTTCAGCGTTCCAGCATGTGGAATGGGGTGTCCTGGAGAGGTAGTTAGGACGTACGCAGTGACATTGACAAAGACTGGTACCGTGGGTAGCGCTGTCGCGTACCCTTGGGCATTATCCTCTTGCCTAACCGCCTCCCCATGCAACGCTATCAACTTCTCTGTGAGAGCATCATCAGCAGGACTCGCAACCAACGACTTTGGGCTCAAGATCGTGACCCAAAATGGTAATGTGGTTACAGGTTGGAAAGCGATCATATGGAATGCTGCCAATGGAAATGTTCCGATGGCTACATTCAGTTCAGGAAACATCTCTTGGAGCTGTCTCACGACAACTTGTCCGGTTGGTAACCTGCCATCCACAGGCCTCCTGATCATTACACCCCAAGGATTGGCACTGGTAGGCACCGGGGACACATTGCAGACCTATGGACTGGGATCCATCTCGATAAGCGGTCAGACGACACTGTGACGAATTGCCAGGGGGCTGAGGAATACTTATCTAGCGGCGCCACCATAAAGTATTGGAGGCTCCTTGACACTCGATCCACCGCCATCGCGAGAGTACCTGGCGGCGATGCCTCCGCCTGAGAAGAAGAAAAGTCACCTACTGCTATATGTCGGCACTCTGATCGTGATTGCCCTCATCATTTGCGTGGCCTGGTACTTTTTAGCCCTTACGAACCAGCCCCCTATTTCTTGGCCACCGCCTCGGACGGTTGGCTTCAGTGCGTTGACGGGTAGTGGCACCTTGGGCAACGGCCCGGTCGCCTACCCTTGGGCATTGGCCGTATGCCTTCGTTACAGCCCATGCAATACATACAACTTTTCCATGACTCCAGAAACCGGGCTCACGACAAATTACTTCGGGGTTGAGATCCTCACCCAAAGTGGCGTGACGGTTCTAGGTTGGAAGGCGGTCTTATGGAGCGCTGGTGGGGGAGACATCCCATTGGCCACATTCGTACCAGGGAACAACTCGTGGACCTGCCTCACGTCGGCTTGCCCGGTTGGAGGATCGCAGGATTTCGGTCTGCTCATCATCGCACCACAGGGATTGACGTTGACAAACAGTGGCGATACCCTAGCTGCCTACGGCCTTGGCGGAACCTATGTCGGCGGCGAAACGATATTCTGATTATCTGAACCTGGCCTAAACTCGCGAGCGTTCATTGACGATGAACCACAGGTTGACGGTTCCAAGTGAATTCATAAGTGTCTTCTTCGACAATGGGTCAACGATAGAATGCTGTCCGCCGATGGTCTCTGCGGCTATTTCTTGGGGGAAGACATAACGTCCTGGTAAAACGCCAGGAGGCTGGTGATCTGGACTGAGGGCTGGAAGCGTTCAAGGTATCGCTGCTTGGCCTGTTGTCCCCACCGGTTCAGTCTCGGCATGTCCTTGAACGCGCTAACCAGGGACGCAGCCCAGGCGTTCTCGTCGTGAGGGGGAACCAGGAGGCCGACGACGCCATCCTCGAGCCAGTCGGGGATACCTCCCAGCCGGCTGCCTACACATGGTCGCCCCCTGGCCATCGCCTCCAGGCCTATGAGACCAAAGTTCTCGTACCCTTCCGATGGCACTGCGAGGAGGTGAATCTTACCGAAGAACTCTTCCTTTGCTTTCCCGCTCACCCATCCAGGGAACTCGACTGAAGCATCCTTGTCTAGACCAAGGTCGTGTGCCTGCTGTCGTAATGCCTCTTCATACGGCCCGCGACCGGCGATTATCACCCTGAGACCGGGGATCGCCTTCCTCGCCAGAGCCACCGCCTGAAGTAGGGTCCCTGCCCCCTTGTACTTCTCCAAACGGCCAAGATATCCGACCGTCGGTGCCACTGAGGGCATTTCGGGTGGACTGGCCAGTACGCCCTCGGGGATGTCCACGAAGGATGGAATCACTTTCGAGGGACCAAAGCCGTGGCGCGCAAGGAACCCTGCGGCGGCATGACTCGGAGCTATGAACATGGAGATGTGAGGTGCGACCAATCGACGAAACACTCGATCCTGTTCCAGTTTGTAGGGTAGACCGAACCCTACCTCGCAACCTGTGAACTGACACCGTGGCAATATCCTTCCTTCGCACAGGGTGCCATCAGGAAGAACGAGCGTGGCGATCGGACACACCAACTTGGCATCGTGGACGGTCATCACGACCGGGGCCTTGCAGCGCGCCACGAAATTTGCTACCGGTGTGAAAAGACTGTCGAAATGGTGGAGGTGAACTATGTCCGGCTTGAACTCGTCGTATATCTCCCCAAGGCGGTGTGCGGCCGCGGGAGCCTCGCTCATGTCCTCCATGAGCCTACGCGCACCCATGGGCCTGAGCGGGATGACCTCCTCCCACGGATCCGGTTTGTAATGAGCAACCTCGGATGCGTCCGTGATGCTCACAACTCGATTGGGGTGCCCCAATTCCTGGAAGGCTCTGCAAACCGCAGAAATGTATATCTCGGTGCCACCGGGAGGGCCTGTCCAATCATTGATGCGAAGAATGCGCATTGTAACTCCTGCCGACCCGAACCTCCTCAAAGCAATGCATGAAGCCCACATATATGAGCCATGATGCCACCGAAGGGCCGGTCGCACTGGCGCGAAGGAAAGTCTTTAGGACTGCGCGACCGTAGGCTTCTCTGGTCCTTTGAAGATTGATGGCATCGCCCTGAAGGAACATTCCCACGTTTATCCCGTCAGGGAGGACACTCTGCTCCTTGCCACCTCAGCCGCAGTGCGGCCGAGAGAACGCGTGGTCGAGATAGGGTGTGGCCTCGGACTTTCTGCCCTTGCTGCATCGCGCGAGGGCGGACGGGTGCTCGCCACCGACATGAATCCGTACGCCCTTTCGGCCGTCCGAGAGTCGGCTCGGATCTATTCGCTGCGGGTCGATTGTCTCAGGACCGATATGTTCCGTGGATTGAAGCGATTTGATGTCGTTCTCTTCAACCCCCCCTACCTTCCCACAAGGCCTGAGGAGGTGGACGATGATCCCTGGAACGATCTTGCTCTGAACGGGGGCGAGGATGGCATGGCCGTCCTGCGCCCTTTCCTCCACTCACTAGCTGAACACCTCTCCGAAAAGGGAAGGGCCTACGTTGTCCTGGCCACGGTCGCTGGGGGCCGTATGGACCCGCTCAGAGAGGTGACGGCCGTGCGTCAACTCTCGGTCAACCGGATCGTGGGCGACAGAACACTTCCCGAAGAGCGGCTGCGGGTCGTGGAGATCACCACGAGATCTACCGCTTGATGTTGAAGTCGGACCTTAGCTGGACCATCTTCCGGTTGTCCAGGCCCTCGGGATCGGTGCTGACGATGAGGACGCCGCTCTGCTTCTGGGCCAGTGTGTTCAACCAGTGGACGAAACGTATTGCATTCTCATAGCCGTACTCGCTCTCCAGGTAGTCGAAGGCGTCCAGGTAGGCTCCGACCCTCGGACCCATCTTCTCCTGGAACCTCGTCACGGCCCCGGTCAGGAAGCTGGGATTGGCGTCAACGCTTCTGACGCCAACAGAGTTCTCCCCCTTACTGTCTTCGGTCGCCCCCTCGTCGATACGGAGCACCGTGAGCATTCCCTTGGAGCATAGGGCTGAGAGTTCCTGCGGCAATCGGGTCATCGCAACGACTGGCAATCCGGCTTCCAGTACCCGGCCCAGGAATTCCCTCGCCTGAGTTGGTGTCTTCTCCTGGAAGAGATAGGAGTATCCGTTCATCATCGGAGTTGCGACCTTCTCCCCGGCTGAACGGTTCGACTGAGCCACGACGGGCATCAGTGAGTCGATGGGAAGGCGGCGCGGGGAAACGACCAGTGATTTCCTGCGTTCCATGGTCTCTTCTTCCATGTGGGCGAGGCGGGTCTCGGCAAGGAGACGTATCTCATTGGCTGAGTGTCCTTTCACGATATACGAGAGGATCTCCCTCAGAGCATTGCGCACCCCATCCTCGAACCCCTTGGGATAATCGTTGTCCTCCGAAGGAGCTGAGGGCCCCCTCCACCCGGCCCTCAATGATGGACCCTTCTCTCCAGAGTCTTCGCCCTCTTCCGTCACTTTTCACTGTCCGAGGGGGGATGCACTCCCGCCACTGGCCTCATAATGGGAGCGAACTTGTATCCGTACTGTATTACTCCTTCTGGTCCCTCTTCCCTTAGCTTGCGGAAGACGGCTCTGACCTTCATGCCCATTTCGACACTGTTCGGATCCACGTCCACCACCTGCGCTGTGATGGTCGGTCCCTCGACCATCTTGACCAGGGCGAGGACATAGGGTACCTGCATCTCGAAGCCCTGAGGAGCCTCGTGGACCACTGTGAAGGAGAAAACCTCTCCTTGACCGGAAAGCTGGAATGCCTCCATTCGGCCGATGGAACGCCGGTGTGTTGAGCAATGAGGGCAGACGGACCTTGGAGGAAAGTATACGGTCTTGCAGTCGGTGCATCTGCTGCCGCCGAGGTTGTATCTTCGCAGGGTCTCCCGCCAGAACCTGGCCACGCTCATATCAGTCCGCCCTCTCTAGAATGTGAACTACTGCTGTCGCACCTGTCCCACCCATGTTGTGCGCCAGGCCTGCAACGGCGCCGGAAACCTGGTTCTCCCCAGCCTCTCCCCTGAGCTGCCGAACTATCTGGACAACTTGGGCGATTCCTACTGCCCCGTAGGGCATGCCCTGTGACTTCAATCCTCCCGATGTGTTGACGGCAATCTTGCCTCCGATGCCTATCTCTCCCTCGGCCAGCGCCTGGCCGACCTTTCCCTTGGGATAGAATCCCAGGTCTTCGAGCGCGACGAGGCCAGCTATGCTGTAAGGATCGTGCACTTCAGCCACCTGGATCTCTGAGCGCGTAAGGCGAGCGCGTTCAAATGCCCTCTTCGCGGCGAGCACTGTTGCATCCATTGTAGTAATGTCCCTGCGATGCATCAAGGCCATGGTATCTGAGGCTATCTGGCTTGCAGATATCTTGATGGGAATGTCCGTGAACTTCCGAGCTCTGTCGAGCGGCCCTAGGACGACAGCAGCCGCTCCGTCAGATGATGGGGCGCAGTCCAGCATGTTCAGAGGCTCCGCGACCGGCTGGCTCTCGAGTACCGCCTCAAGAGTGATCCTGCTGCGGTAGTGCGCGAGAGGGTTCTTGGAACCCATCTCGTGGTCCATAACGCTCATGCGGGCAAAATCTTCCCGCTTTGTTCCGTACTCGAACATGTGACGTCTCGCCACTATGGCCCACAGCGCGGGCATCGTTGCACCGAAGACCGTCTCCCACTCATGGTCCAGCATGGATGATGTGATCGCAATTCCCCTTTCTTCAGTGACGTCCGTCATCTTCTCCGCTCCGCCTACTACGACGAACTCGTAGAGACCGCTCGCCACTGCCAGGTAGGCCTGGGCCAATGCCACGCCCCCGGATGCACCCCCCGCCTCGATCCGGACCGCTGGAAGGTGATGGCCCGAGAGACCCGAGTAGTCGAGAACCAGGGGAGCGATGTGCTCCTGGTCGATGTAGGTTCCGCTGGCCATGTTGCCGATGTAGAGTGCCGAGATGTCCCTTGAGGTCAAGGACGACTCCTCGAGGGCCCGGAACCCCGCCTCGATCCCTATCTCCCTGAAGGAACGGTCCCACAGTTCTCCGAAACGCGTCTGGCCAACACCTAGTATTGCAACATCGCGCATGTGTCTCACACTCCTCCACTTAGACGTAGCTTGCCCCTGAACTTGGCATACGTGGCATAGTCTATCTCCACGCTACTGCGCAGGAAACTATCCACGGATTCCCCTGCACTCCTGTCGAACCCTGTTATTCCATCGGTAACCGTGATATCGAATGCATCGGAACCGGCCCCACTTCCATATGCAACCATCAGTATCCGGTCTGCGGGTTTAGCGTGGTCGAGGATGTTCGCAAGCCCAATCAGCACTGCGCCTGAGTATGTGTTGCCGATCCATGGAGTCACAAGCCCCGTGTGCACCTGTTCCTCTTTGAATCCGAGCATCTTCCCAGCCCTCAATGGAAATTTCCCGTTGGGCTGGTGGAAGACGACGTGCTGGTAGTCGCCAGGCTTGGTGTCCGCCTTCGCCATCATTCGCCTTGCGCACTCTGTCACATGGCGGAAGAAGGCAGGTTCCCCGGTGAAACGACCGGCATGGCTCGGATACTTCTGTCCCTCCCGGCGCCAGAAGTCGGGCGTGTCAGTAGTGTAACTGAGAGTGTCGTTGATGTTTGCGATCACCTTCTCCTTCCCGATTATGTAGGCAGCGCCACCTGCGCCGGTGGAATACTCGAGCGCATTGCCAGGTGCCCCCTGGGACGTGTCAGCGCCGATGGCGACCCCATACCGTATCATCCCACTGGCCACCATGCCTAAACAGACCTGTATGCCCGCGGTTCCTGCCTTGCAGGCGAACTCGAGGTCTGCTGCGGTCAGGTAAGGTGTGGCTCCAACGGCCTGCGCCACAACTGTGGCTGAAGGCTTGACCGCGTACGGGTGGCTCTCGCTTCCGACGTATAGTGCTTCAATGTCCTTGGCATCCAGCTTGGCCCGCTCTATCGCCACCCTAAGCGCCTCGGTGGAGATGGTAATCGTGTCCTCGTCAGGAGCCGGGACCGATTTTCTCTTGATGTTCAGGTTCTTTCCCATGGCCGCGCCATCGACGCCCCATACGCGGCCAACTTCCTCAGCGGTGATCCGATATCGAGGGACATATGTCCCATAGCTCACAATTCCTACGCCTTCCATGTCACATCTCCTCCAATCTCTTCATTATCTCGTTTGGACCAAGGGGAGTGATGAGCAGCGGGATGTTCTCCACTTCCGAGAGTCGCACTGCCAGTGGGTCGACCTTCCGGGTACCGGAATAGACCACTGCCGCGGGCTTCAGAAGGTGTGCGCGTATAGCCACCATCGGGGACCGCCCGTACTTCATGCCGGTGAATATCAGTGCCCTTTGAGTTGTCCAGCCGTATATCTGCACGAATTCGTGTGCTCCCAGGGAGAGGATCGCTCTCGGGGCGTCTACCAGGGTGTATCCATGGATGTCTCTCTGGATGTCGATGTTGCTCACCCTGCTTGCCTCAATGATCTCGGAGAAGAGTTTCAACGGCACCGCCACAGAGAACTCGCGGATACCAAGTATCCCTTCGGCCAGATGCGGAGGGGCGAATTGCTTTACTATCCGGCCCCCCCTGTCCATGTCGACCGCCACCAGGGCCTCCACGTATCTTCTTATGAAGTGGGCCCCGGGGCTGGCCCGCCTGTCTGCCTCATAATCGGCGACCACTGATGGCACCGTCTTCATGAACTTGGCGAGCTCAGTCTGGCTCACCTCGAAGTCCTTGCGCCACTTCCTCAAGGTCCTTCCGGGATGGGTGGACAATACCACCTCTCCGGCCATCTTCTCCTTGATCCCGGACAGGGACTCTTCGGCGAGCTTCTCGGTCATGGCTACCAGTGCTCTTACCCCCGGGATTAATAAGGTTTGTGCAAATTGCCGAATTGCCCTTCGACAATAGACGAGAATGAAGGAGGGAGGCACGAGGGACCCCGGCCGGAACGAGAACGCGGTAAGACCGGCGTAATGAACTACCCTAGGCATGCGGCAAATTTCATCCGGCGCAAATGCATGCATCCCGTGTTGAATCAAGGTATGCTGTGCCAAGCCTAGGTAGGAAAAGTCGACAAAATGATGTGATGAAGTATTGCTACATCATGTAAGAGATCCTCCATGATGCCCTTATCGCAGACATACTTCAGTAGACCCTTGACATCGTTCCACAATTGTTCATCTATCAGGGATGGAGGCAACTCTCCAGAAAGATTAAGCATAAATACGAGGTACTCGTATTTTTAACTAGTGTAGTGACCTATCGTGGGGGGGGTTGTTGTGACACTCGGGGAAATGTCAGTGCTGGCTATGCATGGGCACAACAGCTCAGGTGGGTAGTCTGAAGGCGGTCAATGAATAGGTTGGCGTTCCTTTTGGTCATTGGAATCGCCCTGAGCATGTGCATCACGGGGTTTCAGGCGCCAATAGCCAACGACCAATCGGTCGTGGGCCCTCAAACCTCAGTCGCAGTAGGATCTCTATCTCATGCTGCCTCAGTTCCTATCAGTAATCTTCCGCCTGGCTGGGACAGCGCCGCCCAGGTGCAACCGACCTCGGATAATGCACCGAGGGGAAACACGAACCTGGCTGCGAGTCATGAAACCGGACAGGCCACAGGAGATACCGGTGCGGTCTTCCAGGATCAAGACGGGCACTCGAATAGTTCGGTAAACGTAGACTCGCGTCAACCCAATGCGACCAAGGATGCTGGCCCCCAGTTGACCAGTGGGGACACCCCGTCAGGAGGTCGTTCGGAGGTTGCGGCTGCAGCAAGACCTGGCAGCATCTCGACCAGTACCGAGCTCGGAGCTGAATCCGCCGGTTTTGCTGCAAGTGGTCCACTAGATGCTGACGATGAGTACGGAAATGTCTATGTCATCTGGCAAGAGAATGGGGGTACTGATGCTGCGCCGGTATGGAACGTATGGGTAGATGTCTGGTGCCAGCAATCAGCCGGGACCTACTGCAGCGGCAAGGTAGCAGGGCAATGGGAGGGGGCCTACCAGGTTGATACTGCTGTGTGGGACCACGGCTATGGAGACCTTGGCCCGGACATTGCGGTCACTCAGACAGGAACGGTATGCACGGCCTGGGGTTCTGATTATTATACCGATGTATACGTCAACTGTTATGGTTCAAGCGGATGGACTGGCGCTATTGCATATGCAACCTATCAAACATACGATGACCAACCAGCCATCGCGTTCGACGAAGGTGGCTTCCTCGTACTCGCCTATATGGACCCTGCACAAAATCGAGATCTCTGCGTTGCGAAGCTCACAGTCTCAACGACCGTAGCAGGCGCCTGCACAGACTATACCGGGGCAACGCTAGGATTCTCTAGCGATTATTCCCAGGATGCTTTGGCGGTCACGTGTTTGCTAACTCAGGCTACGACGTGTGCTGTGTTCTATGCTTGTGCGCTGACCACCAACACGGTCTACGCCATCCGAGTGATCTACTCCACTAATGACTTCACCAGCATCACTGCCGGGCCTTTCACAGTTGATTCCGAGGGCTGGAACACAGCATGGCTCGGGGGCTGGTTTGGATGGCATGCCCCAGTGAACATCCAAAACGGGGCGGCGGCCTGCTCGCTGACCACTACGAATTGTGGGATAGCGTACGCATACGACTCTGGAGATGCGGACCCTAGCAACTATATCGTTCGATACGCATATTCTACAGACGGGTGGGCGACAGCAGGGAACATCCATATCGGCAATGCTCCTTCGTCTACAGGGCCCATATCTGTTACCGGAATAACGATCGTAGGAAGCAGTTCGCCGGTCGTTTCCTGGAATTCGACAACCACCGAATATGTGACCGGCTCTGCAGCCCAGGCACCCACGTCTGCATCGGCCTGGGGGACCGATTGGCAAATCGCTTGCACGGGCGCATATAATTGCATGGGTGGTCTCGCAGAAGTTCCCACCAGTGCCAATTACCCGATTGGGAACAATATCCAGTGGCGTGTAGACATCGTTTACCCCTCGAACGACTTCACCTACTACGCCTACTTTTATGGACCTGCCCTCACACCTCCCACAGCCACTTCGACTGTTCTAGACCTGGGCCAGGGAACTACCATTTCCGTCTCGGAATATTCGGGACCGCCGATCGCAGAGGGATTCACTATCTCCTCATCCACGGGCTATACGTGGTCCGGGGCTCCTACCGGCTGCGCGGGCAGCACTGCGAGCTCCTTCGCCTGTACGCCAACTGGCACTGGAACGTTTTCGGTATCGGTCGTCGCTACGGACACAGCAGGATTCACCACAGTGTCGGTGGACTCGCTGAGCATCACGGTAAACAGCGCGCTGACTGCGCCGACTACCCCAACGGTAAGTGCGACTGCATTGGACGTGAATCAAGCACTAACAGTCCAATCGACCCTGCCCTCCACCGGGACATCTCCCTATTCCTGGACATGGCTAGTGTCAGTAGACAGTGGCGCATACGGAGCTACCTCTCAATGCGCGGTTAACAGTGGCTCTGGGGCTGCTGGCGGGACCCTAGAGACCTGCTCGATCGCGGCCAATGCACTGGCGGCCGGGAACACTTACAACTTCGAATTGCGGGTCACGGATAGCGCAAGTACGCCTGAGACACAAACGTCTGGTGTATCCTCCACCGTGACGGTGAACAGTGCGCTCACTGCACCGACCACCCCGACCGTCAGCGCGACTGCACTGGACGTCAACCAGGCTCTGACCGTCCAGTCCACCCTCCCCTCCACCGGGACACCCACATACTCATGGACCTGGCTAGTCTCGG
>Ga0326727_10022420_pt1 | contig 12206 bp, 9 predicted proteins | sample MB2enrmetagenome_FD_207643 | JGI IMG/M metagenome (GOLD analysis project Ga0326727, IMG submission 207643) | Lab enriched peat soil microbial communities from McLean, Ithaca, NY, United States - MB29MY | ecosystem: Environmental > Terrestrial > Soil > Wetlands > Peat | place: USA: New York... | reverse complement strand
CGCCCCCGCCCCCGCCCCCGCCGCCGCCGCCGCCGCCGCCGCCGCCGGCACCTCCCCGGCGCGTGAGCTTCAGCGCGGATGCGCTATTTGCTTTCAACAGCGCCGTCATCCGGCCTGAAGGGATTAGTGCCCTCGACTCGTTCGCAAGCGCGTTAAGCGGTACCCAGTACCGCCACATCCACGTCATCGGCTATACGGATCGAATTGGCTCCGACGAATACAATCTGAAGTTGTCGCGGCAACGGGCCGACGCCGTCGAAAATTACCTCGTGGAGAAGGCCGGTGTGGATTCCGGAAAGATCGAGGCAGAGGGCCGCGGCAAAGCCGACCCCGTGACGAAGCCCGGCGAGTGTGGAGCGAAACGGTCACCGAAAACCATTGCTTGCCTGCAGCCGGACCGGCGGGTGGAGATCGAGGTTTCCGGCGAGAGACGCTAAAGCATCATCACGATCATTGACGCTGACTTTAAAAGCCCCCTCTCGGGGCTTTTTTTTGCCGCTATAGCGGCTCTCCGTTTTCTCACATCTGTTGCGTAAACGGCGCATGTTGTGCAGCCCAAAAAAATGTGTCTATACTCAGTCACATCTAGGGATGCAGTCCGATTTTGCGCTTGAATCGCCGTGCATTGGCGTGATTCGGCCTGCCAGTGAATCTGAAACAATACTAAAAAACATGTGTGTCGCCATGCCGCGAATCGCATGTTGGGAGATCACTACATGCAGAATCTATCCAATTCTTCTGTGAGGATCCAGAGCCCCCAGGGGGCAACTAAGCTCCGGTTTAGATCTTTTGTTCGATACTTGCTGCTGGCGACAAGTGTCGTAGGTGCGGGTGCTGTATTCGCACAAGCTGCCCCCACTGCGTCCGACCAACCGCAACTCCAAGAGATTATCGTTACGGGATCGCGTATTCCGGTACCGGCGAACATCTCAGCAACGAGTCCGACCGCGGTCGTCACCAATCAGGAAATTCAACTGCAGGGACACACCGACATCACAGATGTGATCAATGCCCTGCCGCAGAACATCATCAGCGCCAGCGCCGACTTCGGTAATACCTCGAATCCTTTAACTTCGACCGGTGGTTTCTCGACGGTGGATCTTCGCGGCTTAGGTCCCCAGCGCACCCTGGTGCTGGTCGACGGCCGGCGGCTCGGCGTGGGTGATCCCAGTACTGCCAACCAGAACGTAGCCTCCGACATCGACCAGATTCCGGCGACGTTGCTCGAGCGGGTCGACGTGGTGACGGGCGGCGCGTCGGCCACCTACGGCTCCGACGCGATCGCCGGCGTCGTCAACTTCATCCTGAAGAAGGACTTCCAGGGCATCCAAATCGACGGCCAGTATGGCTTCAGCCAGCACGATCAGCATAACAGCTACGTCGAGGGGCTCTTGAGCCATAACGACTCTAACACCGGTTTCACCGCGGTCCCGCCCCCGACCGGCGACATCCGCGACGGGTACAAACACGATCTGTCGATGCTCATGGGTACGAACTTCGCTGAAGGGAGCGGCAACGTGACCGGGTACTTCGTGTATCACGATCAGCAACCGATCGCGGGCTCGGCGCGCGACTTCTCCGATTGTCAGCTAGTCTCCAATGGCGACATCGCCGCCCCGACCTATACCGGCGTGGAATGTCTCGGCAGCTCGAACTCGAACCGCTTTACGCCGGAGACCGCCGGCGTTGCGGGTTTCGGCACTCGGTACACCGTGGTAGGCAATCAATTGCTGCCCTGGCCGCAGGGCGGCTCGAGTCCGCCCGCGGTGTTCGATTTCAACCAATACGAATACCTGCAGCGCCAAGACAAGCGCTATCAAGCGGGTTTCCTGGCCCACGATGACCTCAATGATTACGTCAAGCCGTACATGGAATTCGGCTGGATGGACGACAAGTCGACTGCAGTGGTCGCACCGTCGGCATTGTTCGTCGGGGGTAATCCCTTCACGGCGGACAACAACTACCTCATCAATTGCAGCAACCCGCTGTTGAGCGCGCAGGAACGGTCCTTGATCTGCACGCCCGCCCAGATTGCGGGTGACACCGCCAGTCCGGGCTCGGCGGGCAATAGCGCCGACGTGCAGATCGGTCGGCGCAACATCGAGGGCGGTGGACGCACAGCGTTTTATGAGCACGAAAATTTCCGGTTGGTGGTCGGCACGAAGGGCGATGTCATCGGCCCGTGGACCTACGATCTGTATGCGTCGTACTACTACGTGACCACGTTCCAGGACGAATCGAACTATCTCGACTACTCCAAGATCACCAATGCGCTGCAGGTCACGACGGGTGCAACGGGCGCTCCGGTCTGCATCAGCGGCGGTCAGTGTGTGCCGTACAATATCTTCCAGACGGGCGGCGTGACTCCGGCGGCGCTCAACTATCTCCAGACTCCGGGCACCGCCTACGGCAACAACACCGAGCAGGTCGAGCACATCGACGTGACCGGCGACTTGGGCAAATACGGCATCACGTCGCCCCTGGCTAAAGACGGAGTGGCCGTCAATGTCGGCGGCGAGCACCGCATGGACTCCGTGACCTTCCATCCCGATGGCACTGAGCTGGCGGGCGACCTGTCCGGCTTTTCCGGCGCGCTCGTACCGATCAATGAGCATTACGACATCAACGAAGCCTTCGTGGAACTGCGGGTGCCGATCGCTCATGATTTGCCGGGACTTTACGATCTGACGGCGGATACGGGGTATCGCTATTCCGACTACAACACGACGGGAACGACGAATACCTACAAGTTCGAGGTTCAGTACGCGCCGATCCAGGATGCACGGTTGCGCTTTTCGTTCGATCGAGCGGTGCGCGCGCCCAATCTGATCGAGCTGTTCGTGGCGCCCTCGTACGGTCAGGAACAGGTCTTCGGTGTCGATCCGTGCGCGGGCGTTCCGACGGCGACGCTGGCGGAATGCGAACACACCGGGGTGACCCCGGCGCAATACGGGAACGGAAAAACTGCCAACAACATCACCCAATGCGTGTCCGGCCAGTGCGGCCAGGTGATCGAGGGTAACCCGCAGTTGCAGCCCGAGGTCGCCAAGACCTGGTCCTTGGGATTGACCTTTACTCCGGTCGAATTGCCGGGCTTCAACGCCAGCATCGACTACTACCACATCCGGCTCGAAGATCAGGTTGGAAACTATCCATTCGCCGTCCTCTTTAACGGATGCCTCATCCAAGACAACCCGATTTACTGCAGTCAAATCGTTCGCACGCCGCAAGGCGCGCTGACCGGCGCCACGGTAGCCGGCGGCGGATATATCCTACAGAAGGACTACAACCTCGGCCTCTCGATAGTGTCCGGTCTCGATCTGCAAATGAACTATCGGTATACCCTGCCGGCCGGTTGGGGCGCGCTCAGCGCGGCCCTGAATGGTGCGTATTTGTTGCACGACACGATCACGCCCTACCCGGGCTCGGGGAGCTACGATTGCGCCGGTCTTTTCGGAACCAGCTGCCAGAATGGCTCGGTGAATCCACATTGGCGGCATAACTTGCGTTTGAGTTGGGATACTCCGGTAGACCTCCTCGTTTCGTTGCAGTGGCGCTTCATCGGCCCGACCACCTTCGACAACAATTCCTCGAACCCGTTGCTGCAAGGGCGGGAGAGCTTGGCGAACGGCACTAACGAAAGCTTCCCGTACTTTGACCAGTACAATGCGCGAATTCCCGGCTATAGCTACTTGGACCTGACGGCGGTGTGGCATGCGCTGCACAACCTCGAGGTACGCGCCGGCGTCACCAACCTGTTGGACAAGGACCCGCCCCTCATTCCGTCGTATGACATCACCGGCAACAGCGGGCCGGCGAACTCTTGGGGGGCTTACGATTACTTGGGCCGGCAGCTGTTCGTCGCCTTCACGGCCAAGTTCTAGGCCGCGCGCAGGTCTGTTTCGCAGACTTGAGCCCGCGTCGTTGCAACGCCCGGGCGGTCCCGATCGGGGCCGCCTTTTCTTGGCTCAAGGCGACGACCGCACGCGGTGCCTATTGGATGCGCTGCACACCGACTCTGCGAGGCGCGATTCTCAGGCACCGCGTCCGACAACCTGTGGCCGAAGACGTCTTACTATTGGATTCGTTTGACTCGCGTCGAATGGTGAGAGTCGGTGGATAACCAGAACGAGCCCAGCGCGCCGTTCGAGATCGTGACTTCCTGACCATTTCGCACTGCAAAGTCAAGGTCGAGCTCGATCTGTTGCCAGGTCTGCATGTTGTCTAGTACGAACACCTGCCGCGCATTCAGGTACCGCGAAACGCTTACGATGTGTGCATGTAGTACCGTCGGCGTCGTTGATTGGCCCGGCTTCGTCTCGAGTCCGCGCATTTGCGCACCGGAAAGCCCAAATTTCTGCTCGGGCGTCAGCGCGACACTCGGCGGCGGTTCGGGAATTTTTTTCTTTATTTCCTCAATTTCACGGTCGAAGCAGGCTAATCGCGCTGTGTCCGACGTGAGCTGGGCACACGCGATCAATGAGTCAGAAAGCACGTCGCCGATGCCTAGAGTCGGCAAACAGACAAGTACCCACAGCAAGACACCGCGGCTCAAATTCATATTCGCAAAAACTTGCGGAAATAGCATTCTCCCGCCTCATGCGAGTGCCCAATGCGCCAGAAATCAGGATAGCGCTTTTGCAGTAAACCGTCCCCTGAGCGCTTGACCTTCGCATCCATCGCACTCTTCGACGGTCCTCAGCGGTATGGCAATATCACTGTCAGATATGGTTTCTCGACATGCATGCCAGCTCATAGCGCTCGGCGGACTGCTGATGTGTTCGTTACGCAGCTACGGCGACGGCACTGTGCCTCAACCGCAAGATGAACTTTCAGAAATCGTGATTTTAGCACCTGAACCACGCTTCGTCGCGCCCACACGCCGCGATCAGGTCGGTAGGATCTGGGTTCCGGTGTGGATCAACGGCAAGGGCCCGTTCCGCCTGGTACTCGATACGGGCGCGAACCACTCCGGCGTCACCGCTCAGGTGGCCGAACTACTCGGCATCCCGCTCGATCAGTCGCCGCCCGTCCTGCTGCGGGGAGTCACGGGAATCGCGACAGTACCGACCATCCGCGTCGACTCGTTTACAGTCGGAGATCTGACGCTCAGCCCAGCGATTTTGCCGATCGTGACCGATGCAATGGGCGGAGCGGAGGGAGTGCTCGCCACAGACGAATTCAAAGATAAGCGCATCTTGATCGACTTCAAGCACGACCGGATTGATATTCGCCGTTCGCATAACGAGAGCGCACGCACAAATTTCGTAACCATCCCCTTGGAGCATTCCAAGGCGGGACTGCTGATGTTTCACGCGCTGGTAGGCGACGTGCGCGTGCAAGCGATCATCGACACCGGCGGACAGAGAACGATCGGCAATTTGGCGATGCGCAATGTGTTGGTACGCGACCACTCGCAGGGCAAGCCTGTTCAGATCTTTGACGTAACGACCGAAGTTCAGACTGGCGAAACTTTTCTGAGCCCACCGATCAAGCTCGGCTCCATCGACATTCTCGGGGCGCGCATCACCTACGGCGAAATGCACATCTTTGGGCACTGGCATCTGACCAAAGAGCCGGCGCTGCTCATCGGTATGGATGTGCTCGGACTTTTGGATACCTTCATCATTGATTACCGCCGCCATGAGGTGCAGCTTCGCATGCGCACTGACGAGAGATGAGTACAAAGGGTCTCCTAAAGGTTGCGGCGGGATCAGGAGCAGCCTGAAGTCACTGGAAAAAGATCCCGCAGAGCGCCGCAATCCGAACGCGACCGCGGGACCATGGTTGGGTCTAAGCTTAGGCTAAGCGCGGCCGCTCACAGCAAACCGCCCGCCTCGCCCACCATCTGCTTGCGCAGCAGCGGAATCGGCGGACCCCCGTACGACAGGAACGTGTCGTGGAAATCATGCCAATGCGACTGGTCGTCGGCGCCGGCCGCCCCCGCACCGCCGGCCGCCGCCCCGCCCGACTGCTTCGCAATCCAATCGGCGCGCAGCTTGCGAATCATCAGCTTTCCGAGTGTGTAGTTGAGGTATGCAGGGTCATACGTGCCGCGGGCCGCCTGCTGGCGCGCGTTGCCCGGATCTTGAAACGCCTGTTCCCGGAACATCTTTTCGGACTGCGCCACCGTCATGCCTTGGGTGTGCATTCCGATGGCCGAGAGCAACCGCACGTCGCGCAACAATGCGTCCATGAGCTGCCCGATGTGCTTTTGCGGATCGCCCTTGCCCAGTCCCTCTTCGACCATCATTTCTTCGCAATAATGAGCCCACCCTTCGGCGAACCCGTATCCCACCCACAGCGCTTCGAGCTTGGAGGGGTTGGCATTCGAATGCAGGAACTGCAGGAAATGTCCCGGCCACACTTCATGAACGGACGTGAACAACAGCGTCGCTTCGCTGGGGATGTAAGCTTGCTGTTCGGCTTTCGACCATTTCGGATCCGGCGGCGCAATGTTGTACGTCGACGCCACGCCCTTGTCGTATGGGCCCGGCACCTGAATGAACGCGGCATTTGATCGATTGTAGACAGGAGCTTCCGCAACCAGCGCTTCGTCGTTGCCGGGAATGCTCACCACATTGTGGTCCTGAACGAACTTCTTCAGCTCCACCAGCTGCGCCCGTGCGGCTTCCACGGGGCTGCCCTTCGGTTTGTTCGCCGATACCTTGGCGATGCACGCGGCGACACTGCCCTTCGGCAAATAAACCGCGCACTCCGCCTTCAGCGCTTGGCTGTTGCGCGCCAAGTCGGCGCGGCCCGCTGCCTCGATCTGCTCGACCGGCAGGTCGACACCTTCGGTGTCCTTGACCATCTCGGCGAACAAGTCCTTGCCCAACGGGAATTTATCGGTCGCGGTCTTGCGCAGCCCGATCAGGTAATTCTTCAAGTTGGTCATCGCGGTCGCCGCATTGGCGTCCGCGTCGGTCAGCTGTTTCTGCAAGTCCGGATCACTGACCGTCGCAAAGATCGGCGCGACATCCTTGGTGTAGAAATCGGCGAAGCCGCCGAAATCCGCGATACCCAACTCAACGTAGGTCTTGGGCAACGGACCCTTCAGATTTTCCTGCACATCCGCCACCAGCTTCGGGATGGCGCGCGCGTACTTGATGTACGCTTTCATGCGCACGTCGAGCGGCGCGTAGTTGCGGCTCAGGTACATGTCCGGATCGATATTGTTGAGATAAAAGTACGGGTTGCTGAACGGATAGCGGGCCTTCTCGAGCCAGAACAGATCTTTATCGATGACGCTGAGCAAATACTCCCGGTCGAACCGTTCCCTCGGCTCCAGCGGCGCCGGATCCACGGCCGCGATCTGGGTGCGCGCATCGTGCAGACGGGCAATTTCGCGCTTGATCCCGTGCGGGCTCAAGTCCGGCAGCTGACCGTCGAATTCGTGCCGCCCGGATTGCGCCGCGAAAAACGGTTGCGCCTGCAGATAGTCTTCGATGAAGCCGTTTGCAATGCTCGACCATTGCTGGCTGGCTTGTGACGGCGCCTTTTTCGCCGGCGCCGAGGGTTGCGGTGATTGGCCACACCCTGCCAATCCCACCAATAACACGCCCGCCACAACCTTGATTATTTTGCATGCTAAAGACATGACGCCTCCCCTGTTCTTTGAATTGTTGCTATTCGATCAACACTGCCAGCTTCGAATCGACAAGTATTATGGAAGGCGCGGCTCATGGCTGAAAGCCCTACGCCGCGGCGTTCGAGCGCGCGCCGGTAAGCACTGCGCGTGGATGCGGCTCAAAAAATCGACGGGATTCGATCGCCGCGCCGGTGCCCGCGGGCGGAACCAAGCGGCCGGCGCCGTAGCCGTCCGTGAGGGACTCGACGATCGCCCCGGATTGGTTATTCCGGTGGTGCACGCTTATCATCAAGGAGTATAGCGTATAGAATTGCGCTATCGGATCGCAAATTCAACGACCGCTCCTGGAGCATCCTTGAGACATGGATAAGACCTCTCGCGACCAGCTCCGAATCACGACACTGCAAGCTCACATCCTGGAGCAGCAGGCCCATTATCCCCACGCGTCCGGAACGTTCTCGTGGATTCTTTCCGCCCTCTCGATCTCCGCCAAGATCATCGCCGACAAGGTGCGGCGCGCAAGGCTGGAAAACGTGCTGGGCAGTGCCGGCGTCGAGAACGTGCAAGGCGAAGTGCAGCAAAAGCTCGACGTGCTCGCCAACGATGTCTTGTTGGCCACGCTTGGCGGCCGCGAAGGCGTTGCCATCGTCGCATCGGAAGAGAACGAGGAACCGGTGATCCTCAGGGAAGACGTCGAAGGCGTGCCCCGTTATTGCGTGCTCTTCGATCCCTTGGACGGATCGTCCAACCTGGACATCTGCGGCGGTGTCGGCACGATTTTCAGCATCCTGGAGCACACCGGAAACGGGGGCAGCGCGCAGGAGTCTTTATTACAGCCCGGGGTGCGGCAGGTGGCCGCCGGGTACGTGCTGTACGGATCATCCACGGTGTTCGTCCTGACCATCGGCAAGGGCGTCGACATGTTCGTGCTCGATCCGAGCATTGGCGCCTTCATGCGGGTTGAACGAAACCTGATGATCCCCAGCGGCAACAGGACCTATTCCGTCAACGAGGGCAACCGCAAAACGTTCCCCGAGGGCTATCAGCGCTACTTGGATTGGGCGCAGTGCAATGACTATTCCAGCCGCTACACGGGAGCCATGGTGGGCGACGTGCACCGCATCTTGCTGAAAGGCGGCGTTTTTCTCTACCCGCCCACCAAGAAGGCGCCGGATGGGAAGCTGCGGCTCATGTACGAAGCCAATCCCATGGCCATGATCATCGAACAGGCCGGCGGCAAGACCTTCGCCGCACCGGGTCAGCGAGTGATGGACATCCTGCCGACCGCGATCCATCAACGGACCCCGGTGATCCTGGGTGCCACCGACCAGGTAGCCCTGGTGCTCGCACACCTAGAGAAACTAGAGAAGAAGTGACCGATCCGTCCGGCACGGGTTCAGCCCGTGCGGCCCGTGAGCGCTGCCATATTGGGATACCCAGAGGCGCCCTCGCCGGCCAATGCCTCGCGCAAAAAGGTGAACACGCAATCAGTGCCCGCCTTTGACCAGAAGGCCGTTTGCGGCGAGGGCCTCCGCCAGTTGAACTTCAATTCTCTCGGCCTCGGCTCGCTGGATGTACTGCAGGTGCAGCGTCGGCCCGGCGAGCACCTCGAGGCCGCGCTTCAGCACACTGCCCGCGGCCCTGATGCCCGCCTTGTGCTGATCGAAACGCTGCATCGGACTGTACTTACTCATACCCACGTAAATGCCGTAGACCTCACCGGGGCTATCGCCATAGTCCAGCAACACCAAGTAGAGGTTCGTCCGGCCCTTGCCGCTCGCGCGGAACGTGAGCGCGATGTCGTACACGCTCGGCAGCCAAGAGATATAGCGCATCGGCAACCATTCCGGAATGGAGCCCGCCGCCTGCGCCCAAAGCCGTTCCAGCGCGCGCTCGATGTTCATCGGCATCTCGCCGCGCATCCACAGTTCGTGAACGCAGTGCGCGCCGGCCACGCCGTCGGCCTGCGTGAGCGCGCGCTCGAAGCGCTGGACGATCTCGGTTTGCGTCACGCCCTGCAGGGGCCGGGAACTGGGAGAGACCTTCGCCATCGGCAAGAGCAGAAACCTACGCCGGTTTGAGCACAGTGAGTTCCGTGCGCCCCGGAAGTTGCATAAAGCCTCTGTCGAACGTAACCAAATGGCTGCCGATCGTCCTGGCGATTATACAGAATTCTGTACCACGATCCGCACGAGCGATCATGGATTCCGATGCGCATCGCCGGCCCTCCACCGGATCTCGCCAACGCAGGGGTCCAGCAGCTGGGTTACTCCTTCGATCAGTCCCATGGTGCGCAACAGGGCGAAGGCGCGAATCTCCGCGTCGGGGAATGCTTCCTTGAGGCGCGCCGCTGCGGCCAGCAGCGTCCTTCCCTTCGTGACGACATCGTCGATCAGCACGACCTGAGTCGGTGGCGGCTGGATCGGCTCGATCGCGAACGAATCGTAGTGATTCCCCACCGTCGGTCTCGATCCCGGACCAGCGGTCGCGGACTTGCGCACGGAACGGACGCGCTGCAGTCCCCTCCAAATGCGTTGGCCAAGCCCCTCTTCGATCAGGGCCATCGCCAAATGCTCGGCCACCGACAGGGAACGGGCCGCGGACGCTGCGCTTCCTGGTATGGGGACCAGCACATGGCTCGGACAAAGGAACCCGGCAAGCGGCGAATTGTCGGCAACCTGCTGGCGGACGCGGACTGCATACTTGAACATGAAATGAGCATCGCCGGCCTTGAGGAAGGATCGGAGTTGTCGCGAACGCTCCGACACAGCGCCGGCGCCGCCCGGCGAGTACACGTAGCAGGACGCGAAGGTGAGTTGGCGGATCACGGTGCAGGCGGTGAATTTCGACCGCCGCTAGCGCGAGAGATGGTCATCATTATCGGGTCCGTGTACGACCGCCGACTCCGCTGCGGCCTGATTCGCCGATTCGTGTCGCAGCCGTAACCAGTCTTCCCTTGCCCGGCGCCGAATTTCCTCGAGAGTTGGTGGCTTGTTGGCGTGTGCCACGGAAGGGGCGGCGGTGCGTTCGCGGGCCGCGGGCACTTCGCGCGCAGGCTCGCGTTCCAAACGTGTCTGTACCCGAGCTTGGTACTCCATCCGCATACGCTCGGCGAGGCCGCTGCGATAGCCGTGCCGCTCCATTTCGTAGGCGGCCCGGGGGATGTAGGGATAGGGCTCTCGATCAATGCCCTGGGCGGCAAGGCTGCGGTGATCGACTCGTGCCTCGATGTGCGCATCCCGCAACGCCTCGTTGGTGACCGTGGCCCACCGTTCGCGCACGAAGAGAAGTTCATCGATGCCGGGCGGCAAACCAAGCTCACGACGCTTCGAATCGTTGAGTTCCAAGGTGGTCTTGGCGGCCAACCCTTCGAACTTGACTTCGCGGGTCGTCGCGAGCAAATGCGCGTGGAAATTCCGTGGATCGCTGCCCGGAAAATCACGCGGTGCGTGTACCGCGAGATCGAGAGCGAATCGGTATCGATCGGTGAGTTCCTGGGAAAACGTGCGTACCAGATTGAGACGCCGGTCGGGATCCAGTTCAACCGGCAAGGCCACGAGATACTCGCGCGCCACTCGTGCATTCTTGCGAACTTCAGCACTCTCTGCGGAGTTCCACAGATGGGCGCGGTCCTTTGCCCAACCCATGTCTGCCTCGGCCAAATCGCTCGGCACCAGGATTTCCTTATGCATCACATCCTGACGCTCGGTGTGATCGTAAGTCCTGCCCGTGCGCTCATCGCGGATTCGCTCGCCGGCGCGATAGGCAGCGGCGCTCACCGCGCTGCTCCCGCCGGAGCGACCGAATGTCTTGAGATGGAGAAAATAAACCGCCATACCCGCTCCTAGGCCATGGCGTCGAAAAAATCCGGTTCGTACGCGTACCCTGCCGCGACCGCCTCGAATGCTTCGTCTATGGGCACGAGATGGATGATTCGGGCCCTTGACTCATCGGTAGGAAGAAATGCACCGTCGGGCTCGCAGAACAACTCATGATCATCCAGCAAGGAGCCGCAGTGCTCGCAATGATTGGCCCAATGGGAGCCGGCAGCCACCGCACAATCAACCAAGCGGTAGGACTGTGTGACCTGCCTCAGCCGGTTCTGAACGGCCGCGGGAAGATATTCGACATAAAATAGAAACGCGCTGTCGGCGGCGATGCGCCACGTGTCGACCGCTGTTTCCTCGTCCTGCGCCTCGTCATCCGGTTCCAGCGCCATATGACCGGGCGGCACGGCCAACGCGAACAGCGGTATCGTTGCGCGGCAATGCCAACACGTTCCTACGGTTCGCGCCAAAAGAAAGCGCGGTGAACGGATATTGATGTCGTTACGCAAGTGGGGACTTGGCATCCAAGAAAACCTTTCGCCACGCCGGCGATGAAGCCGATTTGAGATAACCACAGAGATCGGGAAGCTGTTCAATCTGCGAGGCCATCACGGCCAGTTCCGTCACATGTTGGTCGCTGACGTTTTTCGATCTGCGTACACCACGCGAGGGGAAGGCACCATCGCGATCGCTGCCGCGCGATGTTTGGCGCCTGATGATTTCGCGCTCGCCGATCAACCGCGACGCGAACTGGGATGTGCCTCCGCTTTCGCTGCCGGAACAGCGAA
>Ga0326727_10022419_pt1 | contig 12206 bp, 3 predicted proteins | sample MB2enrmetagenome_FD_207643 | JGI IMG/M metagenome (GOLD analysis project Ga0326727, IMG submission 207643) | Lab enriched peat soil microbial communities from McLean, Ithaca, NY, United States - MB29MY | ecosystem: Environmental > Terrestrial > Soil > Wetlands > Peat | place: USA: New York... | reverse complement strand
AAGATTAGCCCACACCTCCTGCCCAGGAGGCTCATTTTTTAAGAAACTGGAGCGATTCGGGCGCCTGGATTTAGGTAAATTTGCAAAAATCAGGTCGTTGATTACCAACAGGTTACAATCATGTTTCTTAGAAGGATTAGGATTAGGAAGAGAACCCTTGCGCCCCTTTTCGCGCCAGTGGCAGTTTGACAAGGCGGGGCGGGTGTCTATACTCGGCGGGTCATATCAACCGATCGGTCATGAACTCGCTTAGAGGCCGGCATATTGGGTTATTGGCGCTGCAACTGGGCGTGGTCTGTCTCCAGGCGCAGGTGGTGACCCCGACGCAAAACCAGTCGCCGTTTGGGCAGCAAACGTTCGGCGGCAATGAGATCAAGAACGTCCGCGTCCGCAGCCAATCGGCCGACGGCACGGAAGTGACGTTGACCCTGGACTATTCCTACGACGGGGCCAGCGGGGCCTCGGCGCGGCTGCTGCCGGTCATTGCCAGAAAAGACCAGCAGAAAATCTCCAGTTGGTTCGGGGCGGACCCGGTGGCCATCCCGATGGGGCGCGGGACCATATCCATCAAGGTCAAGTTTTTCAACGACGAACCGGGCGCGCCCAAGGAGCTGACCACGGACCGGATTCGGATCATGATGCTGACCGAAAGCGGGGGCGGCGTGATCGCGCAAAATGGTTTTACCCGTACCATTAAATGGGGCGGGGCCGGCGGCCAAGCAGTCGAGACGGCCGAGGAAGCGCGCATGAGGGAGGAGGCTGAGGCCAAACGCATCGAGGAAGAGAAGGCGAAATTGGAGGCCGAGGCCAAGGTCCGCGAAGAGGCTCGCGTAAAGGCCGAGAAGGAGAGACTGGCCGCAGAGGCCAAGGCCAAAGCGGCAGCCGAAGCCAAAGCCCGTGAAGAAGCCCGCCTCAAAGCCGAGCAGGAAAAACGGGTCGCAGAGGCCAAGGCCGAAGCCAAAGCTAAAGCGGCAGCCGAAGCCAAGGCCCGTGAGGAAGCTCGCCTCGAAGCCGAAAAGGAGAGACTGGCCGCAGAGGCCAAGGCCAAGGCGGCAGCCGAAGCCAAAGCCCGCGAGGAAGCCCGCCTCAAAGCGGAGCAGGAAAGGCAGGCCGCAGAGGCCAAGGCCAAGGCGGCAGCCGAAGCCAAGGCCCGCGAAGAAGCCCGCCTCAAAGCGGAGCAGGAGAGACAGGTCGCAGAAGCCAAGGCCAAGGCGGCAGCCGAAGCCAAAGCCCGTGAAGAAGCCCGCCTCAAAGCGGAGCAGGAGAGACAGGTCGCAGAAGCCAAGGCCAAGGCGGCAGCCGAAGCCAAGGCCCGTGAAGAAGCCCGCCTCAAAGCGGAGCAGGAGAGACAGGTCGCAGAGGCCAAGGCCAAGGCGGCAGCCGAAGCCAAGGCCCGCGAAGAAGCCCGCCTCAAAGCGGAGCAGGAGAGACAGGTCGCAGAAGCCAAGGCCAAGGCAGCCGCCGAAGCCAAGGCCCGTGAGGAAGCCCGCCTCAAAGCGGAGCAGGAGAGACAGGTCGCTGAAGGCAAGGTCAAAGCGGAAGCTGAAGCCCAAGCCCGCGAGGAAGCCCGCCTCAAAGCCGAGCAGGAAAGGCAGGTCGCAGAGGCCAAGGCCAAAGCGGCAGCCGAAGCCAAGGCCCGCGAAGAAGCTCGCCTCAAAGCCGAACAGGAAAGGCAGGTCGCTGAAGCCAAGGCCAAAGCGGAAGCTGAAGCCAAAGCCCGCGAAGAGGCCCGCCTCAAAGCCGAACAGGAGAGACGGGTCGCTGAAGCCAAGGCCAAGGCGGAAGCCGAAGCCAAGGCCCGTGAGGAAGCCCGCCTCAAAGCGGAGCAGGAGAGACAGGTCGCTGAAGCAAAGGCCAAAGCGGAAGCTGAAGCCAAAGCCCGCGAGGAGGCTCGCCTCAAAGCTGAACAGGAGAGACGGGTCGCTGAAGCCAAGGCCAAAGCGGAAGCCGAAGCCAAGGCCCGCGAAGAAGCCCGCCTCAAAGCGGAGCAGGAGAGACAGGTCGCAGAAGCCAAGGCCAAGGCGGAAGCCGAAGCCAAGGCCCGCGAAGAAGCCCGCCTCAAAGCTGAACAGGAAAGACAGGTCGCTGAAGCCAAGGCCAAAGCAGAAGCCGAAGCCAAGGCCCGCGAGGAGGCTCGCCTTAAAGCCGAGCAGGAGAGATTGGCGGCGGAAGCGGAGGCCCAAGCCCGGGCTACAGCCAAAGCCCCCGTATTGCAGGCGCCACCGACCGCGACATCGCCAGCCTTCGTTCTGGCCTCAAATTACCGCACCAAAGTCAGCAACGTGGATATCTTCAGGCGCAGCCTGGACCGGACTGAAATGACCATCAGTGTCGATTATGATTTCGCCAAGGAAGATGGGCGGCTCAAGATGGGAGTCGATATGGCCAGCACCGGGGATCCGTCCGTTTCGGGATATTTCGCCAGCCCGGTCGTGGACCTGGGGCGGAGCAGCCAGGGTTCCATCCTTTTCCCGGTCAAGTTGGGGCCGGCGGCGGCGGCGACCGGACGGGCCACGTTGCCCACGGACAAGATCTGGATCTACGTGGTGGATGCCGCCGGGGCAAAGTCCTACATCTTTCAAGGCGCCCTGTTCCTGCTCTGGCACGTGCCGGGAGCGGCCGCGGCCGGCCCGGGCGCGGCCGCCGCGCCGCGGAGCACGGTGCAGATCGAGAGCTTCAAACAGAACGACCTGTTCGGCGGCTACGTCATAGTCAAATATAATCTGGCGGCGCAGGGGGGCCGGCTGCACCTGCGGGTGTTCGACTCGTCTAATCCGGCCACGGCGGGCTGGTTCGCCAGCAATGACGTGGCCCTCCGCTCCGGCCCCGGCATGCAACTGGTGAAGATCGCGGCGCTGCCGGAGGCGAATTCGCCGGACGTTTTCAAGGCGGACACGCTCGAGATCCAAGTGTTGGATGAGAAGGGGACCGTCCTGGCCACGGGGCGGAAGGAGATTCCCATGACGTGGGCCAGGCGGAAATGAAGCGCGCCGCGGGGAGGCGCGAGCGCCTTTCAAATTCTTGCGAGAACAGTGACAAAGCGGGACTTTCGTCCCCCTTCCCCGCGGACGCTGGAGAGGGAAAGGGAGAAGGGAATCGAAAAAGGGCCTCTTCTCCATGAACCCCCCATCGAAAAAGCAGCCTCCTCTCCCCAGCCCTCTCCTCCACAAGTATGTGGAGGAGAGGGAGATGGAACAACGCGCATGGCCCAGGTTCATGGGTTCAATGCGTGAATTTCTTTTTCGGCGAAATCTCTCCCCGTCGCTCTCCTCCACAAGTGTGTGGAGGAGAGGGAGAGAGCCGAAATCTGCAAAGAACTGAGATGCGCCCGGGAGGCGCGAATTGGCGCGATTTGAATTGCCAGGCGGCGCGGAATGGCTAGCATCGGCCTCCCGCCCCGATGGCGGGGCAGAGATGAAAAGTTACGATATTGCAGTCATTGCCGGGGACGGCACTGGGCCGGAAGTCATTGGCGAAGCCATCAAGGTGCTGGACGCGGCCGGCGCCCGATTCGGGCTGAAATTGAATTACACCGCCTACGACCTGGGAGGGGCGCGTTACCTGCGCACCCGGGAGACACTGCCGGACAGCGTGCTGGCGGAATTGCGCCGGTTCCCGGCGATATTGCTGGGGGCGATAGGCCATCCGGAGGTCAAGCCGGGAATACTGGAGAAGGGCATCCTGCTGCGCCTGCGTTTTGAGCTGGAGCAATACATCAATCTGCGGCCGGTCAAGCTTTACGACGAGCGCTTTTGCCCGCTCAAGGACAAGAAGGCGGAGGACATTGACTTCGTGGTGGTGCGCGAGAACAACGAGGGGCTGTACACGGGGTCGGGCGGGTTTGTCTTCAAGGGGACGCCCCACGAGATTGCCATTCAGGAGAGCGTCAACACGCGGCGCGGCGTGGAGCGGTGCGTGCGGTTTGCCTTTGCCCTGGCGCAGAAGCGGCGCGGGGGCGAGGCCTGGAGGGGATTGAAAGCCGGGGACGCGGCGGCGGGCAAAAAATCGCAACTGACCCTGTGCGGCAAGACCAATGTGCTGACCTACGCCTTCGACCTGTGGGATCGGGCCTTCCACGAAATCGGGCAGAAGGATTTCCCCGGCGTGAAGCGGGACTACGCGCACGTGGACGCGACCACGATGTGGCTGGTGAAGAACCCGGAATGGTTCGACGTGATCGTGACGGACAACATGTTTGGGGACATCATCACGGATTTGGGGGCCATGATTCAGGGGGGCATGGGCATCGCGGCGGGCGGCAACATCAACCCGCAAGGGGCCAGCATGTTCGAGCCCATCGGCGGCAGCGCGCCCAAGTACACCGGGCAGGGCGTGATCAATCCGCTGGCGGCGATTTGCGCCGGGCAGATGATGCTGGATTTTCTGGGCGAACAGCCGGCCGCCCAAGCCATTGAAAAGGCCGTGATCCAGGTGACCCGGGAGAAGATCAAGAGCCTGGCGGCGGGCCGGATGGGGTTCACCACCGCGCAGGTCGGGGACTTGGTGGCCGCGGCGGTGTAACTGGCGGCGGCTGGGGCGGGAGTGGATGGCGAGGAGGGCGGTTTGGGTTGGCTGTGACGGTTCCTGGCTGAAACTCCGGTTTCAGGGCTGCTTATACCATCGCCGCCGGGGGCCTTTGTTGTTGCAAGAACACCGGTTTCGTGTAATGTTTTCTGGTACAACGAATTAAAGTCATGTCTGAGGCGCCTTCAGCAATCAACAGAGATGATTGAACGGCGCTTTTTGATTACCATGGAAACCAGCCGCAACAACCCCGCTTAAGATTTATGCGCAAACTCTTCGCGCTCTATTTGTGCCTGTTCGTGTCGCTCCTGGCCTTGAATACGGCCCGGGGACAAACGATCATTTATTCCAACGTGCTGGGAAACGGTTTCCAAGACTGGGGCTGGGCGACGATCAATTATTCCAATACTTCACCGGTCTATACCGGTTGCACGTATTCCATCAGCGTGACGATGGGCAGCGGCTACCAGGGAATTCAAATCGTGAATGGCGCGGACTTGAACACTTCGCCCTACGGCAGCGTCAGTTTCTGGCTCAATGGCGGCGGCAGCGGCGGGCAGCACCTGCAGATCTACGCGGTGGTGGACACCAATGGCACTCGAAACACAGGGAGGGGCGTTTACTACGCGTTAAGCACTCCCACAGCCGGGACATGGACGCAGTACACGGTGCCGCTTTCGAGCCTGGGTGTGTCGAACATCGGTAACTTCACCGGAATCGTCATCCAGGACTCCGTCGGAACCGGTGAGCCTGTGTTTTACCTGGACAACATCCAACTCAACATCCTCACGCCGCCGGCGACGACGGCGATCACGGTGAACGCCAACGAGCCCATCCGGACGGCGGACGCGCGCTGGTTCGCCTTGAACGCGACCATCTGGGACAACGATGTGGATACAACGGGGACGATTGCGTTGCTGACCAACATGGGCATTCAATCCTTGCGTTTCCCCGGGGGTTCCGACTCCGATGATTACCACTGGCCCTACAACCGGCAGGACGTGAACAATTGGACGTGGACCACGAGCCTGGCCGGTTACATTCAAGTGATTACCAACATGAACGCGAAAACCATGATCACATTGAACTATGGGACGGGCACATCGAATGAAGCGGCGGCGTGGGTGGCGTATTGCAATGCCGCCACGACCAACACGGTGAATTTGGGGGTGGATCAATATGGTTCCAACTGGCGGACGGCGGGGTACTGGGCCAACTTGCGCGCGGCCACGCCGCTGGCCCACGACGACGGCTCAAACTACCTGCGCATCGGGCGGTCGGCGCCGCTGGGATTCAAGTATTGGGAGGTGGGCAACGAGCTTTACGGCTCGTGGGAAACCGACAACAACTCGGTGCCGCACGATCCCTACACCTACGCGGTGCGGGCCAAGGGATACATTGACCTGATCAAAGCGGTTGATCCAACGGTGAAAGTCGGGGTGGTGGTGACGCCTTTCACCAACGGCTACAGCAACAACTACAACCACCCGGCGGTTGACCCGGTGACGGGTTACACCAACTACGGCTGGACGCCGGTGCTGCTGGCGACTTTAAAAAACCTGGGAGAGACGCCGGACTTTGCCATCTTCCATAATTACATTTTCAACCCCGGCGGCGAATTCGATGTGGGGTTGCTGGTTTCCTCGGGGCCGGCGTCAGGCTGGGCCTTCTACGCGGCGAACCTGCGGGGGATGATCTCCGATTACATGGGGAGCGCTATTGGCACGAACATTGAATTGGTTTGCACGGAGAACAATTCGGTTTCCTCCAGTCCTGGCAAGCAATCGGTGAGCCTGGTCGGCGGTCTGTACAAGATCGACAGCCTGGCTGCCTTGATGCAGACGGAATTTAACGGCCTTTTCTGGTGGGCGTTGCGCAACGGGCAGGATACCGGCAATGACAGCAGCTATTTGTATGGCTGGCGTGAGTACGGCGACTATGGTGTAGTGGACATAGGCGAGTACGCCGACCCGTATCTCTACCCGACGTATTACACGACGGTGCTGGCGACAAATTTCGCGCAAACGGGGGACACGGTGCTGACCGCGGCCAGCGCCTATCCGCTGCTCTCAGCGTATGCGGTCAAGCGGACCAACGGCAGCTTGACGGTGCTGGTGGTCAATAAGACCCCGACGAACACGCTGAGCGGCCAGGTGACGTTGAGCGGGTTTACGCCGGGTACAAACGGTGTGGCTTATTTTTACGGGATACCCCAGGATACCGCAGTAGAAAACAGCGGCAGCCCCACGGGCGTCACCCGGACAAATTTCTCCGTCTCGGGGACAAACGTCAGCTACACCTTCCCTCCCTATTCGGCGACGGTGCTGGCGTTTTCGCAGTCGGCGCTGACGGCGAGCGCGGGCAGCAACCAAACCATTTGCGCGGGCGGCAGCGCGGCCATCGGCGGCAACCCGACGGCCAGCGGCGGCGCGGGGGGCTACAGCTACAGTTGGAGTCCAAGCACAGGGTTGAGCAGTGCGACCGTGGCCAATCCCACGGCCTCGCCCGCCAGCACGACGACCTACACGGTCACGGTCACCGATTCCGCGCTGAACACGGCGCAGTCCAGCGTAACCGTGACGGTGCATGCCCTGCCGACGGTCAGCGTGAACTCGGCGACAATCTGCGCGGGCGGATCGGCCACTTTGACGGCGACGAATAACGCGAGCAGTCCCACTTACCTATGGAGCCCCGGCGGCGCGACCACGCAATCGATCACCATCTCACCGGCTTCAACGACCACATACACCGTGACGGTGACCGATGGCACGACCGGTTGCGCCAACACCGGTTCCGGGACGGTGACAGTCCATGCCCTGCCGACGGTCAGCGTGAACTCGGCGACAGTGTGCGCGGGCGGATCGGCCACTTTGACGGCGACGAACAACGCGAGCAGTCCCACCTACCTATGGAGCCCCGGCGGTGCGACTACGCAATCGATCACCATCTCACCGGCTTCAACGACCACATACACGGTGACAGTGACCGACGGCACGACCGGTTGCGCCAACACCGGTTCCGGGACAGTGACAGTCCATGCCCTGCCGACGGTCAGCGTGAACTCGGCGACAATCTGCGCGGGCGGTTCGGCCACTTTGACGGCGACGAACAACGCAATTAGTCCCACTTACCTATGGAGCCCCGGCGGCGCGACCACGCAATCGATCACCATCTCACCGGCTTCAACGACCACATACACCGTGACCGTCACCGACGGCACGACCGGTTGCGCCAACACCGGTTCGGGGACGGTGACAGTCCATGCCTTGCCGACGGTCAGCGTGAACTCGGCGTCGATCTGCGCGGGCGGATCGGCCACTTTGACGGCGACGAACAACGCGAGCAGTCCGGCTTACCTGTGGAGCCCGGGAGGCGCGACCACGCAGTCAATCACGGTTTCGCCGGCTTCAACAACCACTTACACGGTGACGGTGACCGATGGCACGACCGGTTGCGCCAATACCGGTTCGGGCACCGTGACCATCAACGCTTTGCCGACGATCACCCTGGGGGCCAACCCGACGCTGCCTTATCACAGTTCGACCAACGCGAGCCTGGCCTACACCGCGACGTCGGGCAGTCCGAACGGATACAGCGTTGCTTACGACACCAACGCGCAGGCGGCAGGCTTCTCCAACGTGGCGCTGGCCACCCTGCCCGCCAGCCCGATCCTTCTGACGGTGCCGATCGCGGCCGGGACCAACACCTACACCGCCGCCTTGACGCTCAACAACAGTTCCACGGGCTGCAGCAGCACCAATTATCCGTTCACGGTGACGGTGACGCCGCTGCCGGTGACGCTGGCCGGCAGCCGCCTCTATGACGGGACGGCGACGGCCAACGCGTCGATCTTGACGATTGCCACCAATTACGACGGCACGAACCTGACGTTGTCGGGCAGCGCCACGCTGGCAGGCTCAGGCGCGGGAGTGGAAAACATCACTGACTTCTCCGGCCTGACCTTGGGCGGCACTGCGGCCGGCAATTACACGCTGACCGGGGCCGGCGGGTCGGTGACGGTGAACCCGTTGCCGGTTGTTCTGACGGGCAGCCGGCCTTATGACGGCACGGCAACCGCGGCGGCGGGCATTCTGTCCGTGTCCAATGCGGTTGGTGGCGACAATGTCTATCCGGCCGGCGGCAGCGCCAATCTGGCGGGCGCGAGTGTCGGGCCGGAAGCGATTACGTCCGCGGGGACGCTGACGCTGGGGGGCGCCGCGGGCAGCAACTACACGGTGACGGGCCTCAGCGGCACCGTGACGGTTATCAACCCATTCCTGCCGTTTACGATCACTTCCTCGTCGCTGGACGCCACCGGGACCAACTTTGTGGTGTGCTGGCAGTCGATCCCCGGGGTCTATTACAATGTGTTGACCAATACGGGTTTGTCCACGCCGCAGGTCTGGACGGTGCTGGCCGGCCCGATTCTGGCGACCAATACGAACACGTGCTACACCCTGCCCGGCGGGATTACCGGGCAGACCAATGTGAACGTAGTCATACAACAATAACAACAATAGGGATGCGCTCATCCCCCATAATATGAAAAAGACCATATTGCTCCTGACGAGCCTGGCCGTGTCACTGCTGGCCGGCACTACCGCCAGCGCGCAGACCACGATCACCGTCAACGCCAACCAGCCGGTCCGCACCGCGGACGCGCGGTGGTTCGGCTTAAACGCCCCCATCTGGGATAACTCCCTGAGCAATCCGCAGACGATCGGGTTGGTGTCGAACATGGGAGTGCAGGCGCTGCGTTTCCCCGGCGGGTCCCTGTCCGACACATTCAATTGGGCGGAGAATAACAGCGGCACCAAGTGGACAACCAGCACCGCCGACTACCTCAATGTGCTGACGAATATCAACGGGGTCAGCATGATCACATTGAACTATGGTTCGGGCACGTCCAACGAGGCGGCGGCGTGGGTGTCGTATTGCAATGGCTCGGTCGTTAGCGGCTACGTGTTGGGCACCGATCAGTACGGGTTCAACTGGCGGACGGAGGGTTATTGGGCGGACATTCGCAGGGCCACGCCGTTGGGGGGCGATGACGGCTACAATTTTCTGCGCATTGGCGTCGCGGCGCCGCTGGGATGCAAGTATTGGGAAGTGGGCAACGAGGTTTACGGATCGTGGGAAACGGACAACAATTCACCCGCCCACGATCCTTACACCTACGCGGTCCGGGCCGAATCATACATCCAATTGATCAAGACGGTGGATCCTACGTCCAAGGTGGGCGTGGTAGTGACGCCTTTCACCAATGGCTATGTCAATAATCACAACCACGCGGCGAAGGACCCGGTGACGGGCTACATCAACTATGGCTGGACGCCGGTGTTGCTGTGGGAGCTGTATAATCTGAGCACGAACACGAGTACCAAGACGAATTTTATCTGGCCGGATTTTGCCATCTTTCATAATTATCCCTACAATCCGGGCGGCGAATCAGACTCGGGGTTGCTGGCCAACGCCGAGGGCGCGACGACCAGTTGGGCCTACTACGCCGCCAACCTGCGGGGGATGATCTCCGATTACCTGGGGACCAATGGCACCAACATCGAATTGGTCTGCACGGAAAACAATTCGGTTTCCTCCAAACCCGGCAAACAATCCGTGAGCCTGGTCAACGGGCTTTACAAGCTGGACAGCCTGGGCGCGCTGATGCAAACGCAGTTCAACGGCCTCTTCTGGTGGGCGTTGCGCAACGGCCAGGAAACCGACGGCAACATGAGCAGCAGCCTCTATGGCTGGCGTATGTACGGCGACTTCGGCGTCGTGGACATGGGGTCTTACTCGGATCCGGGACTTTATCCAACCTATTACACCACCTGCTTGCTGACGAATTTCGCGCAGGGGGGGGACACGGTTATTTCCGCCTCCAGCACCGGTTCGCTGCTGGCGGCATACGCCATGTTGCGGCAGAACAGCAACCTGACTGTCCTGGTCATCAATAAAAGCTCCGTCAATACCCAGAGCGCCACGATCACGTTGGGCGGCTTCAACCCCCTGCCCATCGCGACGGCCTATTCCTACGGGATACCGCAGGACAACGACGTGGACCTTGGCAGCGGCCCGACGGGGGTTGCCGCAACCAACTTTTCAGTGTCAGGAACCAACATCAGCTATTCCTTCGCGCCTTATTCGGCGACGGTGCTGTCCTTCCCCACGAATGTCGTCACCGCCAACGCGGGCCCCAATGCGGTGATCTGCGCCGGCAACGTCGTCACGATCGGCGGCAACCCGACGGCCGTTGGCGGCGCGGGGGGCTACACTTACAGTTGGAGTCCAACCACGGGCTTGAGCAGTTCGACCGTGGCCAACCCCACCGCTACACCGGCCAGCACCACCACCTACACGGTCACGGTCACCGATTCCGCGCTCAACACGGCGCAGTCCAGCGCGACGGTGACGGTGATTGCCTTGCCGACGGTCAACGTGAATTCGGCGACAATCTGCGCGGGCGGTTCGGCCACCTTGAAGGCGACGAATAACGCCAATGGTCCGATTTACTTGTGGAGCCCCGGCGGCGCGACCACGCAGTCGATCACCGTCTCGCCGGCTTCGACGACCACCTACACCGTGACCGTGACCGATGGCACGACCGGTTGCGCCAACACCGGTTCCGGCACGGTGACAGTCCATGCCCTGCCGACGGTGAGCGTAAACTCGGCGACAATCTGCGCGGGCGGTTCGGCCACCTTGACGGCGACGAATAACGCGAGCAGTCCGGCTTACCTGTGGAGTCCGGGCGGCGCGATCACACAATCGATCACCGTGTCGCCGGCTTCAACAACCACCTACACCGTGACGGTGACCGAAGGCACGACCGGTTGCGCCAACAGCGGTTCGGGCACGGTGACCATCAGCGCCGTGCCGGCGATCACCCTCGGCCCAAGCCCCATTCTGGTCTATTACAGTTCGACCAACGCGAGCTTGCCTTACACGGTGACGGCAGGCGCGCCGGATAATTATACCATCATCTATGATTCCAACGCTCAGACAGCCGGGTTTTCGAATACGGCGCGGACCGCCCTGCCCGTCGGTGCCATCCCGCTGGCCGTGCCGCTCGGGGTCGGGACCAACGTCTATAACGGCACGGTGACGCTCTACGCCAGTTCCACGGGCTGCAGCAGCACCAATTCTTATCCGTTCACGGTGACGGTGACGCCGCTGCCGGTGACACTGACCGGCAGCCGCCTGTATGACGGGACGGCGACGGCCAACGCGTCGATCTTGACGATTGCCACCAATTACGACGGCACGAACCTGACGTTGTCCGGCAGCGCCGCGCTGGCGGGCTCGGGTGCGGGGGTGGAAAACATCACTGACTTCTCCGGCTTGACCTTGGGTGGCTCGGTGGCGGGCAACTACACGCTGTCCAACGCGACTGGATCGGTGACCGTCTCGGGCGCGCCGCTCAGCATCGCGGCCAACCCGGTGAGCAAGACCTATGGCACGGCGATCACCCTGGACCCGACCGCCTTCACCGTTATCGGCTCGCTGGTGGGGCCGGAAACCGTCACGGCGGTGACGATGAGCGCCAGCGGCGGCGCCGCGGCGACGGATCCCGTGTCCGGTTCGCCTTACACCATCACGCCCAGCCTGGCCACGGGCATCAACGGGTTCCTGGCCGCCGATTACAACATCACCTACGACACCAACAGCTTGACCGTGAACCC
>Ga0326727_10022418_pt1 | contig 12207 bp, 6 predicted proteins | sample MB2enrmetagenome_FD_207643 | JGI IMG/M metagenome (GOLD analysis project Ga0326727, IMG submission 207643) | Lab enriched peat soil microbial communities from McLean, Ithaca, NY, United States - MB29MY | ecosystem: Environmental > Terrestrial > Soil > Wetlands > Peat | place: USA: New York... | reverse complement strand
CATCGCCAGCGGCGCATAGGTGATTCCGTAGTGACTGCGCAGCACCAGGTTGTTCATCGCCTGGTAAGCCACACCGACCTGCGGCCCAAACTCATGGAAGTTCTGGTTACGCTCAAATGAATCGCTGCCATTCTGCGCCCACTCCCAGCCGCCATTGTAAGTACCCCAAATTCCCCTATTCACCGCGATGTCGAAGTTGGACCACTCTCCGTTTTTCTCGTGGAACCGGCCATTGACATCCCACCGCAGGCCCAAATTGAGCGTCAGCCGGCTGTTGACTTTGAAATCGTCTGAGGCAAACAGCGACATGCGCTTCCGGCGTCCGTAGAGAGCCGCAGTCACGCTCTGCGAGCCGTCGTGCACTTCGCCGAGCATGAAGTTGGCGAAGGCAAAACCCACGTAGGGCCAAAGCTGATTGTCGTTTGGCGCAAGGGTCTCGCTGGTGAAGTTGTAGGCGCGAATACCTCCGCCATATACAGCATTCATGCCGCGCGCCTGAAAGTCACCGCCGAACTTGAGACTATGCCGCCCCCGCGCCCATGACAGGGTATCGCTCACGACCAGGTTGTAGGGAGTGTAATGGTCGTTATACGGCGGCCCAATGGGCGCCTCGGAGTATCCTCCGCCTGCGCCACCGTCCACAAAGGCAATGCTCGGAAAGTTGCTGCCGTTCGTCCCGGGAATTGTCACCTGGCTCGCATCGTAATTCGCGGGCGGATGGTCTCCCGCCATGTGCTGGTTGTACGCAAAAGACGCGGCATTCAGCACTGTGGAGCTAACCGTGTAGAAGTGCTGGAGGCGAACCGACCAGTCCCGTTGTGGCTGATCGTCCCCGTTGCTTAGTGGTCCGCCGGAAGAACTCCCCGTCTGCCATAGCCCCGACCCGGTGGTGGTGGGCGTCAAAGAACTAAAGTTCCACCAGTTGAAGCCGCCGGAGATGCGCTGCTTGTTGTTAATGTTGTGGTCTAGCTTCAGATCCAGGTGCGTGCTGGTTACATCAGAATAGCCACCGCCAAAGGCAGGGAAATTGTTCACCAAGGCTGAGCTGGTTGCGGTGTAGCCGTTGCCATACAGCTTTTGCGCGATGCTCAGCGCAATCGGGCTAAGTTGAGCCTGGGGAATAATGTTCCCGGAAAACGGCTGGTAGCACGTATTGCCACCGCTCACCACCGGATTCAGGGGATTGTAGATCTCTCCGATGTTGACTTGACGTCCGCAGGGATCCGTTGCCGGACTACCGTTGAGCGTTAGCGGGCCGCCCAGCAGGGCGCTGAAATTGCCCTTCAGGAAATCTGCAGTCGGAGCCGTGGCCTGGTTCGGCGCAAACACGAGCTGCGTGTTGTTGAAACGCTCGTACGACCCAAAAAAGAAAGTGTGGTTCTTCCTGATCGGGCCGCCGACACTCGCACCCCAGTCGTGGAAACGATTCCGCTGTCGCGGGATGCCGAAGTAATTGTTGTCCCAGGAGTTGGCGTTCAGCGCCTCGTTCTGCAAGAAACCATAGGCGGAGCCGTGGAACTGGTTCGTACCCGATTTCAGCTCCAACATGATCGTGCCGCCCCCCGTCGAGGCCCCTTCTGCGGTCACGCCGCTGATCTGCACATTCATCTCCTGCACCGCTTCCATGCCGATGTCTTGGATGAAACCTTGCAGCCCGGCTGTGGCGTCCACGCCGTCCACCATCACGTTCTTGGTAACGTTCTGCGATCCGGCGATGTGCCCGTCGTAGTTGCCTCCGTTGGTAGTCGCTATGTTGGAATAGATGAAGTTGGTGATGTCGCGCCCTACTCCCGAGGCATTGATATCCAGCGGCAGATCCTTCATCGAGTTGGCCGTCATGGCCGTGGCGATATCGGTGGTCTCTGCCTCCAGCATCACGGGTGCGGCCGTGACTTGCACAACTTCGGTGACCGCTCCGGGCACCATCTTGAGGTTGATCTCAGCCACCTGTGCCGTCGCCAGTGTCAAGCCGGAACGCGTCAGTTTCTTGAATCCGCTCTTTTCGTACTCCACGGAGTATGCCCCTATGGGCAGCCCGGACACCCGGTAGATGCCGGCCGCGTTGGACTCTCCCGTATAGCGTGAGCCAGTATCCACGCTCGTAACCGTCACGCTCACGCCGACAATTACCGCGCCGGATGGATCGGTGACCGTGCCGGTGATGGTCGCCTTGTCCACCTGAGCCCAGAGAAATCCGCTCCACCAGAAGGAAATCGCGAGGTAGACTGCCCACCCTCTTGCTTTACTTATCGTCATAAAGACCTCCTTTTGCCCAGCCACATTCCCTGTTTATCGATACTGGTGTCGCAAAACAACTTTCGTTCATCGTGACCGGATGCGCTCTGCAATGCTTTCCGGCCAATTTCGCTGCCACCGTTATCGTCGGCACCGCAGTAAATTCCCGCGCTCACAAATGCGAGATCGCGGACGGAGTGCTCATGCCGCAAACCATCAAAGGAAACGTATGCTTGTATAGACATATTGTCAAGTATTCTTTATATCGACATTTCCGGTTGCAGCAGTTACGAAAAGGGCCATAAATTCTGGGCGTGCCGTGAAATACATTGGGAAGCCGAGATCGGGGCGACGGGGCGCGGTCCGCTATTCGACGGCCGTTGCCGGAATGGAGAGCACGGCCCGATAGCGGTCCCCGCGATAGACCGAGTGCGCCATCTCGACCGGCTTGCCGTCCACATTCCAGAGCGTGCGCGACATCACCAATACGCTGGACCGGCGAGGAATCTCGAGCAACTCCGCTTCGTCCCGGCTGGCAGCACGGGCCTCCAGAATCTCGTCCGCCCGGCTCACGTGAATCCCATAGCGCTCGCGCAAGGTCTGGTAGAGAGAGGAGGATGCGAAATCGATCTGGTCGAGCCCCGAGAACTGCTCGCGGGAAAGCCAGACTTCCTCAACCGCTACGGGCAAGCCGTCGGCCAGCCGCAACCGCCGCAGGTTGAACATCGGCGATCCTACTTCCACACGCAGGCGCAAAGCCACCCCAGCCGTGGCGGGAACCGTCTTTGCACTCAAGATGCGCGACGTAGGCTGCAAGCCCAGCGCCCGCATCTCGGCCGTAAATCCACAGAGATGCGTGATATCCTTTTCAACCTTCGGCTGACTGACGAACGTACCTTGCCCTTTGTGGCGCGACGCGAAACCCTGGCTCTTGAGCGACTGCAACGCATGTCGCGCCGTCATCCGGCTCACTCCGCATCCGCGACTCAGTTCATCCTCGCTGGGCAATGGATCGCCCGCGCGCAGTTTCCCACCCTGGATCATCTTCAACAACTGCGCTTGAATCTGAAAATACATAGGAGTGAAACTGCTCTTATCGAGCGGCGCAAACTCCCAGTTGCGGTCGCCTCGCTTCGTTTCGGCGGAGGCAACGAAAGGTCCCTTCTTTCCCTGTTCCGCGTGCGTTATCTTCTGCATGCACCGACCCTCCTGGTCCTCCTCAGTAACTTGCTCTGCTCAGCACAATGATGGCGACCAGCAACACTACAACACCCGAATACATCAGGCTCTTCGCGGGACCGAGAGCTTGCCGCCATTCCCCCAGCCCGATTCCAATCGCATTCGCCAGCAGCAGTCCAGTCGCCAGGCTCAGCGGCCATCCGATCAATGTGCCGAGTGCACCGAGCCGCGGTGCTGCCGCGCCATAAACAAAAATACTTCCTCCCCACAGCAGGGCCATCAGCGCGGAGAGTCCGTATAAGCGAATTCCGCCGGGCTGGCTGAACTTCGAGAAGCTGTGATTCTTGATCAGCAAGAACCCGCAGAATCCGAGATTCGCCACGGAACCCGCACCCAGCATGAGCCACCAAATCAAGTTCGTGCTGGAGAATTCGCTCAGCCCAGAATCACGCCCGAATTGCGCGATGGGCTGGGCCAGAGCAAAACCAACGTTGAAAACCGCCGACAACACTCCCGATCCGGTCGCAAGCAACAGTGCCCGGCCAAGCGGTCGAGCGCGACCTACCAGATCGCCCCGCTCCGCCCCGACACCTGCAGTCTTCTCGCGCTGCCGCCCCGCTGCCCCGCAAAGAACAATCCCCACCAGCTCAATCGCCACCCCCGCGACAATCATCTTGCCTGTCGCGGAAAACAATTTTTGTGGCGACAGCAGGAGCATCGGAATCAGCGAACCCAGGGCCGAGCTGATCGCGAGCACCAGCGTGTTGGCCAGCGAGATCCCAATGGCGCTAACACTTTGCCCAAACATGATCGCCCCAAAGCCCCACGCAAATCCTGCCAACACTGCGATCCACACTGCGTGCGCAGGTGCATGGGCCAACACCGTCCAACTTCCCGGAGCAATGGCCGTAATGATCGCAGCCGGCATAACCAGGCAAGCACCCGCAATGAAGAGACTCCAGACGTTTTCCCATTCCCAGCGCCCCAGAAACCGCATGGGAAGGGTGAAGCTGCCATTCATCAGGCCTGACCCAATCGCCAGCAACGATCCAACCAGCAGCATATTTTCCATTCTTTCGAGTCCGTTCCGCCCACGCGGGCTTTCATGGTTGCACTCGAAAACATTATAGTATATACAAGTAGACAACAGCGAACTCTTTGACGATTTCGTCAGGAGTGGTAAGGAAGCGCTATTGTATGCTCGGAATCCTGGAGACGTTGCGATCGGGACTTTTGGTTTCCTGTCAGGCCGCGCCCGGCGACCCCCTCGAAGACACTCAGACCATTCGTCGGATTGCCCGGTCGGTTGCCGGGGCGGGAGCTGCAGGCCTGCGGATTAACGGCCCTGAGCACATTGCTGCCATCCGGCAGGATCTCAGGTTGCCGATCATAGGCATCCAGAAGCGCTATCACGGAAACAAGATTCGCATCACACCAGACTTCGTCTCTGCGGCCGCGCTGGCCACCGCCGGCGCTTCCACAATTGCCCTCGACTGCACCGGCCGTGATTGGCCTGATGGAGAGCCATGGCAACTGCTGATCGAGCGGATCCATCGCGAACTAATGCTCCCCGTCATGGCCGATGTTTCCACTCTGGAAGAAGCGGTAGCTGCGATGCATGCTGGGGCCGACATGGTCGGCACAACATTGAATGGCTACACCGAGCAAACGCGCGATACCTCTTCTTTTAATTGGCCTTTGTTGGCCGACATGGTCAGGCTGATTCACGTTCCTGTCGTCGCCGAGGGCCATATCTCGTCACCGAAAGAAGCCCGACGTGCGCTCTCCACCGGAGCCTGGTGCGTGATTGTCGGCTCGGCCATCACACGTCCGGGTTCAATCACTGCAAAGTTTGTCAGTGCGATGCGCGGCACGGCAGGCGCAACCGCGATTGGAGCAGACATTGGCGGTACGAGCGTCAAGGCTGCGCTCGTGGATTCTGCCGGAGAAGTCACACTGACAACGCAGGTTCCAACCGAGGCCAGCGGAGGTCGTGAGGCAATCGCGAGCAGTCTCTGCCAGGCGCTGGAGTGGGTGTTGTCCGCAGCACGGGGCAAGGGACTTGATCCCATTGGCGTCGGCATTGCCAGCGCTGGCGCGATTGATGCCCGAGACGGTTCTGTCTTTGCGGCAACCGACAATCTCCCCGGTTGGGCTGGCTTTCACTTGGGCCAATTTGTCGAGGAGCGGTTTCACTTGCCAACGCGCGCTGTAAACGACGCGCATGCCGCTGTTCTCGCGGAGTTGCACTATGGCCTGGGCCGCAGTCTGTCGAACTTTGTCGCCATCACGGTCGGCACCGGCGTTGGCGGCGGAGTCGTGTGCGACAGAAAACTGCTCTCCGGCCAACACGGCTTTGCCGGGACCATCGGCCATCACGTCATTCGCGAAGGCGGACGTCCGTGCAACTGCGGCCGCGCCGGATGCCTTGAAGCCTACGTCTCCACCGCGGCTTTGATCCGCGAGTACAAAGAGCGCGGCGGTTCTTTTCCTGACAACCAACCGGCGGATGACGCGAGTCTCGCGTTCGAAATCAATAGACTTTCAGCCAGTGGTTGTCCGGCGGCAGTGGCTGCCTACCAATCGATCCTCGGCTACCTCGCCGAAGGCGTTGCCAACATCTTCAACCTCTTTGATCCCGAGGCCGTGTTGATCTCCGGTGGACTCGTAGAGGGTCAGCCGCAATTTGCAACTGCGCTAGAAGAGCGAGTGACCGAACTTCTGCACTTCGGTTCGAAGAGAAAACCGTGTGTAAAGGCGGCCACCGCCGGACGTTTGGCCGGCGTACAGGGTGCTGCCAGTCTGATCCTCGAAAATGACGGTAGGGGTCCGATCTGCACTACCCCTGTTTTCGCGGAAACAACAACGCCAAACCTGTAAATCAATTTTGCATAGGAGAGAGTCGCAATGAGCAAAACAGGCCGGTGGCTAGCTTTTCTTCCGGTTATATTCTCGACGGTAGCAGCGCTCGCCCAACGCCCCGCCACCCGCCTAGAGCTCATTCCTCCGTCGCCCGTTACTGACAAGATCGTCCTCGACATTCGCGGAGCTGCCGAAAACAACTCCAACTCGGAACGCCAATACATACTGTCTCTCTACCTGGATCGCGAGTCGCCAGCCACGTTGTTGCACACGGAGACTGTGAAGATTGCCGCGCAAGGCAACGCCGGCATCTATTGCCGCCATTCCACCGAATCCTGGACTGGCAAGCACCGCATCCTCCTGGTGGCGACAAGCTCCGGTGGAAAGACCCGCGCGACGCGCGACCTCGAAGTCCTGCCCTCCAAGATTCGCTCGACCCGCATGATCGATGGCGCATGGCTGGGCATCGCCCACTGGAGCGACGAAGAAGGCCGTCACTGGAATTCCACAATCCGCAAACTGACCGACGCCGGCTGGCGTCAGCAGATTCACGGCATGCACGACATTGGCATGAACACCGTCGTCATTCAGGAAAGTTTTCGCAATCAGGAATACTACGGGCGAAACAGCATCACAACCACCGGCTACAAAGGGCTGGCCTACTATCCATCTGATCTTTACCCAGGGCGCGCCAACGTAACCTCACGCGATGCCATCGAAGCAATCTTGTCGGAGGCGGACCGTTTGCAGATGAATGTTTTTGTCGGCGTTGGCATGTATGCGTGGTTCGATTTCAGCACGCCTTCCCTGGAGTGGCACAAGAAAACTGCTGAAGAGCTGTGGCATCGTTACGGCCACCATCCTTCTTTCTACGGGTGGTACGTTTCCGAGGAAACATACGGCAGCCTGATCCCCGACGAAGGCGAGCCTGCCAAGGAACGCTACCGTAAGGAAGTGATCGCCTTTTTCCGCGAGTTCCAGAGCTTCACCCGCCACCTCGCCCCGGAAAAACCGATCATGCTCGCCCCCAACGCCCACGGCATGATGCTGTCCCAGGACATCTGGCCGCTCGTCCTCGAGCACCTCGATATCGTCTGTCCCTTCGCTTTTCATCGCATGCCCGAAGGCGACATTACTGGCGAACAATCGGCCGCAATCTGGCAAGGCATGTGCGACAAGGCCGGAGCTCATCTGTGGATGGATATGGAGGCTTTTCTGTTCGAGGACGACGTTGCGCTCGTTCCACGTCCAATCGCAGGTTTGCTTCAGGATCTTCAACGCTTCCCCAATTTCGAAAAAATCCTGTGCTACCAGTATCCCGGTATCTTCAACTCGCCCAAAACAAAAGTACAGCCGGGAGGCCCGCCAACGGTCGTGCTCTACCGGGACTATCAGGCATACCGCCCAAAGCTCCTGAAAAACGGGGCCGCAAACTAAGAGGATACGTCGGCGGGTGTTTCCGACTGATGGTAGCTTTGGACTGGGTTCGGTCGCAGCGAATCGCTCACGCTCAACCCAGCGATGTTGAGAATCGGCCGACATACGTTTCGATACTCGTATCGGCCTTGGTGGCGAGCGGGGAGAGCGTGAAGGTAGCGCATGACCTGATGCAGCGCGTCAGCACCGATTCGGTTAAGGTCGCGCTTCGTGCTGGAAGTTCTTTATGACCTGACCGGAAGCAGTGCAGCGATCGCACGCTCAAAGAGAACATCCCTCAATTACCAAACACAGCCACACTCCGTCCACGCGCTTCTCTGGTGAAGGCGAATCCTCTTGATTCGTCTGATCAATTCCCTCCCTCACGTTCGAATCGAACAACTGATTCTGAATCAGCTGTTCACAGTTCTAAGATCCTTCCGCGTCTAGCTGAGGCCCGATCCCCTGGTGCGACGCCAGGGGCTCTCTCGCTATTTGAGACCATGGCTATTTTGAACTCCTGGTGCGATAGCTGGGGAAACATCGCTGGCAGGCCGATGAAAGGGTCACATGTAAGGGCTGTGCTGAGCTTGAGCTTGGCAACATTGTCCCGGGCGTATTCACTCCGGTGCTCAGAAAACACGCCGCGTCGCTCATTAACTGAATCTCGTCATGTCGAGAGGAACCCGGCTTCTTGGATTGATCGGCCGTCAATCGTGGCAAAGTGCGCCTGTCGTCGACAGTCGGCGAAACACGAAGGTTCTCGATTTCAAGCAGGCATAGCAGCACTGATTCGGGTTGCAGTTTTCCATTCGTCGATTTGCTTTGAAGCGCGTCGAGTCCCAGCCCAAGATTCCAGCCCAAGATAAGTGTGTCTTTGACGACCTTTGAAGTACTTACGCAGCCACCTAAGACCTGTTAAGTCGTTGTAAACACTTATTACCGCCAGTCTGAAAAGGCTGGCGTCGGCGGTTCAACTCCGTCCCTGGCCACCACATTTTCAAGCACTTAGCTCCATCGCCTTCCCACATTTTGGGACCAATTGGGTCCAATTCCTGCCAAACGACCTCGCCGTCGAATGACTACCCTGCACAAGCTGTTTTGGGTTCTCTTACGACGGCTATGGTCAGAATGGGAGCGGCCTCTCATCCTAGTGACACCCTTTTGTTCGATCGCGACGCAAGGTTCGGAACGGAGGTGATTTCGGCGGTGAGAGACTTGGGAAGCCAGCCCATCCGCACTGCCTTTCGCAGTCCGTGGCAGAACGCGGTCGCCGAGCGCTGGGTCGGGAGTTGCCGACGGGACTTGCTGGACCATGTGATCGTCCCGAATGAGCAGCACCTCAAGCGACTGATGTCCGAATATGTTCGCTACTACCACGAAGATCGGACACACCTCGGACTGGCGAAGGCTAACCCCTTCGTTATGGGCCGAGCCTCTGCTGTGGAGTAACATCGGGCCGGAGCAACGAATCGCGTATCAGGACCGACACACCACACGGAAGAAAGCTCTTAACCAGTACGGGGCGTTTTGATGAACCACAGGATAATGTCGCAATCCATATCCCTACCGTTACAGCAGGGTAATCTCATTCGGGCAAGCTTTGTTGGCCGCGGATAGAGACCGTAGTCTCTACAGTTGCTGCGCCTGTCCCTGGCTGGCCACTGCCGACAGTGATGCGGTAATTTCCCGGCGCAATGGTGCGATCACCCGCGAGATTCACCATACTCAGATCGCGAGGAGATAGAGTGAATTGCACACGCTGGGTCATGCCCGAAACGAGATGAATGCGGGAGAAGCTTCGGAGTGCCCGAAGGGGTGCGCCGTCATCTGCCGGGAAGATTAGGTACAGTTGAACCACTTCATCTCCCCCCACTTCGCTCGTATTTCGGACGTCCGCCTCGACCGTGAGCGATTCTCCAGCAATCAGCGTGTCGGTTGAAAGCTTTAAGTTGCTGTAAGCGAATTTCGAATAGCTCAGTCCATATCCGAAAGGGTAAAGCGGGACGCCCGTGAAATATCGGTAGGTGCGGCCCTTCATAGAGTAATCTTCAAACGCGGGTAGCTGTTCCACACCGGTATAGAAGGTTACCGGCAGCCTCCCTGCGGGATTGTTGACTCCAGCAAGGGTCTCAGCGATTGCGGTACCGCCTTCTTCGCCTGCATACCAAGCCTCTAGAATCGCGTCCGCATTCTGGCTCGCCCAATTTGCGGAAAGAGGGCTGCCATTCATCAGCACGACCACAAGCGGTTTCCCTGTCTGTTTTACCGCCTGGAGCAGGTCTTCTTCTTCCCTGGGCAGGTTAAGACTGGTGCGGTCACCACCCTTGAACCCGGGAAGATCCACGGTCATCTCTTCACCCTCAAGTTCAGAGGTGATACCTACAACTGCGATCACGACGTCGGCTTTCTTTGCCGCCTCGACTGCTTCATGCAGTAAGTTTTCATTGGTCGTAGGGGCCGGCATCCAAACGAGCCTTGCAGCTGCTTCGCCCTCTTGCTCGAAATACTCCATCTTTATGGAATAGTTATGGCCCTTCTCAAGATTAAGTTTGGAAAGCTTCGTAGTGAACTCGTGACTGCTCCAGTCTTCGGCAACGAGCTTTCCATCAATCCACACTCGGTAGCCGTCATCGCCGGCTGCTCCGATTTCATAGGTCGCGGTCTTGTCGGGTCGAAGCACTCCCGTCCAGCGGGCGGAAAAGTTCACTGGTCCCAAGCCCGGTGCGACGGGGACTGTGAGCTCGAAATCCCTCTGCTGCTCGATGCGCACCAGAGCCGGCGTTCCCGCCAGCTCAATGCCCTGGAAATACTCCGCTTTCAACCCGGGCTTTCCATCGTCCGTCCAGAGCAAATCTGCGGGAATCGGAACCGGGTCGCGCAGTAAACTCGTGCCGGGCGAGAAAGACACTTGAGCCGATGGAAATTGCCTGCGAATACCATCGAGCGCGCTGGTCATTCGCGACGTCGCGCCATTGTAGTTGCCAAGCAGCACTTTGGTGCTGTCGGCCAAAGGTCCGACCACCGCAATGGTTTTGAGCGGTTTACACAATGGAAGGATCCCGTTGTTTTTTAGTAGAACCATGCTTTCGCGCGCCAATTGGGTGGCAAGCTGGCGATGAGGCTCGGAATCCGCCTCAGAATATGGCGTTCGGGCATAAGCGACCATTTCCGGAGGATCGAACATGCCGAGCTGGAAACGCGCCTGGAATAACCGCTTGACCGACCGGTCAAGATCCTGCAGCGATAGCAGGCCTTGCTTGACCGCGGCCACATAGCTCGAAGAGTCATCACCCGGATCGTTGCAGTCCAAATCGGTACCTCGAGCCATGGAGACTGCCGCTGCTTCCGCTGGAGTGTTCACGTAGTGGTGCCCTCGCTGGATGTCTAGCACGGCATCGCAGTCGGAAACCACGTAGCCACGGAATCGCCAGTGATCTCGCAGTTGATCTTGAAGCAGGAAGTTATTCGCGCAGCCTGGTTCGCCGTTCACTCTGTTGTAAACACACATGACAGATCCAGCTTGGCCGTCGGTCACCGCGGCGCGAAAAGCCGGAAGGTAAGTGTCTTCCATGTCGTGCTTTGAAACTTTGGCATCGAACATGTGGCGGAGCGGCTCGGGCCCGCTGTGCACGGCGTAATGCTTGGGTGTAGCGATCGTCCGGAGATACTGCGGGTCTTCGCCTTGCATTCCACGCACAAAAGCAGTGCCCATAACGCCGGTTAGGTAAGGATCTTCTCCGTACGTTTCCTGGCCGCGACCCCAACGGGGATCGCGAAAAATGTTGAGATTCGGTGCCCAGAAATCCAGTCCAGTGGCGGTGAAACCGTTCCGAAGCAGTTCGTGGTGTTTAGCACGCGCTTCGGTGCCGATGACGACAGCCATTTCATGGACCAACGGAGCGTCGAATGTTGCCGCCAGGCCTATCGGCTCTGGAAACACGGTGACATGATCGGTAAGGACTCCGTGAAGAGCCTCAGACGCCCAGTTGTAAGCGGGCACGCCGAGCCGGGGGATCGCTTTCGCCTGATGCACTACCTGAGAGGCTCTTTCCTCCAGCGTCATGCGCGAGACCAAATCGTCGACACGCACTTCGATGGATAAAGCCGGATTCAGGTAGGCCGGTTTCTCGGAGCCGGAATTTTGCGCGAATGTAATGGCATAAAAGGAAGTGGCGAACAGCACCAATATCAACACAAGAAGAAGACGCGAATGTGTCATGAGCAGGAACTCCTTACCGTAACTTAGAAGTTGGAATTGCCGCACCTTTTGCTCGCCACGAATTGGTCCGTTGCTAGCAGTGCCCCTTTGATGAACCAGCTGTAATTGTGATTTTTCATCGGGCCTCTTTGCGAGAAGCGATCAAAGACGATTCACTCAGAACCTGAAGCGCACGGCGACTTGCAGTTGACGCGAAGGATGCACGGTGCTGGAAATGGAGCCGGAAAGGCCTGGAATATCCACGGTGTTGTTGGGAGGAGCAAACTGCGGAGTGTTGAAGAGATTAAATACTT
>Ga0326727_10022417_pt1 | contig 12207 bp, 9 predicted proteins | sample MB2enrmetagenome_FD_207643 | JGI IMG/M metagenome (GOLD analysis project Ga0326727, IMG submission 207643) | Lab enriched peat soil microbial communities from McLean, Ithaca, NY, United States - MB29MY | ecosystem: Environmental > Terrestrial > Soil > Wetlands > Peat | place: USA: New York... | reverse complement strand
CTCATAGCACCGGTGGAACTTGATGGCCGTGAAATTCTCCCTCCTGGGGTCACCTTTTCCGGAAAGATTAAGAGCGTCACGCGGGTGGGATACGGGGTCCGGCACGAAACCGCTTCTCTGCGGTTGGAGTTCAATCACCTGATTCTGCCGAACGGCCGAACGGTGCCCATTGCTTCACGGGTTGTCCAGGTCGATAACGGGCGCGAAAAAGTCACTTCGTCGGGACTCATCCAGGGGATTCGCTCGACTGGAAGTATCTCGTATCGGGTGAGTGGCTACGTCCGGACCGCGTTGCTCTGGGAGGTGCATGCGGAAATGGCTGAATGGGCCATTAAGTCCTTGCTACTGGAGCTGCCTGAACCCGAGATTTATTATCCCGCGGGAACAGAGCTCAAGCTGGGCCTCACCATGCAGTTGACTTTGCTTGCACTTGCCGAGCCGGCGGAATCGCCGGACGAACCAGACGCAGCCGGTGTGGCCCTCTCGGATGACGCGGTCAGCGACCTTCGCAGCCTGGTCGCTTCCATGCCGATTCGGACCCAGGACCCCGATAACCACCGTCCGTCGGATCTGACCAATGTGCTGTTGATCGGGTCCCGTGAAGAACTGGCCACGGCTTTCCGCGCCGCCGGTTGGAGCGAAGCAGGACCTGACTCGATTCGCGCACGCATCCGGTGCATCCGGGCGGCTGCTGAGATCCACGGTTTCCGGGGGGCGCCCATGACGGCGTTGTTGCTCGGAGGCGCCGAAGCGGACATGTCCTGGCAAAAGAGCTTGAACGACGCTTCCAAGCGGCACCATATCCGGGTCTGGAAGCAACCCGGAACGTGGAACGGCCAGGAACTGTGGATGGCCGCCGCAACTCGGGACGTCGACTTCGCCTATATGCGCCCGGGCCGGTGGTTCACGCACGAAATCGACCCAAGAGTCGACGAGGAACGCGATAAGGTCGCCTATGACCTCGAATTCACCTCGTGCGCCCGTCCCCTGGTATGGGCCGCTAGACAAGGGATGCCCCACTTCACCCGAAATGCCACCGGCGACGCCATCGGCACCGATACCAGGATGGTGGTCCTGCAACTCAACGATTGTGCGTCACCGCGGCTCGCGACTGAGACTGAGGACGCCAGGACACTGGCGGCGCGCGGGGGTAAGTGGCAGCGGTTTGCGCGGCGGGAAATCCTGGTCACACGCAGCGATTTTCTGCGGACCAACATCTACTTCCGCTCCTTCGAAGTATCGCGTTGGGCGTATGAATATGTGCGTTATCGAAGGCGTAAGGCTTCCGAGATGCGCTCGCTCAAGGCGACTTACGGTCCCGCAGGTTCATCCCCGCCGGCCACTCCGCACACGCCTGGCTTGGCGATCCACGCATTGCGATGAAGGGTCCTGCCCACTGTTATCGCCTTCCTGTAGCCGCTTGCGCGGTGTTTGCGTAGCGCCGTCTTGTTCCGGCCAGTTCACGGCACATGCGGGTCTCTCTTCCGCATGGCGCAGGATTTCTGTTCTCTCGGGTTTGACGTGCCAGGCCACGGCGTGCCGTCGGGACGACGGGCGCCATTGCCCGGTGTCGGCGAGGGCGTCCGTTGAGCAAGCGGTTTGCCGGTAGCGACGGAGCAATTCGAACCGCTGACTGCAAGCGCAGCTACGTGCACGGCGCAGCCGACCGGTTCATTTACTTCTCAATCACCTTTTCAATCTGGCCGACTTTCTTTTGGACTTTGCCGGCGAGTTTTTCGTTTTGACCTTCGGTTTCCAGGTTGGGGTTGTTCGTGATCTGTCCGGCCTTTTCTTTAACCTCGCCTTTCAGTTCGTGAAACTTGCCTTTGATCTGATCCTTCGTGCTCGAGTTCATTTGATTTCTCCTCTTTTTCTTCGAGAACCTTCCACTAAAGCTGGTATCCGGCAAAGTCGCGCTTCTGCTCTTCGGCCTTGCCCAACCGCTAAGAGGTAAGGGATTGCCCGATCAGATCGCGCAGAGATAGGCGGTTCGGGCCATGTCACCCTGCCAGCCGGCGCTATGTCTACGTCCAACGCAATGCAAATTGGGGACCGAGGTCGAATGGATGCGAAGACAAAGTGGAAACCGAGGGTCCCCGCAAGTGTCAGGTGCAGGTTGTGCCGTCCATACCGGCAAGAAATGTCTGGCGTCAGTTCTCTTGCCAAGCCAATAGCCGCGGATGTCGCCGGGGCACCGCGATTGAAGGACGGAGCTTTGCGAATAGGTGACCGTCAGAGCGGCCCGACCACGGGAATCGGGAATCTGAACTGAAAGTCGCACCGCGTCCCGCTTCCGATTCCACCCAAATGCGTCCTTCTTGTTTTGCATTCTTCCTTGAAGGTCTCCAGTTCCTAGTTGGTGTAATCTCAACGGCCTTGAACTCGATCGCATGCTTTTCTCTCTCGTCCGCGGCTGATTACGCACGCCCCCGCAACGTAACCCAGGGATAGTCTATTGCCGCGGCGGCTGCTCGACTCAGCGTCGAGATTGACGATGGGCGCCGCCGCCCAACCCGCCCAGATCAACTATCACCGCCATCAGCAGCCACAGAAGATTGATCCCCGCCGTCGGCATGCCGCTGTTAAGTTCCCACGCATACACGATCGTGGTGAGCGGCAGGAAAACGAAGCCGAGTACCGGCAGCACCAGTCCACCGTGGAATGCGCGCTGCAGGTAGGTCGAGTAGATCCACATCAACACGAGCGCGACTCGCGGGAACAGCAGGATGATAAGCAAGAGGAAGCAAGGCATAAGTTCAGTCTCCAGCGGGGCAATACCAGCCTGCACGATGCGATAGCCCCGCGTTCGCACCCCTGATCGGCGCGGCAGTGGATGGTCCACGAGCGACCGTCTGGAATTGCCGCTCGCTCACGGAGTTGACCCCGGATTTGGCGCTCCGTGCCGGTTGTTTAAATGCATGCGGGAAAGCAGGGAGTGGGGTCCGCTATAAAGGAACTCCAGAGCGATGTTCCCGCCCGCATATGCCAGCAGGTTGTAGTTGCCCATGCGGAGCGCATCCTTGGCGCCGTAGCGGCCAGGGTACCAGCCATAGACGGCCGTCATTGTGCCCACATACGGCGAAACCAGCGCAGGAAAAGAGAAGATTTGGTGGCCGTCTGCGCCGCGGCGTGCTGTCAAGGTCGAAATCAAGGCATGTTTCAGGCGTGGAAACACGCCGGTGCATTCGCAGCGATAGTACAACGCGTCTTGCTTGAAGGCTTCCGCGAGCGCATAACGCGTCGTGGTCGTTACCGCCGCGATCCCGAAGTCGGACCCGAAGCGCTTGCCGTAACCCTCAGCGCCTTGCTTCCAGTCCGGAGTTCCATTGCTGGCCTGGCTAAAGCCAGCCGCCATTGCTGAGCCGACGATGGGATACGGGCCGAACGCGTCGAACAAGTAGTTGTGGAGCTTGATTGTCTGCGACGGGCGCGTGTACGACAGGTCCGGTTGAGCCGGAGTTGTGCTTACAGTCGTGCCGGAGGAATCTCCCGAATCGGCCAGCGGTTGCGCCTTTGCGAGCGTCGGCAGAGCTGCGAGATTCGCAATTACCAACAGTAAAAGCATAATCTGGTGCTCCAGTGCTCGTCGCGAGTGCCACCTTCCCGCCACGTTATCCCCTCTTTCGTTATGTCCGGCAGCAGTACGATGGGCCGGTGCCGCAAGTTCGTGCTGTTCGGCGGCTTCCCGGTGCGTGTCGCGCATGGTGTTCCTCCTGTGCAGTCGTTAGGCACGAGGAGGACCAATCTTCTCCTGGATCGGAGACGTCGCCCGAAAAAGTCACGGGCCGCAAAAGATCGCGGTTGGCCTCTATCGTGCTCCTTTAAACGCGCGTGAAGACTGCGACTCCCATCGCCGTTATAGGTTTGATTGCCGGTTGCGCATTCTGTGCGGACCCCAACCCCCGCGATCTGGTGTCGCAGTCCATCACTAACTACGACAAGGATTGGCAAGCCGCCCTCGACTTTACGTACACGGAGCGCGAGGTCACAAAAGATTCGTCCGGCCATCCCAAAACCGTCGAGCTCTCACAGGTAAATGTGTTTGATGGTACGCCCTACAGCCTGCTGATCGCCAAGGACGGCCACCCGCTGGCCGGGGAAGAAGCTCGGAACGAGGACGAAAGGTACCGGAAGATGCTTGATGTGCGCGAAAAGGAAACCCCCGGCCAACATGCTCGACGCATACGAAGAAGAACGGCAATTCCTGCACGAGATCCCGGACGCGTTCGACATCAGCCAACTCGGGCACGAAACCATCGGCGGCCGCCCAAACTACGTAATCGCGCTCACCCCGAAAGGAGGCTACGTTCCCAAATCCAGGAACGCCCGGATATTCTCGAGTATCGGAGGGAAGCTTTGGATCGACCTGCAGGACGTGCGCTGGACCCAGGCCGAGGCCAACGTCATTGAGACCATCTCCATCGGATGGGTCCTGGCCCGTATCGGGCCGGGTGCGCACATCACGATGAAGCAGATAAAGGTCGACGGCGACCACTGGATGCCGAAAGAGATCGATGTCGATGGAATCGCCAGGATCCTGCTGGTGAAGAGTCGCGCTCTGAACCAGACGATTTCGTTCGACAACTACAAGCGGCTCCGCCCCGCCCCCGGAACCACCACCGCAAAGAATCGGTAAAACCATACCGAGCCGCGAGCGTGAGCTGCCGGTTGCCGACGAGGAGCCCGAATCGACGTGCAGACGTCATTTGACCAAATATGATCGGAATTGCCTGCCCGCACCTCGTGCACCGGTTGACCTGCAGCAACTGCCGCGACCAGTGCAGATTCTGCACTGCCCACGGTCGCCCTTTCGCCGGACGGCACATTGCATGTCGCCGGAGATCAAGGCTACCTCGCACAATCGCAGAACTCCGACAATCCATACGCCGGATGACTAGGGCAACCCGTAGCCGACCAGGTAGTCGCCGCGCCCCGGTGAGCGGCGTCGTTTCAGGGGGCAGTAATGGCCTAATTGTATCAAATATCACAACTATGCTCCATTCCAATGTTGAGCTTATTCATGAACGGGGGTATTTCCATTGCGATCCCGTCCATCCCGGCGTATATCTTGCGATCACCTTGGGCTGGCCGCGGATGCACGAAACGGTTTTGCGGATCGAAGCCAATTGTTGATAAGGGGCTGTATTTTGTTTGAATTATGCGGGGGAGCGGCAAGCGATGTGGGCGCTCACTTTGTGCAGAATTGTGCACGGATCTTGGAAACATTTGCTCACCCCCGTGCCGGACTGAGGCTCCAGCATGGGACGGGGCCGAGTTGCAGAAATGTCCAGTGGGCGGCTGGATTCACAAGACGGGCCGGATTGCGGATCGAAGCCAATTTCTCCTAAGGGGTAGCGATTTGTCGGGTTTATACGAAGGATCGGCGCGGGTGAGAATTTCGCGTTTGTGCAGAATTGTGCACGGATCGCGGAAATTGCAGGGGCGGGCCCAGGGATGTGTCCCACGCCCGGGGCCGGTTTTGCAGCGCGGCGCAGCGCAGCAGACGAGGTGGTAGTGGCGGGCGAGTTTGTAGGCAATGGCGCTCCTCAAATTCTCAAAAAGGCCGCAGTTGCAGGGGCGGCCGACAGACGGCACACGTGGCCCGTCTAATTTCAAATTGACACACGAGGGCGAGGTTTCTGAGGGGTCCGGCGCCTAAGTGGTTGTGATGAAGGGGCGAAAATGAGTGAACGGCTCGAACTGGTGGGCCTTTGCCGCTTTTTTGCGGCGGCAAGGATGGCTTTAACGCCGAATCCGTACTTGGCAGGTTGTTGTTCGCGAATGCGCCGGATCGGTCTACGCTGGGCGACTAAGCGCGAGCTATAGTGGCTCACTCGTTTCGGGTCCGGTCTGCCGCTCCATTCTTTTAATAACTTACGGCCCTTGCCCAGACGTCCTGCACTGCATCTCCCGGTCTTGGACTTTGCGGGCAGGTTGACCACCCCGCCTTGCGAGACCAAAGATGGCTTCCGGAGGAAAGAGCGCAATTTGCATGATCGAAGTATGACGCTTGGGTTTATACTATATCGGATCTAGAAATCTTAAACTGAAATTCCGGTTCCCGTCTTCGGGCGGCAACGCCGAAGGCGACTCTTTCAAGGTGAGGAGTTAGGTTTATGTTGACAGCGATTACCCGACCTCTTAGCCTACTCTGGTTGCTTTTGGCGGCGGTTCTGGTGCTCCAGGCGCAGACCGGTAACGGAAGCATCGTAGGCACTGTAAAGGACGTCACCGGGGCGGTCGTCCCCAATGCGCAGGTAACCCTGACACACAAGGCCACCGCGCAGACCTTTAGCGCAACGACCAACGAGGCTGGCCTGTATGTGTTTCCATCCCTTGTGGCAGGTGGTTATGAGATCCTCATTTCGGCAAAGGGAATGCAGGACTGGAAGGCGCAACTGACGCTGCTGGCGATGCAAAGAGCTGACGTGGACGCAAGGCTCTCGGTAGGTTCGGCCAGCACCGTAGTGGAAGTCAAGGGCGATGTCGCGCCGCTTGTGACCACCACCAACGGCACTCTCAGCAACGTGCTGGAGAAGGAAAGGATAGAACAGTTGCCCCTCAATGGACGCATGTTCTATTCCCTGATCGCCGAGACCACGCCCGGCCTTCAAAACGTGGGTACGTCCACCCAGACCGTCTGGGGTGTCCGGTACGCCACGGAGTATTCGCAGGACGGTTCCCTGCTGCAAGACAAGTACCTGCAGGGTATGGTCGACAGGCCGCCGGCACTCGAAAGTGTCGACGAACTTGTGGCGACCACCAATGCGGCGTCCGCTAAACTATCCCGGCCGGCAGTAATCACCATGAGCACCCGCGCCGGAACCAACCTGCTTCACGGGTCGCTTTTTGAAACCAACCGGGATAACGGGTACGGCCTGGCGCGGAAACGTACCGACAATTATTCGAAAGCTCCGCAGTTAGTGCGTAACGAATTCGGAGGCTCTATCGGCGGTCCGGTATATATACCAAAGCTCTATAACGGAAAGAACAAAACCTTCTTCTTCTTTTCCTATGAGGGCAGGCGTGTTATGCAGGGGAGTTCGACGGAAATTGCGGTTCCCACCGCCGCCATGCGGAACGGAGATTTCAGCGGCCTGACCGACTCCAGCAACCACGGGATTACCATCTACAACCCATATACCACCGGCCCTGCGCCTAATTATGCACGCACGCCATTTCCCAACAACCAGATTCCGATTACACTGGAATCCCCGACAGCCAAAGCTCTCTGGGCTATCACACCGCTGCCGACTCTCCCAAATGTGAATCCGCTGGCGGGCTATAACTATTCCGCCGCCACCCCGGACCGCGACCGTGAGTATACCTATACGATGCGATTCGACCACCGGTTCTCGGACAAGGATCACGTGTTTGCCCGCTATACGCGTTCCGAGTATGGAGAAACCCTGCCTGGCAACAACGCTAACGACGGCTCCCCCACCACAACCGACGGGCAGATCAATAATGAAATCGTTCTGGAGCACCACCACAGCGGCGTTATTTCCTGGATGCATACGTTCTCTCCCACGCTTTTCAGTGAGACCGTCGCAACCTATCAGAGTGATTACAATGGCACCAGCGCAGTCGATTTGACCGACCTGGGAGTGGCGGCGCGTCTCGGGCTGCCCAATCCCTTTGGAGGGGGCGGCGCGCCGTATGTCTCCGCCGCGGGAAATTCGTCCGTGAACTGGATGAGTTACTCCTCTCCGGTCGTAACCCTGACGCAAACGAAATCGCTCAGTCTGGACCAGAACTTTACCAAGGTCTACGGGCGGCACGAGCTTTTGTTCGGCGTCCGGATCCGTCAGGATCGGATGGACCAGCTTCCGAACCAACAGGCTGCCGCGGGTGCTGAAACCTATTCCAGTCTGGCAACCAGTCTCTATGACCCGAGTACGGGCACCGCCTATGGCGCGATGCCTTACACCGGTAACAACACCGCCAACATGTTCCTCGGCACGGTGGGAAACTATACGGCTCAATTCAATAGAAGCTGGTTCCGCTTCACAGGGGCCGAGAGGTCCGGATATTTCCAGGACAATTTCAAGGTCAACAACCGCCTGACTGTGAACATGGGGCTTCGTTATGAGTATTTCGTGCCGTTTCAAGTCCGCGACGGCGGCATCTTTGGTTTCGATCCGAAGACCCTTTCCGTGGTACTGGGCAATTCCATAAATTACTTGACCAGCGCGCGTTACACGGTGCCATCCGTAATCAATGCTCTACAAAGCATGGGTATGACTTTCGAAACCAATTCGCAGGTAGGCCTGTCGACGACGATGATTCACAACTACGCCAAGAACTTCGGCCCCCGCGCCGGGGTGGCCTACAAGATCACGGGGGGAAACAAGCCGCTGGTAATTCGAGCGGGGTTTGCCCTGTACGCCTACCCGGAGTCGCTGCGCACCGCCACGTCGGACCTGCGGAGCGCCACGCCCGGGATAGGGTCCTTCACGCTGAATGAAAACTCCGCCGCACAAAGTCCGGACGGCCTGGCGAACTATTACTTGCGCCATGCGCCGGACATTATCGCAGGCGTAAACAGCTCCAATGTCGTGGACATTAGCAGTCCGAATGCGCTGGCTCGGGGCACACCGGGCATGTATTACTTCAATCCGGATTCGCCAACGGACCGGTCGGCCACCTGGAATGTCACTTTTGAGAAAGAAATTGGCATGAAGACCATGGTGAGCGCCGGATATGTTGGCACGCACGCCTACAACCTCGGCCAGTATGTGAGCACCAACGACTCTCCGAGCACCTGGACCTGGTACACGGAAACCGGCCAGGCTCTTCCCACCGGCACGTACTCTGGCGTGGCCCAGCGCCCGCTTTACAGCACCACTGGCCCGGGCAGCGTTTGGGGATCCATCCAGGAAATCGACAAGATCGGCTGGGAGAACCAGAATGGCATCCAATTACAGATCATGCACCGGTTCTCGAACGGCATGAGCTTCCAGCTGTTCTATACCCTGATGAACATCATGCGGGCAGGGGGCAACGGCTGGAGCGACGACGTGATCGAGGACTCGGCCAACTATTATGTGCCCGGGATGAAGGCCGCCCAGTTAATCAACTCCGGCGACCTGCATTCGCTCGATAAGCTGGAGTTTTATGCGCGCGATGTGGCCTATCCCAAGCACCAGGTTCAATATAACTGGCTTTACGACTTTCCGGTCGGCCGGGGCAAGCATTTCGGATCCAACATGAGCAAGGCCTTGGATGCCGTGATCGGCGGATGGCAGTTTGCCGGATCCGGCGCGGTTACCAGCACCTATGTTACGGTTTCAACCAGCTACTTTGGTACCTTTGGCAAAATCCAAAATTACGGCACGCAATACCCGATCATGGATTGCCGCAGCGGTAATTGCGAGCGCGGATATCTCTGGTGGAACGGCTATATCCCATCCACCCAGATCAGTTCAGCACCCTTGAGCCAGTGCCCCAAGGGTTATGTCTGCGGCGTGCCATCGAACTACACGCCGGCTATCGCCCCCATCATTACCGATCCAACGAGTAAGTATTACAATACCAACGACGTGTACGTCAATGTGAACGGTACGCCGACGCTGGTAGCATACAACAACAGCATGAATCCGTACCAGAACCAATACCTTCTGGGGCCGTTCGAATGGGGTGTGAATGGATCGCTCTGGAAACAATTCAACATCTATGAACGTGTCAGGTTGCAATTCCACCTGGATGCCTTCAACGCCTTGAATCACCCGGGCACCCCGGCTCCCAGCGGCAGCGACGGGACGCTCTCCCTGCACAGTTCGTACTTTTCGGCGCGGCAATTGCAGTTGACGTTGCGGTTGGTTTGGTAAGGAAGGTCTCTGCCGCGTTACGTCGGTTTCTGTCGCCAGAGACTGCCCAAGGGGCGGACTCCCGCTCGTGTCTGCAGCGCCGAGATTCGTCTCGGCGCTTCCCCACCACTGTGATGCATTTCAAGAAACTACAGGCATGGCTACAACGGAGTCTGAATGAATAACCATTTTGGACGCCGTTGGTTCTCGACGATAATCTCTATACTCTTGCTGGCGCCCCTGTTCGCTGGAGCCCTGTGGGGAGCTGATTTCAAGGCCGGATTCGGTCGACGTCAGATCACCCCGCCTCTGCCCATCTTGATGGCAGGCTTCGATGCCCGCACCGAGCCGGCCGAGGCTGTCGCCAACGATCTGTGGACCAAGGGCCTCCCGTTCAAGCGGTACGCATCGCCGGCGGCTACCCGGCGCGCCGCAGCAACACGATCGCTTGCGCCTCTGCCGACCGGCCTTCTCCTACCGGGCCTACCTTCTCGGCGGTCTTGAACTTCACCGACACCGCGTCCACCGCCAGTTGCATCGTGGACGCCAGGCTCTCGCGAATCGCCATGCGAAAATCCTTCAACTTGGGCCGCTCCAGGATCACCGTCGAATCCACGTTGACCAGTTCCCAGCCCGCCTGCCTCGTCAAATCGCAAGCGTGATGCAGAAACTGCAAGCTGCCGGCGCCTTTCCACTGCGGATCGGTGTCCGGGAAATGCATCCCGATGTCGCCCAGCGCGGCCGCGCCCAAAATGGCATCGGTAATGGCATGCGAGAGCACGTCGGCGTCGGAGTGTCCCTCCAGACCGAATTCGCAAGGAACAAACACGCCGCCGAGGACCAGCGGCCGTTTAGAAGCAATGCGGTGAACGTCCCAGCCGAGCCCGCTGCGATAATCCGTCACGCCGGTCTTACCGTCTCCTGCTCATGGAACAGCCGCGCCAGATCCATATCCCCGGGACGCGTGATTTTGATGTTGCGATCCGAGCCCAGCACTACGCTGACCTCGATCTGGTCCAGACGCTCCACCAGGCTCGATTCATCCGTCCCGATAAAATTATCCTCCCGCGCCTTCTGGAACGCCGACTTCAGCACTTCGTAGCGAAACACCTGCGGCGTCTGCGCCAGCACCAGGCGCTCGCGCAAAATGGTGGCGCGAATGCGCGTCTTGCCCGCCTCCGCCCCGCTCACCTGCTTCACCGTATCCACCGGAACGATTCCCACAATCGCAGCGCCACTGACGGCGGCTTCTTGAACCGCGCGTCCGATGGTCTCCAGTTCCACAAACGGCCGCACCGCGTCGTGAACCGCGACCAGGTCCGTAGCCGGGTCGATCGCGTTAAATGCGTTTTCCACCGATTGCTGCCGGCTGTTTCCGCCTTCTACTACGCGGATCGGCACGCGTCCCACTTCGCGCTTCAGCAACGCCTCCACCCATTCCAGGTCTTCCTGCCGCGTGGCCACGATAATGTCGCTCACTTGCGGCGCTGCAGCAAATTTCCGCACCGTGTGCACCAGAATCGGCACGCCGTCCAGCAGCATGAATTGTTTCCGGCTGATCCCGGCGTTTTCCGCCGATGTCTTCTGCATCCGGGTCCCCAGACCCGCCGCCGGCAATATCACCGCGACTTTCATGATCCCTCTCCCACCACCTGCTCACGCCGCGGTGGCTTCTCGGCCTTCTCGGCCGACTTATCGTTCAACCCGGCGTGTACCCGGTCGTCGAATTTGCCGAAAATCATCTTACCAGCCGTGGTCTGCAACACACTCGTCACCGACACGTCAATCGTCTTCGAAATCATTCTGCGGGCGTTGTCGACCACCACCATCGTACCGTCATCCAGGTAGGCGACACCTTGATTGTATTCCTTGCCCTCTTTGAGAATAAACACCCGCATGGTCTCGCCGGGCAGCACGATCGGCTTCAACGCATTGGCCAGTTCATTAATGTTCAGAACTTCCACGCCGCGCAGTTGAGCGACTTTATTCAGGTTGAAATCGTTGGTCACGATCTTGCACCCGTACAGCTTGGCCAGTTCGATCAGCTTAAGATCGACCTCCCGGATCTGCGGGAAATCTTCCTCCACGATCCGAATCTCCAGGTTGGCAATCTTCTGGATACGTTGCAGGATGTCCAGGCCGCGTCGTCCCCGGTTGCGCTTCAGCGAGTCGGCCGAATCCGCCACCATCTGCAGCTCCCGCAGCACAAACTGTGGGATCACCAGGTTCCCGTCCAGAAACCCGGTCTCCGCAATATCGGCGATGCGTCCGTCGATAATCACCGAAGTATCGAGGATTTTATGGGTCTTGGTAGTGGCTTTATCCCCGCCGAACAATCCGATGGCACTCAGGTTCAGGGCATCGCTTTTCTGGGCCCCGACGCAGAGTCCGATATACC
>Ga0326727_10022413_pt1 | contig 12207 bp, 8 predicted proteins | sample MB2enrmetagenome_FD_207643 | JGI IMG/M metagenome (GOLD analysis project Ga0326727, IMG submission 207643) | Lab enriched peat soil microbial communities from McLean, Ithaca, NY, United States - MB29MY | ecosystem: Environmental > Terrestrial > Soil > Wetlands > Peat | place: USA: New York... | reverse complement strand
CCGCGGGCTGATCGGGCGACACCATTCGCAGTGCAGGTTCGCGCCTGCCACGCGAAAGAGCCATGATCTGAAAGGGTTTGCAAACGCGGACCATCACCCGGCAGCGATGCCGGGTGCGGATTGAAACTCGAACGCATGTTAGAAGCCGTGGTGATGGCCTCCCATCACCCGGCAGCGATGCCGGGTGCGGATTGAAACGAGTACGCGTCGGTTACATCTCCCACCACTTACCCATCACCCGGCAGCGATGCCGGGTGCGGATTGAAACACATCGACGGAGCCGGGGTCTTGAGTTCCAGCGACCCCATCACCCGGCAGCGATGCCGGGTGCGGATTGAAACTTACCCGTGCCACACGCGCCCATCCAGATCTGGTCCATCACCCGGCAGCGATGCCGGGTGCGGATTGAAACCCGAGGTCTTGCTGGAATCTAGCCGTCTCAGCTCCATCACCCGGCAGCGATGCCGGGTGCGGATTGAAACTGCGTACATGTTGTAAGCGATTTATCACACCCCGCCATCACCCGGCAGCGATGCCGGGTGCGGATTGAAACAAGTCGAGAGCCATAGCGATTGATGAGGCTCTGGCCATCACCCGGCAGCGATGCCGGGTGCGGATTGAAACTGACAATCTCTGAGCGTTGCTCAGCGGTAAAACCCCATCACCCGGCAGCGATGCCGGGTGCGGATTGAAACTCTCTCGTTGTAGTCATAGGGAGACCACCAATCACCCATCACCCGGCAGCGATGCCGGGTGCGGATTGAAACCCCGAGGTCTTGCTGGAATCTAGCCGTCTCAGCTCCATCACCCGGCAGCGATGCCGGGTGCGGATTGAAACGCCTCGCGGCCCAACCAGTCGCTATGATGGCATTCCATCACCCGGCAGCGATGCCGGGTGCGGATTGAAACTCTCAACGCGGAAATATAGGATGCGCGGGTCGTCCCCATCACCCGGCAGCGATGCCGGGTGCGGATTGAAACATCTATCTAAACCTCGGGGACTCAACCCCTGTTGCCCCATCACCCGGCAGCGATGCCGGGTGCGGATTGAAACCCATGCCCTACCCATCCAATGGGTAGCGGGGACGTCCATCACCCGGCAGCGATGCCGGGTGCGGATTGAAACAGTAGCGATGCACTCATAAGTGATAGTGGCAACCCCATCACCCGGCAGCGATGCCGGGTGCGGATTGAAACAAAGAGTTTGTCCGAGAGGATGCGTTGAGCCTCTCCATCACCCGGCAGCGATGCCGGGTGCGGATTGAAACTTGGGCTTGATTGCCGCAAAGAATTGGTTAGGCCCATCACCCGGCAGCGATGCCGGGTGCGGATTGAAACCAATACGTACAGAGTAGCTCTCAGCTTGCAGCCCCATCACCCGGCAGCGATGCCGGGTGCGGATTGAAACCCTGTAGGTGTATGAAGTTGCCTCAAGACGCCACTCCATCACCCGGCAGCGATGCCGGGTGCGGATTGAAACTCATCTTCTTAGGCAAAGGTACGGGGACCAGACCCATCACCCGGCAGCGATGCCGGGTGCGGATTGAAACCAGGATGCCAATGCCCACGGGCACGGTATCCGCCCCATCACCCGGCAGCGATGCCGGGTGCGGATTGAAACATGCAGGCCTCCCAGCGGAACGGCCAACTGCTCCCCATCACCCGGCAGCGATGCCGGGTGCGGATTGAAACCGCACCCCGAAAGGAGTCGCGGAGCAGTCCAGAGCCCATCACCCGGCAGCGATGCCGGGTGCGGATTGAAACTGTTTTGGGACTTGGAAGTGACTCGATCTCATTTCCATCACCCGGCAGCGATGCCGGGTGCGGATTGAAACACGTAGGGCTCGACGAGTTGCGAAAGGCTGATCCCCCATCACCCGGCAGCGATGCCGGGTGCGGATTGAAACACCACATTGCCAAAGCAGGTAACAGTTCCACCGGCCATCACCCGGCAGCGATGCCGGGTGCGGATTGAAACGGATTGGTGCTGCGCTCTTTTTCAGCGAGTTGGCCCATCACCCGGCAGCGATGCCGGGTGCGGATTGAAACTACGCGCAAGCGCCTGAAAAGGAAAAATGAGTACCCATCACCCGGCAGCGATGCCGGGTGCGGATTGAAACTTCGATGACGTGGCGCCCCTCCAAGGTCGTAGCTCCCATCACCCGGCAGCGATGCCGGGTGCGGATTGAAACATCATCACCGACAACTCCATCATCCACAAGCGCACCATCACCCGGCAGCGATGCCGGGTGCGGATTGAAACTTGATCCACGGATGGAGCCGTCGTCGATCCGCGCCCATCACCCGGCAGCGATGCCGGGTGCGGATTGAAACCGCACCCCGAAAGGAGTCGCGGAGCAGTCCAGAGCCCATCACCCGGCAGCGATGCCGGGTGCGGATTGAAACCGGTCGAAGTCGCGTTTGGGCGTAGAAAGCTCCCCATCACCCGGCAGCGATGCCGGGTGCGGATTGAAACCTGAATGCCTCAGCCCGAGGCGCAGAGATCCGGTACCATCACCCGGCAGCGATGCCGGGTGCGGATTGAAACCATCGTGTACGGCGATCCCTCTGCCAGGTCCAAGCCATCACCCGGCAGCGATGCCGGGTGCGGATTGAAACGGGCTGACGTTGCCACTCTGTGAGGAGCTGGCCGACCATCACCCGGCAGCGATGCCGGGTGCGGATTGAAACCTCGCGGTCCTTGTCGAGCACCATCACGCCCTTATCCATCACCCGGCAGCGATGCCGGGTGCGGATTGAAACTCGTCGTAGTTGATCTTGCGCACGATATAGCCGGCCCATCACCCGGCAGCGATGCCGGGTGCGGATTGAAACTGCGTAGTAGCCCGTGGTGGCGCTATGCGCGTAGCCATCACCCGGCAGCGATGCCGGGTGCGGATTGAAACCAGCGCAACCGCTTGCGCTGCGACCAGGCCAAGTGCCATCACCCGGCAGCGATGCCGGGTGCGGATTGAAACCACCAGGTCTGGGCCTTGAGGTTGGCAAAGAAGTCCCATCACCCGGCAGCGATGCCGGGTGCGGATTGAAACAGTGGTTCTTGGCGAGGCCAAAATGAAGCCAGAATCCATCACCCGGCAGCGATGCCGGGTGCGGATTGAAACGCAAACTCGAACTGCATCTGCTCGGCAGGGGTCCCATCACCCGGCAGCGATGCCGGGTGCGGATTGAAACAGTTTGGCGAGCACGCTGCACTACGCTGTTGGCCTCCATCACCCGGCAGCGATGCCGGGTGCGGATTGAAACCTCCATGGCTTTGTAGAGAGCTGCCCGGATACCGCCCATCACCCGGCAGCGATGCCGGGTGCGGATTGAAACCGTCCAGCAGGTAAAGATGATCCTTGCTGTACATCCATCACCCGGCAGCGATGCCGGGTGCGGATTGAAACGTCATCTGATCGGCTTCATCTACCAGCACAAGATCCATCACCCGGCAGCGATGCCGGGTGCGGATTGAAACACGTCAAATGGAACTGACCGCCTGGAACCGCGCTTCCATCACCCGGCAGCGATGCCGGGTGCGGATTGAAACTCGTCGTAGTTGATCTTGCGCACGATATAGCCGGCCATCACCCGGCAGCGATGCCGGGTGCGGATTGAAACTTGAAGCCGTCCAGGCTGTCTTTCCTGATCGTACGCCCATCACCCGGCAGCGATGCCGGGTGCGGATTGAAACTTGAAGCCGTCCAGGCTGTCTTTCCTGATCGTACGCCCATCACCCGGCAGCGATGCCGGGTGCGGATTGAAACTGCTCTGAATCGCCCATCGTTCCCTCAAAGGTCCCCATCACCCGGCAGCGATGCCGGGTGCGGATTGAAACCACCTGCTCCACCGCCCAGTCTACATCGTCAACCCCCCATCACCCGGCAGCGATGCCGGGTGCGGATTGAAACCTGTTATTTTATGCAGAATGGAATTGTCGGTGATCCATCACCCGGCAGCGATGCCGGGTGCGGATTGAAACATGTAACGTTTCAGAAACGTTTCACTCGCGCACTCCATCACCCGGCAGCGATGCCGGGTGCGGATTGAAACCCGCAGCTCGGTCGCTCGTAAAGCGGCGCACGCGCCCATCACCCGGCAGCGATGCCGGGTGCGGATTGAAACAGCCCTCCGCCGATTACAGACGTGTCGCGCACGCCCCATCACCCGGCAGCGATGCCGGGTGCGGATTGAAACTGCGTAGTTGCCCGTGGTGGCGCTATGCGCGTAGCCATCACCCGGCAGCGATGCCGGGTGCGGATTGAAACACGCACCATCAACTGAAAGGAACCCATGAAGCATCCCATCACCCGGCAGCGATGCCGGGTGCGGATTGAAACAGGCTCGCGCTTTGTTGCCGTCAAACTGGCAGTCCCATCACCCGGCAGCGATGCCGGGTGCGGATTGAAACACAGTAGCGGCTACCATCGTTAGGGCTGTAATAGCCCATCACCCGGCAGCGATGCCGGGTGCGGATTGAAACATCGGGTTCGCGCATGACTGCCGTCAAACTGGCACCATCACCCGGCAGCGATGCCGGGTGCGGATTGAAACGAGGACTACATCGGCCAAGAAGATTCCCTACGTCCCATCACCCGGCAGCGATGCCGGGTGCGGATTGAAACAAGAAGTTGCGGATCGTCGAGATCACCCCGAAGGGCCCATCACCCGGCAGCGATGCCGGGTGCGGATTGAAACAGATGTTTACTTCAACAACAGTGGCAATCAACCACCATCACCCGGCAGCGATGCCGGGTGCGGATTGAAACACAATTGGCCTAAGGATCAGCCGGTGCCGGAAAACCCCATCACCCGGCAGCGATGCCGGGTGCGGATTGAAACCACAAAACAACCGCCAGAGGGCAAAAATCGGCCGTCCATCACCCGGCAGCGATGCCGGGTGCGGATTGAAACACCGTGAGGATGTTCCCAAGGTGTCCCCAGACGGTCCCATCACCCGGCAGCGATGCCGGGTGCGGATTGAAACAAAGGGATCGACCGAAACACCTGTAACGATCCCGGCCATCACCCGGCAGCGATGCCGGGTGCGGATTGAAACGAGCATCCAGGTCGAAATAGACACAGGCGACTTGCCATCACCCGGCAGCGATGCCGGGTGCGGATTGAAACAGAGTGCTTTATCAGCCCCGCTCTGGCAATCTCGCCCCATCACCCGGCAGCGATGCCGGGTGCGGATTGAAACTCGCACAGTTCCAGGTCCTCAATCCGAGCGGAGCCCCATCACCCGGCAGCGATGCCGGGTGCGGATTGAAACCTCGTCGGGAAACAGCTGGAAAAGCTGAAATGTGCCCATCACCCGGCAGCGATGCCGGGTGCGGATTGAAACTGATCGCAGGCAGAACCACGCTGGAAGAGAAGCCCATCACCCGGCAGCGATGCCGGGTGCGGATTGAAACTCTACAACGGAATCCCCCTGGAGCAGATGGGCGAGGCCATCACCCGGCAGCGATGCCGGGTGCGGATTGAAACCGTTTGAATCGAGTATTACAAACAGTGGAGCGTACCCATCACCCGGCAGCGATGCCGGGTGCGGATTGAAACCTGTCGGGTTGCGTACCGACCCCGGCTATCAACCCCATTACCCGGCAGCGATGCCGGGTGCGGATTGAAACGCCAAAGACCCGAGCCTGGACGCAAAGGCGGCGGCCATCACCCGGCAGCGATGCCGGGTGCGGATTGAAACCGCGAAGCCCGCGCCTCCTATGAACGGGATCGGCCCATCACCCGGCAGCGATGCCGGGTGCGGATTGAAACGCCGTTGATCGTGAGGATATTCCCCAGCCATCCCCCCATCACCCGGCAGCGATGCCGGGTGCGGATTGAAACGGCATGGGGGAACATCTCGAAAAGCTGAAAGGTGCCCATCACCCGGCAGCGATGCCGGGTGCGGATTGAAACGGCGAAGGCGGCAAAGGGCTTGAAGTGCAACGTTCCATCACCCGGCAGCGATGCCGGGTGCGGATTGAAACAACCTTGCGGCTTTGATCCACCTGGACGCAAGAGCCATCACCCGGCAGCGATGCCGGGTGCGGATTGAAACCCATGAGCCAAAGGCTTGCCGCTCGGCTCGATATCCATCACCCGGCAGCGATGCCGGGTGCGGATTGAAACACGTCGCCCCGGCTGTACTCTCCGGCTCTATGGTCCATCACCCGGCAGCGATGCCGGGTGCGGATTGAAACCCATGAGCCAAAGGCTTGCCGCTCGGCTCGATATCCATCACCCGGCAGCGATGCCGGGTGCGGATTGAAACGCGGTAAAATGCGCGGCCTCGACCGCAGCGTAGAACCATCACCCGGCAGCGATGCCGGGTGCGGATTGAAACTTGCTTGGGATCGGGTGGGGATCGGGTGACGATCCCATCACCCGGCAGCGATGCCGGGTGCGGATTGAAACACGATTAAGGGCGTGGAGGGGTCCAAGCGCAAACCCATCACCCGGCAGCGATGCCGGGTGCGGATTGAAACCTGCGGGAGCTCGTGATTGAGCTGCTGCGCGACGCCATCACCCGGCAGCGATGCCGGGTGCGGATTGAAACCCGGTACGATGGTAGCAAAACGATGGAACGATGGTCCATCACCCGGCAGCGATGCCGGGTGCGGATTGAAACGCATATATAAGGATGCGGACGGGGACCAAATCGCACCATCACCCGGCAGCGATGCCGGGTGCGGATTGAAACCTCCATGTGAAAAGTGGCAGACAAGGATTCACCCCCATCACCCGGCAGCGATGCCGGGTGCGGATTGAAACTGTGCTGCCCGATTGGAGCGATCGGCGGGCAGAGCCCATCACCCGGCAGCGATGCCGGGTGCGGATTGAAACGCCTGATCGTCCAAGCCGTCCTGCGCTCCCAGCAACCATCACCCGGCAGCGATGCCGGGTGCGGATTGAAACTCAAGGATGATGTTGGCCGCCGTCAATCCCGGCTCCCCATCACCCGGCAGCGATGCCGGGTGCGGATTGAAACATGCTGGTCTCGCCGGTGGAACGACAGCCAGGTGACCATCACCCGGCAGCGATGCCGGGTGCGGATTGAAACGGTGTAGTCGCACATCGGCAGGACCAGATCCTCGCCATCACCCGGCAGCGATGCCGGGTGCGGATTGAAACTGCAAGCGGCAATCCACCGCACAAGGAGCAGCAAACCATCACCCGGCAGCGATGCCGGGTGCGGATTGAAACCATGCACCCAGTGAGGATGTGAGTCCTGCCGGGTCCCATCACCCGGCAGCGATGCCGGGTGCGGATTGAAACGCATGTATACCCGCCGCGCTGGCTGGAGCCTTGATCCATCACCCGGCAGCGATGCCGGGTGCGGATTGAAACCGGGTGCGCCTAAAAGACACGCAGTTCAGCAGGTCCATCACCCGGCAGCGATGCCGGGTGCGGATTGAAACTGGAAGCAGTCTCCACAGCAGAAAACAGGCTTCTCCATCACCCGGCAGCGATGCCGGGTGCGGATTGAAACATCTGGGCTTGAAATGTACTAAGAGCCGCTTTTTCCCATCACCCGGCAGCGATGCCGGGTGCGGATTGAAACACTATTGCCGGTGATGACTTTCTCGTAGGTCGCCCCATCACCCGGCAGCGATGCCGGGTGCGGATTGAAACTATGGCGCACAACAGCCCGCTCGACTTAGGTGACCCATCACCCGGCAGCGATGCCGGGTGCGGATTGAAACCGGTTTGCGACGTATGCAAGAAGATGAAGAGCATCCCATCACCCGGCAGCGATGCCGGGTGCGGATTGAAACAGGAATCACTCCCATCTGAAGTCGTGCAATCACAGCCCATCACCCGGCAGCGATGCCGGGTGCGGATTGAAACAGGAATCACTCCCATCTGAAGTCGTGCAATCACAGCCCATCACCCGGCAGCGATGCCGGGTGCGGATTGAAACAGGAATCACTCCCATCTGAAGTCGTGCAATCACAGCCCATCACCCGGCAGCGATGCCGGGTGCGGATTGAAACCCGCTCTCCCGCCTCCAACGCTCCCAACGCTCCACCATCACCCGGCAGCGATGCCGGGTGCGGATTGAAACTTCCCGAGGCTGAGGCCGTTTACAGGGACGTGAACCATCACCCGGCAGCGATGCCGGGTGCGGATTGAAACCCGCCTCCACCGCTCCCAGCGCTCCACCCTGCGACCATCACCCGGCAGCGATGCCGGGTGCGGATTGAAACCTTTTCGCCTTGCCAGCCGATTTGCGATTTGATCCCATCACCCGGCAGCGATGCCGGGTGCGGATTGAAACACATGTCGGACGCTCTGAAGCTCCAAAACACCCAACCATCACCCGGCAGCGATGCCGGGTGCGGATTGAAACGAGGTAGGCGCATATTTGTACTCGTAGTGTGAACCATCACCCGGCAGCGATGCCGGGTGCGGATTGAAACCCTGCCCTACGTGCGGCAAGCCCGATAAACTCACCCATCACCCGGCAGCGATGCCGGGTGCGGATTGAAACAGGACAGGAGCATAGTTGTACTCGTAGTGAGAATCCCATCACCCGGCAGCGATGCCGGGTGCGGATTGAAACCCGCAAGTCCGCATCACCCCCTGAAACCGAGCGCCCATCACCCGGCAGCGATGCCGGGTGCGGATTGAAACACGCCTGGACCCTTTGCCGCGCAACTCCAATCAGCCATCACCCGGCAGCGATGCCGGGTGCGGATTGAAACAGCCAGGAGGCCGGCGACATGCTCGACAATGGCGCCATCACCCGGCAGCGATGCCGGGTGCGGATTGAAACTTCCGGAGGCCGAGGCCGTTTACAGGGACGTGAAGCCATCACCCGGCAGCGATGCCGGGTGCGGATTGAAACACTGTTGCCGATATTGGGCAATCCATCTGGTGTCCCCATCACCCGGCAGCGATGCCGGGTGCGGATTGAAACGTCAAGGGAGAGACTTGCATCCTTACACTTCGCCCCATCACCCGGCAGCGATGCCGGGTGCGGATTGAAACGTCAAGGGAGAGACTTGCATCCTTACACTTCGCCCCATCACCCGGCAGCGATGCCGGGTGCGGATTGAAACACTGAATCGCCGGAATCCGCTTACCTTATCGACCCCATCACCCGGCAGCGATGCCGGGTGCGGATTGAAACGCCTTCGGCTCCCTCATACACGCCGGTGTCTTGCCCATCACCCGGCAGCGATGCCGGGTGCGGATTGAAACAGGTGACGCTGGCAGGCTTTGATGACCCACTTGCCCCATCACCCGGCAGCGATGCCGGGTGCGGATTGAAACCAACTTTGCGTCAGAAAAAGTCCCATCGGCGACGCCATCACCCGGCAGCGATGCCGGGTGCGGATTGAAACCTGAAGAACGATGTGCGATCCGGATGCAACTGAGCCATCACCCGGCAGCGATGCCGGGTGCGGATTGAAACCAGGTTGGCAATGCGGGCCTTGAGAACATCGGAGCCATCACCCGGCAGCGATGCCGGGTGCGGATTGAAACATGACGCGCGGCCAGGTCGGCATGAATAATCAAGCCATCACCCGGCAGCGATGCCGGGTGCGGATTGAAACATTCCGTACACTTCGTTGCTCGGCCAGTTTGCCGCCCATCACCCGGCAGCGATGCCGGGTGCGGATTGAAACCCGCTATTCCACGCCGCGCGAGGATGCAGCCCTGCCATCACCCGGCAGCGATGCCGGGTGCGGATTGAAACCGATTCCGCGTTGCGTTACAAGAGCCACTATTGCCATCACCCGGCAGCGATGCCGGGTGCGGATTGAAACCGCAAGTCCGCATCACCCTCCAATAACGCAGCGATCCATCACCCGGCAGCGATGCCGGGTGCGGATTGAAACTCTCTCTCCAGTGTGCGATATTCGCACATTCGGCCATCACCCGGCAGCGATGCCGGGTGCGGATTGAAACTCCAAGAGAAAAAGACGGGAGATCGTAAAAGGTCCCATCACCCGGCAGCGATGCCGGGTGCGGATTGAAACACGCCCGTCATCAATCTTGGTTCGAGCGCAAACCTCCATCACCCGGCAGCGATGCCGGGTGCGGATTGAAACCAGATCGTGCCTATCCAGCAGATGCGCTTCGATGCCATCACCCGGCAGCGATGCCGGGTGCGGATTGAAACTTTCTTCCGCAAGTCCGCACCATCCCCTGAAACCCCATCACCCGGCAGCGATGCCGGGTGCGGATTGAAACCATGCATCGCCTGCGCGACAACGCGGTGCACGCGCCCATCACCCGGCAGCGATGCCGGGTGCGGATTGAAACACTCCGTCGATCACCTTGCGGTGATCCTCGGTAAGCCATCACCCGGCAGCGATGCCGGGTGCGGATTGAAACGCCTCAGGTCCATGCGTGTCCTTCCACGCTGCCCCATCACCCGGCAGCGATGCCGGGTGCGGATTGAAACCTCCTGGACGCCCAACTGCGGAAGAGCGCACCTTTCCATCACCCGGCAGCGATGCCGGGTGCGGATTGAAACCTCTAAACGAATAGGCAATGTGCGCACTGTGCATTCCATCACCCGGCAGCGATGCCGGGTGCGGATTGAAACGCACAATGCCAGATACAAGGTGACAAACGGTCGCCCATTACCCGGCAGCGATGCCGGGTGCGGATTGAAACCCGCTATTCCACGCCGCGCGAGGATGCAGCCCTGCCATCACCCGGCAGCGATGCCGGGTGCGGATTGAAACAAGGAGGGCCATTTCAAGCGCCGCATCATCCATCCCCATCACCCGGCAGCGATGCCGGGTGCGGATTGAAACAAGGTCGAGGTGCGCAAGCCGGTGACAGATCTGGCCATCACCCGGCAGCGATGCCGGGTGCGGATTGAAACATGGGCGCTGAAACGAAGTGGTCCTGCGCTGCGATCCATCACCCGGCAGCGATGCCGGGTGCGGATTGAAACAAGGAGTTGACCTGTGAGCGCCGCCGCAGCGCCCCCATCACCCGGCAGCGATGCCGGGTGCGGATTGAAACCACGCACCGCACTCCAAGCAATGGCCGAGCCGTGCCATCACCCGGCAGCGATGCCGGGTGCGGATTGAAACCCATTTTGCTTGATCGCACCGCAGCCGGTTGCGCTCCATCACCCGGCAGCGATGCCGGGTGCGGATTGAAACCGGTGGAGTTGACGATACCGTTGCCAGAGAACGTCCCATCACCCGGCAGCGATGCCGGGTGCGGATTGAAACAAGTAGGTATTCGTTCCGCCCGTAGCGTTGGGAGCCCATCACCCGGCAGCGATGCCGGGTGCGGATTGAAACTGGGGTGAGTACGCGGGTGTCAAAGCGTGGGTCGACCATCACCCGGCAGCGATGCCGGGTGCGGATTGAAACGCAGTCTCGACGGCGGCAGCGACAGGCGCAGCGCCCATCACCCGGCAGCGATGCCGGGTGCGGATTGAAACTGGCATGATAGGTTTGCTCATCGCGCCCCCGTGACCATCACCCGGCAGCGATGCCGGGTGCGGATTGAAACCAAGTCCGAAAAATGCACTGTCAACTGCATCGCCCATCACCCGGCAGCGATGCCGGGTGCGGATTGAAACTTGAGCGTGATCGTTACTCCGATCAAGCGTTCGCCATCACCCGGCAGCGATGCCGGGTGCGGATTGAAACACTGAGCTTCAGCGTCTTCGGCCTGCTAAACGTCCCATCACCCGGCAGCGATGCCGGGTGCGGATTGAAACGACTGGGGCGGAATGATTACGGGCAACTCGCTCACCATCACCCGGCAGCGATGCCGGGTGCGGATTGAAACGACCAGACGGCCGCGAATGAGGGTATTGACGCGCCCATCACCCGGCAGCGATGCCGGGTGCGGATTGAAACATGATTCACGGCGACAACGGTGCGGCGGATCACACCCATCACCCGGCAGCGATGCCGGGTGCGGATTGAAACAGCATCGGTAGGTGGCCCGCCGTGAACTGGTCTTCCATCACCCGGCAGCGATGCCGGGTGCGGATTGAAACATCTTGGGTTTGGGCGACTCCCGCGCGGTGCGCCCCATCACCCGGCAGCGATGCCGGGTGCGGATTGAAACACTAATTACCTGGGCAACATGCCAACCGTTGGGCCATCACCCGGCAGCGATGCCGGGTGCGGATTGAAACGCCTTCGGCTCCCTCATACACGCCGGTGTCTTGCCCATCACCCGGCAGCGATGCCGGGTGCGGATTGGAACCCGATTGCA
>Ga0326727_10022412_pt1 | contig 12207 bp, 9 predicted proteins | sample MB2enrmetagenome_FD_207643 | JGI IMG/M metagenome (GOLD analysis project Ga0326727, IMG submission 207643) | Lab enriched peat soil microbial communities from McLean, Ithaca, NY, United States - MB29MY | ecosystem: Environmental > Terrestrial > Soil > Wetlands > Peat | place: USA: New York... | reverse complement strand
GAGTGGACCCAGGACTCCGGCGAGCTCACGCCCTCGATGAAGATCAAGCGCCGCGTTCTTACTGCGCGATATGCGGCGGCGATCGCCGAACTTTACGCCGACGAAGCAACTTCCCGCGGCGCATCGGCGAGCTGACCCGGCCGAAATCTTTGCTTACCACCGCCCGGCCGTGCCACATTCTCTGCACGGCGCGGAAAAAGGGCGCGCCCCACATTCCCACCGCCAGCAAAGAGCCGAAGATGATCACGGCATCAATGCTCAACCGGCCCTCGCGCGTCCAGTAGGCATCAGGCTCCAGGCTCAGCCAAAGCGCAAACTCGTCCAGCGTCAGCGCCGCGCCCACGCCGTAACTCACCGCCATCAGCCGCCCGAAAAAGATCGACTCCGGCGAATTCGACCACCCCAGGTCGAGCAGCCATCCGTAACCCACCAGCAGCAGGATCAGAATCCCCCACACCAGGTGATGAATGTGCACCCCGTGCACCGTCACCCACTGCATACGCCCCTCGTGGCTTGCGATCCGGTGCACCAGAATGCGCACGCCCGCGAACGTAATCAAGAACGAAACCGAAGCGATGAACATGCGCTGCCGCGGCCGGTCGGGAATGGTGGCGCGAATCAGGTATCCCAGCCGCGTCAGCTGCAACAACACCAGCAGCACAACCACGACCAGGCCGATAAACGCGAGCAGAAACGGGGCCCCGTTTGCAGGCATACCCTATTGAACCACGGAACCGGGGAGCAAGGGACTGGAGAAGTGTGAGTGTGGAGTGCGCCGCACAGATGCAACCACACTCACACTCGCACTTACACTCGCACTGTCAACTGAACCCCGACCCCCGGAATCTGAGCCCTGTAACCTCAATCACAATTCCATTGACAGGGCCGCGATACACTGGTTAAGGCGTTAAGGCCGGTGATCTCCCCGCCTCCGGAAACCACAACATGCGCCCATTGAACTTCAGGCTCCATGAGCCGATGAAATACCACCAGGAGATTGCAAAATGCGAGTTGCTCTATTGACCGGCGGCGGCGATTGCCCCGGATTGAATGCGGTTATTTATGCGGCGGTCCGGAAAGGCATCAACCATTACGGCGACGAATTCATAGGATTCCTGAATGGCTGGCGCGGCGTTCTCGATAACAACTTCATTCCCCTTACTCTCGAAAACACCGACGGCATTCAGCTCAAGGGCGGCACCATCCTGCACTCCTCGCGCACCAACGTGAAGAAGATTCCCGGCGGCATCGAGAAGGCGCAGGAAGTTCTCAAGGCCAACAAGATCGACGCCCTCATCGCCCTCGGCGGCGACGACACCCAATCCGTAACGCTCTTCCTCGCCGAACACGGCGTCAAGGCCGTCGGCGTTCCCAAGACCATCGACAACGACATCAACGGCACCGATGCCACCTTCGGCTACGACACGGCCGTCTCCATCGCCACAGAGGCTGTCGACCGCATCCACACCACCGCCGATTCGCACAACCGCGTGGTCGTGATTGAAGTCATGGGTCGCGACGCCGGCTGGATCGCCTACGCCTCGGGCATCGCCGGTGGCGCGCATGTGGTTCTGGTTCCCGAGAAGGACATCGACATCGACCACGTCTGCGCTTTGCTCAAGTACAACTACGATCACGGCAAGCATTACGGCGTCGTGGTGGTTGCTGAGGGCTGCCATCTGCCCGAAGTCGGCCAGGTCATCGGCTCCTCGCAGGTTGACTCCTTCGGCCACGCCCGCCTCTCAGGCGTCGGCGAAGCCCTCGCCGAGCTCATCGAGAAGAAGACCGGCTATGAAACCCGCTCCGTCAACCTCGGCCACACCCAGCGCGGCGGAGTTCCCACGGCCTACGACCGCCTGCTCGGCCAGCGCTACGGTCTGCACGCCATCGACATGGTGCACGAGCAGAAGTGGGGTCGCATCGCCGTCCTGCGCGGATTGGACATCACCGACATCCCAATCAAGGATGCCATCGCCAGCAACCGCCGCCTCGATCAGCGCTTCTTCGACGTGATCGCCGACCTCGAAGCCAAGGTGTAGCAATCATTAGATTGAAAGATTAACTCCGGTCATCCTGAGCGAGTCCCGGCGCGCCGGGACGAGTCGAAGGACCTGCATTTCACTCGTTGCCCCATCCTTTCCGCGGCTTCATCGCGGAAAGGGTGGGACCGCACCAGCCCAATCATTCTGCCTCCATCTAGTAAAGTCTCTTTGTGCAGTATCGCCTCTACGCGCCGACCGACTTTCCCGCCCTCTATGCGGTCGAGGAGCTCTGCTTCGAGCCGCCGGTCCGCTTCAGCCGCATCTACATGCGCCAGTTGATTGAAAGCCCCAACTCGGCAACCTGGATCGCGGAAGACGGTCCAGAACTGAAGATCCAGCTGATCGGATTTTCCATCGTCGAATGGCCGGCCGGGCAGAGCGAACCAGTCGCCTACGTCCAGACTCTCGAAGTGCATCCCGCGTTCCGCGGCCGCGGCATCGGCGCTGAGCTGCTCGTCCGCGCAGAAGCATCCGCCCGCACGGCCGGTTCGCACGTCATCGCTCTGCATGTGGATATCGAGAACGCCGCGGCCATTCGTCTCTACGAGAGCCGCGGCTACGCACGCCAGGGCAGGGAAGAGCACTACTATGCGCGCCACCGCGCCGCCTTCGTCTACGCAAAACCGATCGGCTTGGCCCCGAAGGCTGCCAAAACTCAGATTCGCGTAAAATAGACACGAGTCCCCATGTCCATCAGTAATCCAAATCTTCCCAAGTCAATCCTCGCGTTTCGTGTCTACACCGCGCAGATGTTCTTCCACGACCTGCTCGCCGGCGTCACGGTCGGCCTGGTTGCTTTACCTCTCGCCATGGCATTCGGCATCGCCTCCGGCGTCACTCCGCAGGCCGGCCTTTATACAGCCGTTGTCGCCGGATTCCTCATCTCCGCTCTCGGCGGCTCGCGCACCCAGATCGGCGGACCCACCGGCGCTTTCGTCGTCATTGTTGCCGGCATCGTAGCCCATTTCGGCATGAGCGGCCTTGCCATGGTCACTCTCATGGCCGGAATCATTCTGCTCGTCATGGGCCTCACTGGCCTCGGAGCGGCGGTCCGGTTCATCCCGCGCATGGTGGTCATCGGCTTTACCAACGGCATCGCCATCCTCATCGCTTCAACGCAGATTAAGGACTTCTTCGGGCTTCGTACGCCCGCTGTGCCCAGCGAGTTTCTGCCTCGCATGAAGTTGCTCGCCGCCCACTTCACCACGGTCAACCCCTATGCGCTCGGTCTCGGCCTCGGTACGCTCGCCATCCTCATCGTCCTGCCGCGCCTCACCCGCCGCGTTCCCGCTTCTATCGTCGCCGTCTTGGTCTGTACGGCGGTCAGCGTGTATTTTCGCCTGCCCGTCGAGACCATCGGCAGCAGGTTTGGAGGCATCCCGCGCGGCCTGCCGCCCTTTGCCATCCCCAACTTTCACGCCGAGCACATTCTGCCCCTCATTCCTGCAGCCTTCACTGTGGCCATGCTGGCAGCGCTTGAAAGCATGCTCTCTGCCGTCGTTGCCGACGGCATGACCGGCGATCGCCACAACTCCAACGTCGAGCTCGTTGCCCAGGGATTCGCGAACATCGTTTCTCCGCTGTTTGGCGGCATTCCCGCTACCGGCGCCATCGCCCGCACCGCCACCAACATTCGAGCTGGCGCACGTTCGCCCGTCTCCGGCATGATTCATGCCCTGACGCTGCTCGGAGTTCTTGTGGTTGCCGCGCCTCTGGCCAGCTACATCCCGCTCACCACGCTGGCTGCGGTGCTCTTTGTCGTGGCTTATAACATGGGCGAGTGGAATGAGATTGGCGGACTTCTACGGTTGGACTTCACTGCCATCTCGGTTTGGCTGGTCACCTTCTCGCTCACTGTCTTCGCCGATCTCACCGTCGCCGTCGGCGTCGGGCTCGGGCTCGCCGCCCTGCTCTATATCCGTCGCGTTGCCGATACCACGACCGTCTCTCCGGTCACAGAAGAGTACATCCGCGACGGCCTGCCGCACGTCTTGCAGGGACGCATTGTCCCGCCCTACGTCAGCCTGCTCCGTATTCACGGCCCATTTCTTTGGGGTACTACGGAAAAACTCGTTGAGGCCACGGTTAATATCGCAGCATTCGAAGCGGTGGTGATCCTGCGGCTCCGCAACATGACCGCCATTGACGCCACCGGCATTCACGCCATTGAGACATTTTCGAAGCGCCTGCACGAATCCGGCCGCACCCTGCTCCTCTGTGGCGCCATGGAGCAGCCATCCAAGCTTCTGAGCGGCACGCGCTTCCTTGACCGTCTGGGCCGCGAAAACATTATGCCCAACGTTCAGGCCGCTCTCGACCGCGCTAAAGAAGTTTACGAAGCCGCCCCTGCCGCGAAAGCCTCGTAACATCGCTGCAATCCGCCGCCACGAAAGCCGCGGCTACGCACGCCAGGGCAGGGAAGAACACTACTGCGCGCGCCACCGAGCCGCCTTCGTCTACGCCAAGGCGCTCACCTACGAATCTCTGACCACGAACCACGGTTCACGAACCACCTCTACTTCACCGCGGCATCGGTACTGGTAATGAACGCCGCCACGCGATCATGCAGTTGCTTCACGCACTCATCGCGCACGTAAACCATGTGGCCTGACTCGTACCAGTCGTACTCGATATTCTTGGCCAACCCCTGCGGAATCGGCAGGTGCTTGTCTTCGTACTGCGCGGCAAAAAACGGCGTCGCCAGGTCGTAGTAGCCGCCGTTCACCATCACCTTCAGCCGCGGATTCGTCTTCATCGCCTCCGCCAGGTCCGGAGCCACATTCACGCTCACCGGGTTGCCGTCGTGCTTGAAGTCCCAGTGCCCCACGCCCTCATCGTAGATTTCCGGCACATACGTCTGCCCGTCGCCATATTTCAAGTCGCGGCGCACGTAGTCGTTGAACAGCGAAACATACGCCGATGAAATCGCCGAGCTCTGCGGATCGTACTCCGCGTTTTCGCTCAGCGGATCGAGGTTCGGCCCGGAGAAGCGGGTATCCAGGCGTCCCGTCGTCATATCCGCATCGTCCTGCAGCGTCTTCTCAAACTCGCCGCCGCTCACCCGCAGATTTGCCTTGAGCAGATAGGCTACGGGCAATCCCGTGTATTCATGCAGTTTCTCCGCCACCTGCTGCTTCTCGTCGGCTCCCAGATCCGTGCCCAGCGCCAGTGCGTGCGCATAAGGCCCCATGGCAAACTGTTCCACCTCACTCAGGAACGGCTCCAGTGCGGCCGGCTGGGTGGGAAGTTTCTTGTGATACATCGCTGTGGCTGCGTACGTCGGCAGTCCCAGCACATAGGGCAGGTCCACGCCGGGATTCGCGCCCGGCGCATCGATGTCGGCCGTGAAGTTGAAGATCTGCGAAAGCAGGATCACGCCATTCAGGTCGGTGTCGTATTTGTTTTCCAGCAAATCGGCCAGCACCGCCGAGCGTGTGGTTCCGTAGCTCTCGCCAAAGATGAACTTCGGCGAGTTCCACCGCGAGTATTTGGTATCGAACCGCTCAATGAATCGCGCAAACGCGGCGGCGTCGCCGTCGATACCCCAGAAAGTTTTCTCAGCATCTTTGCCCATCAGCCGCCCAAACCCGGTTCCGGGCATGTCGATAAACACCAGGTCGCTCACATCGAGCAGGCTGTTGGGATTGTCCACCATGGTGTAGGGCGCGGCCGGCAGGTGCGTGTCGCCTGCCGTCACAACGTGCTTCGGTCCCAGCGACCCCATGTGCAGCCACACCGTGGAGCTGCCCGGTCCGCCGTTATAAAAAAACACAATCGGCCGGTCCTCGGCCTTGGCGTCCTTCTTGAAGTACGCCACGTAGAACATTCGCGCCACTGGCGGCGCATCCTTCGCCTTGTCGGGTTCTTCCAGCGCCAGTTGGCTTCCCGGCTGCGGTTTTCCGTCCGGCCCCAGCTGTGCGTCCTGCCCATCGGTCGAGCCCACCGTGATGGTTCCGGCAATAGCGGTGTACGCAATGCGTTGCCCGCCCACATCGATCGTGCCTTGCGTGGTCGAGTCGGGCGGCGGCGCTGCTTCGGCAGGCTTTTCCGCCGTAGCGGGCTTCGCCGCTGGCTTATCGTCCTGCGCGCAAGCTGACCCGACAAAGATGAGCGATGCCGCTGCCATCAGGATGGCAAAACGACCGTGCAGTACATTCATTCTTCATTCTCCGGGAAGGGAATTGAGCGAAGAACCAGTATAAAGTGTAAGAGCTGGGCTCGGCCTACGATTCAGCGTCTCACTTCTCGCCAGTCGGCTCCGTAAGGTCCACGCCAGGGGCAATTCGTAAGGTGCCGCGCATTGCGCCGTGCAGGTCCGTATCAACTTTTTCGGCGAGCTCTTCGATTTCGCGATAGACCAGATAGCAATATCCATCGTCGGTAGGGAATCGGTAAGAGCCAGGAGCTTGAAGCACATGAACCGCAATCGAGGTCATTTCCCAACCGGTATGTTCGTCGGCTTCAAGGAACGCAGTCGTGAGCTTCTCATATCCGTTGGCTTCGCCGAATTCGCGAACCTTCTCGACATCTCGCTTTGTATGTGGTTCGAAATTCCCGTTTGCCCAACTCCATTCCCATGAGTCGCCCTCCGTCGTGCCAACCACGGAGACCAGAATGCGGAGTTTGGGCACTCCTCCATCGGAAAACATCAAAGTGGATGAATTATCATCCCAATCCCAACGCTCGTGCTGGCCGTACTTCTCCTCAAAGCGCTCATTCTTCTCCATTGACTCATGAACGAGCGGATGAAGGAATTTCCAGAAGCAATCGTCGCAAACTGTCATCGCGCCCCCGTTTTCTTGGTCCCTTGTTCCCTCGTTCCCTTGGTCCCTGCCTTACTGCTTCTCCGTAATCCTCGGCCGGTTCTCCGCCTGCAACTGCCTCGAAACCTGCTCCACTTCGTGGAAGACGCGCAGCAGATTGCCGCCCAGAATCTTCCGGCAATCCTCCGGCGAGTAGCCGCGCGCCATCAGCGCCGCTGTGATCTTCGGCAAATCGGCCGGGGAATCGATTCCCTCCGGCAACTGCCCCTGGATGCCATCGAAATCCGACCCCAATCCCACGTGATCCACGCCCGCCACCTTGGCAATGTGGTCGATGTGGTCGATCAGATCGGATAGCGGCGGCCGCGGAATCCGGTCGGCATACGACCGTTGCAGCTTATCAATCTCGTCCTGCAGCGCGGCGCGCCCTTCCGGGGTTTGATCGCGTCCCTCGGCCTTGGCCTTTGCCTTCAGTGCATCCACGGCCTTCTGCGCCTCCGGCTCCACTGCCTTTTGCGCGTCGCGGTACTTCTGCGAGATGAACCCGGAGTAGAAGTTAACCATCACCACTCCGCCCTTCGAGTCCGGCCCGCCGTAGCGGGCGATGGCGCGCAGCATGTCGTCTGTCATGTTGCGCGGCGCGTCGCACAACGCCCGCGCCGACGAGTGCGAGGCAATCACCGGCGCCCGCGAAATATTCAGCGTCCGGTAAAAGGTCTTGTCGGAGACGTGCGACACGTCCACCATCATGCCCAGCCGGTTCATTTCGTAGACCACGTCTTTGCCGAACTCGCTCAATCCCTGCTCCGTGTGTGGCACGCTGGCGTCGTCGGCATCGCCTGAGCTGTCGGCCCAGCCATTCGAATTGCTCCACGTCAGCGTCATGTAACGCACGCCCAGCGCGTAGAACTGGCGCAGCAGGCCCAGTGAGTCCTCAATCGAGTGCCCGCCTTCGATGCCCATCAACGCCGCCAGCTTGTGATCGCGGTGCGCCTGCTCAATCCCTGCCGCCGAGGTCACAAACTCCATCTGATCGGGATGCTTCGCCACCTGCATCTTCACGGCATCGATCAGTTCCAGCGTGCGCCGCGCATCGTGGCCCTTGTACACGTTGGGGTCAACCCAGATGGAGAAGAATTCCGCGCCCAGGTTTCCCTTGCGCGCCGTCGCCAGGTTGAAGTTGCCGCCGTTTAGCGGATCGCCGAGGTCGAAGTGCTCGTCCACGAATCGTTGTGGCGTGTCCACGTGCGTATCGATCACGATCGCGGAGCGGTGCACCTCTGCGGGAGTGGGTTTCTTCGATTTCGTCATGGTAGTAGCGGGGTGGGTTGCACTCTGGCTCCAACTCTGGCGGCAAATCTGGTTTAGGGCCAGGGTCGAAACGGCTGCCAAAACAAGGGATATCGACCGAAGGGTGCGCATAGGCTTGCGATGAGTGTATACCTGGATACGGCCCGCCCGCGTCCCTCCGCCGGCGGTTTTTGGAGCTGTTTTTCTTGAATTCTGCGTTTGGTATACTTGATACGAATGCGGAAGTGGTGAAATTGGCAGACACACCATCTTGAGGGGGTGGCGCCCAAAAGGCATAGGGGTTCAAGTCCCCTCTTCCGCACCAAAGATTCTCGCACCCGGCCGGCGCAACCTATACCCTCACAGCCGGGGCGTTTCGGAAAGCAGCTAAGAATGCAGATTCTCTTCTACTTTGTGATTGTCCTGCACGTGATCGTGTGTTTCTTCCTGATTGGTGTCGTCCTGCTGCAGCAGGGCCGCTCGGCCGATCTTGCCGGCGCCTTCGGCGGCCAGGGTTCGCAAACCGCCTTTGGCCCTCGTGCCGCGGCCAACGTGCTTACCCGCCTCACCACATGGTCGGCCATCATCTTCATGTTGACGTCCATCAGCCTCGTGGTCCTCTTTGTGCGCTCCACCGGCTCGCATTCCGTGCTTGAAGGCACGCATTCTGCTCCAGTCAGCGCTCCCGCCAAGCCGGGGAAGTGAGCCGGGATTCGATAACTCTCTGGCCTGGTTTCAGCGCGCAGCACCTGCCTTATAGCATCAAAAAACCAGCCTATTTGTCGGAACTCTGCCCGGCGCCAACTGGCGTGCTGTCTTGGTCGGCGAAGGCCGCTTTCAATTTGGCCGCGGTGCGATTCAGCGCATCTTCATACGCGGTAGGATTGTAGTTTCTTCCTCCCTTGATGAAGTCGTGGTCGGCTCCGGGATAGGTAACGAGCTCGAAGGGCGCGTTGTTGGCCTTGGCGCTGGTTTCAATGGCTCGCGCGGTCTCGATCAGGCAGCAATTCTCAAAATGGTCGGCCTCTCCGGCGAACATAAGCACCGGGACGGACATGCGCCTGGCAAAACCGGGAAGCCTGGCGGCAAAACCGGTTGCGGGGTACCAAACGATGTCCACCGCGACGAGGTCGGGCCATTCTGAGCCCAGGGCCAGCGAGAACCCGCCTCCAAGAGAAATGCCAACCAACGCAACTTTGCCCGGCAGGGCGTGCGGCAATTGCTGGGCGGCTTGAATGGCGGCACGCAGATTGCCACCCGGCATCTTTGCGATTTGCCTGCCGTCACAAACGTAGACATCGTAACCCAGCGCGGCGATGGCCTCAGAAAGGGCCCTGTCGTGTTTGGGGCCCATGATTCCAGAGACCAGGACAACCACGTGACCCTTGCCTTGGGGCGGAGCGATCTCCTCCTGCGCGAGAACGCACGGGGCAAATAAAACTGCTGCGAGCAGCCACGCGAAGAGCGGGAGCAGACGGAGCGATGAGTTCGTCATGAAGTTCCTTTCATGGGCTGAGCGCTACTGGTAGTTGCCGATGAGGACGAAAGGCGCCCAATAGTACGGATGTGCGTAGCCGAGGCTGGAAGCTTGCGTCGAGGATTGGTCGGCGGATTCAAAGCCGCGGCCGGTATTGGCGCCGGTTGCAGTCGAAGCGCCATGGAGCAAGGCAAGCTGGGCCTGGCGCAGCGCCTCAGCCTTGCCCTTGGCAGGATTCTTGACCCAGCGATCGTAGAAGTCGCTCATGATGTGGCTAGTGCTGAGGTCGTTCACATCCCAAAGGGTGGCTAAAACGGCTTCGGCCCCCTTTTGTTGTGCGACCATGCCCAGGCCGTCCATCTCGAAGCCGTTTCGGGATTTGTAATCCTTCGCCGTGCTACATGCAGACAGGGTCAGCAAGCGCGTTCCGCGGAAGGCGACGGACGAGTTTTCCATCTCAGAGAGGTTCCATTCAAAGCCGTGGGCGTCGCCCGCGTTGTTGCCGCCCATGAGGAGGAAAGGCTCATCTCCCGTGCCGGCAATCAGAACGAAGTGGCTGGCGATGTGAACCACGGGGAATCCGTTACCGGAGGCGAGTTGGGCCTTCAGTGCGGCCAGCGTGAACTTCTCGTCGGGCAGGATTTTGCCCTGCATGGGGCCGTGCGAGCCGGGGATGGAAGGATCGAGTGCGACTGAGTCAAGCTCGGGAATCACGCCCGGCAGCGCCGGCATCCCGTCGTAGCTCCTGGATAGGCCCATGGCCAGCGCCCTCGGCGGATCGCCGCCCTGGATGGGTGCATCCGCGATGTGGCCGTAGCTTTCCGGCGTAAACAGAACATTGTGGAAGCGCTCGACAAGGTAATGGTTGCCGTCGTAGAGCGCGCCCATGGGCACGTAGCGCAATGCGTCGTCGAGCGACCACAACAGCGTGGGCACGTTGCCCTCCGCTGCGCTTGCCGTTTCCATGGTCTTCAATTCGTCTTCGAGCGGCGTCACGATCATGGTGTAGAGCTGGTTCAGTTGTGGCCGTGGATCAGTGGCGGGCGAGCTGATGGCTTTGAGCGCCTCGAATGCTTTGTTGCGAAGATCGGCTGAGGAGGCGGGAAGTTCAAACTTCTGGCGCGAGTTGCCGGTGACGACGATCGCGTACGCGTGATCCTCGCCGAGCAAAATGCGGATGCCGATCACGTTCTGCCCGAGTTTGGCGAGCGAGCTCTCGAGAACGCTTTGCGTTGCGTCGGCGGCGGACTGCTTGTCGAGTTCCGGAATGATCGTGTGGTCGAAGCCATCCTGGATTGCCGATTTCGCCTGTTCCAGGTTTGCGGCCAGCGTTTTCAACTGCGCATCTTCGGCGGCAGTGCGCGCAGGATTGGCCTCTAACTGAGCCGCTTCGAGATTCCATTCCTCGATGTCGCGGGCCTTCTTCTCGAGATCGGGCAGCATGGATTCAATCTCCTGCTGCACGGGCGAGAGCTTGGGCGTTTGAATGGCGCCGGCGCCCGGACCCGAGCCGGGCACAAGGTCATTGAGCTCCTGCTCCTTGAGAAGATCGAGAATCTGCTCTGCCTCGCCCAGGCGTTCGGCTTGAATCAGCAGTTCGGCCAGCGTGCGATAGGTGCCGGACTTGGATTGCGCAAAGCCCGCCTGAAGACTCTTGTCCAATCCGGTAATGTTTTTCCGAATCAACTGATAGGAGTTGACCGCTTCAAATCCGAAGAAGATGGCCTCTTCAAGGCGATGCTGCTTGCGAAAACCCATCATCAATGAGGTCTCGATGCCGCCCTCGACCTCGGGATCGCCCACAGTCTTTGCCAACCCTAAGGCGGCGAGAGCGCTGGCCAGGGAACTCTCTGGCTGCTCAAGCGCCGAGTACGACCAGGCGATGGTCATCAGGTCCTGGGCTTCGTTGCGCTGGTCCTTCGCTTCACGCCAGATTGAGAGCGCCTGGAGTTCAAGCTTCATGGCCTCGGCGGGTGCTCCCAGATCGGTCTGATCCTTGCCCATGTTATTGAGGGTCATGGCTTCGCCGCGGCGGCTCCCGGTTTCGCGAAAGATGGGCAACGCCTGATTGGCGTAGTCGAGCGCCTTGTGCGGCTGGCCAAGGTCGGCGTAGGCGCGGCCGATGTCGCTCAGCGCCAGCCCTTCGCCGTTGCGGTTTCCCACCTCGCGCCAGATCGGCAGTGCCTGGTTGTAGTAGTCCATTGCGCTTTGCTGTTGGCCCAGGTCGCGGTAGACGCGCCCGATGTCGTTGAGCGTGAGCGCCTCGCCCTCGCGGCTGCCGATTGCGCGCCAAATGCCGAGGGCTTGGTTCAGAGATTCCAGTGCCTTCTGTTTTTGGCCCACCTCCGCGTACGCCGGACCCATATCGTTCAGAACCAGCGCCTCACCCGCGCGCTCCCCACTCTGCTGGAAGACTGGAAGCGCCTTCTGGAAGTATTTGAGCGCTTCACGGCCCTGGCCTTCATCGGAGTAGGTTCTACCCAGAGCGTCTTGCGTTCGTGCCTCGCCAATGGCGCTGGCGTTGACGATGTTGATGTTGGCCGCCGCGGTAAATTTCTCTCGCGCGGCTTCGATCCTTCTCCCGACCCGGCCTGAAGGCCCGCTCGGAGCGGCTTCAGCGGCCACCGACAAGTCT
>Ga0326727_10022411_pt1 | contig 12209 bp, 9 predicted proteins | sample MB2enrmetagenome_FD_207643 | JGI IMG/M metagenome (GOLD analysis project Ga0326727, IMG submission 207643) | Lab enriched peat soil microbial communities from McLean, Ithaca, NY, United States - MB29MY | ecosystem: Environmental > Terrestrial > Soil > Wetlands > Peat | place: USA: New York... | reverse complement strand
TGGGGACGTTATCGACGGCGACGGGGAATGCGACCTACACAAGCCTGTCGGTGAACTGGTTCCCGGAACTCGTCGGCGTCGAAAACATTGATGACCCCGATCTCCATGGAACTGCCGCGAGCTTCGCGCGCGCGCTGCACCACAATTCCGACCTGTTTTACGTGTATTACGTGGCTCGCGACTGTACAGGACTGGCTAACTGTCGCGAGATTCCGACAAATCTCGTGCCAACCGGAGACCTCATCAAATTAATACAGCGCAACTACGTCAATCCCGGATCGAGTAACGGCCCGGATCCGAATAAGATTCTCAACCCCGTCGCGATCGTTTTCGATGGACGGAATCGGCCGATGATGAAGTAAGGGTGGAGAACCGCGTGACCAAGGTGATGGACCAGTGCAGATAACAAGTAGGCGGGTGCCCCACATCCGCCTGCTTGTCAATGAACCAGATTTGGTTGGCCGCTGGCCCAGGTCTCGCTTTTGGGACCTGGGAGCCGATCAATCTCATGCGGCTAGGTTCCCCGTTCTGAACGAGCGACAAAAGCTCGGTGGCTGGGTATTCCGGTTTGACTGCGCTTCGCTCAGAGTGGCGGCATTGCGAGTTGGAAAGAGTGGGGAAGCAGGTCCCCTTCGACTATGCTCAGGGCAGGCTTTCGACTCTCTCCGCTCGCCCTGGATGACAGAAGCGCGGGTTAGACTACATTTGTACCTGCGATGAAAGACTCGATCCGCGATTCAACGGACTTCACTCCGCTGCCTGTTCTGCCCGGTCTGGCGCCTGGACCCGAGCACCGTGTGCCCTCGCTGGCCGAGGTCAACGCCTCGGTGCGCATCTCGCGCTCGCCGCAGTACTGGCGGAGGCTGGCGGGCTTTCTCGGGCCGGGCTTCCTGGTTGCGGTGGGCTACATGGACCCCGGCAACTGGGCCACGGACATCGCCGGCGGCTCGCAGTTCGGCTATACACTCTTGTTCGTCATCATGGCCTCTAACCTGCTGGCCATCCTGCTGCAGAGCCTGTCGCTGAAGCTGGGCGTGGCCACGGAGCGCGACCTGGCGCAGCTCTGCCACCAGAGCTACGGCCCCAGGGTGAGCTATGCGCTGTGGATCGGAGCCGAGATCGCCATCGCCGCCTGCGACCTGGCCGAGGTGATCGGCTCGGCCATCGCCCTTGAGCTGCTCTTCCACATTCCGCTCTTTTACGGCGTGCTGATTACCAGCCTGGACGTGCTGCTGATCCTCCTGATGCAGCGCTGGGGCTTCCGCTACGTGGAGGCGCTGGTGATCGCGCTGATCGGCACCATCCTGGCTCTGTTCGGCGTGCAGATGTTTTTCTGCCGGCCGGATTTCGGGCAGGCGTTGCACGACCTCGTCATCCCCTCGCCCGCGATTTTTACGCACGCCGATATGCTCTACATCGCCATTGGCATACTGGGCGCGACGGTGATGCCGCACAACCTCTACCTGCACTCGTCGATTGTGCAGAGCCGCCGCTACGAGCGCACCTCCGCGGGCAAGCGCGAGGCCATCCACATGGCCAACATGGATTCGATCATGGCGCTGACCCTGGCGCTGTTTGTGAACGCCGCCATTCTGATCGTGGCCGCGGCGGTCTTCCATCGCCACGGCCTCTTCGACGTGGCCGCCATCCAGGACGCCTACAAGCTGCTGAGCCCGCTGGTGGGCGCGGCCGGGGCCAGCACGCTGTTTGCCGTGGCCCTCTTGGCCTCGGGCCAGAACTCCTCGATCACCGGCACCCTGGCCGGGCAGATCGTGATGGAGGGCTTCATCCACTTCAAGCTCTCGCCCTGGCTGCGCCGGCTCGTCACACGCTCGCTGGCCATCATCCCCACTATCATCGTGGTGGCCTTCACCGGCGAACAGGGCACGGAAAAGCTGCTGATCCTCAGCCAGGTGATCCTCTCGCTGCAACTCAGCTTTGCCGTGGTCCCGCTGGTCATCTTCACCGGCAACCGGAAGCTGATGGGCGAGTTCGTGAACCCGCGCTGGCTGAAGGCGCTCAGCTGGTTCGTCGCCGTGCTGATCGCCGGGCTGAATGGCTGGCTGCTGGTGCTGATGTGGCGGTGAGGGGAGCTTCTAGCTGCTAGCTACTAGCTAAAAGCCGGGTGCCCCACCCTTGCCGCGTTCTTGTTTTTGCGGCTAGGGTGGGATGCAAATACTCCTCTTAAGCTATTGAAACAAGATCATCCACTACCGGACGAGGGATCTAATCCAGGTAGGAGACTTTGCTGCATATCTTCTTTCAAGTTGGGATCTTTCGTCTTTTTTCTCCAGGCTGCCTTATTTCCGAGTCTGTCGGGGATTTGCTCGAGTAGATAGCGATTCCTAAGACGGTAAAAGACTTCTTTCATCGAATTTTCGGACCTGATGCCAGTGAGGTCCCGTGCAATAAGGTTTGTAATCTCTTCATGTGTATCCATGTAATCCATCACGAGTTGTTCAGGGGAAGCAAGGCTTTCGTGTTTAAGGATGATTAGAACGGAATTTTCATGCTCTGTAATCTCTGGCGCTTTGAGTCGCAGCTTTTCCATGGCCGTGAATGCTGTATTTAGCCCTTCCCCCACGTCCTTGTTCGGTGGATTCGGAAACTTATTGATCAACCTAACGATCTTGGGGTTCCTCGCGTATTGCTCTTTCAAAACATTCGCCACGGTCACATGTCCAGCTAGTTTTCCAGGGCTCTCAATCTCAACCCGATCATCGAAGATTCGTACTTGAACATCTGCAGCAATGCTGTAATCCCTGTGGAGTACAGCATTTGTGACGATCTCATGGAGAGCTTCCTCAGGATAGGAAACCTTTTCTAAGCCGGAGGGACCGAGCTTTTGAATAGACTCGATGATCTCTCTGGATTTCTCAACTGCGGAATAAATCAAGTTATAGAGTGGACCCTCGATCGTAATCGGATCGAAGGCAAGAGTATCGCGATCCCCCTCAGCCTTAGTCGAATATCTGTAGAGTTTGATTGCTGATCGTTTGGGTAAGATCGCTTGCGGCTCATCAGAGAAAAGTAGCACACCGGCAACAGTCGGGCGTCCTTTTATGACGATGCGCTGTTTTTCTAGGAAGGTTTCGGGTTCTGATGTCGGTACGACATTGAGCATGAATTCGATTGCCGTGACAGAGTTTGAAAGCTCTTTCACATCGACGTCAAGAAACTCATCTTCAAACGTAGTGATGCCTTTGTCTAAATTCAGACGTCTGATAGCTTCGTCACCTTCAACGGGCAGTTTTTGGGCACCACGCCTAACGAAAATCTTGCCATTACTCGCGAGAAGTATTTCTCGAGACTTAAAAATGGTCACATGAGCAACGAAGCCGACCTGATTACCGTTCTGAAAGAACTCGATAGTATAATGATTACCGAGCGGTGACATCGCCTCAAGAGCTTGTATTAACCCGTTCGCTGCTTCAGGGTTTTCAAAACCTCGCCAGAATCTCTCTTGGCCAGAATCACCCACTCTTTCGTCAATCCCAATAATAATTTCACCGCCAGCTGTGTTTGCGAACGCACTTGCTGTCTTGGTTACACTCGCTGGACTAATATCTATTGCTTTCAGATCAACAAAATGCCCTTCAACTGTATCGAGAAGCATCTCAACTTCTTCGTCGCTGATGCTTTTGACAGAAATAGCCATTTATTGATCCCTCCAATTTTACTCTGATAACGACACTACAAATGAAACTACAATACTATTTCAAAAACAAGATCGGATTGGCATGTATTATAGCAGTCAACGCCGGGTGCCCCATCCTTGAATCGCTTTTTGATTCAAGGGTGGGAGACCACGAGCCTCAGCCGGCGGGCAACAGGGAAACACACCCTCCCCAACTCTTGTGCAGGGAATAACCTTCCGCTGGCGCATACTGGTGAGTAGAAGAAAAGCGGGCGAAACCCTTTATTCACCTGCACAGACGGGTTTGTTCCGGCAGCTTTTCCTGCCCGGTTCTGTTTTTTCTTTTTTTGCCTGTGAAACTGTGGAGCCTCATCTAAATAATTCAGAATAAAAGAGTTTTTAGCGCCGTCCGCACAGAATCACGCAAACTTTAAAACCGTGAAACTACGTTAGCCGCAAGAACAAGCCGCAGGTTCTTCGACTCCGCTACGCTCCGCTCAGGATGACAGTGTGTTGGGGAATAATAAGTCGGGGTGGGCGAGAAATCTCGCCCACCCCGTTGCTTTTCCGCCGGAACGGCGGGGCTGCCTGCATGGCAAATGCTACTTCTTGTCTTCCACGTCCACGTACTCGGCGTCGATCACGCCTTCGTCCTTCTTCTCTTCGGCGTGGGGCTCGGCGGCGGCTCCGGGGTCGGCCGCTTGGGCGGCTCCGGCAGCGGCGGCGTTGACCTTGTAGAGGATCTCGGCCAGCTTGTGCGAGGCGTGGGTCAGCTTATCGTGCTGCGCCGTCAACTCCTTCGAGGTGGGCGTGCCTTCGAGCAGCTTCTTCGACTCGGCCAGCACCGTCTCGACCTCGGCCTTGACCGGCGCGGCCTCCGGACCCTGCATCTTGTCGCCCGAGTCCTTCAGCATCTTGTCGATGTTGTAGACCAGGCCGTCGAGATGGTTGCGGGCCTCGATCTCCTCGCGCTTCTCCTTGTCCTCGGAGGAGTGCGCCTCGGCGTCCTTGGCCATCCGCTCGACCTCTTCCTTGCTCAGGCCCGAGCTGGAAGTGATCGTGATGCGCGTGTCCTTGCCGGTGGCGTTGTCCTTGGCCGTCACGTTCAAAATGCCATTCGCATCGATGTCGAAGGTGACCTCGATCTGCGGGACGCCGCGCGGCGCCGGGGGAATGCCGGCCAGCTTGAACTTGCCCAGGGTGCGGTTCTGCCCGGCCATGGGCCGCTCGCCCTGCAGGACGTGGACTTCGACTTCCGTTTGGGAGTCGGCCGCCGTCGAGAAGGTCTCGGTCTTCTTGGTGGGGATGGTGGTGTTGCGCGGGATCATCGAGGTGGCCACGCCGCCCAGCGTCTCAATCGACAGGGTCAGCGGGGTCACATCCAGCAGCAGCAGGTCCTTGACCTCGCCCGCCAGCACGCCGGCTTGCACCGCCGCGCCCACGGCCACCACTTCGTCGGGGTTCACCCCGCGATGCGGCTCGCGGCCGAAGAGCTTTTTGACCATCTCCTGAATCTTGGGCATTCTGGTCTGGCCACCCACCAGCACCACCTCGTCGATCTTGTCGAAGGTAATGCCAGCGTCGTTGATGGCCTTCTTGCAAGGCTCAAGCGAGCGGTCCAGCAGGTCCTCGACCAACTGTTCGAGCTTGGCGCGGGTCAGCTTGCGGACCAAGTGCTTGGGGCCGGTAGCGTCGGCGGTGACGAAGGGCAGGTTGATTTCGGTTTCGACGGTGGTCGAGAGCTCGATCTTGGCCTTTTCGGCGGCGTCCTTGAGCCGCTGTAGGGCCATCTCGTTGCCCTTCGAAGAAAGGTCAAGCCCCTGCTCCTGCTTAAACTCGCTGATCAGCCACTCGACGATGCGCTGGTCGAGGTTGTCGCCGCCCAAGTGGGTGTCGCCGTTGGTGGACTTGACCTCGATGACGCCCTCGCCTACTTCCAGGATGGAAATGTCGAAGGTGCCGCCGCCGAAGTCATAAACCGCAATCGTCTCGTCCTTTTTCTTGTCCAACCCATAGGCCAGAGCGGCCGCGGTCGGTTCGTTGACGATTCTTTTCACATCAAGCCCGGCGATCCGGCCCGCGTCCTTGGTGGCCTGGCGCTGGGCGTCGTTGAAGTAGGCCGGAACGGTGATGACCGCCTCGGTGACCGTCTCGCCCAGGTAGGCTTCGGCGGATTTTTTGAGCTTTTGCAGGATCATGGCCGAGATTTCCGGCGGCGTGTACTCCTTGCCCTGGGCCATGACGCCCACGTGGTCTCCCTGCTGCGTCACCTTGAAGGGCACCATCTTCATCTCGTCGTTCACTTCGTTGTAACGGCGGCCCATGAAGCGCTTGATAGAGAAGATGGTGTTCTCCGGGTTGGTAATGGCCTGGCGCTTGGCCACCTGGCCCACCAGGCGCTCGCCGCTCTTGGAAAACGCGACGATCGAGGGGGTAGTGCGCGCGCCCTCTTCATTAGCAATCACTTTGGGCTCGCCGCCCTCGAGGACCGCGACGCAGGAGTTGGTGGTTCCGAGATCAATTCCAATAATCTTTGCCATGGTGGTTTCCTATCCTGTGGAACAAACTTTTCGACTCTTCAAGAGTGCCAGATTGAGTGTCTTGTTGTCAATCTTTCTTGATGCAGTTTTTATAAACCATGCCGGATTTTTCTCGCTTCGGGCCGACCACCCCCGATCCTGCAGTTGCATTTCCTTCAAGTTCTGGAAAATCCGCAAAAAACCGGGCCTGAAGGCCCTGCTCACTTGCTCTCTTTCAGGGGGCTAAAGTTTTCTTCCCCAGCGCTGCGCGTCACTGGCAGCCAGCCGCGGCAATCATTTAACCTCAAGAGTTCTCTCCAAGATGACCACCACCGCCGCCCAAGCTCGCTATCCGCTGACCCAGGGCGTGAACCCGTGGCTGGTGACGGTCTCGGTGATGCTGCCCACCTTCATGGAGGTGCTGGACACGGCCATCGCCTCGGTGGCGCTGCCTTACATTGCCGGAAGCCTGTCGGCCTCGAACTCCGAGGCCACCTGGGTGCTGACCAGCTACCTGGTGGCCAACGCCGTGATTTTGCCCGCCTCGAACTGGTTTGCTCGCCGCTTTGGCCGCAAGCGCTTTCTGCTTTTCTGCGTGATCGTCTTCACCATCGCCTCGTTTTTCTGTGGTGCGGCGCCCTCGCTGGGGGTGATTCTGCTGGCCCGCGTGATGCAGGGGGCGGGCGGCGGCGCGCTGCAACCGCTCTCGCAGTCGATTCTGCTGGAGAGCTTTCCCGTCTCTCAGCGCTCCATGTCGATGGCCGCCTACGGCCTGGGGATTGTGCTGGCCCCGGTGCTGGGACCAACCCTGGGAGGATGGCTAACCGACACATTCAGTTGGCGTTACGCCTTTTATATCAACATTCCCATCGGCCTTCTGGCGGTCATCCTCATCAGCCGCTTCGTCCATGACCCGCCTTACATCAAAAACGCCAAGGTCGGCCCCTTCGACAACATCGGCTTCGGCCTGCTCATCGTCTGGACCGGCTGCCTGCAAATCGTGCTTGACAAGGGCCAGGAAGACGACTGGTTTGGCGCTCTCTGGGTGCGCTGGGCCGTCGCGGCGCTGGTGATCGGCTTTATCGGCTGGGTCTGGCGCTCGTGGGCCACGCCCAACGGACTGGTCAACCTGCACGTTCTGAGGAACCGCAACTTCCGCACCGGCTGCTTTGTGATCGCCCTGCTGGGCATGTGCATTTACATCACCATCGCCATCCTGCCCCTCTACTATCAGGAGGTCATGGGCTACACCGCCTTCACCGCCGGTCTGGTGGTAGGCCCGCGCGGCATCGGCGCTTTCCTCGGCTCGCCGGTGGTCGGCATCCTCGGCTCTCGGGTGGACAACCGCAAGCTGCTCACCGCCGGTTTTCTGGGCTTTGGCTTCTGCGCGCTGCTGTTCGGCACCGTCAACCTCGACATTGGCCCCTACACGCTGCTGATTCCCATCCTGCTGACGGGCTTCGCCTTGAGCTTTGTCTTTGTGCCGCTGGCGACCTTGAGCGTTGCAACCCTGAGCAACACGGAGATGGGCAACGCCACGGGCCTCTTCAATATGCTGCGCAATATCGGCGGTTCGATTGGGATTTCGATGGCCACAACGGCGCTGATTCGCCGCGCCGACCTGCACCAGACCGAGATGGGCGCGCAACTCGGCCTCTCGAACATGGTCTTGCAGCAGAAATCGGCGGCTATCGCCGGCTACCTTGGCCACCGCCTCGGCCCCGCCGCCGGCCGCCCCGGCTCGCTGAGCCTCATCTACAGCCTGATGCTGCAGCAATCGGCACTGATGGCCTACGTGGATGTCTTCCGCTGGACGGCTCTCTTGGCCTTCTTCTGCGCCGGAGCAGTGTGGCTCTTCAAAAAGCCCATCAAGCCCGGAGGCCCGCCGCTGGGAATGCATTGAGGGGCGGAGATTGCGGTGCGATCTGGCAGGCGGCTAGACCGCTCGCCAGAAACAGCAGCCCGTACCTGCTAAACTCTCACTCGTAATGCTCCACTTGATCTACGCCAATCTGCTCATCGCGGCCGCCGCTTACCTGCTCGGCTCCATCCCCTGCGGGTACCTGCTGGTCCGCTTCTACTGCCATCAGGACATTCGCCAGGCGGGCAGCGGCAACATCGGCGCCACCAACGTCCTGCGCGCGGGCGGCAAGGGCCTGGGCGCGGTCACCTTTCTGCTCGATATGCTGAAGGGCTCGGCCGCCGTCGGCCTGGGCGCCCTGCTCGGCACTCTGCTGCTGCCCCACTGCCCGCTGCGCAACGCCGAGGCGCTGGCCGCTCTGGTCGCCGTCCTCGGCCACATCTTCCCGGTCTGGCTTGGCTTCAAAGGCGGCAAGGGCGTGGCCACCGGCTTTGGCGTTTTCCTGGTTGCCGCTCCCTGGGGGGCGCTGGCGGCCATTGGCGTCTTCGTGTTGGTCCTGACGCTCAGCCGCTACGTCTCGCTGGCCTCGATCCTGGGCGCGGCCAGCTTTCCGCTCTTCGCCTGGCTGCTGAGCCGGACGCATCCGGAGGCGGGCAGGCCGGTCTTCTACATCGCCGTTCAGGCCGCCGTGGCACTGATCATCATCGCCAAGCACCACCAGAATATCGGCCGCCTGCTAGCCGGCACGGAATCCCGCTTTGGTAAAGGGAGGTTCGCATGAGCCGCATTATCGTGCTGGGTTGCGGCGCCTGGGGCACCGCCATCGCCCTTTCGCTCGACCGCCGCGGCGGCCAACAGATCACGCTCTGGTCGCACAGCCCTGAGGAGGCCCAGGAAATCGTGGCCGCTGGCGAGAACAAGCTCTATCTGCCTGGCTTTCCCATTCCCTCCGGCATCGCAGTCACCAGTGACGCGGCCGCCGTGGCCGATGCGGAGATTGTGGTCTCGGTCGTCCCCTCGAAGTTTCTCCGCCCCACGCTGGTCCGCTTGCGCTCCCATCTTCACTCCGGCCAGATCATCGTCAGCGCCACCAAAGGCATTGAGGACTATAGCTTCCTGCGTATGACCGAGGTCATCGCCGGCTGTCTGGCGGAAACGGCGCGCACGGAAACCGGCCAGCTGTTGCCCGCCCTCAACCTGCCGATTGGCGCCTTCAGCGGCCCCAGCTTCGCGTTGGAGGTCGCCCAGGGCCAGCCCACCGCTGTCACCGTGGCCTTCACTCGCTCATCCATCGCCAGCCGCATCCAGGCCGAGTTCTCCTCCGAAAGCCTCCGCCTTTACACCTCAACGGACGTCATCGGCGTCGAGCTGGGCGGAGCGCTGAAGAACGTCATCGCCATCGCCGCCGGCGTCGCCTCCGGGGTGGGTTTGGGCTACAACTCGGCGGCCGCCCTGATCACCCGCGGCATTGCCGAAATTACCCGCCTCGCCGTAGCCTGCGGCGGCCGCCGCGAAACCCTTGCGGGTTTGTCCGGCGTGGGCGATCTGGTGCTCACCTGCACCGGCTCGCTCTCACGCAACCGCACCGTGGGCCAGGAGCTGGGCCGCGGCCGCAAACTACCCGAGATTCTGGCCGGTATGGGCGGCAAGGTTGCCGAAGGCGTCCTGACCACCCGCGCCGCCCTCGGTCTGGCCCGCCAGCGCGGCATCGAAATGCCCATCGCCGAGCAGATGGAACTGATCATGAACGAGGGCAAGAACCCGCTGGAGGCCATTCGAGAGCTGATGCTCCGCCCCGGCAAGGACGAGCTGTAGAAACAACCCTTCCTCAGTGCGGTTTTTCAGGCCCGGCGGCTGATTCAGCCCCGCTCTCTGCGGCGATCACGCCTCCCTGTCCGGCTGAATCAGCCGCGCCGGAATCGACAAAACTCCGACATTTCCAGCGGAGCTGGCATTTTTTGTTGACAATACCCTCCTGGGGTATGGTATAAAGATCAAGCGGGGAGTCCTCTTCCCTGTTGGAGAAACAAGACAATTTATGAGCATTGAATCCGCACAAGAACCTCCGAGTACGCGGGGTTTGTTTCTGTGCCGCGATGAGCGCTCAGGTCACCGCCTCTAGCTTCGTTAGAGACTGTAGCCTCACCGCTCTTCACGGCATTCAACCTGTGAATTGAGCGCGTGAGGCGGTTTTCTTATCAAGCCATCTCGCCCCTCCCGAACCCATCGTCCATTGCGCCTTGATGACAGCGCCGGATTGCGCCCCTGCGCCTCCGGAGAGCGAGCGCGCGCAGGGACGCGACGAGGAGGAATCATGAAGAACAAGCTGCAATTGATCCGGAAGCCCCTTCGCCTGAGCTGCACCTGGATTTCGACGGGAAATCTGAAGCGGCCCCTGGCCTGCGTCTGGGTGGAGGCCGGCGCTCCGCGTGCCGGTTCCACCGCCTCAGCCGACTCTGAAGCCGGGGGGTTGTGCCTGTGCGCATAACGGAGCCCCAACTCGAAGCCGCCGCTGCGCCAATTAATGGCGTCGTGGTGCACCGCCGCTGGCAGAGGCATCTGCTCACCTTTCTGATGGTCTTCGGCCCTGGCCTGATCGTGATGGAGGCGGACAACGATGCCGGAGCGGTCTCCACTTACATGCAGGCCGGCGGCCAGTATGGCCTGCATCTGCTGTGGACGCTGGTTGTGCTGCTGCCCATCTGCTACTTTGTGCAGGAGATGGTGGCCCGCCTGGGCATCGCCACCGGCAAAGGCCACGCCGCCATGATCTACGAGCGTTTTGGAAAGTGGTGGGGACACTTTTCGCTCATTGATTTGCTGGTCGTGAATTTCCTCACTCTCGTCACCGAGTTTGCCGCCATTTCGCTGGCGCTGAGCGCGCTGGGAGTCGCCCCCTGGATTTCAGTGCCGGTATCGGCGCTGGGACTTACGCTGATGGTCGTGACGGGAAGCTACCTGCGCTGGGAGCGCATCGTCATCGCGCTCTGCTTGATGGATCTGACCTGGTTCGTGCTGGCCTATCTGGCGCATCCCGGCTGGGCTGACGTTGCCTACTCCACGGTCGTGCCCACCATGCCCGCCGGCGGCATCACCGGCAGCCTCGTCTTTCTCGTCATCGCCATTGTCGGCACCACTATCGCGCCCTGGCAGCTCTTCTTCCAGCAAAGCTGCGTGGCCGAAAAACGGCTGCGCTTTGCCGATCTGAAATGGGCGCGGCTCGACACGCTGATCGGCGCAATCTTCACCGTCCTGGTCGCCGGCGCCATGATGCTGGTGGGAAACCTCGGCTACCAGCGCGGCATTACGTTTGAAGATCCCGCGCAGCTTGCTCTCGCGCTCGGCCCCATTGCAGGCCATTTCGTCCGCAACGGCGTTCTGCTGCTGATGGTCAATGCCGCCGTGCTGGGCACGACCGCAATCTCATTGGCCAGCGCCTGGGCCTACGGCGAGGTCAAGGGATGGGAACACTCGCTCCATAAGAAGCTCTGGGAGGCTCCAGGCTTCTACGCAACCTACATCGCTTGTGTTGGCGCGGCCGCGGCCATTGTGCTGATTCCTCACGTGCCGCTGCAACTGGTCATCATCAGCGTGCAGGTCTTCGCCGGGCTGATCCTGCCCTCGGCCATCATCTTCCTGCAACTGCTGCTCAACGACCGCGAGCTGCTCGGCGAGCGCTGGGTGAACCGGCCCTGGAATAACGTCATCAACTGGACGATCGTCGCCGTCCTCTTTGCCCTGTCGCTGCTGCTGGCCGCGCAGGTGATGCTACCCAATCTCTTTAACTGAAAGCGCGAGGTGACTTATGGCAACCATGCAGAACTCACTTAATTCCGAGTACTTCCGCGTCATCCACCCGCTCGACGATGCGCCCGAGGAGAAATGCTCCAGTGAGGGCCTGGGGCACATCGCCATGACTCCGGCGGTTCGCATCTCGCTGACCGTGCTGCGCGGCTACCTGATCGTGATGACGCTCATGCTCGGCTATCATGTACTCGATCTGGCCGGCGCGCTTCACCAACTGCGATAGTCAGGAGCCAGAGCATGAGAACGCTGCTGGAAAAGTCACTTCACATAGGCGCGAATCAACTCGATCAGATCCTCGGCCAGTTCAGGGGCAATCCGCTCCTTGGCGCCATCGGTCAGGTGAAAGCGGATGTGGTCCTCCAGAATCTCGCCCATCAGTCCGTTG
>Ga0326727_10022408_pt1 | contig 12210 bp, 9 predicted proteins | sample MB2enrmetagenome_FD_207643 | JGI IMG/M metagenome (GOLD analysis project Ga0326727, IMG submission 207643) | Lab enriched peat soil microbial communities from McLean, Ithaca, NY, United States - MB29MY | ecosystem: Environmental > Terrestrial > Soil > Wetlands > Peat | place: USA: New York... | reverse complement strand
CACCACCGCGTCGCCGGAAATCGGCGCCGATGCGGCATGAGAAGCTAAGTTGTTGATTTAATTGGCGTCCCCGACGGGATTTGAACCCGTGTTATCGCCGTGAAAGTGGTCATCCGTCTCGTAAGTTATTGAAAACAGACGGCATGGATAGCACCTAAAGGCCCTTTCAGGCATGGTTGGAACGGGTATCGGACTGTTAATGGACCATAATTTGCGAAGCGCTCTGGAGCCAAAACAATGGAACCAGAACTTCGAACCATTCTCGAATATTCTCCTAACAAGCCTCCACGCTCCAAACTGGAGCCCCACCGCGAACTGATCCGCGAACTTCGCCGCAAAGGGCGGACCTATCGCGAAGTTGCCCGCCTCTTCCACGAGCGTCTGGGGCTGGATGTCGCACTCAGCACCCTCCACTCCTTCGTGAAAGTCCGCGCAAAGCACCGCAAACGAACGCAATATGAGCTGCCGTCAGTGGGCCTGGCTGCGGCAGAGTCGCCAGTACTCGAACGCGTTGCCGCTCTCAAGGCAAAGCCCGCGGTGCGGGAAGCGAAGCGCGCCCGCTTCGTCTTCCGTGAGAACGAACCCCTGACCCTGACAACCAATGGAGGTGAACTATGACGGTCAATACGAAGCGTGTTGTCTTCACGATGGGCGGTAAAGGCGGAGTCGGCAAAACGGGCGTCATGGTCGCCCTGGCCGAATGGTTTGAGGCCAATCAGATTCCTGTCACGCTGCTCGATCTCGACACAGAGAACAAGGCGCGTGGCTCCCTGCAACATTTCTTCAATAGAAGGGTCACCAAAGTCAACATCCACACGCCTGCCGGACTCGACGCCTTCGTCGATCATCTCGATGGCGGCACGCCCATCATTCTTGCCGACATGGGAGCCGGCTCCGGGCAGGTTGCGGCCGACTGGTTCGAGTCGATGTACGAAGATGTTGCTGCAACCGGTATCCGCTTTACAGCGGTTGGCGTGGTCACCCCTGACCCAGCCAGCGTCGAGAGCGTCCTTGCCTGGGCAAACCGCCTCCAGGATCGGGTCCAGTACGTCATCGTCGAGAACGCAACCAGCGCCTTGGCGGACTTCACCTACTGGAAGTCTACGGAGCAGGCAAATCGCTTCCGCGAAGCCTTCTCTCCGGATATCTTGCAGATGGAGTTTCGGCTGGCCGAGCTCGAAAACCCTGTCCGCCAGCATGGTATCCAACTCGGGCAGGTTGCAGATCGCAAAGCCGAAGTTGATGAGCTGAGGCGGGCGTCTCTCGTCATGCGCGCGCAGAGCTACCGGCGACGGCTCTTCTCTGAATTCGACCGGGCAAGGCAGGTGTTCCTGCCATGAGTACGGAACCGGTAAGTTCCAATATTCCAGTTGCCGCAGCGGGAGAGCCGACTCTGTTCGACTCTCTCGCGCGGCTTGTCCCTGAGGAGTTGCAAACCGCATATTATCGCGTTCTCGCACATACTCGGAAGCTCAGCCCCGATGACGAGATGTTGCGCATTCTCGAAGCGATGGGCATCCTGGCTCTGCTAACCCGCCAAACGCCGATGGAGATTGCTGAGGAGCGCGAGCGCTTTCAGGAGATGCTCGACCTTCATCAGCAGTTTTCAGACGAAGCGCAACAGAAAATGCTCGGCTATGTCTACGAGTTGGAGAAGCGGATTGCTCGACTGCCCGAGAAGATCGAAGCCGGGCTGGATGCACAGAAGATTGCAAGATTGCTGAGTGAAAGTCTGCGCCAAAGTTTTCTCGAATCTGGCTTGCCCGCCGCGGCTAGATGTCTGCAAGGAACCAGCGCGATGATGACGCGCGCCCAGAAGGAACTCTCTGCCGCGCTCGGCAATCTGAGTGATCCAAAGAGCGGAGCGGTCGCTCAAGTTGAGTCCGCGAACAACCGGCTCACGCAGTCTCTGGAAAAGCGGGAGAAGGCTCTTGATGCGCTCTTGCAACAACTGAACACTTATCTGCTACGTTTCTGGATTCCGGTGATCTCCACCGCAGCCCTGATGATCGGACTGATTGCTGGCATGAGGATAGAAGGCTGCATGGACTCGGTTCCCCTGGCGACTACGAAACCAACGCCAATGGTACTGCAAGCTGTTCCAAATCCCGAACCACAGGCGAATGGCGCTCCGGCTGGCAATCTAAAGCCGCGACGCGAGAGGCAAGAAAAGGCAAGAAGCGACGCCCAAGATGAGCGATAGAGAGGCCAGCTATCGCTCATGGGTCCGACAGCCCACTGTCTCATTGCCGATCTCTCGGCGTAGCCCTATTGTCTGGATATAAAGTGACATTTAATAAAGTGACAAGTCGCGATAGTGCTTGCCGGTGACGGGATTGAACGGAGCCTGCGGGTCTCCGGCTTAGTCCGGGTCCCAGGGTCGCATCCAGGACTTCACGACTTTCTCAAGTTCGGAGACGATGCGGTCGGCAAACTCTTGCATCGGATCGCGGTGAGGTGAGTCGCTCATTCGTTCTTTCCTCCGAATTCGCCCTGATTGCGAAATTTGGGAGGATCTGTGAAGACGGCGTTTGCGGCTCCGTGTGCGTCTGGTTTTTTGTGCTTCGGAAGTCTTCGACATGGTCGGCCCTTTCGTTTGAGTGACCCCCACGGCGGGGGCGAAAGAGGGCACATCCTGCCGGCGGCCGGAGCGCGGCGGTAATAGGATTTTGGGGTGACTGCCCCGCCCCAGAACGCAAGTCGTCGGTAGTGGAGGGGGAGCCAAAATCCGTCATTGACGGCAAGCGACGCGGCTACTGTGCCATCGCACCTCTGTCATGGGGGCAGTCAAAATCGCTAACTTATGACAATGGGTCAGACTGACGGCAATGGTCCCAGTTCCAGGTTGTGTGATCGGTCTCATTCCCTTCGGTGAGCTCATGGGGGGCGGAATTAGGTACCTTAGAAAGAACGTCTTGCCGTAAAACGCCGAACGCAGGACAATGAAGCAACGCCGAATCCTGTGAGCCGCGAAGATTCACGTCGATGGTTTCGATGGGACGCGCCAATGTCTTAGGTGGGCCAGTGGAAGTTGTCATCCCTAGAGTGTTCGCAATCGATGAGAAGACTGTCCGGAAGAATCCCATCCAACAGCTCACAGCGAGCGCACGTAAGGTTCGCGGGAATCTCGCGACGTTTACCTGTGGCAACCTCAAAGGCTTTCTGTTTGAACCAGTAGATGGAACAGAAACCATCCTGATAGTCCCACCGAAAGCAAAGAACCTACCGGAGAACCATTCCCTCATTATCGGGGGTGAAATCACAGACCAGAGCGATGAGGTAGATCTGTCGAAAGGTATCTGGTTGCGGAATTCGTTAGTTCGCATTCAAGCTGTCGGAAGGCCTTATGAACAGGAAATCCAAAATGTCATTGATTCTTGGGAAGGAGCATTTTCCTATATCCAGGAAGATTCAGAAAAGCATATAGACGGTCTCCGTGCACCGCAGATCGGCGCTTTGCATGCAATCCATGCACACTGGGCAGTTTCACAGGCTACTGCGACAATCGTTATGCCCACAGGGACTGGGAAGACCGAGACAATGCTGTCGATCCTTGTGACAGCGCAATGTCGGAGGCTTTTAGTTGTGGTTCCCTCCGATGCATTGCGCGATCAGATTGCTGAGAAGTTCGTCACCCTGGGCTTACTCAAGAAGCAAGGTATCGGATTGCTTTCGCAAAGCGCCCAATTCCCGGTTGTTTGCAAACTTGAACATATCCCGCTGGATTTGGCCGAGTTGGATGCCCTTGCAGAACGAGCGCAGGTCATTATTACAACGAGCTCCATTGTTGGCCAATGCTCAGAGGAACTACAGAGCCGGTTTGCTCTCCACTGCCCCTATCTTTTCATCGATGAAGCGCATCATGCGGAAGCGCCTACATGGAGTGCGTTTAAGGCTCGGTTTTCTGGCCGACGGATTGTCCAATTTACGGCGACGCCGTTCAGGGAAGACGGACGACCACTGGACGGAACTATCGTGTTCAAGTATCCGCTCAAGAAGGCGCAAGAAGATGGGTATTTCAAGCCGATCAACTTCGAACAGGTGACGGCATTTAATTTGAAGCAGGCGGATAAAAAGATTGCGAAAACAGCAATTCGCCGACTTCGTGCGGAACTCGATAAGGGCCACATTCTCATGGCACGAGTTGAGAATGTAAAAAGAGCTCAACAGGTCTATGAACTTTACAAATCTGAGGCGGACCTCAAGCCTGTTCAATTGCATACAGGAATCACATCGGTAAGGGCTCGTGAAATTGCGCGCCAACAGCTCATATCTAAGGAATCTCGGATTGTTGTTTGTGTGGACATGCTCGGTGAAGGCTTTGATCTGCCCGAGCTTAAGATTGCAGCGTTTCATGATATACGAAAATCTCTCGCGGTCACCCTTCAGTTGGCAGGCCGCTTTACAAGAGCGCGTGAGGACCTCGGGAATGCCACATTTATCGCGAACGTCGCTGACGTGAACGTACGCGATGAATTGAGGAAACTGTACACGCGCGATCCTGACTGGAATGTTCTGCTGCCAGCTCTCAGCGAAAAAATGATCGGAGAGCAAAGCTCTCTTCAAGATTTCATCCGCGACTTTGCCGAGTTTCCCTCTGAGATCCCGCTCAAGGCTGTGAGGCCGGCAACCAGTGCCGTTGTCTACGCTACGCGATGCGACGATTGGCAGCCAGAACAATTCAAGGCTGGCATCCCTGCTCCTAATTCTTGCGCGCGCATTCATCACACAATCAATCCCCACCAACATACTCTAGTGGTTGTGACAGCTCGTCGCGTCGGAATGCTCTGGACGGATTCGGAGAGCCTCTTTGGCTGGGAGTGGGAACTCTATGTTGTCTATTGGTCCGCTGAGAAGAACCTTCTGTTTATCAATAGTTCGAGTAACAAGGGAGAATTCGGCGCAATGGCGCAAGCTTTGACAGGAGATCAGGCGACGCTGATTTCCGGACCCCGCGTATTCAGAACATTTTCAGGTATCAACCGACTCCGACTGCAAAATGTCGGTTTGACGGAGCAGATCGGCCGCAATGTCAGATATACCGGGCGCATGGGCTCCGATGTGGAGTCGCGGTTAACCCAAGCGCAACTTGGGAATGCTCAAAAGTCGGTGCTTGCCGGTGTGGGATTTGAGAACGGCGTTCTTAGCTCAATAGGTGCGTCCCGAAAAGGCAGAATTTGGTCTCAAAAGCGTGAGCACCTCGACAAGTTTGTTGCCTGGTGCGATGGGATTGGTACTAAGTTATTGAACGACTCAATTGACCCCGACCACGTCCTACAGGGAACCCTTGTTCCCACGATAATTACGCAGAGACCCGAAAAGATGCCGCTCAGCATCGATTGGCCAGAATCGGTCTATACCGAATATGAGAATAATTGGTTCTTGACGCTCGGAGAGGCCGAATACTCCATGAGCGAACTCAGTATCAACCTTGTCGGCCCGGCTGCGAATGGTCCACTTCGGTTTGAGGTTGTAGCTGAGGATGCGCGATTGGAATTTGAGTTGGAACTGTTTGGCACAGAGGGGCATGAGAACTTCCGTTTTGCTTTACGCAGCGGAACGCAATCCGACGTGAAGCATGGTAGGGGAGCTCAGGCCAATTCTTTGGAGAGCTTTTTCTACGAGGACCCGCCTGTCATCTGGTTTGCCGATGGTTCGTCACTGGAAGGCAATCAATACATCGTGCTCAGAAGCCCCCAGCCCTTGTTCAATGCTACCCGTGCGGTTGTGTGGGATTGGACTGGCGTGGATATTACGAGCGAGTCTCAGGGAGAGCAAAGGCAACAAAATACAATTCAAGCCCGAGTGATTCGCGAGCTCACGCGTAGCGCGGAATATGACGTGATCTTCGATGATGATGGTGCAGGCGAACTGGCGGATGTTGTGACGGTACATGTTGTCGGGGGCTTGGATACCCCAACCAAAATCGAGATTGGTTTGTATCACTGCAAATATTCTCAGGAGGCAAATCCTGGTCATCGGCTGCAGGACCTCTATGAGGTTTGTGGACAGGCCCAAAAGAGCATCTGGTGGGCAGCCTCACCGCTAAAGAAGGCTGACCTTCTAACCCACCTTATGCGGCGCGAAAGTCTGAGAGTGGACAGGGCCAGACCGACAAGATTTGAGCGTGGCAGCATCGACACGCTCCAGACTATCCGGGAAATTGCCCACGTTGTACCTGTGTCTTTGACAGTTGCGATTGTTCAGCCCGGCGTCTCCAAGTCTCAAATCTCAAATGACCAACTCCAGTTGTTGGGTGTCACCGAAAACTACCTCGGTGAGATGTACCAGCTTGCTTTTCGCGTCATAGTCAGCGCATAACCGCCCTAAACATTGAGGAATCGGCGTGGATCGCGAGGAGTTTTCCTTTGTCCGGCAGATGGCATTGTGGGTAACCGGAGGTATGGACGAGCCGAATAAGGCTTGTCATGAATTTAGAAAAAGTAGTATATTTTTTCTAAATCTGATTGCAGGGCATACCGATGCAAACCATGCGGGATAAAGTAATTACGCGGATTGAGCGGCTTGGCGCAGGAAAGGCCTTCTCAGCAAAGGACTTTTTGGATATTGCCAGCCGGGGCACAATCGACATGGCGCTATCGGGCCTGACTCGCGACGGGACCATTCGTCGTATCCGGCGTGGGCTCTATGACATGCCAAGGGTCAACCCGGCCCTTGGAGGGGAACTGAGCCCAGATATTGATGAGGCTGCGCGCGCCATAGCCAGACGGCAAAGATGGAAGATCGTGCCGGAGGGTGCCTGGGCAGCAAACCTGCTTGGGTTGTCTACACAAGTGCCGTCCAAGATCATCTACCTGACCGATGGCCCAAACAATGAAGTGCCAATCGGACGCCGCAATATCCAATTCAAACACGCGCGCCCCAAAGCGCTGGCTGGACTCGACGGAAAGTTTGCGCTTGTGGTTCAGGCTCTCCGCCACCTGGGCAGGGATGGAGTAGGACCGCAAGAGATTGAAAAGCTGCGGGCAGGGCTGTCACCCGCCGAAAAACGGAAGCTCGTGAAGGCTACGCGGTTCGGCGTAGATTGGATTTACGAAGTTGCCAACAGCATCGCGGAAAAGATAGCTTGAACAGCATCGCCCGGATGCCTGCAAACGAGCGCGCAGAATTGTTCGCCGAAACGGCGGATCGCAAGGGTCTTGCTGACGCGATTGTCGAAAAGGACTTCTGGGTCTGCTGGGTCCTGAAGCAGCTTTTTTCGATTGACGCTTTGTCGGAGCGGCTGCTCTTTAAAGGTGGGACATCGCTGTCGAAAATCTTCCACGCCATAAACAGGTTCTCTGAAGACATCGATCTGGCAATTGATTACGTCGCTCTCGGCTTCACGGGGGAGCGGGACCCAAGGCGGGAGGATATTTCCAAAACGAAGCGCGCGGGCATTCTCGCCGACATGATGGTCGCGTGTCAGAGATATATAGGCGGCGAATTTCTAGTTGCGCTCAACACACGCTGCCAAGAAGTTCTCGGAATAGATAACGCGTGGAGTCTCAACGTCAGTGAGCAGGACCCAAATGTCGTTCAATTCCGCTATCCTACCGCGATTGCAACAGGCCTTGCCTACGTCACTCCCCAAGTGGTGCTTGAACTGGGAACCCACGCGGAATTCGTCCCTCATGACCGCTTCACAATCCGCTCGTTCGCAGCGGAAGAATTCCCAAATGTGATTGCAGATGGCGACGTTGCCGTCGTGGCACTTCTCGCAAAGCGGACCTTCTGGGAAAAGGCGACAATACTTCATGCGGAATACCATCGGCTCCTGGAAAAGCCAATGCTCGACCGTTACTCGCGGCACTACTATGACGTTGCCATGATGGCGCAAGGGCCAATTCGGACTGAAGCCCTAGCTGACTTGGCCCTTCTCGCTCAGGTTGTGAGGCACAAGGAGATGTTCTATCCTTCCGGCTGGGCTCATTATGAGCTGGCGCGTCCCGGAAGCCTCCGTCTCGTGCCTCGGGAGGAACGTCTTGCGGCATTAGAAAGGGACTACCGGAATATGGGTGTAATGATTTATGGGGAACCGCCCGCGTTCGGCAGCATCATGGGAATACTAGCTGCACTTGAACAAGACATCAACAGATAGCGGCCACAATTCTGACGACTTCGAAATGACACGCTCCAACCCATTTTCGGCTGCTGCTCTGCTGGCACGATTATCGTTTTCCGGCTAAGGTAGAGGTTCCTGCATCTTATTTATCACTCTCCCGGTTCAAATCCGGACGCGCGAAACTTGAGAGCGTTGCAGTTCTCCTTCACGGTGCGCTGAATTCCATCATCAAACCCTGCCGGGGCTACTGCCTGGATTTCGACAACAATACTCACGATGTCATTCGGGCGAGTCGTGAAGTTCTGCACAACTTCATCGATAATCTCCGCAAACTGCTTCTTGGCCAACAATGGATCGAGGTTGACTGTGCCGTAGAACCGCTTGTTCGCCCTTTTGGTTGGTGCCCCAGTCGAGGGCGCCGGCGCCTTTGGCGGGTCGCCGGGTTTGTGCGGCTGTTGAGCCTCATCAGTTTTCCGCTTGGCCTCCTCGGCTGCCCGCACCTCCGCCTCATAGCCTGCCGCAGATTCGGGTTCGATCAATAGATTGGTTTCCAAGTGCACGATTGCCCGTTGACCAAACGTAAAGCCAACATAATTGGCATCGCGCTTCCCCTGCGCCAGGCCGAAGAAATCCCGACTGCCCGTGCCCTCGCTCACCGTTGAAGCAAACACGTTGCTATCCTTCAGCCGCGGCATGTAGAGGTACTGACAGGTTTTCTGCCAAACATCCTGGGCTGAGGCGTCCTGCGCCCCATCCTTCCAGAACCAGGTCCGCAACAACTTCTCAAGATGTATCGGAGCCCAATGCTCAATGAGCAGCTCATGTTCGGTCATCACCCGCTCGATCTCTTTTGTGAATGACCCTGTGCCAGTGCTCAGCGCAAAGTGCTCCCAACGCATCTCCGGGAAGCCCTTCGCGTTCACCTCTTCAGTCGGAGCTAGCAACCACTTATAGGCCTCTCGGATGGCACGGTTGGCTGCGTCAGAAGCACTAACGCAGCTATTCCTCGCTTGCGTGCTCTGTGGTTTGTCCAGGTTTAGGTCTCCGTGATCGAAGTCCTTCACAATGGATTCCCACGCCTTGAAGGAACAAATCAGGTCGTCCAGTCTGGCGGTAGCCTCAGAATCGGCCGCGAGGAATAGCAGCCGATTCCGTTTCAAGCGTGGTTGATCGCCTCGATTGTTGAGCATCTCCATCGCGGTCTTTGTCGCAGCCGGGTTCTGAATCTTGCTGAACGGCTCCGCCGGAGGCAGCACCACCAAGTGCATTCGCCAATCGTCGGGAACGTCTGAGCTATTTGGGAAAACGTGAATTCCGGCGAAGGTAGTGGCCTGGATCAAATTCCGAACGCGGTTTTGAATCTCCGGCAGGATCTGATCGGCTGAGGTGAAGCGCCGCTTGCGGTCTTCCATCTCCCGGCGAAGGTTTGGCCTCACATCAAACCAGAAGCGGTGGTTCGCCATGTTCAGGTAGTGAAGCTTATCCGTAAGCCTGCGGACCGCATCCTTATATACGCCGATCTGCTGGCCTGGCTGCAACACCCCGAGCAGCAAGTGTTCCGTGTCAATGCCGCGGACAGTCTGATCAGTCGTTGTAGGAGCGCTACCGAGAAAGATCGTCCTTGCCAGTCGCCGGCAAGCCTGGACGCTTCCGAAGCGCGGATCGTACGTCTCGATCTCTACCGTCTCTGAGCGTTCTCCGTCAATGTCGCCCTCGACCACGGGGTCCCAGCCTTGCGGCAGGTAGTAGATCAGCTCGTTGCGCGTCTCCGCGTCGTAGAGTGGCAGATTGCCCGGCAGGATGAACGGATCGTTGTTGCCGTCCTTCCAGAGCCGATGAATGACCTTTGCCATCAGCTTCAGCACTCCGCGGGTGCGCTGGAAGTTGTCCAGCGATGACCAATCCTCATAGAGCCGGTCGAAGACTTCCGGATGAATCGGATAGGCGCGCGCCATGCGGTCAAGGTAGCGCCCTTCCAAAGTCTCCTTCGGCATATCCTCTCGATTTTCCGTATACGCATCGGCAAAGGCGCGGCAAGTCTCCCTCGCCTGCGCTTCGTCCTTGATTTGGGTAAAGAGGCGACGACGGACAATCTCGAATGCTTCTTCCGTCCCGACCGGCTTCCAGAGAGCGTGAACGCGGCCAACGGTCTTTTCCAGGCTGGTGAGCGACAGCGCTCCTTCCAGTTGGTCCATCGCACGCTTGCCGCGGGCGCTCCCCACCTCGGACAATTTCGATGCTGGCAACGAAACCAGCATGATCGCTTTGGGAACTCCCTTGAATGCCTGCGTCAGGTTCTGGATGAAGGTCAGGTTCGACTCGAATGTCCCGCCGGCGTAACTGCGGCCATCTTCAAACTGGCGCAGGTAGGCGACCAGCTCGTCAATCAACAACACTACGGGCTGGTGAGGCTCCAGCATCTTCTCAATCAGCGAAGCGTCGGGGGCCGTGCCATTTTCATCACTTTCGGCGATTGAAGCGAATGCAGCGGCGCCATTCAGTTGCCACGCCATCTCGCCCCACAGTGTTCTCACCGTTTGTCCGTCATGCACCTTCGGCTGGCTGGGAGAGAAGCGAGTGCCGTCCAGGACGACGACCTTTGCCTTGGGCAGATCGGTTACTCCGGCAGCATCCAAAATCGGCGAGATGCCTGAAAGCTTGCTGGCGGGGACGGCTCGATTAGCCAGGTGGTAGACCGCAAGCATGGTGTGCGTCTTGCCGCCGCCAAATGCAGTCTGCAACTGGATTACCGGATCGCCGCCGCGACCCGCCAGTCGACGAATGACGGAGTCCAGCAAAAGGCGCATCCCCTCGGTGATGAAGGTTCGGTCGAAGAACAGCTCCGGATTTAGATACTCCTCAGGGGCCGTGCCTTCATGCACCTTGGCCAGATCAGCGGCAAACTCCGCCTGCTGAAAGGTGCCTTTCAAAACATCTTCGTGCGGTATGGCAATTTCACGCCAGGGCTTCATTGGTTCATCTCCGTCTAGAACAACTCGCCTTGCTTCTCAGGTGGTCCAATTTCGTCCGCAACCACTTCAATCGAGGCCCATGCTCCGATCAACTCATTGTAGGGACGGGCATCTTCGGCCAGGCCCTTACGCTCGCAGAGCGTGTAGAGCCGATAGGCCAGCGTCCGAACGGGTCCGCTCACTGCTGACATTTCGGCCAGCAGAGCGCCTGCCGACTGCTCCCCGTGCATATTGAGATTTCGTATGAGGTAATGCAGCGCTTCCCACACCGGAGTCTGGCGGTCGAGATCCGGCTTCCAATCCGTGGGCAGCTCATTCCAGCGCAGCAACTGCACTTCACCACCACCCGAATTCAATACTCCAGATCGGAAGAGTGCATCCACGCTTGTACCCTTAGCGCGCGCGGCTACATCCGCCACGCCGTAAAGTCCGGGTTTCCAATAATTGGTCTCAAACCATTGCAGGCAGAACTGGGTCTCCGGATCGAATTCATCGTCGGCCAGAAAACGGTTGATCAGGTGCAGAGCGGTCTTGACGCTCATCGGCGTGCCATCGGCTTCTAGCACAGCTGCGTACCTGGAGAAGATTGCCATCCCGGGACCGATAATAGCTTGGGAGAGATCAACAGGTGCAACAGTTGACCGCTCTTCTCCGGAGCCCCACGTCATCTCATCCAGAGCTTGTGGGAGTATCTGGCTCAGTTCGCGCTGGAAGGCGCGCCGCGAAATTGTTAGTGCGTCGGCCGGGCGCTTGCGGCACACGAGAACAATTGAAGATGCCAGGGCGTTGGAATCATTCGCTCGGGAACGGCCCTGCTTTTCTGTCCGAATTGGCCACGTGCCCGTTAACTGTAGACCTGCTCTAATTAAAGCGGCGAGGAACGTCTCCCATCCAGCGGATGAGGTCTTATTATTAACATCGGTTTCGGATTGCTTGAACGCATAGTAAATCGTAATGGGCGGCTCGGGGTGTGCCTGAACTGCTATGCGTCGAATCGCGCATGTCATGCCGTCAAGGAAGAAAGCCTCGGCTTCTTCTTTGCCTCCATGCCGGAATGGAGTGGCAACTAGCTCCTCATCTTTCGGAACAGCTATCGTGGAAAACAGATTTGGGTAAACTTCCATTAGAGGCGGGCGCAGCCACACATAGAAGAGATCAGAGAGGTCTGCATAG
>Ga0326727_10022407_pt1 | contig 12211 bp, 7 predicted proteins | sample MB2enrmetagenome_FD_207643 | JGI IMG/M metagenome (GOLD analysis project Ga0326727, IMG submission 207643) | Lab enriched peat soil microbial communities from McLean, Ithaca, NY, United States - MB29MY | ecosystem: Environmental > Terrestrial > Soil > Wetlands > Peat | place: USA: New York... | reverse complement strand
GGGCCTCAAAACGCGATTTTCCGACCTGCCGTTAAACCTGGCCATCTTCCGCGAGAATACCGAAGACCTTTATTCCGGCCTGGAGCACGAGGTCGTCCCCGGGGTGGTGGAGAGTCTCAAGATCATCACCGAAAGGGCATCCACCAAAATCGCGCGCGCCGCCTTCGAATACGCCCGGCGCGAAAACCGGTGCAAGGTGACCGCCATCCACAAGGCCAATATCATGAAGCTGAGCGACGGCCTGTTCCTCAAGTGCTGCCGCCAGGTGGCCTCGGAGTATCCCGAGATTCAGTACAACGAGCTGATCGTGGATAACGCCTGCATGCAGCTCGTCATGCGCCCCGAGGCCTTCGACCTGCTGGTAATGCCGAACCTCTACGGCGATATCATCTCGGATCTCGCCGCCGGACTGGTGGGCGGGCTGGGAATCGTCCCCGGCGCCAATATCGGCGACCAGCACGCCATCTTCGAAGCGGTTCACGGCACCGCGCCCGATATAGCGGGAAAAGGCATGGCGAATCCCACCGCCCTCATGCAATCGGCGGTGCTGATGCTGGCGCATCTGGGGGAGCGGGACGCCGCCCGGCGGCTCGAGAACGCCATCCACAAGACCTACGCCGCGGCCGCGCATCTCACGCGCGATGTGGGCGGCCAGGCGTCCACCCGCGAGTTCACGGATGCGGTGATCGGGCAGACGTAAAGTTGTCCAAAGGTGGGGCAGATTTCCGCCTGCCCCAGCCCCAGGCTAAACACGGCGACATTATTGTCTGTGCCTTAACCGCTTGCTTACGCGCGCGGCTCCGAACAGCGCCTCAACGCCGATTGAAAACGGGAGTGTTATCGGCGTTCATTGGCGGCTGAGAACGTAATCGCTTATGACGCTATGTTTAGATGTCGTAGTACAGCGCGAACTCGTAGGGATGCGGCCGCAAGCGCACCGCCTCCGCCTCGTTCTTCCGCTTGTAATCGATGAACGTCTCGATCAGCTCTTCGGTGAACACGTCGCCGCGCATCAGGAACGCGTGATCGTCTTCCAGGCAGCTCAGCGCTTCGTCCAGCGATCCCGGCATCGAAGGCACACTCTTCATCTCTTCCGGCGACAGGTCGTAAATATCCTTGTCGAGCGGTTCGCCGGGGTTGATCTTGTTGAGCACGCCATCCAGGCCGGCCATCAGCATCGCGGCGAACGCCAGGTATGGATTAGCCGCTGGATCGGGCGGCCGGAACTCCACGCGCTTGGCCTTGGGGCTCGCCGAGTACATGGGAATGCGGCACGCCGCCGAACGGTTGCGCCGCGAGTACGCCAGGTTCACCGGCGCTTCGTATCCCGGCACCAGCCGCTTGTAGCTGTTGGTGGTGGGCGCGATGATCGCCGAGAGCGCCCGCGCGTGCTTCAGCAGCCCGCCGATATACCACAGCGCCAGTTGGCTCATCCCGGCGTAGGAATCGCCGGCAAACAGCGGCTTGCCTTCCTTCCACAGGCTCTGGTGCGTGTGCATGCCGCTGCCGTTATCCGCGAAGAGCGGCTTGGGCATGAACGTCACCGTCTTGCCGTACTGGTTGGCCACGTTGCGGATGATGTACTTGTAGAGCATCATGTTGTCGGCCGATTTCACCAGCGTGTCGAAGCGCTGATCGATTTCGGCCTGGCCGCCCGTCGCAACTTCATGATGGTGGCACTCGATATTCATGCCGCATTTGATCATGGTCTGCACCATCTCGCTGCGCAGATCCTGATAGTGGTCCGTGGGCGGCACCGGGAAGTAGCCTTCCTTATAACGCGGGCGGTAGCCGAGATTGTTCTCGCGGCGGCCGGAATTCCAGCGCCCTTCCTCGGCGTCGATGAAGTAAAAACCCTCGTGCTGATTCTGATCGAAGCTCACGTTGTCGAAGATGAAGAACTCGGCCTCCGCGCCGAAGTACGAGGTGTCGGCGATGCCGCTGTTCTTCAGGTAAAGTTCGGCCTTCTGGCCGATCCAGCGCGGGTCGCGCTCGTAGCGCTGCTTGGTGATCGGATCCTTCACATCGCCGATCATCACCAGCGTGGGAGTCTCGGCGAACGGGTCCATAATCGCCGTGCTGGGGTCGGGGATGAGAAGCATGTCGCTCTCATGGATCGCCGCCCAGCCGCGGATACTGGATCCATCCATGCCGAACCCTTCTTCAAAGCTGTCGAGCTCGAGCTCGTTAATGGGATAGGAAACGTGATGCTGCAGGCTTGGGATATCGGTAAACCTCAGGTCGAGCTGCTTGGCATCGTTTTTCTTAGCAAATTCCAACACTTCTTGCGGACTCATCCATCCTCCATGCGGATAATGTAGTGGGATTTTCGCAGTCGCAGGTTTTAATCAGAATAGCAATCCGCGAGTTTAGCGGTCAAGTTCAGGTGGGGCTGTGCGAACTTCCTGGAGTCGGGCGGCTTGTGGCGACACAGGATGTGTCGCCGGGGGCGGCCGGTTTGTTGAAAACAAGGGGCTTGGCGGGATTTGGCGACACCGGTCTGTGTCGCGAAGGCGGCGGGGCGGCGAACGCGGGTTTTGGCGACCGGCTGCATAGGATGCTCCAAGAACGAGCGGCCTGGCGAGGCGGCGCGCCGACGGGACAGAAACCCAAGAGCCCCGAGACTCGGCGTTTACACAGGCAAGAATGCCCGTGCCGAATTCCCCAGCAACCGGTTCACTTGGCGCATCACCTCGAAGGCGTCCGCCACGTACAAGACATCGGCCTTTCCACGCGCCCAGCCGCAGTTGGCGTCCAGGTTGACCGCCCGCCGCTCGGTCACGAAGCGCCAGCCCACCACGTGCGGCTCCTCGCCGTGACAGCACGTCGAAAGGCCCTTGGGATGCCGCGGCGTAGCTCCGGTCTGCCCGATCTGGTTCAGATGCGTCATGCAACGCAGCACCGCCTGGCCCTCGCCGCTCAAATCCACCAGCGATTTGCTGCCGCCGAGGGAAGCCTTGGCGGCGCGCAGAAATCCCATAATCAGCTCTTCCGCCTCCGCCGCGTGCACCGCTCCGTCGGACTGCTTCTTGGTCCAGCCCGCTCCGGCCACGAACAGCAGCCTGGCGTCCGGGCGAATGGTCTGTTCCTCGGCCTTGGGGGCCTCGATCCCGGTTACCGTGGTGCGCGTTTCCACTCCGCCCACCGACACCGCTTCGACCGACGCCGCTCCCCCCGGCCCGCTCCACGCCGCCACGCAGCCCGCCTCCAGCAGTACGATCCAAGGCCGCTCGGCGCGCGTCAGCACGGCTTCCATCCGCTGCCGGTAAAACCACCGCGACACGGCCAGTGTTCCATCCGCCGCCGCGATGCTGGTGACGTGCGTATCGACGCGCCCGCCCAGGCGGTACGCTACTCCCGGAAGCACCCGCGCCCAGCGCGAAGTCGCAGCCGCAATCACCAGCGGCGCGCCCGACGCCCGGCACAGCGCCTCCGCCGCGGCCGCATCGGTCGCGTACCGCGCCTGCCCGACTGGCTCGCCGCTCACTCCCAGAAAGCGGACGGCGCCGCAGCCCGCAACCTGGTTGGCAGCCGCCTCAACGGTTGTACCCACCAGCCCCACAGACACCTCGCCGCCCAGCGCCAGGGCCGCGGCCAGGGCCTCCAGCGCCGGCTTCCCCAGCGTGCCATCGGCTTCCACGTGAGCCAGCAGTAAGATCGGTTCCACGTTATTCCTCGCTCACCCAGGCGACGATCTCTTGGGCAATCTCTTCCGCCGGCATGTTCTTCACGATCCGGGTGGCGCGCTGCTGCTTGGGCAGGCTCACGGCAGTGAACTTCAACCCTGTCAGCGCCATGGTGGCCGCTTTCGCCCGTTGCAGTGCCGGCATCACCGTCCGCATGTTCACCATGCCCACCTGCGGATTGTTGCGCGGCTCCGGCAGGTGTCCCGTGGCCCACCCCAACACCGCCGGCGCTCCCGCGCACACCGATACCTGGTGCCTCCCGCCTTCGATGCGCTCCAGCACTTCGAAGCTGCCGTCCTCGCGCACCCGCAGCTCGTCCACACCCTGAAACTGCTCCGCAATTCCGAGGCGCTCGCCCACCATCTGCAAGGTCGCGCCCGCTCCCCGCGATGCCGATTCCCACCCGCCGAACAGCAGCAGGCGCGCGCGCTCCAGCCCGGCGATCCCGCCAATCGCGCCGGCCAGCGCCGCCGCCGTTTCGAACGAGTCCGCGAAGCCCGATGCCGGCCCGTCCAGCGCCACCAGTTCGAAGGGAACCTTCTGCGCCACCGTCATCATTACCTGCTGCAGCTTGGCTTTAGGCCCCAGGCTCACCAGCCAGACCTTGCTCCCGGGCTTCTGCTTCGCCAGGTTGGCCGCTTCGTAGAGCGCATGGCCGGCCCACGGGTCCAGCACCGCCGGCAGCATCATCTCATTCTTGAGCGCTGGCCCGCCCGGCCCAATCACCGGCTCCAGCGTTTGCAGGGGGTCCGGAACCACGCTCCCGCAGACCACGATATGGAAGGAAATGCTCATGTGTGGAAACCTCAGTATAAGCGGACTTCAGCTTGTGGGGGGCGCGACCGCCCCCGAACCGCTCGCCGGTTTCTGAAAAGGTGAGCAAGAACTATAGCCACGGATGCACACGGATTAACACGGATCAAAAGCAAAGGAGTTATCCGCGTGCATCCGCGTCCATCCGTGGCTAAGTAGTGGTTTTGCTCACCTGACTCCTGCCTTCTGCCTTCTAGAAGCTGAACTTCGCCGCCACCACGATTACGCGTCCGGTGACGATCGCGCCCTGTCCCGAACCGTAAGGGCTGGTCGGCGGAGCGAGAGTGCTGGTTGTTGTGCCCAGGCTTCCCGAGGTGATGGAAGCCGTCGGGACGGCGAAACTCGGATGGTTCAAAACGTTGTAGAACTGGGCGCCGAACTCGAATCCGACCTTCTCTTTAATGATGAACTTCTTGGTAAGGTTGGTGTCGATGTCAAAGTAGCCCGGGCCGCGGAAAACGCCAGGACCGGTCATTCCGAAGTCCGTCTGTATCGGAGTGTTGACGCCGGAGGTCGAATTGTAGGTCATGAACTGGCTGGTGGTGAAACACGGCGGGGTGCTGGTGCCGTGGACGGCAGTGCACACGCTCTGGATGTGCGGATCGATGACCGTGGCAAGGAACGTCTGGCTGGTCCCGCCCGCGGAGTTGATCTGCGCCGAGATTTTGCTGTCCGACGAGGAGAACGGCCGCCCGGTATAAGCATAGACCTTGGTAGCCAGGTTCCAGCCGCCAATCACGTTGTTGAGGATGGCGTTGTGGAACTTGTGAGGCTCGGTCCACACGAAATCGCCGGTGATAGCATGGCGCACGTCGATGCTCTCGTTGCCGTAGCCGAAGTTCAGGTTATACGGGTTATAGACGGACGCCAGGCCCAGCGCGTGCGACCAGGTCCAACCCATCTGGCCCTGGAATCCCCACTTCAGGGAGTGCCGGATTTGGACGGTCATGGCGTCGTAGTTGGAGTAGCCCTGCGTCAGGACCTGAGTGACGGTCAGGAAACGGGGATCGGGCGCGGCCGTAGGCAGACCGCCGAAGCTGGTGCCGTAATACTTATTGACGCCATTGGTCAGCGCCAGAAAGAAATTTGCCGAGGTATTGCTGATGGGCTGATCGTAGCCGTGATTGCCGGCGTAGGTGACGGCCAGGACATCGTGCGCATCCAGCCGGCGCTCCAGTTCGACGCTCCACTCGGTGGTCTTGGGCGCCACAAAGTTGTTGGGCGGCGAATAGTAGCTGGGCGCGCTGAAGGGAATGGTTCCCAGCGCGGCCTTGATCTGGGCAAGCGTGTAACCCGACGAGAACCCGGAAGTGAAAGTCCTGTAGGCCGCGGCGCCCGCGTAAGCCGAACTGGCAGGATCGCTCATGGGGCCGGCTTCGCCGAATGTGACACTCGGCGTAAACACGCTGGGGGCATTGCGGAACACGCTGGATGCCACGCTGCCCGCGAAAAGCGTGGCAAACGAGCCGATACCGCCGCGCAGCACGGTCTTCGAATCCAGGTTCCAGGCGAAGCCGAAACGCGGTTCCGGAATCACCGACTCCAGGCTTTGGTATAGGTTGTGCTCGCCGGTGGTGATGGTCTGGTTATAGGGGATCGTAGCGCCGCCCGTGTAGCCGGCGGTGCCGAACTGCATGTTCATGCGGGCGAAGCAGTTATCCAGGCAGGACGGGTTGCCGTCGTGCTCCATGCGGAAACCCAGCGTCAGGGTCAGATTGGGCCGCACCTTCCATTCATCCTGCACATACGCGCCGAGGGAACTCATGCGGAGGTGTACCTGGATCAGGTCGGGGAAGCTCTGGCTGAAGGAATCGCCCAAGCCGGTGGCATTGACCTGCGCGGTGGTGAAGTCCGTCAAATCGTTGAAGGTGTAGATTCCGGCGTACGCCCTTTCGGAGTTGGTGAAATCGGTGACTTTGTTATAGCGGTAATTGACACCAGCCTTGATGCTGTGTTTGCCGTGAACCCAGGTCAAGTCATCCACCACCTGAGCCTGGCCTACGTTGCGGCCCTGCGGCATGTTGGTGGCGATGCCCAACTCCGAGCAGCAACCGTCGTTCGGGTACCAGGTTTCGGGCATGAGCGAAATGGCCTTTTGCAGGTCCGCGTAGCCGAAAATTGCGGTGTACCAGGAGCCCGAACCGATGAAGTTATTCACCAGGGTTGGCGAAATCACGTAGGTATACGTCAACTGGCCCTGGTCGGAGGGTTGGTTGCTCTGCTCATTGAACACCGGGTTGATGAGGCTCGGGCCGGTGGCCTGCAGGCCCCAATCGTAGTTGTAGCGGGCGGAGATCTTCTGCTTGTCGCTGATGTTGTAGTCCCCGCGAATGGTGATCAGGCTTTCCTTGTTGGTCTCGCTGGCGTTCTCGGCGAAGGCGTAGGTACACGGCACGCTGGTGCCGAAGACGCCGCCGCCAGGGGCTTGAATGTTGGCGTTGTAGAATGTCCCGGTGCCGCAGCCGAGGTGCTTATTGCCATCCTGCAAGGGACCGTTGCCGTTGGTCTCCGGAACCGCGTTCTTGGCGCCGGAAGCGCCGCTCCACAGCGCGAACGCATCCTGATAAAGCGGTGTTACCGCCGCCGGGATGTGCGCCAGGGTGTAGGTCTGCAGTTGGGGAGAAGGAATGTGCACTACACCGGAGGTGGGCAGGGCGTACTGCAGGCTTTCGTAGTTGAAAAAGAAAAACAGCTTGTTCTTCTTGATGGGGCCGCCGAACGAACCGCCGAAGTTATGCGAATCGGAGCGGGGCTGCTGCAGGCCCGCCTGGTTGTTGAAGAAATCGTTGGCGTCGAAGATCTTGTCGTTGTAATTGTGGAAGAGGTTGCCGTGGAAACTGTTGCCGCCGGCCTTGCCCACGTAGTTCACCTGCGCGCCGGACATGCGGCCGAAATCGGCGCTGTAAGCGTTCAGGACCACGGTGGCTTCGGCCAATTCATTGGCGCCCAGAGAATTGTTGCTGGCCCCGGAGTTGTTGATGTTGAGATAGGGGTCCATGTTGTCGGCGCCGTTGAAGGTGAAGAGGGCGGCCGCTCCGGGAATTCCGTTGACGTTGAAATTGCCCGAAGCGCCGCCGCCCGGCAACACCAGCACGCCCGGAACAGTGAAAGCCACGGTAGTAATATCGCCGCCGTTGGCAGGCAGTTGCGTGACTTGCTGAAGATTGAAGCCGCTGGTGAGGTTGGCGTTTTCCGTTTGCAGGATGGCGGCCTGTGCGGTCACCTCCACCACCGCCTGCGTGACTTGCACGGTCACCACGAGGTTGATGCCCGCTTCCTCCCCGACCAACAGGGTTAATCTCTCGGCGTTGGATTTCAGACCGGTGGCCTGGGCCGAAATTTCATAGTCGCCCGGCTGCATGAGCGAGAAGCGGTACTGGCCCACGCTATTGGTGTTAGCTGTTCTGGTTTCGTTGGTGCTGATATACTTCATGGTCACGGCCGCGCCGGGCACCAGCGCGCCGCTGGCATCCGTGACGACTCCGGCGACATCGCCGGTGGTCATGGTTTGACTCAATGCCGGCGCTGCCGAAACCAGCAGAAGCAGCGTGGCCAGGCTGAACATCGCCAGCCAGGAACGCCCATTCCGTCGTGTATCCCGCATAGGACCTCCCGAAAAAGCATGCCGACAAACCACCGGATTGACACTCAGCGGGTGTCGGTTTTTGACACAGTATGACACACGGCGGCGCTGTATTCAAGTAAAAAGGATCTATATATCTCATAAAACACCGGCTAAATCGAGTTCCCGCTATACACCTCTCCTACGTGGCGCTAACGCATCATTCAACGACCGAGCCAGAACCGGGGCCGGGCGTCCGGGGAGGCGGGGTGTGGCCATGGGGACTCCGTTACGGTCGCGGCTCGTCAGGAGCCGTGAAAGAATCCGGCCGGCGGCCGGGAGACGGCGCCGGGCGGGCACGTCTCTGGCGGCAGAAAGTCAATCCAGGCAGGAATACCCGTGCCACCTTGACATTCTAGGTGAACGGCCGTATCCTTCCCCTAGAATGTCTACTCGTGAGGAGCGCGTCGAGTTCCTTCAGGGCACCCTCGACATGCTGATCCTGCGCACCCTCCTGCTGGGGCCGGCGCACGGCCATGCCATCGCCCATGCCATCGAGCGCAACTCTGACGACGTGCTACAGGTGGAGCAGGGTTCGCTCTACCCGGCGCTCCACCGCCTCATCCGGCGCGGCTGGATCCAGGCCGAATCGGGCCTCTCGGAGAACAATCGGCAGGCCAAGTACTACCGCCTCACGCCCAAGGGCAGAAAACAGCTCGCCATCGAGCATACCCGTTGGGACCGATTTGCCGGCGCCATCGCCCGCATCATGCGTCCGGCGGAGCAGGAAGGTGAGTCATGAGATGGCGGCGCCCCACGGAGGAAGAGCTCGATCGCGACATCGAAGAGCATCTCGCCATGGAAACCGAGGACAACATCGCCCGCGGCATGTCCCCGCGGGAGGCCCGTTACGCCGCCCTGCGGAAGTTCGGCAACGTGGCCCGCGTCAAAGAAGAAACCCGCTCCGTCTGGGGCGGCTTCTCGCTCGACACCCTGCCCGCGGACGTGCGTTACGCCTTCCGCAGAATTGGCCGCGCGCCGGGCACCGCCGCGCTCGCGGCCTTCTCGCTGGCGCTCGCTTTCGCTCCCAGCGTCACCATGTTTTCCGTGATGGACCGCTTGTTTCTGACTCCCGTTCCCGTCAAGGCGCCGCAGGAAATCGTGGAGATCGAGTTCCGGGATTCGCGGCCGGCCGCGGCGCATCCTTATCAGCGGGTCTCTTATACCGAGTTCCAGGACTTCCGCCGTTCGCTCGCCTCTTTTTCCGGTATGGCGTACCAGCGGGGGCAGGGCGCCATGCTCGCCTTGAACGGCCGTCGTATTTTGGCCGGGGCCTCGCTCGTGAGCGACAACTACTTCCAGGTGCTCGGCATCCCCATTCAGTTGGGGCCCGGATTCTCCTCCGGCCGGACCGGACTGGTGATCAGCCACAGCCTGTGGCAGCGCGAGTTCGGAGGCCGGCCGGACGTCATCGGCGCCACCCTGCTGGTCACCGGCCATGCCTTCACGATTGATGGTGTGGCGCCTCCGGGATTCCTGGGCACCGCTAATGTGAATCTGCTTTCTCCCGACCTCTGGATTCCATTGGAAACCTGGCTCCGCGTGCAACCCGCTTCTCGCTCCTTCATAGAGCGCCGCGACGCGCGCGAGGGACAAGTCTGGGCGCGCCTTCGCCCCGGCCTTACGCCGGCCCAGGCACTGGTAGAAGTCCAAAGCGTGGCGCGCGACATGGCAAATCAGTGGCCGCAAACCAATCGATACCTGGATGGCTATGCCTGGGCCGCCCTGGCGGATCACAGCCGCGGCGGCAGAAACATGACCATCATTGGCGTGCTGATCCTCGGCATCCTCCTGGCCGTGGCCTGCGCCAACATCGCCGGAATCCTGCTGGCGCAAGCCGAAGAGCGCCGCCACGAAATCGCTGTCCGCCAGTCGCTGGGAGCCTCGCGCGCGCGCCTCGTGCGCGAATGGATGATCGAGAGCACCGTCCTCGCCCTACTGGGCTCCGGCCTGGGCCTCGCCGCGGCACACATCCTGATCGACCTCGTCCCGCGCCTCGCGCCTTCGTTTCCGATTCCGCTCAACCTGGAATTCTCCATCGGGCCCCGTGTCTGGCTCTACGCGCTGGCCCTGGCCTGCGTATCGACGCTTGCTTTCGGGCTCGTCCCGGCGTGGCGGGGATCGCGCCCCGATCTGCTGTCCGGATTGCGCCGCGATACCGCCGTCCATCTTCTGCACATCCGCGTTCCCGTGAGGAGCCTGCTGATCGTCGCGCAGGTGGCCGCCGCCGAAATCCTCCTGTTCGGCGCCGGCCTGGTCCTCGATTCCCTTTCCGCAGTCCGGCGCATCGATCCGGGGTTCGATCCCCGCCGTCCGGTCGCCATCGCCATGCTCCTGGCAACGGCCGAGGGCGGCGACGTGCGTCCTGCGGATTGCGAGCTGGTGCGCGATCGCCTGACGCGCATTCCCGGCGTGCGCCGTGTCGCCTACGGTAAGAGTGTACCGGTGTCCGGATCCATCGGGCCAACTGTCCGTATGGAAGCGCCCGGCCAGGAGCCGCGCGACATCCCGGGAGGCTCGGCCGGCCCCGGCTTCCTTTCGCTCCTCGGCGTCCGCATCCTCTCCGGCCGGGATTTCCTCCCCGCCGATCAGCACGCCATTCTGGTCAACGCCACGCTGGCCCGCGCGCTCGCCCCCGCCGGCGACGTGGTCGGGCGCGAGATCCGTATCGACGGCAACATCCGCCAGATTGCCGGCGTCTTCCAGGACACCGCCTGGTCGTCCCCGCGCGACCCCGCCCAACCGCGAGTCCTGGCGCTCACCTCCGCCAGGCAGGCCGAAGTCACCTTCGCCATCGAAGTCGACGGAGACCCGGCCGCGTATGCCCCTGTCCTCCGTAGCGAGGTTGCCGCCGCGCAACCGGGCGCCATGGTGGTCGCGCCCAAGACGCTGTGGAGCCACTACCAGGAATCGATCTTCCTGGAGCGCACCGGCACCCAGGCGCTTTATCTGCTCGGCCTTCTCGCGCTGCTGCTCACCGCGTCCGGCCTGCACGGCATCGCCTCCGCGCTGTTCGCCCGGCGCTCCCGGGAATTCGCCATCCGCCTCGCCATGGGAGCCTCCCCGCGCCAGATCATGGGGCTGGTGCTTTCCGGCGGCCTGGCCTTGACAGCCAGCGGCCTGGCGCTCGGCCTGGCAATCGCCATTCCCGGCGCCCTGGTGCTCGGCTCCCACGAGCGGAGCATCTCGCCCTGGTCCATTCCTGCCTTCGGGCTGAGCTGCGCGATCGTGATCCTCAGCGCGGTCACTGCCGCCCTGCAGCCCGCCGGCCGCGTCTTCCACATCCAACCCGCCGACATCGTTCGCGCCGAGTAATGTGGCGCTGCCACGGATGGCTGCCCTTGCAAATATGCATTTGTAATGCATAATTGCAAATGGAGGTCCGCGGGTGCGTGGCCGTTACATTCCGCGTGCGTTGGAGCCGGTTCTGCGAAAAGCTGCCGCCCAGTTCCCCGCGGTGATCCTGACCGGGCCACGTCAATCGGGCAAGACCACCTTGCTGAAGCATGTCTTCGGCGAAGCGTCCGGCTATGTCTCGCTGGAGCCGCCCGACGTGCGCGCCGCAGCGGCAGCCGACCCGCGTGGTTTCTTGGAGATGCATCCGGCGCCGGTCATCTTTGACGAGGTTCAGTATGCGCCGGATCTGTTGCCGTACGTCAAGGAGAGCATCGATGAACACCGGAAAGCCCGCGGCCGGTACTTTCTGACGGGATCGCAGAATCTTCTTCTGACAGAACAAATCACGGAATCGTTGGCCGGCAGGGCAGCCATGCTGCGGCTATTGCCCGTGTCGCAACGCGAGGAGTTTGGGAGGCCGCTCGATCCGCTGCCCTGGGAACGGCCGAAGACGCATCCTGCCGTCGACCGCATAGCGCCGGCGGATCTGTGGCAGACCTTTGTGCGCGGCGGATATCCGGAACTTGTCGCCGAACCTGGCCGCGATATCCCGCTCTGGCATTCCAGTTATATCCAGACTTACCTGGAACGCGACGTCCGCTCGCTGCGCCAGGTTGGGGACCTGATCTCGTTTCAGAGTTTCCTGCGTGCACTGGCGGCCCGGACCGGCCAACTGCTCAATCTCACCGACCTT
>Ga0326727_10022405_pt1 | contig 12213 bp, 13 predicted proteins | sample MB2enrmetagenome_FD_207643 | JGI IMG/M metagenome (GOLD analysis project Ga0326727, IMG submission 207643) | Lab enriched peat soil microbial communities from McLean, Ithaca, NY, United States - MB29MY | ecosystem: Environmental > Terrestrial > Soil > Wetlands > Peat | place: USA: New York... | reverse complement strand
TCTTCCCAATGATTGTCATGTCAAGCGAAGATCCGACACTCTGTCCGCGTGGCGCGCCCGGAGGGATTCGAACCCCCGGCCCTCTGCTTCGAAGGCAGATGCTCTATCCAGCTGAGCTACGGGCGCGTCGTTTTTCTCCTTCTATCTTAACCACTTACAGGCTTCTGAGCAGCTTCTTTCTCTGGTTTGACCGTGCCGTAGTGAAAACGTAGTACTTTTTCACCTTGATAGGCTTGATCGTTGGCTCGTTCGATGCCCTCACGAACTTGGTCAACCATTCCGAGTTGATAGTGGCGTTTCGTCTCTGGACTGCTGTGCCGCATCGCCCGCTGCACCACGGCATCTGCAGCGACCCAACTAAGACGCGTGCAGAACACATGACGCAGATTGTAAATCGGGAAATACGATACGCCAGCTTTCTCCAAAGCCGTTCGCCATGCTCGCTTGACGCTGCGTATTGGCTTGCCCGGACTCCGGGGACTTGGAAACACGTACAAGCTTTCCGAGCCTTGTTCCTTCTTCCACTCCTTGAGAACATCGCAAGCCACCCGGCTCAACGGTAGGGGTTGAGCCGAGTCGGTTGTCTTGACACTGCCGTCAAGGTGAACGACGCCATGGACGAGATCCACTTGGTCCCACTTCAGCGACAGTCCCTCACTGTATGTTCGACCACCGGTCTGAACGAGCAACACAATCGCCACCCGGAGGTGGGGTGGTGCCGCTTCAAGAATCCGATGTTCGTCTTCAACTGTGAGCATTCTCTTGGATGGCCTCTCGTGGCGCTCATCGAAATGTTTCACACCGGAAGTCGGATTCTCCCCGATGTACTTTCGCTTGAGCGCGAATTGGAAGACGCAGTGCAAGCACGCCAACTCTCGGTTGACCGTGGCCCCTTTCACCGTTCGCTTCGGGTCCCGCTTCAACGGCTGGCGGTGCCGATAATTGCGATAGTCCACGACAGTCCGCTCGTCAATCTCCGTCAACTTGCGGTCCCCAAAATAGGCTCGCAGATTCTTCAGAAACATTTGGTGGTTGATCTGGCTCTTTGGAGAAAGCATTGAACTGTGCGAGCGGAAAAACGCTTCGGATAACTCTGCGAAGGTCATTCGCTCGCCAGGCCAACCGACCTGGAACCGACCCAGCGCGATCTCGCCTTCCCGTTTCTTCCAGATTTTCTTTGCGAGATCTTTGCTGGCGGTTTTGGTCGATTCGCACCTTTGTCCACCATTGGCCGTGTAGCCCATCCACCAGAACCGCGAGTCTTGCCTCTTGTATAGTCCCACTGGCGCTCCTCTCACTTGCCGGAGCCGAGCGCCCGCGTGATTATACTTCCCGACTCGACAATACGTCGAGCCGGGCGAATCTGGCGATTTTTGAATCCGTCGAGAGTTGACCGATGGTACTCAAGGCGGCCGCCAAGCTTACGTGACTCAATCGTCTGCTGGCATGCGTACCGATAGAGAGTGCTTTTGGATATTCCCAGGTACTCTGCGGCCTCCGGGTGCTTCAGCCAGGGATCGGAATTCGTTTGGGGAGGAACTGTTGGCGGGATGGGGGAGCCTTCGGGGACCTGATCAGCAATTCCCGTCAACGCTTCCCGCAACACTTGAACGAGATGGTCCGGATCCCGCGTTTGGAACACCACGCAGGCCACGACAGTTGGCTCACTGATCTGTCGCTTCGCAGTTGGTTCTCTTCCGTTGTTCATCCGATCTCAGTACCTTCGAATCTAAATTCCGGGTTCGCATGCAGCCGTGGAAGATTCGGGCTGAGTGCGTTACGCCTCGGCGAGCCAGCAGTCCGATCGCAGTTCGTACTTTCCTGAGACTTAGAGGATTCATTTCCGGCATGGGGTCGTCCCACATTGTCTCGCTCAGTCCCTCAATCAGATAGGGCCACAGGCACACGTGCATAAGGAGGAGAATCTTAGGCCGTCCGGACGTGCTGTCAAATTGGGGCGACCGAGGGAATTGAAGTCAATTAGGGAGGGGTTACACAGAACTCCCAAATTTAGACGTGCAATCTATTGGGCGGCTGAGACTTGCATAACTGGGGCACTGAAGGTCTGGGGAACCGTATGATCCTTTTCACTAACTGACCATTTTTCGCCAATTCCGCGTTTCATGGCTAACTCTTGAGATCTTTCGCCAAGAATTCACCAAAGGTTTGAAATGGAGGGAAGCAGCATGTCAAGCATCGGAGTCAACAAAGTAATTCTCCTAGGGAATGCCGGGCGGGATGCGGAAGTAAGATCCACATCTGCCGGCAAGTCCGTTGCGAATTTCTCGCTCGCAATCAACCAATCCTTCCGCGACAAGAAGGACGACAATGTCCAGCGGGTCGAATGGGTCCGTTGCGTCGCCTGGGGCAAGCTGGCGGAAATCGCCCAAAGGTTTGTGACGACAGGGAAACAAGTATTTGTCGAAGGGCGCCTCCAGACGCGGCGATTCGAGGATCGTGAGGGGAGCCAAAAGACGGTGACTGAGGTGGTTGTGGCGTCTCTGCGCGTTCTTGGTGGGGCGCCAAACGCGAGTCGAAATGGTAACGGTCAGGGCGTGGCGGCCAGCGAGACGACAAACGCAGGGAGCGAAACGGTCCCCTTCTGAGCGTCCATCCATCAACACGTTCTAAATGCTTCCATCGGAAGCCTCCACATAGTCAGCGATCTCGCCGACGCGCGCTTTCAGATCCTTCAACCAGGCCTCCGGCTTAAGACCGTGGATCAGACGGCCCAAGAAGCCAAGCCTTTCAGCAACATTACTGCGGTTCCGAAGAATGTCTTCCCTGGTGACCTTGCTGTAGATCGCAAGGAACTCGGACATACTGGCAGGTTTGGAAAAAAGGTATGTGGCATGGCCGAGCTGGGGTGTCTCGACGACTACCGCTCTTTCGAGATCAAAGATGTACTCGGACCGAAAGAGATATAGACAGCGAGCGCGTCTGCAGATCTGCTTGTAGAAGAACGCGTCGTAGTCGGGCTTCCAGGTGATCAAAGCAACATCGAAATCGCCAGGCATGCCCAAGCGAGAGCAGAGCTTTTGGAGGTCACCTCTCTCGATCGGCACAGATTCCAGGTGCGCTCGAATTTGATCGAGGGCCTCGGCAAACTCACCGAAACGATGATGGAGCCTGCGGGCTTCAGCAACCTGTTCAGCAATGTTTGAGGGCAGCGCAACTTCGAGGCGACTCGAAAGGGCAGTTTCCCACTTCACTAGGTGCCATGTGCCTGTGCGGTGTTGATACTTACCGTTTTGAATGAAGGGAGCCTTGACTCCGACCTTCGCACCTAGCAAATGTTTCCACTGGTTCCAACCCGAATCCCACAACAGCGGCAGCGATGCTCGGTCAAAAAGGACCTCGATCCGGTGACGTGAATCTCGGTAGATTGCGTGATCCTTATAAAACGTGATCTTTCGCACCGGCGCTTCGAGCTGTTTGAAGTTTTGCTCGGGGCGAAAGGATAGGATGCGGGATGCGTAAAATGTCTTCCCGTCGCTTGAAAGATCTCCCGCAACAAGCAACGAACCAAAGTTACCACATGGGAAGAGCGCAGGGGATGTGGGATCGTTCCGGAGAGCGTCGTAACAAGCGCGCAATTCTGGTTGCGCGAGAGTGTTGAAAGCGCGCTCTAACGCATGAAGGTCGCCAGTTGGCGCGTGTGCTGTGCGGAGTTCAAGACTGCGCAATTTGAAAGCGAGGCGCAGTTCTGCCAGCGATACGCTGGGATTGACTCGCAAGAGTTCGTAGAATGAGAGCTGGCGGTCCCACACGCGGCAGCGATTGCCAACATAGAAGTAATCCCTCAGCGCCTCGCAGCGAAGATGGATAGCTGCGATGCCTAGGCTGGGACCGCAAACCTCAGCGGCAACGAAGAGGTTGTCCCGCTTATCTTTTCTGGGTTGTGTGGCGTAGCCGATCTCTGCCTGAAAGACGTCCCTCCTTCTTTCCTCCCGATTCGTATTGCGAATGTAGATTTGTGTGCCTGCATCCGCTGCTTCAAGTTCCACGGGGAATAGCAATTCGTCACCGCCGCGAATGAAAGACGCCAAGAAGTTCGATACCAAGATGGCAGTGCCATCGACGAAAACGCATTCGGTCTTGCTGCCTTTTGGATTCGTTCTTAGAACCTGCCGACGTGCAACATTCGGTAACGGGTTGGTTCTGGTCTGGACGGCGAGGCCCATAGCGGCGCGGACTCTAACATCAGCTAAACCATTTGCCAAATAAGTGGGTATCGGATCGTAAGTAATTGACCTGCCACAGCCAGGCGAGGACTCGTCTGCGCGCTCCGACTGCGGGGTCCGGTTCCTCGGGCCGCCTCTGCCACTGACCCCTCGGCTTTGAGACGCGTAAGGTGGCCTAATCGCGAAGGGAGCAATCAATGGCAACTGGAACCTGGGAAGATTTCACGGACAAATATGGATTTAGTGATGGTGAGGGTGTCGAGCAGCGCGATTTCGAAGCACGCGCAAAGTTGGTCGAAATGCTCAACGATCATGAGGTGATGAAGGCGGCTGGGCTCCATGCTCTGGAGTACGACCGACCCGGCCTTCACAATCCATGTTTGGTGGTTGTAGTCAAGGGGCAAGCGAAGACAGCTAAGGAGCTGTTGAAGCTCTGGTTGGCGGGCGAGATCAAGGAAGCGCCGGTGCCTGATGAAATCGAACATGAGATCGCCAGATTAGTGGCCGAAGTATACGAGTCTTGACTTCGCATACTCTCGCAGTTGCGTGCACGGCATCCGCGCGACTATTTCGGCGATATCTTCTCTTCAATCGAACGTTTTTAGCTTTCAGATCAAGACGACCGGCTCTTCGCAGAGAAATTCACCGCGCAATTCCACATGGGTGACGCACAATGTTACACGAATTCCGAGACGTACAGTTCATGTCAGCCGCTCAAAAGGCAACGATGCTGCGAGCGTGGGTTCGCTTCCTCAAAAGCGGTTTGCGGTTTGACCAGTTTACAAAAGCGCTTTACGACCACCTGATTCAGCATTGCAGTTTCATCGCTCACTACAATCGCGCTGAATTTTACAACCACTACTTCGAGGCGGGTGATTCAACCGCTTTCTTCCTGTCGCAATTCGATTCGCGTGGCCGGTGTTTGTCGGTGGAGTACGGTGGTCGCCATTGGCTGTCCGGCGACTATGAGGACGTCAACCGGGCAATGATTGCAGAAGGCGAGGCGTTTATCCCCTCGTTGCTCGACACAGCTCGTCGAAAGCAAGAAACCGCTGATATATCTACCGCCACCGCTCTATTGGCTAAGCATGGAATCTCCGCTGAAGAGATCGGAAGATCGAGCGGAACCGATCGTTCCACCGCCGAAGCGCCGAAAGGCCAGCAAGAACTCTTACCGTACGGCTGATTGGGCCGAGAATTTGCACGACCTACAGATTGTACGGATTCCCAAGCGCGCAATCCTCGCTGTTCGCAATTCATGTGCGAATCATAAGTAACAACCACTCTTTCGTTCCGCGCTATAGCAACTTGTGAAGACTCAATCAGGAGGCTGTCGATGCGTCTTGCTGGTCGTGAACGTTTGGGTTTCTATCCTCTTCCGATTGCGGAGGCCAAACGGATTCGCACATTTCTTCAATTCCCCGAACAGGTCTGCTCGGCTCTTGACCCTTGCATAGGAGAGGGCGTGGCGTTCGCGGAGGTCACACGCGATGCAAAGACCCGCCGGTACGGAATCGAGCTGGATTCGCAGAGAGCCGCGCTCGCCCGCTCTTCAGCGGATGAGGTGATTCACGGCAACTGTTTTGACGTGCAGTGCCCGGTGGAATCCTTTTCGTTGATTTACCTCAATCCTCCATACGATTTCGAGATTGGTGAGGACAAATCGCAGCGCATGGAGCGGTTGTTCCTCGATCATGTGTATCGTTGGCTCAAGCGCGGCGGCGTGTTGATCCTGGTCATTCCCAGGGACTACCTCCGCGATTGCGGCCAGATATTGGCGTATCAATTCCGCGACGTCCACGTCTATGGCCTCACCGAACCCGACAGCGTGAAGTACAAACAGATCGTTGTAATGGGAGTGCGACTCACCCGGTCCGAAAGGGATCGACTCCAGGATAGCGAGATCACGCGGGCCCGCATGTGGTACGAGTCACTGGCGGCGGACCCAGGAAAACTTTCGCCGCTGCCCTCCGAGCCTGACCACCAATACGTCGTTTTACCAAGTGAGCCAGTGCAGTTGGTTTATCGCGGGCTTCCATTGGACCAAATCGAGGACCTTCTTCCGAGATCGTCAGCTTATCGCCAAGCCTCAGCAGTGCTTTTCGCGCAGCAGGCAGACATCAGCGGGCGTCCGCTCACGCCCTTGCACGGCGGGCACGTCGGGTTGCTCTGCACCGCCGGAATGCTCAACGGCATCTTCGGAGACGGTGAAACGCGGCACATCGCGCATTGGCAGTCGATCAAACTGGTGGACAAGTCGGAAGAGGAGGAAGACGGGACGACAGTCATTCGAGAGAAGGAGCGCTTCTCGAACGAACTAACATTGGTCTTCTGCACTGGAGAGACTACCAGTTTGAAATAACTCGTCAGCCGGAGAAAGGAAACAGACCTATGAGTGATCGGTGTTACTCAACGCTCGTTTGTGCCGAGCGAGATAAAGATATTTTCGAGAAAATGGGCTTCAGACTCGAAGAATCGCAGGCCCTGTCAGCGGATGGAGATGAAATCCCAGGTGCGGTCGTAATGGTGGATGAGGAAGCAAACAACGGAAATTACGATGAGTTGACCGCACTGACTGACATTCCCTTCCTGGTGTGCAACAGCTCGTGTCCTGGTGCTTTCGGCGACCACCTCATTGTTTCGGATGGCAAGGAATGGCACTACTCCGAAGCCCTGCATGAGAGCAACTATCCGGCCGTTCGGGTTGAGTTCGGCGGCGTGATCCAAAGCTCGGAGGTGGATGACGCAAGGAAATACTGGAGTGTGTATTCGGCTGCTGTCGAGGCTATTAAAAGAGCCGCTCTTAAGACCAGCAAATCGAAAATCAAATGAAAGGAGTTCCGCTCGGCGCAATCCCAGGGCGATTGAGGTGTTATTTCCGAATAGGCCGTTAGCCAGGAGTTGAGTAGAGCGTGCATTTCTTTCGCACTAGCGCGCCTTTTCTGCTGTAACGTCCGAGCCTTAATCGGGAAGTTCACAATGCGCTTTGAATCAGGTTGATTGCTACCTGGGGGTCAGCCACCTCTATAATCAATTGATTGTAGTGCTCGTCACGCAAGTCAATGACGATGGTTCTTTCGGGATGATGAACATCCCAAAAAACTCGCTTGCCGTCCTGATAAAACGTTCCCGCCGTGATCACCCCGGGCACATTGGTTCCGGGCAGCCTGATTCCGTGCCACCAGGCGCGCGCGACCTCTGGGTCTGGTCGGACGCCCGCGATATGAACAAGCGGTATTTCGAGGCTGCTCTTCAAAGCCCAAAGCTTGTCAGCGCCCATTACAGACAGCGTCAGCTTTCCTTCTGCGATTGATAACTCGACCATCGCACCGCTCCCGCTGGTTGTGTTTACGACGTCCATAGTATCCGCTTGCCCAGAAGCCCGCAATTCCCTAAGCCCCGATTGTCGGCGATTCGGAAATAACCGAGACACGGCAGACGGTTGCCTTGGTCGGGCTGGTGGTTCGCCGACTAGGCTCGGACGTCAGGTTTCTGTGAATTCACGACTGGAGAAGACGTCATGCAAAACGCACACGAACGCTTTGGAACGCTGGAGTTCACCAAGCGCATGAAGGACACGACCACGCGCGTTCGGGTTTACGTCGACCGCGTAGTGCTAGAAAGCCCGAAAGAGGAACAAGGTCAGGCTAGCGCGCACTTGATTTCCATGATCGGGGGAGATTCGGAGATCGGCGCCCTGTGGGCGGCAGTTACCGAGGCAGCGTTGTTGCAAATTCACCTTCCGGGCCGGCCGGTCATTACCGCATCTCTTGGTCCTGAGGCACAGTGTTTTCGCGGGAGTGTGACGGTTCCGGGCCGGAAGCGCCCAGGCCGCCACTTGGTCGCTGTGTCGGCCGAGCTAGCCAAGACGAAACCAGGGACGGACCGAGAAGGCAGACGAACCATTTTGTGCGATGACGATCCGGCGTTTGTGCTCTATCGCGTTGCGTCCCGATATGGCCTGCCGGTGGTGCCAGAGTGGGCGCCGTGGTTTATGCGCGAGCTCAATCAGCGAAAGGCGATCCGGCCCTTGACGGGACTGGGATGCTCACCAGTGCTGGTGAGCGGGACCAAGCCTGTCTTCCTCAAATGGATCGGCAAGGCTTTGAAGGAAGGCGCAATCCACATTCCGGAAGAGAATGGCTCGATCACTTGGAAGCTGCCGAGGACTTTTCTAGAGCGGCCACTATTGGAGGCCGCAACGGATGCGAGTGCCACCACATAGAGCCGCTGTGCAAGAAGGCGAAGAAGGAGGGATTTGTGCAAATTGTTCTCAAAGCTTGGAGCAGCAACCCTGACTACAGCACAGGATGTGATTATGCAGTCGTGGAAGGCGGCGAGGCGTTCTTGAAGCTCGCTCTGCGGCGAATCCATGCCCTCTGCGAGCAGAAGATCGCTGATCCTTCCCTCAACGAAACGTACTACTGGGACTTTTCAGCCCAGTATTTCAGTCCCTGGGTCAATCAAGCATCGCGGTCTGGAGAGGCCGAGGAAGCGCGCGCCAAATTTGAGGAATCAGTCGAGGCTCTCGAAATTGACACGCGAGAAGTGGCAGTTGCTTCGAGCGATTTTGGTGTACCGGACAGTCAGGTTACCGCCGTCGAGTGCGCTCAGATGATCGTCCGCGACGGGGGCATCGCGTTCAATGCTCTCCTAAGGCATAGCGACATCTACGTGACCACCGCTGAGATTTCGAAACAAATGATTGAGTCCGCTCTCGCATCTCCCACCAACTAAGCCTCTCCGCGTTCGACACATCTCCTCTTACCCGAAACAATCATAAGGACAAGAAGATGCAACTTCCTAAGGACATCAATGAGTATCTGCGTGCGCGTGCCTCCGAACTGGCTGAGCGGATTCTTCGGACGTATCCACCGCTCCACGGCGTCGATGACCCAGCATCAGGGCTCATCGGACATCTCCTCCGTAAGCCATTCCCGGCACAAACGCTCGCAATCATGGGCGTGGTGAAGCGCTGGCAAGAGGCACGGGGCGCAGCAGTCATCGCGGAGTGCGGGACTGGAAAAACATTGATCTCAATTGGGGCTGTCCACGTGCACAGTGAGAGAAAGCCCTTCACGGCCCTCGCCATGGTGCCGCCCCAGTTGGTTGAGAAGTGGGCGAGAGAGGCATTCCTAACTCTGCCTCGCGTGCGGGTTTTCTTCATCGACGGCCTGCGGACTCCGACGAGTTCAGTGGGCCATGCAGGAGTCAACGAAGTCAGATTACGACACGGCCGTATTGTTCGGGAAGGGCTGCGTACCACACTCACCGAGTTGCGACAGCGGAAGGTGGCGCGGACTGCTCGTCAGCGTTGGGATTCCATCTGCGGGCTCCCGGCGCTTTTCATCGTAGGCCGCGATCGCGGGAAACTTAGTTACTTCTGGCGGCACGCGTACAGGCTCGCACGCTGCGGCCGATATCAGGGAAGCGTTTTGAATGCGGACACCGGCTGCCCGATCTACTTGGGCGAAGACGGAGAGCGGGTTCTGTCGGCGGATTTTAAGAAAGCAAAGTTGAGCGAACTTCTGGGCAGTCAGAGTGGCGAGGATTCTGCCAAATCGCGACGGGAGTTGTACAGCGCGTTGTGGCAGGCAGACGGGACGAAAGTCCGGCGTTTCGCTCCGGTGGACTTCATCGGGCGCTACATGCCGGAGTTCTTTGACTACGCAATCGCCGATGAGGTGCACGAACTGAAGGGAGATACCGCCCAGGGAAATGCACTTGGCACGCTGGCTGGATGTGCGCAACGCACTGTCGTCCTCACGGGGACGCTGCTCGGAGGCTACGCCGATGAGGTGTTCAACATCCTCTTCCGCCTGGAACCGGCCAAGATGGTCAAGGAAGGATTTGAGCATGGCGAAGCGGGCGTGCGAGCTTTCACGGAAACCTATGGGCTGCTCGAAAAGATCACTGTAATTGAGCCGGCGGACAATGCCTGCTCGGATGGACGCATAACAAAACGCATCCGTCGTCGCCCTGGGGCATCCCCACTTCTCTTTGGCCGTTTCCTGATGAGCCTGGGAGCATTCATTTCGTTGGAAGACATTTCAGAGGCATTACCACCGTACCGCGAAGAGGTCGTCAGCGTGGAGATGGATGCTCCGCTACGCGACGCATACAAGAAGCTCGAAGAAGACATCAAGAAGGCACTGCAGGAACATCGGCGGAATCCGTCAGTGATGAGTGTGGCACTGAACGCTTTGCTCCTCTATCCCGATCGTCCGTTTGGGCTCGGGGACCTGTATGGGTATGAGTACGATCCCGAGACTCAGAAGCGCGAGCGATTCCTCATCGCCGAGACACAGAATTTGAACGAAGCTCACGTCTACGCGAAGGAACGCCGTCTGGTCGAAGAGGTGAAGTCAGAGCTTCGGCGCGGTCGTCGCTGTCAGATTTATGCGGTTTATACGAAGAAGCGCGACGTCACATGCAGGCTTGAGCGGATCCTCACAAGTGAGGGAATCCGCGTCGCGCTGCTCACGACGGATGTGCCGCCAGAATCGCGTGAGGCTTGGTATGAGCGACAACTCCGCGCAGGAGTGCAAGCGGTTATCTGCCATCCGAAACTCGTCCAGACCGGACTCGACCTGATCGACTTTCCCACCATCCTGTTTTACGAGACTGGATACTCCATCTATGTCCTCCGGCAAGCAAGCCGGAGAAGCTGGAGGATCGGGCAGCGTCTTCCGGTGAAAGTGAAGTTCCTGCACTACGCGGAGACGATGCAGGAGAACTGCCTTCGTTTGATGGGCAAGAAGCTGCTGGTCTCTCTGGCCATGGAGGGTAAGTTCTCTTCCGAAGGGCTGCAATCCATCAACGACGAAGACGACATCCTGATGGCCATGGCCCGCGAACTCGTGACAGAAAAAGGTATCGGTGAAAGTGCCGATGCCGTGTGGGCCACGGTTCAGAAAAAGCAAGAAGACATGCTTGGTACACAAGTGGCTACGGATGCGGAAGTTGATGCCGAGCAAACCGTCTCCGAAATTCCGTTGATTGAGCCTGCCGTGACTCAAATCGACCAGTGGTCGGCACTCAGATCGGTGATGGACTCATCCCGCCGGAGAGGTTCCCGGCGGTCGACATCGCCGACGCCAGACGGGCAGCTCGCGTTGTTCTGAAAGGAATGTAATTGCGGCAAGAACTGCAACCCAGAAGTCCCACTGAACCAAACACCACTCACACCATAAAGGAGAGACGTGATGGGGATTCTCGGATTAACGCACGATGAGAATGGCACTGCCCTCGAGAAACTCCCGGTGACAATGAAGGTCGCCATCGGGGAGGGCCCGGAGCCTGGCAGCGAAAACGGACATCCGCGCAGGCTGGATCATTTCGTTTTCAAACGGAAAACGCTTCGCGGGCAAGACGTAGTGTGGGTGCCAGCCCCGGAGATTGCTGAAGCGCATGGGGAGAAGCCGACCGAATTGGGAATCATCTTCCTCAACGACGATCCACGCGAAGTCTTCCGAACGGAGTACGCTCTGTGGACGCCGGGAGGATGCAAATGCCGCGGCGAACTTGTGCAGATTGCGAATGGTGGCGGGCCCCGGTTCGAAATGCGAGCGACTCGGAGAACGCCAAAGCACCCTGAGGGCGAGGCTTGGCCTGGCAACTACAAGTACGTCGATGGACCAAATAAGGGCCAGCCGGTTGAGCCCTGCGGTGACGGCTGCCCTGATTTGGAGCAAGGAGATTGTCGGCCATCGGGAGATCTCTACTTCATCTTGGAGAAGTTCCCGATGTTCGGCGCAATCTGCCGGCTTCACACCAGTAGCTATCGATCGGTTCGCAACCTTTCCAACGGCTTGATGCAGATTCGCCGGTTGAACGGAGGCCGTTTAACGGGCATCAAAGCCATTTTGAAAGCCACCCCGGAGAGAATCTCTTACTCCGATCAGGACGGAACGAGGCATACCTCGGTGGCCTACATCCTCAGCCTTGAAATCGGAGCGATAAACCTGAGGACCTTAGTTGCAAATATGACCGAGCCTGTCAGGCTTTTGGGCGAGGGGCGCGCGGCGCT
>Ga0326727_10022404_pt1 | contig 12213 bp, 13 predicted proteins | sample MB2enrmetagenome_FD_207643 | JGI IMG/M metagenome (GOLD analysis project Ga0326727, IMG submission 207643) | Lab enriched peat soil microbial communities from McLean, Ithaca, NY, United States - MB29MY | ecosystem: Environmental > Terrestrial > Soil > Wetlands > Peat | place: USA: New York... | reverse complement strand
GCTGCCACCGCCTGGAAGGCGGATCTGCCCGCGGACGCGGCGAGGAACCAGGCAAGGGGGTCGACGGGCCGCGCCAGGTATTTGCTGAATAGCCCGGCGCGGATCTCGGCGGCGAGCGAGCTCGCGACGAGGCCCGACTGGTTGAACTGGAAGATAAAGATTGCGATAAGGTAATAGCTTGCCATCATCCGCAGGCTCATGCCTCCTACCTCCGCGCGGCCGTCGAAAACGGCTGTCCAGAGGAGCAAGGCGAGGGCGACCCTCCCGACGCCCATCACGAGGCCGAGGAAGGCGTCCGCCCTCCAGGCGAGGGCGTCGGCGAGGGAGGAACGGGCCACGGCCGCGTAGGCGTGCGCGCTCATGCGTCCCTCCCATAGATCTTCTCCACTGTGTCGGCAATGTCGGCGTTGTCGTCGGCGCCGGCAAAGAGGGTGGCGGTGTCTCCGTCATAGGCCTTTCGGCCCTTCAGTATCAGGACTGTGCGTGGGCAGAGCCTCCGGATGTCGTCCATGTAGTGGCTCGTAAGGACGAGCGTCATGCCGCGCTCGGCGTTTTCCTTGCGGAGGAATTCCCGGATGCGCTTCTGCGCGGGCGCGTCGAGGCCTATGGTGGGCTCATCGAGAAAGGCTATGTCGGGCTCGTGAAGCATAGCCGCGATGAATTCCATCTTCATGCGCTCACCGAGGGAGAGGGAGCGAACCGGAGAGTCCAGGAGGCCCTCGACCTCGAGCGACGAAGCGAGGCGCTCGAGGCTGCGTCGGTATTCGGCTTCGGGAATTCCGTAGATCGCCTTGTTGAGGAGGAAGGAGTCGCTTGCCGGGAGGTCCCACCAGAGCTGGCTCTTCTGCCCCATCACGAGAGCGATGCGCGAGAGAAAGGCATCGCGCCTTTCACCGGGCTTGAAGCCCAGAACCTCGAGCTCGCCCGAATCCGGGCGCATGAGCCCCGAGAGCATTTTCACGAGGGTCGTCTTGCCTGCCCCGTTGGGGCCGATGATGCCGAGCGTCTCGCCCTTTTTAAGCTCGAGGTCGAAGCCGCCCAGGGCTGGCACTATTTCAGTGGTTTTATGGAAGAGGGATTTAAGGCTGCCGGAAAGGCCTTCGGCCTTGACGATTTTCCTGTAGGATCGGGTAAGCCGCGAGGCGCGGATTATCATTGTGCTGTCTGTCATTGTCGCATCCCGAATAATGAGTTCGTTCCTCCCTTAAGGAAGGAGCGTTGCGCCTCATCGGCGCGCGAAAAGTGTCGGGATTGTGCGGCTGTAAAACCCTGGTGCCCGCTTGCGGCCGCGTCAGCTGCCGGAGATCGGGTCGTTTAGCGTCGTGTGGTGGGCCTTACGCCGCGCCGTGGACAATATCCAGTTTGGTATTCACAAAATTTTTATACCACGGATCGCCCCGTCGCGCTAGCCCCATCCCGGGCCCCTCCGTGCCACGACATCCGGCCTAGAAGGGGAAGCGGCGGCGGTATTCGTACATCATGACCGCGGCCGCGGCCGAAACGTTGAGCGAATCCACGTGCCCTCCCATGGGGATGGATAGTGCGAGGTCGCATTCGTCCTTGAGTAGGCGCGATACCCCCGAGCCCTCGTTGCCGAGGACGAAGGCCGATTTTTCCGCTATATCCGCCTTGACGAGGTCCGTGCCGCCCATATCCGCCGCGTAGAGCCAGTAACCAGCCTTGGCAAGCCGCTTTAGCGCCTCGGCGAGGTTGGGCACGAGGGCCAGGGGCGCATAAGCGGCCGCCCCAGCGGAGGCCTTGACCGCCGCGTCCGTGAGAGGCGCCGAGCGCTTCTTCGGGGCGAGGACGAGATCGGCCGCGAAGACGTCCGCGGAGCGCAGTACTGCGCCCAGGTTCTGAGGATCCTCGATGTGGTCGAGGACTATGACCAAGGACCGCTCGGGCGGGTCGAGAAGGAAACTGCCCAGGTCGGGTTCCTCGCGCTCAAGCTCTTGAGTCTCGAGCGCTATACCGCGGTTGTCCGGCTCGAGCGAGTCGAGCTCGCCCTTGGCGCAATGTTCTGCCTCGATCCCCAGCTTGCCAGCGAGCGCCAGTATCTCCTTGATGCGGGGGCCGGAGGACGAGACTAAAAGGCGCGTCCCAGAGGACGCGCCTTGCTTTGATCGAAGGAACTCTTCGATCGCGTGGAAGCCCGTTAGCCTAATCATGCTCTATTCTACGGCATAACGGTGAACTCTTGCACTACCTGGATGGCGCTCTCCGCTTCGGCCACGCCCGGCACCGAGCGCGCGGCAGCGAGGGCCGAGTCGATGGCCGACTGGGTATTGGCCACACCGTGCAGGATTACTCTGCCGCCGTCGGCCGCCGCCTCGAGAAAGTGCACTGGCACCTTCTTGGCATAGACGATCTCGGTGACCACCCTCTGACCGAGGAGGAGCTCCGCGAGCCTGCGCTTGCCGGCCTCTTCCTTGGCGCCGTCCACGACTGTCTTACGGAAATCGTCGATCATCTTGGCTGTCTGGACCGAGTCGGCCTTGGTGGAGTTGATCGTGAGATCGTAGCTGCGGGGGTCGACCCAATCGATGGAGAAAAAGTATTTATGGAAGCCGATGCGGTTATGGTCGCTTTCTTCGACTATCTGCAAGGCATGGCGTTCGTCGCAAGAGTAGGCCTTCATGACGCGCTCGATACGGAGGGCGAGGGGAGCTACCAGCTTGACCGCGACGAGGCTGGGGACCGACTTAAAAACTGCGTTGCCACCCCTGCCGACGACGAGGCAATCGCCGCTCGTGGCCTCCTCGAAGAGGGCGGCTTTGAGAAAATGCAAGTAATCGTCGCGCTCCTGAGAGAGCGACGCCCAGAAACCGGGTTTTTTTTCGTCGTATTTTTCGCGCTTGGCCGCGCTCAATCCATAATCCGTAAGCCGTTTTTCGAGGTATTCTTTGTCGATGAGCTTGTAGCCCGTGATCCGGGAGAGTTCCCTGGCTACTTCTTCCCCGAGTGCGGCGAGCTCGCGCGCGATGGTGATGATTGCCATGATGCCCTCCTTATTGTCCTGCCTGCTTTAGATTCTTTACACTATTACTGTACGACGCCCAGGCCGCGAAGTCAAATGAAAGCGTGATGAGAAAGACAAAGCCGCCTAACGCGACAATGCAACTCGCTACCATGCTCAGGGCGCCTGCGAGAGGTGCCGTTTGGCGCTCATCGATTCACGTTAAAACTGGAGATTTTGCCAATAACTGACGTTGGGCGAAATCGCGGAGGCTTGAGGCAGAGAACCTTCAAGCCCAGTGGTACGACGGCTCGCCGTCCTCCATGACGGTGCTGGAGATGCTAGCAGGACTCGCCCCATGAAATAACTGCGGCGTGAAACGGCCTAGAGGCAGCGGCTCTTCGAGTCTCCGGCGTGGGGCGGAGGGTGTCACGCAGAGCATCGCGCCCCGCGGAGCCCCAGGATCGGAGCGGGGTGTGATGCTCTGCGCGACAGGACCCCCCATAGGCCGTCGATGCGAAGTGCTTCGCCGCCTTGATGATCATGCGCGGAGTCCTGTGCCAATGAATTTGCTTCTCCCAGAATTCGGCGCTAGTATTGCCTTCATGAGCATACGCCTGCATTCCGAGGGAGGGGCCGGGGAAGTCACCGGCTCCAAGCACGTCTTAACCGTCGACGGGGCGCGCTGCCTCGTCGATTGCGGCGCTTTTCAAGGCAAGCGCGAGGAGGCCGAGGAGAAGAATCGCGCCCTCGTGCCCGACCCCGAATCCATTTCGTCGGTCATCTTGACCCACGCGCACTTCGACCACTGTGGCATGCTGCCGCTCCTCGCGAAGCGCGGTTACCGCGGTAACATCTACGCGACTCCCGCGACGCGCGATCTGGCGGGAGTAGTGATGATGGACTCCGCCGCTATCCAAGCCCGCGATGCGGAGTACTTGGGCAAACAGGCGATGAAGAGGGGTGCGAAGTTCGACTGGAAGCCCCTCTACTCCGAGGAGGACGTCATCGCCGCCATGGGACAGTTCGTCACGGTGTCGTACAACCGCCCCATGCCCATAGGAGACGGGATCAAGGTCGAGCTCTATGACGCGGGGCACATTCTGGGCTCTGCGATGGCCTATACCCACGCTCGCGACCGCTCGGGCCGCGAGGTCACGATAGCCTTCACAGGCGACCTTGGGCGCAAGAACAAGCCGATCATCCGCGACCCCGCGATCATCCCGGCAATGGACTACCTCGTCCTCGAGGCCACCTACGGCGATAGGCTCCACGAGCCGACCGAAGAGGCGATGGACAAGTTGGCCGACATCGTTAACCAAGCGGCCGCGCGCAAGGGCAAGGTGATCATCCCCTCCTTCGCGATCGAGCGCACGCAAGAACTCGTGTTCTACTTCCACCTTCTCGTCGACGCGAAGCGCATACCCGAGATCCCGATCTGGGTCGACAGCCCGATGGCGATCAATGCGACCTCGATATTCCAGATCCATCCCGAGTGCTACGACGAGGAGACGCACCTGGCCTTCACGCAGCACCACGAGAACCCCTTCGGCTTCAACAGCCTCCACTTCTCCTCGAGCGTGCAAGACTCGAAGAGGCTCAACGATTACCAGGGACCCGCGATCATCATCTCGGCCGACGGAATGTGCGAGGCGGGGCGCATCCAGCACCACCTCATCCATCACATCTCCGACCCGAGCGCGACGATTCTTATCGTGGGCTATATGGCCGCGAACACCCTGGGCCGGCGCATCCGCGACCGGGAGCCTCAGGTACGCATCCACGGCGACGTGTACAACGTGCGGGCGAGGATCGAGGAGATCAACGCCTTCTCCGCCCACGCCGATTACCAGGAGGCTTGGGACTGGATGTCCAGCCTCGACCTCTCGAAGTTGAAACGCGTTTTCCTGGTGCATGGCGAGAAGGAAGGGCTAACGCACATGGAGAAGTTCCTGCACGAGAAAGGGATCAAGGACGTGCAGATAGTGAAGAAGGGCGAGCGCTACGATCTGTAGCGTGCTCAAAGCGATGCCCGGGGCCCTAGCGATGATGAGCTTCACGCCCAGCGCGTCCAGTTGCCTTCGCGTTTCGTCGCCTATGCCTTCGTCGGTGACGACCGCGTCCACGCAGGCGATCGGGCCCAGGGAGGCGAAAGACGCGACACCGAACTTGGTCGAGTCCGCGAGGAGGTAGACCTCTTTAGCGGCGTCTATCATGGCCTTCTTGACTGCGAGGTCGCTGTAGCCGGGGTAGGTGAGCTCGAAGGAGGGCGATATGCCGCCCGTGGCGAGGAAGAGCTTGTCGACGTAGATGTTGCGGGAAAAGGCCACCACCTTCTCTCCCGTGAGGGAGAGGGTGGGGGTCTTGAAGTCCCCGCCCGTGACCATGAGCTCGCAGGCGAGGTTCGCGCCTATGATGAGGGCTATGTTGAGCGCGTTCGTGATGACGACGAGTCCCTGCGCGTCGGCTAGGCACTTGGCGAGCTCGGTCACCGTGGAGCCCGAGTCGAGGATGATACGGTCGCTAGGCCTTACGAACTCTGCGGCCTTCTTTGCGATGAGCGATTTCTTGTCCATGTGCTCATGTGCTGGAGGGTGAGCTCTCTCACCTGGCGGGAGGCAGTGTGCAGGAAGGCGCCCCCGTGCTCGCGCGTCACGAAGCCTTGTTGGTCGAGGACCTCGAGGTCCTGGCGAATGGTGGGCTCGGAAACCTCGAAGAGCTCGGTTACCCGGGCCGAGCCCTCTTCTTGGATGAGCTCGAGTATTCTCTTGCGCCGCTCCTGAGCCAGGAGAGTCTTGCCGCCCTTATCGTTTGTCGTCATGCTATACAATCCACGCTCCGATTTGAGCATTCATTGTCGTTTACGTCAATTCGTAAACAAACGAAAGAAAGCGAATAGAGACTTTTGGGCAGTTTTTATGGCCGGTACGCTAATTCGGGCTTCCTGCCCCTAGCGGCGCGCTTCGCGACGCCGCGCACGCGCGCGATCCACGAGTACTACGACCCGCGCACGGCCCAGCCGATGTCGAAGCGCATCTCCTTAAAAAACATATTGACATGCGTTGGGCGGCGGCATTAGGGTAACGCCCCTTCGTCGGAGGCCGCCGATGATCACTGTCGACAATTTACGCAAGTCCTACCTGGCCCGTCGCCGCGCGAGCGGCCCGGGCCAGGCTCTCCTGTCCCTCGTGAAGTCTAATCGCGAGCGCATAGAGGCTCTTAAAGGCGTCTCCTTCTCGATCGGCCCCGGCGAGGTCGTCGGTTACATCGGCCCCAACGGCGCCGGAAAGTCGACGACCATTAAAATCATGTGCGGCATCCTCGAGCCGGACTCAGGCACCTGCCTCATCAAGGGGAGGGTACCCTGGAAGGAGCGCAAGGCCCACGTCGCGGGGATAGGCGTCGTCTTCGGGCAGCGCAGCCAGCTCTGGTGGGACGTGCCCGTCCTCGATTCCTTCGAGCTCCTGCGCGACATCTACAAGGTGCCGGGCAAGGAGTACGCCGAGAGCCTCGATGAGCTGGTCGCGGCCCTCGATCTCTCGGGCTTCCTCGACATGCCCGCGCGGTCTTTAAGCCTTGGGCAGAGGATGCGCTGTGAGATGGCGGCGAGCCTCCTCCACAGGCCGGAGCTCCTCTTCCTCGACGAGCCGACCATCGGCCTCGATGCGGTATCGAAGCTCGCAGTGCGCGCCTTCATCGAGCACATGAACCGCGAGCGCGGGGTGACGGTCATCCTCACTACCCACGACGTGCACGACATCGAGGCCCTTGCGAAGCGCGTCATCCTGATCGGCAAGGGCGAGATCCTCTACGACGGAGCCTTCGACGCGCTGATGGCCCGCGGAGGCTCGTCGAATTTAGAGGAGGCGATGGCCTCGATCTACGGCGAAATGGGCATCGCGTGAATCCGTACGTGGCGCTCTTCCGCATGCGCTTCATCCGCGGGCTGTCGTACCGCGCCTCCGCCATCGCCGGCGTGGCAACGCAGTTCTTCTTCGGCCTCGTGTTCATCATGGTATTCCAGGCCTTCGCCCGCTCTGGCGGCTCGAGCCTCGCGTCGGCCCAGATCGCTTCCTACGTCTGGCTCCAACAGGCCTTTCTCGCCCTCATCATGGTGTGGTACCGTGATCGGGAGCTCCTGTCGACTATCGCGGCGGGCGACGCAGCCTACGAGCTATGCCGACCCGTCGACGCCTATTTCTTCTGGTACTCCCGCCTCCTCGGGGGCAGGCTCGCGGGAGCGGCCCTCCGCTGCCTGCCCATCCTCGCCGTGGCGGCGCTCTTACCCGATCCCTACCGGCTCTGCCCGCCGCCCTCCGTCGCTGCGGGCCTCTGCTTCGTGGCCTGCATGGCCCTCGGACTCCTCCTCATCGTGGCGATCACAATTTTTGCCTATATCCTCACGGTCGTTACGCTCTCGCCGAGCGCCCCCTTCATTTTTCTGACACCCGTCTACGAGTTCGCGGCGGGCATGGTCATCCCCCTGCCCTTCATGCCGGAGGCCCTTCAGCAGGTTCTCCGTGTTCTCCCTTTCAGGCTCTGCGTGGACCTGCCCTTGCGCATGTACTCAGGCTCGATAGCCGCTGCCGACGCACCAGGTTTCCTTGCGCTGCAGGCGCTCTGGGTCGCCATCCTCCTACCCCTCGGACGACTGGCCCTGAATCGCGCCATCCGCGGCGCCCAAGCAGTGGGAGGCTGACACTATGCGGCTTCTGCTCCGCTACCTGAGGATCGTGGCCCGCGGTCAGCTGCGGTATCGCTCAACGTTCTACCTGAACCTCTTCGGGCAGATAGCCCTTCCGCTTTCCGCCCTGGCTGGGGTGTCGCTCCTCTTCGCGCGCTTCGGCGATCTCGCGGGGTGGACGGCGCACGAGGCTCTCCTCTGCTACGGGGTGACGAACTGTGCCTTCGCCCTTTCTGAGCTCATGGCCAGGGGTTTCGACAGCTTTTCCTCGGTCCTCTCTAATGGCGAGTTCGACCGCGTCCTCGTGAGGCCGCGCTCCCTCGTTCTCCAGGTGCTGGGCGCGCGGCTCGACCTCTCCCGCTTCGGCCGCCTCGTCGTCGGCTTCGTCGTCCTCGGCTGGGCCGTATCCGGCCTCTCGATCGCGTGGACCTTCTTAAAGGCCGCGACTGTCTTCCTCATGGTCGTCTGTGGCGCGCTCCTCTTCGCCGGCATCTTCGTCCTCGGTGCGGCCTTCGCCTTCGTCACGACCGACGGCCTCGAGCTCATCAATGTCTTCACCGACGGGGGCAGGGAGATGGCGCAGTACCCTATGACGATCTACGAGCGTCCCATGCGCTTCATCTTCACGTATCTCATCCCCTTCGCCTGCGTGAATTATCTGCCCCTCATGTTCGTGCTCGATAAAGGCAGCTCGCCATTCGCCGCGCTTCTCCCCTTGATCGGGGCACTCTTCGTCGTCCCCTGCCTCGCGGTCTGGAAGGCCGGGGTCCACCGCTACGTCTCGACGGGCTCCTGAGCCCTGGTCTATTCTTGCTTTCCGAGGAGTCGAGCGATGAGCACGAATGACGGGGCCTTCATCGGCCTGGACATAGGCGGACAGAGCATAAAAGGCTTGCGCCTCGAGCGTGACGGCGCGATCTCTCGCCGGGCAGTGCAGGTGACGCCCGCTTGCGCAGGCAGGCAGGCGGTGCTCGGCGTCGTCCGCTCGGTCCTCGCTGATCTCCTCAAGTCCGGCAAGGCGCTCGCCGTCGGTATAGGAACTCCGGGCGGCGTCGACAAGTCCGGACGCATTGCGGGCGAGGCCGCGAATATTTCCGGTTGGCCAGGCACGACGCTCGGCGCCGAGGCATCGAAGGCGGCGAGCGCCCCCGCCTATATGCGTAACGACGGAAACCTCGCTGCCTACGCCGAATGGGCAGTGCGCGCGGGCGCAGAAGGCGAGGCCTCGCGCGCCTTCCTCTTCGTAGGACTCGGCACGGGCATAGGCGGGGGCTACGTCGAGGATGGAAAGATTCCTCTCCGGCGTGGACGACAAGGCCCTCGAGATAGGTCACGTCATCGTCTATCCCGATGGCAGGAAGTGCGCCTGCGGCCGCTCGGGTTGCGTCGAGGCCTACGCCTCGGGCCCCTCCATCGGCAGGGTCGCGATGGACCTGGCCGAGAAGTACGAGAGTCCTCTCGCCGAGGCCGTCCGGGGAGGAGCGCGCCTCAACGCCCGCGAAGTCTACGAGGCCCTCGCGCAAGGCGACGAACTCGCCGCCGCCGCCCACGCCGTGGCCGTGGAGGCGCTCTCCCGCGCCATAGGCATCGCCCTGGCCTTCCTCGCCCCCGACACCGTGGTCCTGGGCGGCGGCGTGCTTCGGGGCGCCTCGACTCTCGTGGACGATGTCGCGTCGATGGCGCCTAACTTTGTCTACAAGGCCGCGAGCGAGGGCGTAGTCTTCGAGCGGGCCATCCTCGGTGCGGAGGCGGGCCTTCTCGGCGCCGCTTTATACGGCGCCTCTATGTCCCTATCCCAAGAGGAGCTCTTCGATCTCGCCGCGAAGGCATAGCAAGCTTGTAAAGGAAGCCCTCTTTTCTTATCATCCAGAGCCGATGATCACTGCTATCTATTCCGACGACGAGATCCTCGTCATCGACAAGCCCGCTGGCCTTCCTTCGCAGCCTGGGGAGGGCGTTCGTGTCTCCGTCGTCGAGGCAGTGGAGCGTGACTTCGGCTTTCGGCCTTTTCTTGTACACAGGCTCGACAAGGAGACCGCGGGCTGCCTCGTCGTCGCGCAGGACGCCAAGGCGGCCGCTAAGTGGACGCGCCTTCTAGAGTCGCGCGAGCTGCGCAAGACCTACCGCGCCATCGCCCAAGGCGTGCCCACGGGGATTTCAGGACAATTTACGGACGCGGTGCCGACCCGGCGCGGAGAGAAGAGCGCCGAGACTTCCTGGCACCTCCTCGGTTCCTTTGGAACCGAGGACGGCGCCGATAGCGGCCCCGAAGGCATGGCGGTGGCGGCGCGCCGCTTTTCGTACCTCGAACTCGAGCTCGGCACGGGGCGCATGCATCAAATCCGCCTCCATCTCGCCTCCCACGGCCTTCCTATATTAGGAGACGACAAGTACGGCGACTTCCGCCTCAACAAGACTCTGCGCAAGGAGGCAGGCTTAAAACGCCTCTGCCTCGTCTCCTGGTCCCTCGAGCTTCCCGGAGGAACGAAGGTCTTCGCTTCTTTGCCCGAACATTTCGCGAACTTCTTTGCGCGATTCCCCGACGCCGCGCCTGAGTGGCTGGCGCCATTCAAAGCGCCAGATGGCACGCCTAAGGACGGATCGCGATGACCAACGGTTTGTATATCCTCCGTCGCGGTGCGAGTTGGCTCACCATGGAAGGCGAGGTCATCCCAGTGCCGAGCTTCCACGAGAAGTGGCTCGCCGAGCATCCGGAGGAGGCACAGGGAGCCAGCGACGTTGCCGAGCTCATCCAGAAGAAGCGCTGGATCTCCGTGATTCTCTTCGAAGACGGCTACCTCGAACTCATCGTCCCCGAGCGCGGCGCCCAGGACGTTGGACGATCTTTGTTCGAACTGCTATCGCGCAACGCTCTTTCCTGGTCCAAGGCGACGGTCATGGCTATGGACGGCCTGGGCTATTCCCTCCTCGACCCCTCCGACGTCGCGGACGAAGCATCCCTGGCGGCAGCCTTGGATCGCACTATTTAATCATCCTCTAACCGGGCCTTAATATTCCGCTGACTCCGCCCGAGGCATTCTGCGAGCGGAGAAAAAAGGATGAAGACCGTAGTTTTGGCCTCCTCCCTGGCGAATATCGAGAGGCTTTGCCCCTCGGAGCGGATCGTGCCTGAGTCCCGCTATGTCGTGTTCGCGGGCATGCGGCTCGGCGACGGCGGCGCAAAGGACGAGTTCGCGCCCGCCAAGAAGATGATCCTCTCGATCCTGGGCGACTGGTATCTCCTTCGCGGCTATACCCTCGTCCTGAACGGCGATATCGAGGACATGCGCCGCTTTTGGCTCAAGGACATCTACGCCGCTTGGCCCGAGCTGTACGCGGTCTTTGACGCCTTCGCCGAAGACGGCCGACTGCGGAAGATAGTGGGCGAGCGCGACCTCGCCCTCTTGCGCCTCCTGTCCTATCCCTACGCCCTGTCTCACGGCCTCAAGCTAGAGTCAAGCGACTACTCCATCCTCGTGACGCATGGGCATCAGGCCTCTGCGCCATTCTTCGGGAGGGACTACCTTTCGGATTATATGGTCCGCTGGCTCGGCTATCCACGAAGGCCCAAGGTCGAGGAGGGGCGCGTGAAGGACGGCCGCAAGGCCGAGCGGAGACTCTATCAAGCCGCCTCAAGCCTCTCCTCCGTCCTCATAGAGGGACATACTCATAGGCCCCTATTCGAGACGATGTCGCGTCGGGACTTGATGCGGAGAGCGATAGGCGACGCGGCCGGCGAGGATTTCCCTGTCGTCGCGCCCTGCCTTTTCTGCCCCGGTCACGCCCTCGGTGCCCGGGGACTGCGCGCGATAGAGCTGGAGGGCCCGGACATTCTGCAAACGCGTTGGGCGAGACTGGAGCGGGGCGCCAAGGGCGAAGGGGCGATGCGCTACGCGCGAGAGGAGCTGCGGCGGAGCGCCTTGGATGATGTCTTCGAGCGCATGGCCGTCGCAAAGAAAGCGCTCATCGTTGAACCCTGAGGAGGAATGTATTGAGTTCCGAGGACTTTGTCTCGTCCCTCTCTGAGCTCGTCGCGTCCAGCCCCAAGGCCAGCCTCGACGGCTCGGCGCGCTACGTTTTTTTGAGCGATTTGCACATGGGAAACGGGGGCGGGCGCGACGACCTCGAACCGAACAGGAGCCTCGCCCTCGCGGCCCTTTCGCGCTGGTACCTCGAGCGCGGCTATGTCCTCATCCTCGGCGGTGACGTCGAGGATCTTCAGAAGTTTTCCCTTCCCGCCATCCGCAGGGCATGGGGCGAGCTCTATGAAATCTTCGACGCCTTTTCCCAGCGCGGGGCCCTATGGAAGCTCGTCGGCAACCATGATCTCTCCCTCCTGCGCGAGAAAGGCTATCCCTATCCACTGTACCACGGACTGGGCCTCGAGCGCGGAGGGCGCAGCCTCTTCTGCTTCCACGGGCACCAGGCCTCGAAGTTTTTCGCGAAGCACAACTACCTCTCCGGTTTCGTCATCCGCTACCTCGCAAAGCCTCTCAAGGTGAAGAACTCGAATGTCTCGGGCGACTCGCGCAAGAAGTTCAAGGCCGAGCGGCGCATCTACCGCGCGTCCAAG
>Ga0326727_10022403_pt1 | contig 12213 bp, 9 predicted proteins | sample MB2enrmetagenome_FD_207643 | JGI IMG/M metagenome (GOLD analysis project Ga0326727, IMG submission 207643) | Lab enriched peat soil microbial communities from McLean, Ithaca, NY, United States - MB29MY | ecosystem: Environmental > Terrestrial > Soil > Wetlands > Peat | place: USA: New York... | reverse complement strand
ACGCGGACAGCCGCATCCGGGCAGATCTATCTCAGGGGCGCGAAACTCCGAATAAGCACCGCGGATTCCATCGAAAGGCAGGAGATCTCCGGCGACGAGCTGATCCCGAGAATTGCCAAGGAATTCCGCATCCACCCGGCCGTTGTCGCGCGCGCATTTTCCGTTCTCAAGCATGGAGGATAAGCTGTGGCCAGGCCGCAAGCCGTCGATCCCGTGAAGCTTCTGGTTGCGATTCTCTGGGCGCCGCTGAGCCCTTTGCAGGATGCCGTCGAAGCGCTGACTCACACCTGGGGGGAAATTGATTTTGGCGGCGCCGATCATCCATTCGATATCACCGACTATTACGAACCGGAAATGGGCGGAATGCTGAGCCGGCGTATTATCTCGTTTTTTCAGCTCGTGCCCCCCGATAGCATTGTTGCCGCAAAACACATCTGCAACGAGATCGAGGACCGGTTGGCCGGACCAAGGGGCAGGCTGTTGAACCTGGATGTCGGCTATCTGGATCACAACAAGATTATTCTTGCCAGCTTCAAGGGGGCCGGCCAGAAGATATATCTCAAAGATGGTGTCTGGGCCGATCTTGTTGCGCGCTATCGCGCGGGCCGGTATTCCCCTTTTGAATGGACATTCCCCGATTTTCGTGACGGACGCTACGACCAGGAGCTTTCGAAGATACGGCAGACCTATCTCGCGCAACTCCGGGGAAATTAGGCAGGGCCAAGAGACGCGAACCCTATCTTTGGGCTTTCTTGAGTTCTTTGCGTCTTGGCGGTTGCTTCAAGCTTCTGTGAAATTCCATGCCTTGACAACAATGCACTCCTGATAAAAGATACAGCCCAGAAATACCGGTGCAGTAAAAAAGAGGAGGAGCGACGGTTTTTATCCCGGGAAATATCTCCAGATGAGCTTTTGGACGAAGTCTGGGCAAAATTTTCTGAACTATTCGAAATTCATCTTGCTCGTCGGGGTTGCGGCGGTTCTGGCCACGGTGTCGGGAGTCGGCTGGTATACCCAGCCCGATAGGTTCGTCCGCGGGTATCAGCCGCAGCAGCCCATCCCTTATTCGCATCGACTCCATCCGGGCACTCTCAGGATCCCTTGCCTCTATTGCCATTCCGGCGCCGAGAGATCGCGTCAGGCCGGTATTCCGTCCGTTGAAAAATGCATGAACTGTCACAAGGTGACAAAGACCGATCGTCCGTCCATCAAAGCGCTGGCCGCGATTTACGCGTTGGGAACGCCGCTGAGGTGGCAGCGGATCCATTCGCTTCCGGACCATGTCTATTTTGACCATCGGCCTCACGTGAATTCTGGGATTCTATGCCAGACCTGCCACGGCGAGGTGCAAACGATGGATGTGGTTTACCAGAACATGTCCATGCGGATGAGCAATTGCCTGGGATGTCATCGAGATCCCCAAAAGGCTCTTCCTTCCGGTTCCCCGATCACGAAAGGGCCGGAGCACTGTTACGCGTGTCACCGCTGAGGTTGCGCCGGCAGGATGCCGGCGCGCCCGTGTGTTTGACCTGAAACCGGTTTGCAGAAGGGCATCACGAAAATGGGTCTGCCCGATGGATTGGACGCGATTTCCCGCCGCAGATTTCTGACTCTGCTCTCGGCTTCTGCTTCTCTTGCGCTGGCTTCTTCCTGCTCGAAGATTGACCGGGGAACGATCGTGCCGTACACGAGACGGCCCGGCGAGATCATTCCAGGGGTCGCTGCGTATTATGCGAGCACCTTTCAGGAGGGGCTGGCAACGCAGAGTGTGCTCGTCAAAACGCGCGAGGGCAGGCCGATTCACGTTGAGGGGAACACGGGAAACGCCGTCTCGTGCGGGAAAACGAGTCTGCGCGCCATGGGCGACCTGCTGGGTCTCTATGATCCGGACCGTCTCCGGGCCCCTTCATACAAGGGGATGCCTGCCACTTGGGAAGAGGCCGTAAAAGCTTTGACAAAGGCTCTCTCCGATGCCCGTTTGCTGGATAGGCCTGTGCTCTTCATGACGGGCGCCCTGCTTTCCCCGACGCAAAAGGCGCTGATGAATGAGCTTAAGCTCGCGCTGCCCGGCTTGCGCCACGTCGCCTGGGAACCCGCAGCGCCGCAGCCGGAGATAGCCGCCTCGATGGCGCTTTACGGCAAGGCGATCATCCCACGCCTGCATCTCGATCGGGCCGATGTGGTTCTCTCGTTCCAATCCGATTTTCTGGGGACGGAGCCGGATGCGCCGACGTTCATTCAAGACTTTGCCTCCCGTCGCATGATTGCCGGACCCGCTTCCGCCATGAATCGCCTCTGGGTGCTCGAAGGGAGCATGACTCTCACGGGATCGAATGCCGATCAGCGGCTGCAGGTCCGCCCCTCAAAAATGGCGGGCATCGCCTTTGCACTCGCGCGGATCCTGAACGAAGCTCATTCCATGCCGCTCCCGGTCGGACTGGGACCGGGAGATTTGAAATCCTTTGAACCCGGACCCGTGGCGCAAGCAGCCGGCCTTGAGCTGTCCACGATTCGGCTGCTGGCCGACGACTTGGGCAAGGCCGGCAAGTCGGCCCTGGTTTTGGCGGGTCCATCGCTCCCGCCTGAAGCCCACGTGGCCTGTCGAATGCTGAATTCGATGCTGGGCGCAGAAGGGAACACCGTTGATTCGTACGCTGCTTCTCAAGTTCCGGAGCTGGCCGGCTATTCGGAACTCCAGTCGGCACTCACGGAAACCGCCAAGGGAAAGTACGCTCTCGGGATTTTCTGGGGAGCCAATCCAGCCTACGCGTTTCCGGATGCATCCGCGTGGAAAAATGCCGTCGCAAAAATTCCGGAAACCTATCGGATCAGCTTGTACGAGGACGAAACAGCTCTCGATTGTCTGTGGAGGCTGCCGGAAAAACACTGGCTCGAATCGTGGGGCGATTTCGAACCTTCTCCTGATTATGTCAGCTTGCGTCAGCCGGCAATCGGGCCCATTCACAACAGCCGGCAGACGGAGGAACTGCTGCTGGCCTGCATGCGGAGAATGAAAATTGAGGTTCCGCGCAGCTACCTGGAATACCTCAAGGCGCGATGGCGCTCGGATGTCTACCCCTCCGGAAGCCCGGTCCCGTTTGATTTGTTCTGGAATGCCGCTCTGCACGATGGCGGGGCAAAGCGCGAACCCAGGAAGCAGCTTTTGCCTGCCCTGAACGCGGCCGCGATCAGGAGCGCACTCAGTTCAGCAGGCAACCGGTCCTCCTCAGGCGATCTGGAACTAATCCTGTCTCCGGGCGCCGGGGTATACGACGGACGATACGCGAATAACGGCTGGTTGAATGAGCTTCCGGATCCGGTCACCAAGACGACCTGGGGCAATCCGATACTCCTGTCAATTCCCGATGCGGAGCGATTTGGAGTCAAAGAGGGGGATCTGGTCAGGATTTCAATTGGGACTGCTCTAGTCGAAGCTCCCGTCCTTATCCAGCCCGGGCAGTCAATCGGAGTCGCCGGTCTTGCCCTCGGATACGGTCGCCGGACCGGCAGTGTCGCCATGGATGTAGGGGTAAACGCGTACCCGCTGATCGACCCCTCGTCCCGATCGCCGTACCTGCTGTCTGGCGTGCGGGTCACCCGGGGAAACGGCAACGCACGGCACTCCAACCCGCGAACTCAGGAACAGGATCGGATGGAGGGGCGCGACCCGGTGCGGTCGTGGACTCTGGCGGAGTATTCCCGTGAGGTCGGGGTCAGAGAAAGTCATCGCGAACCGGGGGTGTCTCTGGTCCCCGAACTGCAATTTTCTCAACATAAATGGAGCATGGCCATTGACCTATCGGCCTGCACCGGCTGCAGTGCCTGCGTTATCGCCTGCCAGTCAGAAAACAATATTCCTGTTGTCGGGCCGGATAGAATTGCGAAGGGGAGGGGAATGCAGTGGATCCGGATCGACCGCTACTATGAGGGGGATCCGCAGGATCCGAAGGTGTTGCACCAACCCATGCTGTGCCAGCACTGCGACAATGCCCCGTGCGAGATTGTCTGCCCGGTGAATGCCACGACCCACAGCCCCGATGGCTTGAACCAGATGGCCTACAACCGGTGCGTGGGCACGCGGTATTGCTCGAATAACTGCCCATTCAAAGTCCGGCGTTTCAATTTCTTTGATTACACGTCGATGAAGAAAGAGCCGGAAAGCCTCGTCTACAACCCGGAAGTCACGGTGCGTCCGCGCGGCGTGATGGAAAAATGCACCTTCTGCATTCAGCGCATTCAGGATGCGAAACAGAACGCCAAAGCTGAATCCAGAATCATTGCCGACGGCGAGATCCAGCCTGCCTGCGCGGTAGCCTGTCCGGCAGGCGCCATCGTGTTCGGGGATTTAAACGATCCCACGAGCCGCGTGGCCAGGATGTCGAAGATGAACCGGAAATACCGCCTGTTGGAGGACCTTGGGATCAAACCGTCCGTGACTTATCTCGCGGACATTTCGAATCCGGCGATTGGAAAGGGTCGAGCATGAATTCGGATGTGGCCGTCTTACCCGAGTCAGGCTTGCCGGAAGGATTGCGCCAGCCGCCGGTCCTGATTGGCGAAATCCGTCCGGGAGGAGTGGACGACCAGGTTCTCAGCCATGTTTTTGAGAAGCCGCCCAAAGCCTGGTTCATTGCCTTTGCCTGTACTTCCGCTGCCCTTCTGATCGGGCTTGCGATGATTGGCTACACCCTGGCGGTCGGGATCGGGGCATGGGGGAACAACATGCCCGTCGCGTGGGCTTTTGCAATTATTAATTTCGTATTCTGGGTGGGGATAGGCCATGCGGGGACGTTGATATCCGCGATTTTGCTGCTGTTCAGGGCGCGTTGGCGAAACGCCATCTCGAGGTTCTCGGAGGCCATGACGATTTTTGCCGTCATGTGTGCGGGCATATTCCCTCTCATTCACGTCGGAAGGCCATGGCTGGCCTTTTTCCTGTTTCCCTACCCCAACCAACGCGGCATCTGGCCAAATTTCCGCTCTCCGCTCATCTGGGATGTGGTTGCGGTGAGCACCTATTTCAGCGTTTCCCTTCTCTTCTGGTACCTGGGGCTGATGCCCGATCTGGCCTCTCTCCGCGACAGGACTCGAACGAAAACCCGGAAATTGGTCTATTCAGTTTTGGCTCTCGGGTGGCGCGGCGCCGCTTCACACTGGCAGCATTACGAAAGAGCCTACCTGATCATTGCGGGGCTTGCCACAGGATTGGTTCTTTCGGTTCACAGTGTCGTATCCTTCGATTTCGCCGTGTCGCTGTTGCCCGGCTGGCACATGACTATTTTCCCGCCCTATTTCGTGACGGGGGCGATTTTTGCCGGATTCGCCATGGTTGTCATGGCCCTCGTGGTTGTCCGGTCGACGATGCATCTGGAAAATCTGATTACCGAGTACCACTTGGAAGTCATGAATAAAGTTATCCTGACCTGCTCGTGTTTGATGGGCTATGCCTACCTGCTCGAGGGTTTCACGGCCTGGTATAGCATGAACTCTTACGTCCATCACACGTTCATGCAATACATCGCCGGGACTTACCGGTGGGCCGGCTGGACAACGATCACATGCAATATCCTGATTCCACAGCTTCTGTGGAGCCGCTGGTTCCGGCGGCATTATGCGGGAATGATCTTCGTGGCAGTTGCCGTGACGATTGGAATGTGGTTTGAGCGGTTTGTCATCATCGTGAGCTCTCTTCATCAGGACTTCCTGCCGTCCGCCTGGCACATTTACAGGCCGACAATCGTGGACTATGGAATTCTCCTCGGATCATTCGGTTTGTTTTTTACGCTCGTGCTTCTCTTCGCGAGAGTGCTGCCGGTGATCGCGACTACGGAAATGAAAATGGTTTTGCCGGGGTCTCAGCCGCACCACCAGGGGAGAGGACATGAGTAAGCGGAGCGCCTTCTCGGTCGTGGGAATCTTCGAAAGTCCTCAGCTCCTGATGAATGCCATACCGGGGATAAAGGCGAAAGTCACGGCTCGCCTGGAGGCCTACACCCCTTATCCGATTGAAGGCATCGACAGGCTTCTGGGGCTCAGGAAGTCGCCGATCGGAGGCATGGTGCTCGTGATGGGCATCATCGGGGCGATCGCGGGATTATCCTTTGAATTGTGGACTAGCGGCGTGGACTACCCCTTGAGAACAGCGGGAAAGCCCTACTTTTCTTGGGAAGCATTCATCCCGGTCATGTTTGAGGTAACGGTCCTGTTTGCCACCTTTACCGCTGGTTTGGGAATGCTCCTGCTGCTGAACCGCCTCCCTCTGTTCCGCCATCCCATGCTGCGGTCAAAGGCGCTGCCGCTTGTCACGAGGGACAAGTTTGCGCTGGCCGTAGAAGCGGGCGCCGGCGAACTCGACCCGGAAGCTGTTGCCAAAATGCTCCAGGAATCGGGGGCGGAATCGGTTGAAGTGATCGAGATGCCGGCACCGGCTGGTCCTTTGTCGCCAGTGTTCTTTTTCAACGCCTTCGCCGCGCTCGCGGTTTCCTGTGTTCTGGCAGGACTCCTGACCTACTGGGCTACGAAGCTGTTCCCGATCCTACCGCCGATGGTGCACATGCTCGATCAGCCGCGGCTCGATCCGCAGCGCGCCGACAGTTTTTTCACAGACGGTTTCGGCATGCGCATGCCGGTTCCGGAGACAGTGACGCACGATTCGGTGCCGTACACGATCAGAAGCCAGGATTACGCCGGCAGCCTGGTGAATCCCATGCCGAGATCCGAGAGTGTCTTGCACCGTGGCAGGCAGGCCTACACGAACTACTGCGCCGTGTGTCACGGTGTTCTGGGAAACGGCTCGCCATCGCTCACGGCGGCCTACGGGGCCAAGCCGGCCAACCTCGTATCCCAGAAGTTCATCGACCTTCCCGACGGCAAGATCTACCACGTGATCATGGCCGGGAAAAATGCGATGCCTTCCTATGCGGCGGATATTGTCGAGAGCGACCGCTGGGCGGCAATCCATTATGTGCGAGTGTTGCAGAGAGCGATGAATGCCAAGGATGAGGACATACCAAAATGATTGCCGCTTGCGGATTGCGGATTGTCGATCGGGGAAGCCCATTCCGGCCCTGTAAGGTCTTCCCATCCGCAATTGGCACAGGAGATTCACGGTGAATTGGGATACCGGCACGAAACTGAAACTCGCTGCCGCCGTTGGGTGCGCTGGTGTCATTTCGACTTTCCTGATATCCGGATCGGAGCGGTTCTGGGCGAACTGGATTCTCTGGTTTCTCTTCCTGCTGACGATCGGGCTGGGTTCCCTCTTCATTGTCGCCCTCGAGCACGTGGTGGGCGCAAGGTGGAGCATACCTCTGCGGCGCATTCCTGAGCGGCTTTCCACTTTCGCGCTCCTGATGGGGCCGGCGGCTCTCGTGGCCTTGTTGTCACTGCGATTTCTGTATCCCTGGACAAAACCCGAGAGCTTGAACGATCCCGTGATCGCCGGGAAAGCGTCATGGCTGAATGTTCCATTCTTTTCTCTGCGCGTCATCCTTTGCGCGGGACTCTGGATCCTTGCCTACCGGATACTGGTGTCCGGGTCGCTCGAGCAGGACCGAAAGCGGGATCCGAAATTCAACCTGCGGGCCAGGCGTTTCGCTCCCCTGTTTATGGCCGTCTTCGCGATCACGATCACGGTCGTCGCCTTCGATTGGATCTCCAGCCTCGAGCCGAAATGGTACAGCGACATATTCGGAGTCTACCTATTTGCGGGCACTTTCCTGGCGGGGCTTGCAGCCACAACTCTGGCGCTCCTCTATTTGAAGAGCCGAGGAAGGTTCCGGGAAATTGGTCCGGACCACATGTACAACCTGGGCGGCTTCCTGTTCGCCTTCACCGTCTTCTGGTCCTACATCGGTTTCGCCCAATACATGCTTATGTGGTATGCCAACATGCCGGAAGAAGTGTTCTGGTACAAGGAGCGCCTCCAGGGGGCGTGGGGACCTCTTCTGCTGGTCTTGGCGGTATTCCATTTCCTGGTGCCATTTTTTGTCCTGATGCCGCGAGAAGCCAAAGGCGATCCGAGGTTTCTGTTCTGGACTGCATCGGTCATGCTTTTTTCACACTGGCTGGATCTTTACTGGATGATATTTCCTGTCCTGCGCCGCGGCCCTCTTCTCGGATGGCCGGAGTTGTCATTCGGGTTCCTGTTCGTCTCCGGCGGCCTCATCTGGATACGGCACGTCATGAATCGCGGCGCGGACATGCCGGTGGGGGATCCATTGCTCCGTGAAGGTCTGGAGTTCCGCCTATGATCGAAGGATATGTGAATGAGGAGGAACTCAGAAGGCTTATTTCGACTCTGGTCTTTGTCCTGGGCGGCCTGATCCTCGGCGGTCTCTTTGCGAGCATCGTGGTGCCGGGACTGCGCAATGCCAATCAACCTGAGACGCCGACGGCGGTCGCGCCGGTGGTCGGCGATTCCGGCTGGCTGGACCCGACCGAATTTCCACCCCAGAGAGGGGCTGTCATCCCTCCGGTGGACCCTCAAACCCTGATGACCCCTTCTACGGCGTTGACCGCCCGCGGGAAAACCCTTTTTGAAAGCAATTGCACGGCCTGCCACGGGCCTAAGGGACGGGGGGACGGGCCGGCCGCCGCAACGATGAGTCCGCCGCCGCGCAATTTCACAAGTCCCGATGGGTGGACAAACGGATACAACGAGCCGGCCATTTTCAAAACTCTGAGCGAAGGGGTCAACGGCACCTCCATGTCTCCCTTTGATTACCTGCCCAAAAAAGACCGCATGGCCCTTGTGCAGTACGTTCAGTCCTTAGGCGCATTCCCGCACGATACCGCAACGGCGCAAGCCTTGGATGCTCTGTCGCGGGAGCTTGCAAGCGCCGGTGAAAAAACCCCGAACAAAATACCGGTGAGCCTGGCAATGTCCAAGCTGGAAGAGGAGTATACCTTGGCCCCCACGCTCGCTATCGACAGATATGACCAGAGTCCCGGTGCAGATCTTCTTCGCCGAGTGGTTGTGAACCCGCATCGGGCATCGCAGTTTCTGTTCCAGTCGCGTGTGTGGCGCGGCAGCTACCGAGGGCTTGCTCCAATGCTTGTCCGGCAGACGCCGGCAGACGGCTTCTCGACCAATTCGGCCAGCCTGACGACAGCCGAGTGGCAGTTACTGTATTCGGAGCTGATGAAGCGGATAAAATCAAAATGAGGGGGGAACCGTGAAAGTGCGGAATATTCTGTGGTTTGTTCTGTTTCTGTGCATTGTCATGCCTGGCAAGGCACAGATGAAGACTTCCTCGGACATTGGTATCGATGAGAAACTGGGCTCCCAGGTTGCCCTGGACACGCCGCTGAGAGATGAAAACGGGAATGACGTCACGCTGCGCCGGTATGTGGATAAGCCGACGATCCTGATATTCAACTATTTCCGGTGCCCGGGAATATGTCCCGTTCTTATCAACAGCCTGGTGGATGTCGTCAACCGCACGGACCTTGAACCGGGCAAGGACTTCAGGCTGGTTGCGGTAAGCTTTGATCCGACCGATACGCCTGAACTTGCGCGCGAGAAGAAGGCCAACTACCTGAACCAGATGAAAAGGCCTTTTTCGCCGGACACTTGGCATTTTCTGACCGGGACTGCTGAAAACACCCGGGCCGTGGCCGATTCCGCAGGATTTAAGTACCAAAAGCAGGGCGACATGTATGTGCACCCGGGCGCGGTCATGGTGCTGACCCCGAAAGGAATTCTGAGCCGGTATTTGTATGGGACCAGCTTTCTTCCTGCCGATGTGGCCATGGCCGTCCAGGAAGCGGCGGGGGGCCAGGTGCTCCCGTCGATTGCGCGGGTATTGTCATTCTGTTACGTTGCCGACCCGCAGGGGCGGGGACGTGTTTTCAGCATTACGCGTTTTGCAGGCGGGGCGACCCTCGTCATTGCCGGTGTTTTCCTGGTTTTTATTTTGAGCGGGAAGTCGAGGAAAAGGGGAAAAGGGCAGAATCTCTAGCTCTTCAGTACCGGCGCTTAAAGGCCGAATCCCGACAGCGATCCCGACACCGATAACGATTTTGTGGAAGGAATCATGAGTTACTTGACCGAAGGCCGAAGGAAGGGGATCCGGGGCTGGATATTTTCCACGGATCACAAAAGAATCGGGATTCTCTATCTTGCCTCCATGGTTTGCCTTTTCTTTGTTGCGGTGGCCATCGGGGTATTGATGAGAGTCGAACAGCTCACGGTTCACACGCCCCTGTTCGCGCCGCAGACCTACAATGCATTCTTTACGGTGCACGGCGTCATCATGATTTTCATGTTCGTGCTCCCGGGGCTCCCGGCAGTTTTCGGGAATTTCTTCATGCCGATCTTGATTGGCGCAAGGGATGTCTCGTTCCCTCGCTTGAACCTGCTGTCCTGGTATTTCTTTATCGCTGGCGCCGGGATTGTGATTGCATCCCTTTTTACGGGGAATGGGCCACCGGATACCGGCTGGACTTTTTACGCCCCTTTCAGCCTCAAAACCGGGACGAATGTGACGCTGGGTGTTTTTGGCGCTTTTGTTCTGGGCGGCTCCTCCATATTGACCGGCCTGAACTTCATCACGACTATCCACCGGCTGCGGGCTCCCGGAATGAACTGGCACCGTCTTCCTTTGTTTGTCTGGTCCCTGTACGGGACGGCCTGGATCCAGGTGCTGGCGACTCCAATCCTTGGGATCACGCTGCTTTTGGTTATCGCGGAGCGCTTGTTCGGGGTTGGAGTCTTCGATCCGGCCAAGGGCGGCGATCCGCTGCTGTACCAGCACCTTTTCTGGACCTACTCGCATCCCGCGGTGTACATCATGATTCTGCCGGCGATGGGCGCTATCACCGAAATCATTCCCACGTTTGCCAACAAAATGGTTTTCGGATACAAGGCGATCGCCTACTCGTCCCTGGCCATTGCTTTTCTGGGATCCCTGGTCTGGGGCCACCACATGTTCACGAGCGGCATGTCGGAAACGGCCAATGTGATTTTTTCACTGCTCACCTTTCTGGTGGCGGTCCCGAGTGCCATCAAGGTTTTCAACTGGACGGCGACGCTCTACAAAGGATCCATCGATATCAGGCCGCCCATGCTCTTTGCCCTTACCTTCATTTTCCTGTTCTGCATCGGCGGGCTGACCGGGCTGATGCAGGGCGCCCTGGCGGTCAACACCCAGGTACACGACACCTATTTTATTGTCGGGCATTTCCATTACGTGATGTTCGGTGGCACCGGTATGGGATTTTTCGCGGCTCTCCTCTACTGGTTTCCGAAAATGTTCGGCAAGACTTACAACGAAAAGGTTGCGGTCCTCGCCTGGATCCCGATCTTCATCGGATTCAACATGCTCTATTTCAGCATGCTGGTCCTCGGCTACATGGGAATGCCCAGGCGGTATTTCACCCATTTGCCCCAATACCATTTCGGCCACGTCATCGCGTCGGCGGGAAGCTTTATCCTGGCGATCGGACTGGTTCTGTTCTTTGCCAATCTTGTTATCGCCCTGTTCACGGGGAGGAAGGCTGAGCAGAATCCGTGGGGGGGTGTGACATTGGAGTGGCAAATTCCCACTCCCCCGCCGCTGGAGAACTTTTCGGCGATCCCGACAATCACAACACGCCCTTACATTTTCAATCCGGAGGCTCCCCGATGAGCAGCTCAGCGGGCACCCCGCCGCTCGTGCACAAGGAATCGCACAAAGATTATGAGGGCGGCAAACTCGGGATGTGGCTGTTCCTGTTTACGGAAATCCTTTTGTTCGGCGGCCTGTTCATCCTTTATTCGGCTTATCGCTCGCGCTACCCGATGGAGTTTCACGAGGGAGGCCAGCATCTGAACGTCGTGATCGGGGTCGGGAACACTCTTATCTTGCTGACAAGCAGCCTGACCGTTGCGTTGTCCATCACGGCAATCCAAAAGGGGAATCGCAAACTCTCCGCCTTGTGCCTGTCGGCCACGATCATTCTGGGTGCCGCATTTCTGGTGAACAAATATATTGAGTGGAGCGGCGAGATCCGCCGTGGCTTGTATCCCAATTCACCGCTGCTGGCAGAGCGCCCGAAAGGAGAGCAGATCTTTTTCGGGCTGTATTACAGCATGACCGGACTGCACGGGTTGCATGTCCTTGCGGGAATCATCGTGCTGTCGATCATGCTTCTATTTCTAGTCCGCGGGAAGATCTCAAACACGGACTTCAACAAGCTCGAGAATGGGGGGCTGTACTGGCACCTGGTCGA
>Ga0326727_10022401_pt1 | contig 12213 bp, 8 predicted proteins | sample MB2enrmetagenome_FD_207643 | JGI IMG/M metagenome (GOLD analysis project Ga0326727, IMG submission 207643) | Lab enriched peat soil microbial communities from McLean, Ithaca, NY, United States - MB29MY | ecosystem: Environmental > Terrestrial > Soil > Wetlands > Peat | place: USA: New York... | reverse complement strand
CATGGATTGCACGAGCAATCAATTCTTTTCCCGTGCCGGTCTCGCCGAGCAGCAGGACAGTGGAGTCGCTGGGGGCGACCGTTTCCACCATCTGCAGCGCGTGCTTGAGCGCCGGGCTGTGTCCAATAATCTGCTCAAACCCCATCTCGCTGCGGATTTGTTCTTCGAGATAAAGCTTCTCCTCGGCGAGTTTGTCTTTCAGTTGGGAGATCTCTTCATAGGTCAAGGCGTTCTCGATGGCGATGGCGATCGGGCCTGCAACCTGACTGAGGAACTCAACCTCGTCTGAAGCAAACGGCTCCTCCGTCGTTCTCATGATCGTCAAAAGGCCGAGCGCGCGGCCACGGTTCACGAGCGGAATCAGGCAAACGCTCCTGGCTCGCTCACTAAGCGCTAACTCTTCGTGCACCTCAGGGGCAGTCTTTTCAAGATCGGCAGAGCTTGCGATAACGGGTTTCAGGGTTTCGAAAGCCCGTCTCCCGGGGTCGCTCTTAGAGAGAAGCAAATCTTCTCTTACGAATCCCTTGCTCTGCGGATAATCGAGGACGAACAGCCTGAATTTCCCTGTCGCTGCATCGTGCAGCGAAACGGCTGCAAAATCCCCATGCATGGTTTGACGGATATGGGCGGAAATCGAACGCAAGACTTCCCGAAGGTCGAGATTGGAAGTAATTGTCTTGGTGAGGCTCAGCAGTAGCTCGAGCCGGTCGTTGCGGCGCTGCAGTTCCCTTTGAGCTGCTTGCGCCTGTCTGAGGTTGAGACCGTCATCGATTCCGGAAGCCACAACGCGCGCAATCAACTGCAGGAAGCCGATGTCTTCCTGGCTATAAGTTACACCCGGATGGCTGGCGATACCCAGCGTCCCTAGCCGCCGGTAGGCGGTAGTGAGCGGCAGACGGACGACGGAGCCGATCTCAATCCCCCTCGCCGCTGACCATTGTTTCAGCCGCGGAAAACGATCGTCAGCCTGCCAGTCTGCGATGTACAGCGGTTCCTGTGAGTTGTAAACATGCCAGGCTGTCAGTTCCTCAACCGGCATCTCCGACAGAGACCAAGAACCCTTGCCAACGGCATGCCATTCGATTTCGCCCAAACCCTCCTTGAAGATCAACACATCGAGAAAATCGAAGGCAAGATGCTTGCTCAATTCCTCGGCAAGCACACTCGCAAGCTGTTCCGGGTCCCGGCAGACAGAGATGACCTCGCTCACGCGAAGAACGGAGTCATACTGCGGTGTATTGGCGGAATCGGTCGTCATATGAAAAGCCTTCTTTCAACGGCAACTTGCTTTGCGACGCCGTTGGCCTGATTCTCACTCACCTCTTTGCGAACCGCTCGCGTTCCCCATAACAATCATCCTCCAAGCGAAGAACTCAACCACTCAACTCCTTGTTTGATTTTCCGGACCTGGCGCGATACCTTGCGCTTTGCACCACTGCCTGAAGGTTCTGTAGCCCCACGCGTATGCAACCACCAGCCACACCGCCAGGGCGAGGAGGTGAGGAGACACCCATCCTGCTGTCGCGCCCACCAGGTTCACCTTCCGCATGATACAGTTCATGTGAAAAATAGGAACGAAGTGAGCAATAGCCTGGATTGCAGGAGGCATGGCGTAATAAGGCCAGGTGAATCCAGACATAAAGAATAGTATGGGCGCCATGTACAGATGAAGGTGCGTGGAGAGAATGTAGGATTTGCACATGCCGTAGTAGCCGAATCCCATGCAGACACTGATTATGATATACACCGCGAGGGCCGAGAGAATCAGCAGCAGGCTGCCCCGGTGAGGCATTCCAAACAAGGTGAGGACGGAGATCGCAGCGCCAAAGACAATAGGAATAGCCAGACAGCAGGTTCCAGCAACCTTCGTCGCAAACAACCATCGTACGCTTGGCAACTCGGTCTTTACGGATCCCCGGAGCGCCGCACCGCTGTCCATCCCGATCGACATGCCGGTAATCATGCGAATCACAGACTGGCTGGCCGCGCACACCAGGCCGATGAGCAAGAAATAGCTGTAGTTGGACGTCGGATTGAATAGCTGCCGCCCAGTCATGACAATCGGCCGGGCGACGATGGGGACGCCTCCGCTCGGGATTCCCGTAGCCTCCAATACTCTCCGGTCCACTCCCACCTGGTAGGTGCCAACAACAATACGGATGGCATTCATCGCCGTACCGCCAATCAGCGTATTGCTACCGTCGAGCACGACGCCCACCTTTGGAGATCTCCCTGCCAGCACGTCGCGCTCAAAATTCAAGGGAAACATGACGCACGCATAAGCCTCTTCGCGGCGGATCATGGGGACCAGCTCGGCCGGGGAATTGGCGAAGCCCACAATCTTCAGGCTGTCGGAAGAGCTAAGCGCAGTGGTCAGTTCGCGCGACAATCTGGAATGATCCTGATCGACGATAATGATCGGAACATTTGTCGTCCTTCCGTTCCAGTACACTCCGCCAAAGATGAAAGCATAGGCAAAGGGGCCGCAGGCCAGCAGTCCGATGACGCGGGGATCGGAAAGGATCCTCTTTATCTCCCGAAAAAACAGTTTCAGCAGCGTCTTAGCCATGGCTCTCCGATCCTACAGGGAAGTGTCTGAAGATGCGGCGCGTTCCTAACCAGGCGAACAGCAGGGCAATCAGGCTCCATCCCACCAGACACCAGATCTGGTTCGCGCAGTCTGCCAGCGTGCCACCCCAAATGGTAATCTTCTTCATCGCGAACACAAACGGATACAGGGGCATGACATAAGTAAACAGCAGCATCGCTTTGGGCGACGCAAACATGGGCCAGGTGTATCCGGTAACCAGGAAGTTCGGTAGCGTAAGAAGCGCGCAGACTTCAGTAGAGATCAAAGGATCGCCGGTCAGCGCCGAGAGGCCGTAACCGAATGCGATCATCGCGGCCGGGTACCAGACAAGAATCACCCAGAACGACAAGCCCGTACGCACGAACGGGGCCCCAAACAGCACATGAGGGATAAGGAGAGTGATCAAGAAGACGGGCAGCAGCGGGAGAAGATAGGACACGATCTTGCCGGCTGTAAATGTGAAAGGGCTGGCCTGAACTGCAGACAATGGCTGAAAGGCACGTTGATGGTATTCCGAGGCCCCGGAACGAATGCCGATCAGAAGTGCGCACAGTTGCATTCCAACGCCTGCCACTCCCACCGGAATATAGTTGAGATAGTTCGATGTGAAACCCGGGTTGAACAACATCCGCGTGCCTACGTCGATGGGCATGGCCCGGCGCAGCGCCTGTTCCTGCTTCACTCCGTCCACTGCTTCAATGATCCGGGCGTCCGCAACTACTGAGAACGGCGTAAGCACCGCGGTTGCGCTTGCCAGTTCAACGCTGCCGGCCAGGAAGTTCGATTGATCCACCATGACTTCCACACGCCCGCCGCGGCCCGCCTTGAGATCGCGCTCCATTCCATACGGAAAGACGATGCACACGTGCGCGCGGTCCTCGGCGACCAGCTCTGGAAACTCGTTCGGCGAGTTGATGTACCCGGCAGACTTGAAAGATTCGTTTGCCAGAAAGGCGCGAATCATCTCTCGCGACAGTTGTGAGTGATCCTGGTCGACGAACACTACCGGCAGACTCAGGACCTTTTTGGGCGCGTACATTAAGTAAAGGCAGAGCGCAAAGATAATGCAACCCACAAGCACCAGCACGATATATTGCTTCTCGCGCAGGATCCATTGACGCTCGCGCTTTACCACGTTGACAATTTCGCGGATCATCATTCACCCACTTGGAGCTCAACCCTTGCTGTCATGCCGTTGCGGTAGCGCGGGTCGTCGTCGAGTTTGATCACGAGCTGCAGCCCGCGGACGTCGAGCGTGCCTTGTTCGTTGGTCGCCTTCTTGGTGGCGAAATCGGCGGCTTGATTGATACGAATCAGCCTTCCGTAGACCACTTTGTCGCCGAAAGCGGGAAGAATAACCTTGATCTGCCGGCCAATCTGGAGATAGCCGAACTTCGATTCATCCACATAGACCTTGACTTTGAAGTCGTTGGCGCGGGAGATGGTGACCATGGGAAATCCGGGAGCCACCATTTCACCCGTGTTCGAAATCTTCTCAGAGACATAGCCTGCCACCGGAGCTACGATGCGAGTCTCGCCTTGCAACGCCACGGCTTCATTCATCTGGCCCTTCGCGGCATCGGCCTGCTGCTGAATCGCCGATTGCTCCTGTTCGCGCAGGGTGACTTGCAGGTGCTGGTCCTGCGCCAATTGCAGGGCCGCCGCCGCCGCTTTGAGTCCGGCCTGGGCCTGATCCACTTTAGACTCGGCCGCTCCCAGTTGAGCTTTGGCACCTACGTAGCCGTTTTCATACTGCTCTTCTACCTGGCGAGGAACGACGCCTTCCGCGAACATCCCGTGGAACCGGTTATAGCTATCCTGTTGCGTCGTGTAATTGGTCTTTGCCGCGTTCAGGTTTTCTTCGGCTTGACGCACATCCTCTTTGCGCGCCTGATACTGCGCCTTCGCCTCGTCGAGCTGATCGCTAAAAGCTGCCCGCTGAAACTGGACTGCGGTACCCGCCTGGGCAACTCGCGCCACCGAGGACTGATAGGCCGCCGAAGCAGCATCCACCTTGGCATCGATCTCCTGCGACTCCAGGATTACTACGGGATCGCCCGGCTTTAAAGTGGTCCCTTCATCGACAAAGAGTTGCTTGATGCGTCCCGGCACTTTCGACGAGACGTTGATCTCGTCGCAGTCGATATTGCCGTCAATGATCATCGTCTTCGTGTTCCTGTGACAGCCGGTGACGAAGACACCGATCATCGAGGCAAATCCCAAAACAACAGCAATCGTGGATATGTGCTTTTTCTTCATTTCTGGATCCTCGTAGCAATGTCGTTAATGTCGCCCAGATAGCGGTGGATACGCAGGTACGCAAGGTCGATTTGATACAGTGCCTGCTGAATGCCCACTTGCGACGCCGTCAAAGATACGTTGGCATCGAGCACTTCGAGACTGGTTCCCGTACCTACGTCAAAACGCTTGTTGGCCAACCGCAGAGCTTCGGCGTTACGTTCGGCAGCCCTTTGCGCCGAAACCAGTTCGCTTCGCTGCGACTGCAAATCGAGATAGGCGCTTCGTACCGCGAGGCGCACCTGCTCCTCTGAGTGGTTGTATTCAAACTCCGCAGTTTGTAACAGCGAGCGCGCCTCGGATACGCGCGCGCGCCGTTCTCCGCCGTCAAAGAGCTGAAGGGATGCATGCGCCCCGGCAATCCATGTGGGGTCGGTTTGCGCCAGCTTGCTGGTCACCAGCGCTTTGCCTGCAATCCCGGTGATCTGCGGAAGATAATCCGCTTCTTGCACACGCACCCCGCTGCGAAACGCGGCAACTTTATCTCTCAGCGCCTGCAACAGCGGGCTCGACTTGACCGCTGCATCCATCGACGCATTCAAGTCGACCTCATCGGTGATCTCGAATAAATGGCCGCCTATGTCGATCGACGTTGAGTCTTCGAGCGCCAGCGAGGTGCGCAGCGCCGCCTCGGCGAGCGCCAGCTGGTTCTTCGCCTCTGTCAGGCGTTTCTCCTGTTCGGCAACTGCAGCTTCCGCGCGGATGACATCGTAATTTGCCGCAGTGCCGAGTTTGAACGACGTCCGTGCGTGATCCAGATGCTCGTTGTACGACTTCAGGGCGATGTCGTTGAGATCCACTACCTGCCGCGCCAGAAGCACCGAGAGGTAATTCCGCTCCGCCGTCAACACAACGTCGTCGTCCGTGTCGCTCGCGGCATGTGCCGAAGCATGGCTGACTTCACGGGTTGCCTTGATCGCGTTCGTGATCTTGCCGCCCGTAAAAATCGGATATCCGGCTTCGAAATCCACAAGCAGGTTGTCCTGCGGTGCCAGAGGGGTGGTGAGGGACTTCAGTCCCAGAACCGGCTGCAGGTTGGATGGAATTGGCGACTCGATGCGAATCGGATTATTGAAGCGCAGGTACTGGCTGTGAAAGTTCACCTGCCCCCACCGCGCGCTCGCCACTCGGCGTGCATCGTCTGCGGCGGTTACTGCATCCTGGTGCGCCTGTTTTGCAGTCCAGCTTTGTGAGCGGGCCAGGCTGGCAACGGATGCCATGTCGAGATTCAGCGGTTGCTGCGCCGCGTTGGAGGATTGCTGTGCATTCACTCCCACAGAGCAGAGAGCAAGCGAGGCCCAAAGAAGACAACCCGCAGCAAAAGGTAGCGTCGAGGGGCGTGAGTTGTCGCGAAACGATGCGGCTCCGCTGCGGCTCGAGGTTGGCAAAGGCAACTTAGTCATGCTGTGCTCCTTTTCGCGGGTCATGAGAATCGCCGGGCAGAATGCGCATTTCGGCGATGTCGAGGTGAAGCCGTTCAAGAACGTGGAGTGCGTAAGGGTTGTCGGCTGCGAATTTCGCTCCAAGCTGACCAAGCCAGCGCAGTGTTTCTTCTCCCGCGTGGTCGATATAGGTGACTTCAGTCAAGTCGACAAAAAGGTTCGGTGGGGCCGGACGGGAACCCCAAAAGGTCTCCACTTCTTCGCGGCACCCTTCCGTCATGCGGCCCGACATCCGGAGGGTGGCTGTTCCCAAAAGATCTATACGAAGCATCGTTCACTTCCTATGCCTACGCCAATGGAATGGCACGCCGGGGGCCATTTCGGCTGCTACGCGTAACATATTGATAATGAATGGCTAAAGGGAAGAGAGATACGCGGGGTGTCGACTTTTTTGTGGCCAAATATGGCCACGCTGGCCAAATGCGGTCACCTGCTGGAGTAGCATGAGAGCAGGCGGTGTGTGTGGAAGGGACCAGAGGTAGACCGATGTCCGAGCAAGATTCGACGAGTTCTGAATCCTGGAATGCCGAGGCGCTGAACAGGTATCGCACCCTGCTCAAGCTCACCTCCGCAATTGCCGTGCAGCCGGATGGAAGTAACATGCTTCGCTGCGTGCGTGAGTATCTGTCCGATCTTCTTGCGCTCGACGGCATCCTGGTGGTTCGCCTGGAGGAGGATGGCAAAACCGCACGGCTCCTCGCATGGGATCAGAGAGCGGGCGCTCCCTACGTGGAGTTGGGGACCATAATTGAACTGAAGGGAAGCGCTACAGAAACGGCACTGGCCGGATTGCAGCCGGTGTTTATTCCAGACTTTCACCAGGCAATGCTTGCTGTTCCTCAACTGGCCGATCAGGCGAGCCTTGGGCTGCGGCGTTGTGGGTACGTTTTTCCTATTGCCACTCCGCGCGTGCAGCTTGGCGCACTGGTATTTGTAAGCGCAGAGGGCAAGCTGTTCAGCGGCGACGACGTGGAGCTGATGGCCTCGACAGTTTCGCAGATCGCCGTGGCCCTGGAGAGCAAAATGGCGGCCGGCGAGGCGTCGCGTTTCCGGCAGCAACTTGAAGAAGAGCGCGACCGGCTGGGCCTGCTTCTCGAGATCAACAATCACGTGGTCGCGAAAAACGATCTGAATGAGCTGTTCCAGTCGGCGTCCGGGACGATTCGCAAACACTTCGGAAACGACTGCACCGGATTCTGGTTGAGAGATGGAGAATCGCACCAATTCGATTGCGCGGTCCTTGATTTTCCAACCCGCAAAGGGCCCCGCGAAGATAATCCAGTCCTGGAGCCTGCAGGAGACCTTCTTGAGCAGATGGAAGACCGGCTTCCCCGCATATGGACCGAAGAAGAAATCGAGACGACCTCCGCCGATGTGTTGCGCACCTTGAAGAGAGAGTCGATCAGGTCTTTCATCACCGCTCCGCTGGTGACTGCGCAGGGAGTGGTGGGGATGATGGCGCTGGGGAGCCGCCAGCCGTGTCATTTCAGCCAAGCCGACCTTGACCTGTTGCTTCAGGTGGAAAACCAGATGGCCCTTGCGCTGGACAACGCGATCGCCTACGGGCGGCTGGATGCCTTCAAGAACCGCCTGCAGGAAGAGAAGCTGTACCTGGAATCGGAGATTCGCTCGGAGCTCAGATTTGAAGACATCGTCGGCGACAGTCCGGCGCTGCGCAAAGTGCTCGACCAGGTATCGGTTGTGGCCGCGACCCGTTCGACGGTATTGCTGCACGGGGAAACAGGCACCGGCAAGGAACTCATCGCCCGGGCGATTCACAATGCAAGCCCGCGTCGCGAAAGAACCTTCGTGAAGCTCAACTGCGCGGCTATTCCTTCCGCCCTCGTTGAAAGCGAGCTGTTCGGTCACGAGAAAGGAGCGTTTACAGGCGCGGTTGCGCAGAAACGCGGAAGATTCGAAGTCGCCGATCGCGGAACGCTGTTTCTCGATGAAGTGGGCGATATCGCCCTTGAATTGCAACCGAAGCTGCTGCGCGCAATCCAGGAACAGGAGTTCGAAAGGCTGGGAAGCAACCGAAGCATTCGCGTCGACGTGCGCATGGTCGCGGCAACCCACCGGGACCTGCCTGCGATGATCCGGGAAAATCAATTCCGGGAAGATTTGTTTTACAGACTGAATGTATTCCCGATCGAAATACCACCTCTGAGGGAACGGCGCGAAGACATTCCCATGCTGGTGCATTACTTTGTCTCCCGATTCTCGCGCGAGATGCAGAAGGCCATTCGCCGCATTCCCAGAGACGCGATGGATGCTTTGACGAATGCTCCCTGGCCGGGCAATGTGCGCGAGCTGGAGAACTTTATCGAGCGAGCCGTCATTCTAACCCACGGTGAGAATCTGCAAGTGCCGGTCCATCAGTTGGAAAAACCGGTACTGGTTGGCATGGGGGCGGGGGATCTCGTTGTTCAGACACTGCGTGAGTCGGAACGGAACGCCATTCTGGCGGCGTTGAAGGCATCGGGCGGGAGAGTCGCTGGCCCCGGAGGCGCGGCCGAGCGTTTGGGGCTGAAGCGATCGACGCTGCGCAACAAGATGCGCAAGCTCAACATCGGCAAAGCCGACCTTCGCTGATTGAAACCCTCGCGAGGATTCCCGGTCAGGCATATTGATACTGGTCGATATTGAGTCTCTTCATTCTGGAGTTAAGTGTCGAGCGGCAGATGTTCAACCGGGCCGCGGCTCCATTCGGCCCTCCGACGCGTCCCTTGCATTCGGCAAGCACTCGAGCGATCTCATCGCGCTGCTTTTGGGCATGTTCATTCATAGAACGCTTATTACCCAGCGAGCTGAGGGTTTCCTTGACGATCCGCGCAATATCTTGGTCGCCTCCGGACGCGTGCGCCCGCGCCGGCTCATCGGTCTTTACCTTCTGAAGCTCGCAAAGAGGCGCTTCAAGCGACCTGCCCCGCGTCAGGATCACGGCGCGCTCGATAAAGTTCTCCAGCTCACGGATGTTCCCCGGCCAGTCCCACGCTATCAGTCCCCTCATGACCGCCACAGGAATAGACTCGATCTTCTTCTGCATTTGCTTAGCCAGTTTCTGGACAAAGTATTTAACCAGCAGAGGAATGTCTTCTCTGCGCTCCCTGAGCGGAGGAATCCTGATCGGGAACACATTGAGCCGGTAAAACAGATCGGCGCGAAATTCGCGCTTCGCAATCATCTCTTCGAGATTGCGGTTGGTCGCCGCCACCACGCGAAGATTCACTTTGCGCGTGTGCGTGCTGCCCAGGCGCTCAAATTCCCGCTCCTGCAGGGCCCTCAGCAGTTTCGGCTGGATCTCGAGCGGTATATCGCCCACTTCATCCAGGAAGAGCGTACCCTGATCGGCAAGCTCCATTCGTCCGACTTTCTGGCTGATGGCCCCCGTGAATGCTCCCTTCTCATGCCCAAACAGCTCGCTCTCCAGAAGCCCTGTGGGAATCGCCGCGCAGTTCAGCTTCACAAACGTCCGGTCCTTGCGCCGGCTGTGTTCATGAATCGCGCGGGCAATCAATTCTTTGCCGGTTCCGGTCTCGCCCAGCAACAGAACGGTAGAGTCGCTGGGAGCAACTGTCTCAACCATTTCCAGCACGCTCTTCAGCGTCGAACTATCCCCGATGATCCGCTCGAAGCCCCCTTCGCTGCGGATTTCTTCCTCCAGGAAGAACTTTTCCTCGGCGAGCTTGTCTTTCAGCTGAGAGATCTCTTCATAGGCCAGGGCGTTCTCGATAGCGATGGCGATCGGGCCTGCAACTTGACTGAGGAACTCGACCTCCTCCGGAACGAACGAGTTTTCCGTCGTTCTCACGGTCGCCAGAATACCGAGCACGTGATCACGGTTCACCAGCGGAGTCAAGCAGGCGCTAGTGGCTCCCTTAAGAGACGCCAGTTCCTCGTGGATCTCGGGACCAAGCTGATAAAGATCTTCAACGCTTGCGATTACGGGCTTAAGGGTTTCAAGAACCGTTTTCCCTGGGCCAATGAGAGGCAGAAGTAAGCCTTCTTTTAGGAGTCCCTTACCCTCAGGAAAATCGAGAACGTATAACTTGAACTTTCCTGATTCCGCATCGTGAAGCGAAATGCATGCAATATCCCCATGCATGACCTCACGCAGATTGGCGGAAATCGATCGCAAGACCTCATGCAGGTCCAGGCTTGAGGTAATCTGCTTCACCAGGTTCAACAGCAGTTGAAGCCGGTCGTTCTTACGTTGCAGTTCCTCCCGGGCACAGCGTAGTTCTGTTGCACCTGAGACGATTTCCAGCCGGTGGCTGCCGAGCTGCTCGGAGCCCGCCCTGAAAGACCTGCTATAGAAATGCCTTCGTGGTTCTACTTCAGTCGCAGATTCTGTGCTTCGGTGGTACGGAAAAGATGAAGACGCCAGTCCAGGATCGCCCATGGTGACCTCCTGTCGGATACCTTACGGAGCGCGGTGGCGAGGTTCGTATGCATCACATTCTCGAACTTGCGCGCATTTGGCGAAATCCCATACCGAGGGCAACGATGACCTTTGTAGAGGCGAGCAGGCGCCTCCATTCAAAGAATCGTTTGGCTTGTCTGAGTCAGCGGCTGGACTCGGGCGAGGGCGATGGCTGCCTCTTTCGGGGCGGCGGTTCGATGCGCTTCCATCCAAACAGGCGAGCATCGACCGACCACGAACCCGGTCCTAACATAGCCAGAGCTGCTCCTAGGCTGGCTATCAGGAAGCAGACCATCCTATCTGCTGGTATAGTGAGGAGCCTATAGACTTCAACGAGAGCCACCAGCACTCCCACAATGGGGGTGCAGAGGCCGATGGTGAGAAGAACTCCCACAATAATAAGAAGTACGGACACTATCGCTATCGGGACCGGAGGGCTGGAGAGCAGAGTTGTAACCGCACCATATGCTAAAACAAAACCGACAGTCAGCCGCATCAGGATAAGACCGATCCCAGGCCAACCGCCGGCAAAAGTAGAATATAAGCGTCGCAACGGACGCACCTTTCAATTACTTACACATCTTCATACACTGCAGAACCGATTAGAACCCCCGAAGTAGTATTGATCGACCCTCTTTTGAGGCGCCGGGGCAAACGAGGCTGCCCGGCCGGGGATTACAGCTCGATGATCCCTCGCTTCAGGGCGATCGTCGTGGCGTGAGTTCGGTCATTGGCGCCCAATTTCGAAAGGATGCTCTTGACCCGGCTCTTGACGGATTCTTCCGTGGTGGAGAGCTCATCGGCAATTTCCTTATTTGCTTTTCCAGTGGCTATCAATCGCAGCACGCTGATCTCTGCCGGCGTCAGGCTATCCTCCATGGCGTGCTCGACAATTTCCAGTGAAGCTTCCGGGCTGAGAGTCTTCTTCCCCGCGTACGCCGCGTGGATCGTATCCAGCAGCTCCTTGTGCAAGGCATTCTTTAACAGGTATCCCTGGGCGCCGGCTCTGAGCGCCCGCACAATCTGTGTGTCGCTCTTGTAGGTTGTCAGCATAATGATCTTCGCATCGGGGAATTCATTGCGAATGGCGATCAACGCATCGAGCCCGTTCATTTCCGGCATCTGCAGGTCCATCAGCGTAATGTCCGGTCGATGTGTCCGGAACTGCTGAATCGCTTCGCGGCCATCGCAGGCTTCGCCCACTAAGACCATATCGGACTGGATGGCGATCAAGCCGGCGATTCCCTCGCGCACGATGGGATGATCGTCGACCGTGAGAATTCGAATTCGAGCAGTGCCGGTACTCATGATGTCTTCTCCTCATTCCTACCTTTGTCTATTCCGGCAAGCAGTTGGGATAACCAGGACCGTTTCGAAGCTGTGACGTAAGCGACGCCTGCGGGAATGCCCAATTCCACCTCGGTCCCCGCGTCAACCTCGCTCCAAATCACCAGCTTGCC
>Ga0326727_10022400_pt1 | contig 12213 bp, 12 predicted proteins | sample MB2enrmetagenome_FD_207643 | JGI IMG/M metagenome (GOLD analysis project Ga0326727, IMG submission 207643) | Lab enriched peat soil microbial communities from McLean, Ithaca, NY, United States - MB29MY | ecosystem: Environmental > Terrestrial > Soil > Wetlands > Peat | place: USA: New York... | reverse complement strand
AGTCGGTTTGTATCTGGCAGAAGTGAAGGATGAATTCCGACGGACAATCATGGTCCAGTCGATGCTGTGGAGCATGGGCGGGACCCTGGCCGTGACGACCGTCTGGGGTTTTCTGGAGAGCTTTGCCCAGGCACGGCATATCGAGTGGATATGGGTCTTTCCCATCTTCTGCGTTTTTGTGCCCATCTCCAGCGTGGTGGTTGGGTGGAAGTACCGATGAAAAGCCGGCTGCGCGTATGAACGGAAGTTGCGTTCGTTGAACCTGCAATCTGCAGTAGCCAAAAGAGCAAGGAGACCAATCATGGGATGCATTACCAACAATCCTGCCGCACGCCGTTACTATCGCCGGCTGATCGTCACGTTGCTGCTCTATGCGGTAACTCTTGCCGTGTCCATCGTGGTCTTTGTCCACTTTCGCCCAACCGGGCCGCTGGCTTACGCGCTGGCGATTCTTCCCGCGATCCCGGTCATCGGGATACTGGCCGTGTTTGGGCTTTACCTGGCAGAAGAGAAGGATGAGTTTCAGCGTTTCATTGGAGTGCAGGCGATGCTGTGGGGCATCGGCGGACAGCTGGCGGTGACGACTGTCTGGGGCTTTCTGGAGAGCTTCGTTCATGTCCCGCATTTGAACCCGATCAATAACTTCGCAATCTTCTGGGCCTTCGTGGGCGTCTCGATTCCAGTGCTTCTGGCGAGGTACAAATGAAGAACCGGCTGCGTGTGCTGCGCGCTGAGCGGGAGTGGTCGCAGGCGGATCTGGCGGAAAGGCTGGAGGTTTCGCGCCAGTCGGTGAATGCCATCGAGACGGGCAAGTACGATCCGAGTCTGCCGCTGGCTTTCAAGCTGGCGCGGGTGTTCGAGACGACGATTGAGGCGATCTTTAGCGAGGAGAAGTGAGGTTTGTGGTTTCCCATCCATTTCACAAAGAACGTGAAATGGATGGGGCACGGAGCATGGTGCGGATTATTCAGACGGTATTTAACGAGGCGGACCTATACTGGGCCCATGATTTCTCTGACTGTGTCTTCCCGTCTGATTCGAATTGGGCTGGCCGCGGCCGGGCTGGTTTGCGTGTTGGCTCAGCCGCCCGCAGCATGCGCGTGGGGCAACAAGGGCCATCGCATGATCAATCGGGAGGCGGCGAGCGGGCTGCCAGCCGATGTGCCGGCATTTCTTCGTTCGCCGGAGGCACTGAACGAGATTGAGTATCTGGGCCCGGAGCCGGACCGCTGGCGCTCACCGACCGAGCCGGAACTGGAGGCCGCGCAGGCCCCCGAGCACTTTATCGACCTGGAGCTGGCCGACGCGCTGGGCCCGCTGCCGCGCCGCCGCCTGGATTTCGAGGCCAAGGTCTTCGCCGCAGGGCAAAGGCCGGAGAAGATTGGCCTGCAGCCCTGGGAGACTACGGAAGTCTGGGAGCGGCTGAAGGCGGCGCTGCGCGCGTACCGCAGGCTGGCGGCTGCCGGGCAGGATACGCACGGCGTGGAAGCGGCGGCGATTTTCTATGCAGGCTGGCTGGGCCACTACGTGGGTGACGGCTCGCAGCCGTTGCACACCAGCATCCAGTACAACGGCTGGGTGGGAGCGAATCCGCACGGCTATACCACGGGCCACAAGATTCATTGGCAGTTCGAAGGGCCGTTTGTGGACGCGAATCTGAATTCCCACGAGGTAAGTAACAAGATGTCGCCGATCAAGGTGATCGATGGCGACATTTTCGACGCTTATGTGGCTTATTTGCGGCAGTCGAAGACGTACGTGGAAAGGGTTTATCAACTGGAGAAGGCCGGAGGGTTCGCAGGCAAGGGAACGGCCGAGTCGCGGGAATTCACTGCTGAACGGCTTGGGGCAGGCGCCAGCATGTTGCGCGACATGATCTATACGGCGTGGGTGGAGAGCGCGAAGCCGGCGCCGGAGCCGTACGCGGAAAAATAGGGGTCGGCCGAGTTGAGGATCGTGGTTTCCCACCCTTGCGCCGGAAAAAAGGCGCAAGGATGGGGCACGGAGATTTGGTGGGGCACGGAGATTTTGGAAAAGTCACAAGGAGCTTTAGACAGAAGAAACCATAAAGGCTTTAGATAGTTGAATCTATCCCACTTTAGGCACGATGAAACTGTGCCGAAAGTGGGGCACCCGCTCATATCCAATCCCTGATTTCGTTTCCCTGATCTCTGATGTCTGAGTGCTGCTTCAGTTGGCGGATTCGGCTGCGGCTACTGCGGGAATACGGCGAAGCAGAACAGTCAGCGTCAAGGTCATGAGCGCCACGGCGGGGATGGCGATTACGAGCCACCCGAGCATTGCCTGGGCGGCCAGGCCACCCATCTGCATCAGGAAGATCGAGGGAGAGCCGTGCAGCAAAGCTCCGGCCTGGATGGCGCTGCTGGAGCCGAAGCCAAAGAGCCGTCCGAGGCGCACGAAGGGGACGATCAGCGCCAACTGGAGCGGCATTACCGCATAGTTGGCGGCCTGGATGGCGGGCAGATTCAGACCAAACGCCACAGCAATCAGCGCGCACAAAGCAGTCGGAATCCCCATGACCGGAAAACAGCCGATGGCGAGGCCGAGCGCGAGCGTGAGCGCCAGACGGCGCGGCGAGATGCCCTGCCGCAGCCAGGCAATCAGCTTGCTCCTCATCGATTCGGTGGCTTTTGTCTTCACACTTCCATGTTACCGGCAGGAGGACGGAAGCGGGAAATCCCCGGATGAAACTTTGGTGAAAAGGCGAAAAACAGGCCGGGCAGGAGAGCTGTTCAGCGTTGTTTTTTCGGCTTTTCCGCCGTTTCCGCGAGAGCGGACATCTTTGGCACGATCCGCTGGAGGAGACGAGCGAGGATCTGATCCACGTTTTTCCCGGTCTGGATAACCTCTTCGTGGCTCAGCGGAGCGGCGCTTAGCCCAGCGGCGAGGTTGGTCACACAGGAGAGGCAGAGGACTTCGATGCCCATGTGGCGAGCGACGATGGTTTCGGGAACGGTGGACATGCCGACCAGCGTGGCGCCCAGCGAACGGAAGGCGCGAATCTCGGCGGGTGTTTCGAAGCTGGGGCCGCTGACGGCCATGTAGATGCCTTCGTCGAGGGCGAATCCCTCTTCGGCGGCGGCCTCTTTGGCCAAGGCGCGGAGGCGCTTGGAGTAGGCCTCGGTCATGTCGGGGAAGCGCTGTCCGGCGCCGGGACGGACGGCGAAGCGCGGCTCGTTCGGCCCCACCAGCGGATTCCAGCCCATCAGGTTGATGTGGTCGGCCAGAGCTACGAGCTGGCCCTGATGGTAGCCCTCCTTGATGCCGCCAGCGGCGTTGGTCAGGACAACGGATTGAACGCCGAGCGCGCCCAGCACGCGCATGGGGAAGGCAAGTTCCTGAGGCGTGTAGCCCTCATAGAAGTGCACACGCCCTTGAAGAATGAGCACGGGCACGTCGCCCAGAAGCCCGGCGATCATCTGCCCCTTGTGGCCTTTGACGGTGGAGTGGGGGAAATGGGGGATTTCGGCGTAGGGAACAACAACCTGGTCGGCGAGCGGGAAGGCGGCGGCGCCCAGCCCGGAGCCGAGGACGATGGCGACGCGGGGCTTGATTGTGCCGAGCATGATTTGCAGGAAGGTTACAGCTTCAGAGATCTGGTCGTAATAGGTCATTCTTCACCTGGCGGTGTGCTGCGGAGATTCTACAAGCGCGGAGATTGCTTTGGCACTTCGGAATTCGGAAAGGAATGAGAGATTCAGTTCACGATTGCATTTGCTCGCATCCTCCATGCCCTGTTTGGCCTACCCCAGAAACATCCCGGCAATCGCAGCGGAAATCAGGTTGGCCATGGTGCCGGCGAGCATGGCGCGGACGCCAAGTTTGGCCAGTTCGTTGCGGCGCTCGGGAATCAGGGCGCCGATGCCGCCGATCTGGATGCCGATGGATCCGAGATTGGCGAAGCCGCAGAGGGCAAAGGTGGCGATGGTGAAGGAGCGCGGGGCCAGAGCCGCCTTTTGCAGGCCCAGCGCGATGTAGGCGACGACTTCATTCAGAGCCATGCGCGTGCCCAGCAGGTTGCCGATGGCGCCGCAGTCGCGCCAGGGAACGCCGATCAGCCAGGCCACCGGGGCAAAGAGGAAGCCGAGAATCTGGCCGAGAGAGCCGGGAACCCAGTGCATATAGGCGAGCCCGTTTGTCCAGAGCAGCAGGCTGTCGAGCAGGGCGACGAGAGCCAGAAAGCTGACCAGCATGATGGCCACGTTGAAGGCCAGCTTGCCGCCATCGATGGTGCCACGGGCGATGGCGCCGACCAGATTTTCATCCTTGTGCAACTCGTCTTTGGCGAGGGTGACCTTGCCCTCGGTGACGGGAACTTCGGTTTCGGGCACGAGCATTTTGGCGATCAGGATGGTGCCGGGGGCGGTCATGATGACGGCGGCCAGCAGATGCTGCGGCGCGATGCCCTGGGCGATGTACATGGCCATGATGCCGCCGGAGACGTGGGCCATGCCGCTGGTCATGATGGTCATCAGCTCGCTGCGAGTGGTTTTGGCAAGGAAGGGACGGATGGTCAGGGGCGCTTCGGTCTGGCCCATGAAAATGCTGGCCGCCACGTTCATGCTTTCCGCGCCACTGATGCGCATGGTCTTGAGCATCACCCAGGCGAGGGCGCGGATGATGAGCTGCATCAGTCCGATGTGGTAAAGCACCGCGAAAAAGGCGGAGATGAAGATGATGGTGGGCAGCGTCTGGAAGGCGAAGATGGAGCCCATGGAGCCGCCGGGCATGCCCAGCGGGCCGAAGAGAACCTTGGTGCCGGCATAGGTGGAGGCCAGCATGGATTTGACCAGATCGCCGGCCCACTGGAGCGCCTGCTGCCCATAGCTGAAGCGAAGGACGATATAGGCGAAGACCAGTTGCAGTCCCAGTCCCCAGGCCACAGTGCGCCAGCGGATGCGCTTGCGGTCGGTCGAGCCCAGCCAGGCTGCCACGAGCACGGCCAGGATTCCCAGCACACCAGTGAATCGATCCAAGAGGTTGCTCCTTGTTAAGGGCAGGGAACAGGGAATAGGGAACAGGGAACAGACTGCAGCACCCGTGCTCGAATTCCAGGGTTTCCACCATCGCAGAGTTTCGTCTTTGCGAACAAGAAGCGTTCACGAGCCGCTAACCCCTGTTTCCCGTTCCCCAATTCCGATTCCCTATCGAACTACCTTACAGCATCGCGCAGTGGGGCTCGCGGCGTCACCTGCGCGTTCCAAGCGCCGCTGCGAGAAGCGACCGCAGTCCGGGTGGACGGCGGCCGCAAGGTGATGGCCCGAATCAGTTGCGACAGGGGATTACTGAGCAGCCGACCTGACGCGGTCGCCGGTTTTGAAGCCGGAGCCGGAGACGGGAACGCAGACGGCCGAGGCGTCGTCCACGTCGGTGGCTTTGATGATGCCGATGGAGGTTGTCAGGCGGCGGATGACGGCGCCGGTGTCAGGGTCCTTGACTTCCTTTGTAACGCGGAGCACTTCGAGCTGGTCGCCCACCTTGACGCCGGCCCTCCTGCCCACATTGAGAATGATCTGGCCGGCATCGACTGCGGCAACCACGCCCTCGACAGTAATGGTACGGACAGAAACCTTGGACGCGTTGGAAACGAGATCGGCGGTCAGCTTGTCGACGGCGATTTTGACGGCCTCGCCGATGATGGTCTCCTGGAAGTTGCTGCTGCCGAAGTCGACATTGCCGCCGCCCCAGCCGTGCCAGCCGCCGCCTCCGCCGAGCATTGAGGTGCTGGAGCGGGAGGATTGGCCGGCGCCCTCGGCGACACCGAGAATCTCTCCGGTATCGACGTTGACGATGCGGGCGGTGATGCCGACGTTGGCCTTGGAGTTGGAGTGGCCGACGCCGCCCACGCCGAAGCGGTTCCAGCCGCCACCGCCGCCGCCAATGTTGGTTTTCTTGGTTTCATTGCCGAACTGGGTAATGCTGCCGACAATGATGGCGTCGACGCCCAGCAGCTTGCCGAGCTTCGCGGCGCTGGTGGGATCGGCGCGTTCCGAGTTGGAGAAGTTCTGCTCGGCCATGATCTTGTCGAGGGCCTTGCGCTCGATGATGGAGAAGGTGCCGTCCTTGACCAGGCCGGTAACCAGCAGGTCGGTGATTCCCTTGCCCACATCGACGTTGCTTCCGAACATGGCGGAGGAGTAACTCATCACGGTGGCGTAGTCGAAGTCGAGCACGGCGATGCGGGGTTTGCGCTGGGGCGCGGTCTGCGCTGCGGAAGGCCGCTCCACGATCCCGGCCGCGACGGCCAGGAGAAGTGCCAAAACGGGGAAGAATCTCTTGATTTTCATTGGAGTGTCCTCGATGGGGAGATAGGGACGACAACAGGCTTCACCGAGGGGTTGAACGCTGTCAAGTTAAATTTGCGGCATCATTTGGGGGATGAACCGCAGGCCGGGGGGCGGGTCTAGCGGGCGACGGCTACCACCACCAGACTCTGGCCGATAGGCGGGGGACAGATGCGCGATTCAAAGCCAATGACCACAAGAAAGATCACCCGGTCAAAGACGCACCGCGGCTACGTCAAAGGAGCGCTTCTTCAACGAGCAAATCGTCACCCACCAAGGGGAATAACCGGCACATTCAGATGGAAGATGGCATTCCACACAGCACGCCGGCCTTGCCGGAGAGAATGGACGCGATCAACTGGCGATACTCGATCGGCATCACTGCCGTGAGGCAAAGGCCAATCCGGCTGCAGGATTTCATTTCAGAAATTCTGGCGGTTTTAGACGATGGGGATCCGGCAAAAGCTGCTTTCTCATGCTCGCTCTTTCCGATCCTGTGTCGGGCGGTATCCGGTATCCGAAAACTGCGTGGGCGCACGTCTGCAACCGTCTATCGCCGGAGTATCGTGTGCGATCATAATGCTGATTGACGATAGCCCTCAACCCACTTCTGGAAGAGAAGGCCGAGAGAGTCAAAATGACAAGAGCGCGGCGTGACGGAGTGTATTTTCTGCTGATCGGGTGCGCTGTGTTTGCCTTGCTGACTGTTGCGCTGGAAAACGCCACCCTTGCGCCGTTTTCGGATTTCAAAACACTTTACTATCCCTCGCGATGTCTAATTCAACATCATGATCCCTATATGGAGAGCGAGGTACTGCGCGTCTACCTGGCGGAGGGAGGGAACCTGCCATCGGACACAGCGGGGACGCGGCAGATTGCGACGCAGAATGTATACCCGCCAACCACTCTTTTCCTTTCGGCTCCCTTCGCGATGCTGCCGTGGGGGCCTGCGCATTTGCTTTGGATCATGCTTTCGGCTGGAAGCCTCATCTTCGCCTCGTACCTGATTTGGGACCTGGGGGCAGATTACGCGCCAGTTTTTTCGGCTGTTCTGGCGGGCTTTATTCTGGCGAACAGCGGGATTCTCATTGTCACAGGCAATGCGGCAGGAATTGCAATCAGCCTCTGCGTGGTGGGCGTCTGGTGCTTTCTGCGGCAGCGGTTTGTCCTGGCTGGGGTTTTGTGTCTTGCGATCAGCCTCGCGGCCAAGCCGCACGATGCAGGACTGGTCTGGCTCTATTTCCTGCTGGCGGGCGGAGCTTACCGCAGGCGCGCATTGCAGACTCTCCTGGTGACGATTGCGATCGGTCTGCCGGGCGTTTTGTGGGTTTGTCAGGTGGCGCCGCACTGGATGCAAGAGATGCACTCGAATATTCTGGCGTACTCGGCGCAGGGCGGAATCAACGATCCCAGGCTCGCTTCGATGGGGCCCGAAGGGGTAATCGACCTGCAATCGGTCGTCAGTTTTTTCCGGGACGATCCGCGCATCTACAATGCAGTCAGCTTCTTAATCTGTGCCCCGCTGCTGCTTGTCTGGGTGTTTGTCACGGTGCGCTTTCGGCCCTCGGTCAAACGAGCCTCGCTGGCGCTGGCGGCGATTGCGGCTCTCACTTTGCTGCCTGTCTATCACCGGCAAATCGATGCCAAGTTGCTGCTGCTCACCGTTCCGGCCTGTGCGATGCTTTGGGCCGAGCGAGGCCGGATCGGGCGGTTTGCGACTGTGTTAGGCGCGGCCGGGCTTTTGGCGACCGGAGATCTGCCGTGGTTAGTTTTTTTTATCATCATCGCCAACCTGCGGCTGCAGGCGGTAAGTCTTTTCGGACATCCCACACAGGTTCTTCCGGTGCCTTTTGTTTTGCTGGCTACGGGAGTCTTCTATCTATGGGTTTATGTGTCGCGTTGTTCCGGCCCCTTCGCAGAGACGGGGTTTGATGCAGAAGAAAAAGGCTCAAGATGACAAGAGCGCGGCTAGATGGACTTTATCTGCTCTTGTTGGGGGCGTCTCCGGCGTTTCTTCTGCTGGGTTTTCTTATAGTGACCACGTCTGCCATCCCAATGGGAGATTTCAAACCGGGTTACTTCTCTGCGCGATGCCTGATTCAGCATTGTGACCCCTACAGGGAAAGTGAAGTGCTGCGTATTTATCAGGCGGAGGGCGCGGAGCCTTCACCAGAGTCGGCACTGGATCGCCAAACGGCGACGCGTTATGTATACCCACCGAGCGAGTTTTCCTTCACGGTTCCCTTCGCGATGCTGCCGTGGGGAACGGCGCGCATATTGTGGATGATTTTCACTGCCGGGAGCCTGCTCATTGCGGCGGTTCTGGCTTGGAGTCTGGGAGCAACTTATGAGCCAATTCTCTCCGGGATCCTGATTGGCTTTCTTCTGGCCAACAGCGAAGTGCTGCTGGTTCTGGGCAATCCGTCCGGAGTGGCGATCGGCCTTTGCGTGGTGGCTGTCTGGTGCTTTCTGCGGGAGCGGTGTGTTCTGGCGGGCATCCTTTGCCTTGCTATCAGCCTGGCCATCAAGCCGCAGGAGGCGAGCCTGGTCTGGCTCTATTTCCTGTTGGCGGGCGGGATTTACCGGAGACGCGCGCTACAGGCATTGCTGGCGACGGTTGCCCTGAGTTTGCCGGGGGTGCTTTGGGCTTGGTGGGTGTCGCCGCACTGGATGCAGGAAATGCACGCGAATATCCGGGCATTCGCGGTACACGGCGGGCTCAACGACCCTGGTCCAGCTTCGAATTGGGCGCACGGCCTGGTGGATCTGCAGGTAGTCGTCAGCGTCTTCCGGGACGATCCTCGCATCTACAATCCGGTCAGCTTTCTGATATGCGCACCTCTGCTGCTTATCTGGGTGATTGTTACGCAGCGATCTCGTCCCTCGTCAAGGCGAACCTGGCTAGCGCTGGCGGCGATTGCGAGTCTGACGATGCTGCCCGTGCATCATCATCTTTATGACACCAAGCTGCTGATGCTGACAGCGCCCGCCTGCGCCATGTTATGGGCCGAGGGCGGCCGGACCGGACGGTTCGCGCTTCTGTTGACGGGCGCGGGATTCGCGCTGACAGGAGATGTTTCGTGGACGGTTCTTTTCTGGCTCGTCAACCATCTGCCTCTGCCCGTGACGGGGACGGGAGGGTGGATTCTGACGGCGATGCATGTCTTTCCTGCCCCGCTGATCTTACTGGCGATGAGCGTTTTCTACCTGTGGGTATACGCCCGCGGCGGCCAGGCCGGGAACGATGGGGAAGGGGCGAGCGAAGCTGCACGATGCTGATAGATAGCGGCATCTTTCGGGATGGATGGGAAACGGGGGCACGAGATAGGGGCCAGGCAGCCGGGCTGTATTGCAATTCCGCTGCCGTTTCGTTATGATTCAAGAATGTGTCCAGGGGAAATTCCTGGGCCGTCATTATCACTACGGTTTCTGGACCCGTTCGAGTGGGCTTTCGGCATGGCGATCAACAAGATTGCCCGTGCGGCAAGCACTTCCGGGTTCTCCGCAAAGCGGGGCTGGCAGAGGCGGTGGGAGACGAGGGAAGAATGGCAAAAAGCAGCAAAAATATGACGAAGGCGCGCGCGGCTGTGACCAAGCCGGCGTATCCATTGAGCGAAGCGGTGAGCTTGCTCAAGCAGGTGAAGTACGCCAAATTCGACGAAACCGTCGATTTGACGATGCGCCTGGGCGTGGATACGCGCCATGCAGACCAGATGGTGCGCGGAACCGTGGTCCTGCCGCACGGACTGGGCAAAACCAAGACCGTGGCCGTGGTTGCCTCTGGCGACCGCCAGAAGGAAGCGACCGAGGCCGGTGCGGACTTTGTGGGCGGCGAAGAGATGGTGGAGAAGATCCAGAAGGAAAACTGGACCGACTTCGACGCATTGATCGCGACGCCGGACATGATGAAGGTTGTGGGCCGTCTGGGCAAGATTCTGGGTCCCAAGGGGCTGATGCCGAACCCCAAGACGGGAACCGTGACCATGGACGTGGCCGCGGCGGTGAAAGAGATCAAGGCCGGCAAGGTGGAGTATCGCGCCGACAAGACCAGCCTGGTGCATGTGCCGGTGGGCAAGCTGAGCTTCGATGAACAGAAGCTGATCGACAATGCGCGGACGGTGATCATCGCGATTGTGCGCGCCAAGCCCGCGGTGGCCAAGGGCAAGTACATCAAGAGCATCACACTCAGCTCGACGATGGGCCCGGGTGTGCCGCTGGATCCGGCTACGGCAGAAGCGGCAGCCAAGAAGTAAAGACAGTGGTCAGCTGTCAGTGAACAGTGGGCAGTTTGTTCGTTGGCCAGATTGACTTCGTGCCCAGCCTGACGGCTAGGGCAAAAGAGTTTTGAAGCAGAGAGCGCCGGATCAGGGCGCGGAGCAGGGAAAGGGAGCCAGGATCAGGCGGTTTTGAAGTTCTGACCGCTGATCTCTGACGACTGACCACTGCCAGGAGCAGGATAATGGCGATTTCAAAGGCGAAGAAGACGGAGAAGGTCCAGTTGCTGTCCAAGGAGCTGGAGAGCTCGACGACGGCGATTATCGGCACTTTTTCCAAGTTGACCGTGGCCAAGGATTTTGCGCTGCGCAAGGCGATTCGCGAGGCGGGCGGCAAGTACCGCGTGGTGAAGAACAAGCTGGCGGCCGTATCCGGTCAGGGCACGGCGGTGGAAGCCGCGCTGAAGGGCCTGAAGGGCGTGAACTCGGTAGCGTTTACCGCGGGCGACCCGGTGGCGCTGGCCAAGGCCTTTGCCAAGTGGGCGACCGACAATGCGGAGTTCCAGTTCAAGCTGGGCATTGTGGACGGCAAGTTGCTGACGGTGGAAGAGGTCAAGGCTCTGGCGACGATGCCTGGCAAGGAAGAGCTGTTTGCGAAGCTGCTGTTCCTGATCAATGCGCCGGCGCAGAGGCTGGCGACCGTGATCAACGCCACGGGCCGCGACATGGCTGTAGTTCTGGGTCAGGGCGTGGAAAAAGAAAAGTTTGCCGCGTAGATAGCGGCGGTGCAGTTTGGTGGTGTCCCAGGTTCGAGAACCCGGACCTGGGACGCTCAGAGTTTTAGTTGAGATATTTGGCTGTAGAGGCAGGCGGGAAGGGCGCTGGTCTGGCGCAACGGAAACTTTCAGCTTGGGTTTGCGGTCGCGGGAAAAATTCAAACGAATCTGATTGGAGAAGAAAAATGGCGGATCTAGCGCAGTTGGAAGAGCAAATTGTAGCACTTAGCCTGCTGGAAGCAGCGGCTCTGGTGAAGAAGCTGGAAGAGCGTCTCGGCGTTTCAGCGGCAGCGGCGGCCCCGGTAGCGGTGGCGGCGGCGGGCGCGGCGGCTCCGGTGGCAGAGGAAAAGACCGAGTTCCAGGTAATTCTGAAGGACATGGGCGCCAACAAGATCAGCACCATCAAGGCCGTGCGCGAGGTTACCTCGCTGGGCCTGAAGGAAGCGAAGGATCTGGTTGACGGAGCTCCGAAGCCGATCAAGGAGAACGCGACCAAGGAAGAGGCCGAGACAATCAAGAAGAAGTTCGAAGGCATCGCGACCATCGAAATCAAGTAGGCACGAACGAGTTGCCCGGCCTTGCGGCCGGGCAGCTTGCAAGGCTGGACCGGACGCGCTACGATAGTGGGTGCGCGTCTTTTTGGCTCATTTCATTTTTTGAGGGAATGAGATGGGTTTGTCTGGCGCGTTTTGAGATTTGTGGATGGGCACGCAGGCGTTCGCTGGCCGGGGCAGAGCCAAGCCCTCTGGCAGAGAGGTCTGCGTTGTAGTTAAGTGCCTTAGGGTCAAAGGGATAGGACGGGTTCCCGTTGACGGTTGGCAAGTGGCTGGCGAGCGAGCGGCAGAAGCGAGCTTTGGGATCGGCGAGAGCATTGCAACAGAATTCGGATGGGGGCACAGGCAATAGGCCGCGCTCGTG
>Ga0326727_10022399_pt1 | contig 12215 bp, 9 predicted proteins | sample MB2enrmetagenome_FD_207643 | JGI IMG/M metagenome (GOLD analysis project Ga0326727, IMG submission 207643) | Lab enriched peat soil microbial communities from McLean, Ithaca, NY, United States - MB29MY | ecosystem: Environmental > Terrestrial > Soil > Wetlands > Peat | place: USA: New York... | reverse complement strand
CCATTCTTGCGCTCGTTTCCGGCTCCGCGGCCGGCGTAGTTGCAGGCATTTCCTCTGCCGCGCCTGAAGCCGCTGCCCGGCCGTGGCTCAGTATTGACGCTCGCTGGAGCCTCCTGATCGCCGCGCTCTGGGCGGCCGCTGCGCTTTTCCGCGCCGTCGATCTCGGCCTTCATTCCTTCCGCCTGCGCAAGTTGTGGAAGGACGCGATCCCGGTCCCCGTCGACAGCAACCTCAACTCCATGCCGGCTTCAATCTGGACCCGCGGCCCCGTCCAGGTCTGCACCACAGCCACTTTGCAACGCCCCAGCGTGATTGGGTTCTTCAAGCCCCGCATCCTTATTCCCGATTGGCTCTTCGCCCGCCTCACCCCCGGCGAGCTCGAGCAGATCGTGCTCCACGAAGCCGAACATCTGCGCCGCCGCGACGATTGGACCAATCTTTTCCAAAAACTCTGCCTGGTTCTCTTCCCGCTCAATCCCGCGCTCGCGTGGATCGAGCGCCGTCTTTGCCGCGAGCGCGAGATGGCCTGCGACGACGGCGTTATCAGAATTACGCGTGCGCCGCGCGCCTATGCCGCCTGTCTCACCAGCCTCGCCGAGCGCCGATTTGAGCGTCGCGCTGAGGCTCTGTCGCTGGGAGCCTGGCAGCGCCGCCCCGAGCTGGTCCACCGCGTCCACAGCATTCTGCGCCGAAACCACGCGTTAAGCCCCCTTGCCACTCGCGCCTTGCTCGCCGTCATGGGTTGCGGTCTCCTCTTCGGATCCGTCGAACTTGCGCGTTCTCCCCAGTTGGTTGCCTTCGTTTCCGCACAGAACCCCGAACCGAATGTTGCGGCTGCACAGCCACCGGCGCAGCTCGTTACTGCTGCCTATACGCCGGTTCGTGACGACAGCGTCCATCGCACATCTTCCGGATTGCAAGCCGCCGAAGTTGCTTCTCCGCGTACGGCGAACCGCCGGCCAAGCCCCGCCGCGGTGAGCGCCTCCCTGCAACCCACGGCCTCAAAGCAGGCCGCCGCACTCGAATGGAAGACGTCGTACTCCGAGCCCGCCTCCCGCTCGCCCCGCCCCGTAATGCTCAAGGCAGAACTGCCCAGCCCAGCTCCGGCCCAGGCTCAGGATCAAGACCAGCAATGGCTCGTCATCACCACCTGGGAGCAGGTCCAAACCCCAAATCAGGATGCCGGCCTGACCGCGGACTATGAAACCGGCGCGAATTCAAACGCGACAAACGCCCCCAGCGCCCAGCCAGCGGGTCAGCCGGCCGGCCGGATCATCGTCACCCGCTTGATCTTCAGAATCGTTCCCGCAAGTTCCTTATCCGCGCAGCCATCCTCCGCGCCCATGCGCAGCGGCTGGTTCGTGATCCAACTGTAACCAACAAATTCAATCCCAATGGAGAGGTAACCATGTCCGTATCAACTAATTCTTTAGTAGCAAAGGCAAAAAAAATCCTGATCCCCGCCGGCGCGATTGCCGCGCTTCTCGTCGCCCTCACCTTTGCCGTCAATCGCAACGTGGCCCACGCCGCAGTCGGAGCCGCTGCTCCCATGGACGAAAGCAGCGTCTCCTCGTTGGTAGCGCTCGATAATGCGGTCGAAGCGGTCGCAGCCCGCGTCACGCCCGCCGTCGTCAACGTCTCAGTAACCTCGCGCGCCCATGCCGATGAAATGGACCAGGACGGCCCAGGCTCCGGCATTCCCCAAAACGCCCTCCCGCCAGAATTCCAGTGGTTCTTCGGTCCCCAGGGCCCCGGCCAAGGTCGTGGCCCGGGTCGTGGTCAGGGTCATGGCCAGGGCATGAACGGGCCCGCGCAGATCGAGCACGGCATCGGCAGCGGTATCATCGTCTCCCCCGACGGCTACATCGTCACCAACGCTCACGTCGTCGATGACGCTACGCAGATCCGCGTCACGCTGAATGACCGCCGCGTCTTTCCCGCCAAGCTGGTTGGAGTTGACAAGCTCAACGACCTCGCCGTCATCCACATCGACGCCAAAGACCTCGCCAGCATTGCCTGGGGCGATTCCACCCATCTTCGTCCCGGTCAGACCGTGCTCGCCTTCGGCAGCCCCTTCGGCTACTTCCAGTTCTCCGTCACCCGCGGAATTGTCTCGGCCGTCGATCGCCCCAATCCCTACTCCGACGACCCGCGCAAGCCCGGCGACTTCATCCAGACCGACGCCGCCATCAATCCCGGCAACTCCGGCGGTCCGCTGGTCGACGCGCATGGCGAGCTGGTGGGCATCAACACCTTCATCATCTCCGGCAGCGGCTCCTTCGCCGGCGCCGGTTTCGCCATTCCCTCGCAGATCGTCAAGGCCTCCGTCGATGAGCTCATCAAGGACGGCGCCGTCCATCATGGCTATCTGGGCATCAGCATGAACGATGTCACGCCCGACAACGCCGGCTTCTTCAACCTGCCTGACGCCACCGGCGCCATCATTAGCCAGGTCACGCCCGACTCGCCTGCCGGCCGCGCCGGACTCAAGGCCGGCGACGTGCTGCGCGAAATCGACGGCCGCAAGATCGTCAATGGCAGCGCCCTCCAGGTCGCGGTCAGCGAGATGAAGCCCGGCAACACCATCGCCCTCGGCATTCTCCGCGACGGCAAGCCGGACACGATCAAGGTCACCGTCGGCGAGTTTCACGGCGAAACCGAAGTCGCTGACAACTCCGGCTCCGGCTCGCCCCAGCGCGGCAGGCTTGGCGTTTCGGTCGGCGAGCTTACCCCCGACCTGCGTCAGCAACTGAACATCCCCGCGCAGGTAAACGGCGCGGCTATCCAGAGCGTTCGTCCCGCCAGTCCTGCTGATGATGCGGGCCTCGCTCCCGGCGACGTCATCCTTGAAGTCAACCGTCACCCGGTCCAGAACCCCGATTCCTTTGTCAGCGAGGTTCACTCCGTTCCCGCGGGCAAAGACATCCTGCTTCTGGTTTGGTCAAAAGGCGGCGCATCCTACCGCGTTCTGCATCCGGCGGAAAACGCCGAGAGCGGCATGTAAGCCAGGCCGCGGCAAGAGGGCCGCTGCCCGTCGGGGGACAGAGCAGCGGCCCAAATCTCAGTGTCCCGTCGTAGAACGGGTGCCCCAGGGTCCGGGGTCCCCGCGGACAGGTCTTTGTCCGTGGGGTGGAGGTCTCGATTTTGAGACCTGGGAACCTCCAAGCCCCACACACTGGGCACCCCATGTCCGGGATGATGAGCAAGCCCAGCAAAAAAACCCGCTGACTCGCTGACTTGCTAATCCCGCGAAGCGGGGCTAACTTGCTGTCTTTGTTCAGGAACTCGCCGTCCGAGTGCCCCAGATCTCGATTCTGAGACCTGGAATTTCCCATTGCCTCCAGCCGCCTCGATCACTAAGATTTCCCCTGCGCTTGAATCTCACCTCCCAATCAATCGAATTCCCAACCCCGCGGAAAGGCCCACATGAACCGAATCCGACTTTCCACCCTGCTGTGCGCTGCTCTCCTCTCATGGCACGCCCAGGCTCAGACCAGACCCCTCGATGGAGTCATCGACATCCACGTGCACACGGCGCCCGATTCGGTTCCCAGGAGCATTGACGCCATTGATCTCGCCCGGTTGGCGCAGAGCCGGGGCATGCGCGCCATCGTCCTCAAGAATCACTACGAGCCCACCGCCTCGGTCGCCTATCTGGTCCAGAAAGTGGTCCCTGGCATTCAGGTCTTTGGGGGCATCGACCTCAATCTCAGCGTCGGCGGCATGAATCCCATCGCCGTCGAAAAGATGGCTCTCACCACCGGTCATCTCGGCAGGTTTGTCTGGATGGCGACTTACGACACTCATGCCCAGGTTCTTGCATCGCACCAGGACCGTCCCTATGTGGCCGTCTCCCGCGACGGCGAGCTGCTTCCCGAGACCAAAGCCGTCATCGCCATGATCGCCAAATACAATCTCGTCATGGCCACCGGCCACAACTCGCCCGAGGACGATCTTTTGCTCATCCGCGAGGCCCGCCGCCAGGCAGTTACGCACATCGTCGTCACCCATCCCATGATGACGCCCATTCACATGACGATCCCCCAGATGCAGCAGGCCGCCGCCCTGGGCGCCTATCTTGAGTTTGTCTATAACGGCCTGACAGGCGCCTCCAGGGAATACAGCTTTGCGGATTATGCACGGGCCATTCGCGCCGTCGGCGTCGAGCATTGCATCCTCTCCTCCGACATGGGACAGCCCGCCAGCCCCCTCCATCCCGACGGATTGCAGATGTTCTTTGACGGCTTGCGCGCCCAGGGCTTCTCTGAGGACGATATCGCCCGGATGTCTAAGGTCAATCCTGCTCAGCTTCTCGGTCTGCAATAGCTCCTGGCCGCTGCCCGCCTCACCTGTTGGTCAACCTAAGATATTGCAAATAATCGATTTTTAAGTTTGTACTCATTAGAAAGCCGTAGTATCCTATATTCCTCCCCCGCAAGACGGAGGGAGATTTATGCCTAAAATCATCGCTTTCGGAACCTTGATTATGGCCTGCGGCCTGTCAACGCTGGCCGCGCAGGCGCAGGTGCAGGAATGGAAGCCGAAGATGATTCTTTTCCATGTGACTTCCGTTCAGCGCGCTGATGACCCCGTTGCCTGTAAATCCGGCAAATGTAACGTAGTCAGATATAAGGTTGAAGGTTATGCCGATATCCAACAGGGTGCCACGACGACTGAGTACGTTATCACCTGCGATGAGCATGTGACTAGCCGTCCTCTGCCGCATCGTGACAACGTTTGCGCTCGTTTTCATGCCGGCAACGCTTACACCGCGCAATTGCTGTCTGACAGCGTTTCATTTCCGTACAGTATGTTGAATAAGGATTTTGAGACTGATTACAACATAGTGTCGGAAAGAGAGATGGCCAGGGCTCCGGAACAGCCTGAGGTGACCAAGGCTCCGGAAAAACGAGAGGCGACCAGGGGTCCGGAACAACCAGTGTCGGTCAAGGGCCTGGAACAGATGGCTAGCAAGGCCGGCAATTAACGGCCATCGATCTGACTTGAGTACTCCGGTGGAGTACTGCGCGAAATTCGCCGCACCGGGTCATAAGGAAACAATCGAATATCTGCGCGCTGACGACTGACGATTGATTTGTGCGCCAGGACAGCTCCGGCCAGTGGCCAACCATCGCAGTAGTCAGTTCCCCTCTCAGCCCCGGAACTGCGGGCGCCCACCCGTTGTTCTGAAGGGTACGGGCCTCAAGTGAAGGGTACGGGCTTCAGCCCGTACATCGAATCGAGCAATAACCCCGCGGGCTTTATTGAGGACTGCATAAGTAATGTCCGGACAAGCGCGCCGGAGGCGCAGAGTTGGTTAGCCCCGCGCTTCAGCGTGGGGAAAAGGGATCCCACAAGTTCGTTACGGAGTCCCGTAGGGACGGCGCAAGGACATTATTTACGCAGGAACCAATCGCCGCCGTCTGCTCTTGCCTCCTCGGTGGAAAAGCAAATCGGAAATTCCGGTTGGTATGATGATGATGATGATGATCAACCGCAGGGAATTCATAGCCTCACTTTCGCTGCTGCCGGCCGCTCTCACCAGCGCCGAAAGCCGCTTGCCCGCCAATCGAAACATCAAGTGGGCGCTCTCTTCAGCGCTTTGGAACTACTTCCCTCCCTGTCCTTTCACCGCCATTCTCGATGTGATGAAGGAAACCGGCTTCATCGGCGTTCGCATCACCGGCTTCCCTCGCATCCTTGAAACCTCCGGGTTGACTGCGGCGCAAATGCAGCAGGAAGTTTCCAAGCGCAACCTCAACGTGGTCACCATCTCCTGGAGCGGCCCGCTTGAAGATCCGGCCCAGCGTCAGCAGGTGCTGGATAGCGCGCGCAACGCCATCAAGTTTCTTGCCGATTTCGGCGCCAATCACCTGGTGGTCTTCTCGCCCAACCGCACCAGGCCCGGAGCCGATACCCCTGCCGCCTTTCAGGAGCTGTGCGCGCGCTGCAACCAGATCGGTGAGCTGGCCGGCGAAATGGGATTCACCGCCGGCCTCCACAATCACATGGGAGAAATGGTCCAGACCCAGGAAGAGGTCGACCGCTTCATGTCCATGACCGATCCCAAGCTCTTCGGCCTTTCGCCTGACACCGCTCATCTTCATCTGGCCGGTTGCGACGTGGTTGCGACCCTGGAGCGCTATAAGCATCGAATCCACTTCCTCGACTACAAGGATGCAAAGTGGACCACCCCCGCTACCGACTGGGTTCAGCCCAACGGAAGGGTGCTTGCCAAGGATTCATCGCAGGCGCGTTTCTTTTCGAGCATCTACGACCTGGGCGACGGCGAGGTGGATTTTCCCTCCTGCCACCGGGTTCTGAAGAGCGTAAAGTATCGCGGCTGGATTTGCGTCGATCTCGACACCGCCCGCAACGGTCCGCGCGCCGACTTCGAGCGCTGCGGCGCTTACATAGTCAAGAAACTGGAGCCCATCTACAAATGAACCGCCGGGAAATGAAGGGCAGCAAAATGAAGGGCAGGGAAATGAACCGCCGGGAGTTCTCTTTCGCAGCCATCGCCATGGCGCTGCCGGGATCGGCGTCAGCGAACCCCATCCCCAGGTACAGAATCATCGACCCGCACGTTCATGTCTGGGTCAACGATCCGCATTACCCATGGGCTCCGGAAACCAGAGACGCACCCAAGGAAGACCGCACGCCCGCCATGCTTCTTGAATTGATGCGCGCCAACCATGTCGAGCGAACCGTGCTGGTGCAATACATCGGCTACCGCTGGGACAACCGCTACGCCGCCGACTCCGTGAAAAAGTACGCGCCCAACTTCAAGGCCGTCTGCCGCGTCAACCCCGCCGACCCCGCCGCGCCCGACCAGCTCTCCCAGCTCACCGCGCAGGGATTTCACGGCGTCCGCCTCAGTCCTTCCGGCGACGCCGGCGGCGACTGGATCAAGGGCCCTCTCATGCCGCCCTTGTTTAAGCGCGCTGAATCCCTTCATGTGCCCATGCTCATTCTGGCGCCGGTCACGCGCATGACCGATCTCATGCCTTTGATCGAGCAGTGTCCCGATCTCGACGTGGTCATCGACCACCTGGCCGACTGCCCCATCGATCGCCCCCAGGAGCTCGACAAGCTCATCGCCCTGGCCCGCTTCCCGCGTGTCTTCGTCAAAATCTCCCACACCTGGTCCATCTCCCGCCAGCCCTATCCCTGGCTCGACGCGCAGGAATACGTAAAGCGGCTCTACGCCGTCTACGGTCCGCAACGGCTCATGTGGGGAACCGATTGGCCGGTCCATGAGAAGTGGACCACCTACGCCAAGACCCTCAGCGTAGTCCGCGATGACATGAAGTTTCTGAATGACGAAGACAAAAGCTGGATCCTGTCGAAGACCATCGAGCGCGTCTGGCGCTTCGCTTGAGCCCTCGGCACTCTTGCTCCGCCTCGTCGGAGCAGGAAACCAATCCTCCCGCGACTTTCTCAAGCGCAGCCCGCTTGCGTTCTTCTCTCCAATGGAAATCAAGTACTACAGTTGTAAATTCAAGATTTCGGAGGGAGCGGGCGGCTTCAGCCCCCTGAAAGAATGCGAATTTGCGGGGCCTTCAGGCCCGAGCCTCTGGCGATCGCCCCACCCTTCCAGTTTTTGCTCTCTTCCGAAAGCCCAAAACTCCGGGTGCCCCCATCCTTCAGGTTTTCTGGCGCAAGGGCGGGAGACTACTTACCTGACTCCACCCGAGCGGAGGAGAATCGACTGTATCCATCCCACCCTTCCCGCAAAAAACGCAGGAAGGATGGGGCACCCCAACTCTTGTGCCAACTCAAAGGGTGGGCCACCCGCCACCGGGATTGATCGCGGGCATGCGCCCCGCGCCAGGTTGCGGCACCTCATTCTGTCCGCGGCGGGGATAAATGAAACTCCGGGGCGATGAAAGTTCCGATTGTCTCTCAAGACATTTCACATTGGGCGTATCGGACATTCCGATCGGCAGAATCTGTTTTCTTGATTTTCCTGGAGGTGGACGGAGCGTTCACCCTTGGATGTCTCGGAAGCTGACCTCGGCGGCCAATGGAGAACTTCTACAAGTGTATAATCGACTCGAAACCCAAACTCCAAGGCATGACGCTCCCCGCGCCGTGCGATAGCGAAACCTGATCCTACAGCCCTCTATCCCTGGTACCAGGCCCAATGACGAAGCCTCGAGGAATCCCAAGCATGACCGGCATCCGCGGCATTGCGGCATTGTGGGTGATGCTCTACCATGCGCAACAAGGCGCGGGCACCACCTTTAACCTGCCACTTCTGGCGAAGGTTCCGGATTTAAGGAGCGGTTGGCACGGGGTGGATCTGTTTTTCATGCTGTCCGGTTTCATTCTCATGTATGCCCATGCGCGGGACTTCATTGTGATCCAAAAAGAGAACACCTTGCGGTTCGCTCGATTGCGTTTTGCCCGCGTTTACCCGCTGAATGCGGTGGTCTTGTCACTCATTGCGATCCTTGTGGCATTCCAGCCTGGGTTCGTCGCCTGGGCGCGAACCTCCGAGCCATCCGATTATTCATGGCAGGCATTCGCTCGGACTTTGTTCTTGGCAAACCGCTGGTTTTTACCGGGTCGGGGCGATTGGAACCAGCCTGTGTGGTCTCTCAGCCTCGAGGTTCTTGGCTATCTCATGTTTCCCCTGCTGGCCTTCTGCGCATTGCGCATCACGCGAAAATGGCTGCTTTTCGGGGTAGCTTTGCTGAGCCTCTTCGGGTCTCTTGCAATCCTCGCCATCAGAGGGGTAGCCTTCGATAATTCAATCGGCCGGGTTGCGTTCGTGAGGATGATCACCTGCTTTGTAACTGGAATCGCGATTTTCCGCCTTTGGACGCTGATGGCTGAATCTCATAGGAAATGGGCGGGTTGGTTTGCCGCAGTTTCCGTAGCGGGAATATTGATCCTGGGCATAGTGCCGCTTTATGGCGATCTTCTCTACAACTTCTTCTTTGCCTCGCTTTTATATGGTCTTGCATTTCAACAGGGAATCGTGAACAGATTGCTGGCCAGCCGCGCTGCGGTGTTCCTCGGAGAAATCTCTTTTCCCCTCTACCTCTCCCATGTAGTGCCTCTCCTTTGGCTTCGCTACTTCCTCCTTTCAAACCCCGCGAAGTATTCGACCATCGAGAAGTCATTGGCTCTCGTGGGCTGGGCAGTGGGATGTATCTTGATGGCGACCCTTCTTCACCGGTACGTCGAAGAACCGTTCCATGCTTTAGGCCGGCGATGGGCAGGCGCGCGCATGACGGAATAGAAGGCTCACGGACTACTCTCTTTTGTATTTGAGCGGGCGCCGCGCAACTGTACGCTTCCGTCGGATCGTGTCTACGGGCGGGTGGCCCACCCTTCCAGTTTTTGCTCTCTTCCCAAAGCCCAAAAACTGCGGGTGCCCCATCCTTGCGATTCTTTCTATCGCAAGGGTGGGGACCCACGACCGCCCCCAACAACATTTAGTTCGCTTCCTGTCTCCGCGCCGTCCACTCCGGCCCGATCTCCAACGAGCCGATTGCAACCTATGAATCCAGGGAGGATTGAAGACCGAAGATAAACCACGATAAACCAATCGGCTGAATATAACGTAATGGTCGGGCGGAGGGATCCCCCCCGACCCGTCCCGGCCCACGCTGAGTGCGCAAAAATGCACCGGTTCTTGAGCATCCGAGCGCTCTCCCGGCGCCAAATCCTACCACTCCGCCGATGAAGCCTGCCCGCCAGCGCGCCGCGGTCAATATTGGCCAGCAATTCCTGGTTCGCGTGCGTAACACTGGCCCCTGATCGGCACGCCATTCACCGCAGGCTGCCGGGTTTTCCGGCGTGCAACCTCGAGTGAAGCCGACAACATGAAGAGGGTGCATCATAACCGGCGTGCAGATGAGTCGGAGAAGATCGCGGAGACAAATGAAACTGCTCAAGGGATTAGGAATCGGACTGTGCCTCATCGTGCTCTGTCTTCTCGTGGCCCCGAAAACAAAGGCCAACGGGCTTGACAGTAAGACTGCTGTCACCTTCGTCGTACCTGTCGAAGTTCCGGGCCTTACCGCCCAGACCTTGCCGGCCGGCACTTACCTCTTCAAGGTTGTCGACTCTTCCCCGGATCGGGACATCATCCAGGTTTCCAGCCAGGACGGCGCCAAGGTGCTGGCCACCTTCCTTGGAGTCCCGAATCCCCGTTTGAAAGCTTCGGACTTGACGGTGACCATGTTCGGCAATCGTCCCGCCGCAGATTCTCAAGCCCTGGAGACCTGGTACGGTCCGGGCCGTGGATGGGGCGACCAGATTGTCTATGAAAAGTCCAGGGCCGCCCAACTGGCCAAGGAAGCCAATGAGCCGGTGCTTTCCACCTCTGCTGTTCTGGCGCTTTCGACCGTCGATACCCTGAAAACGGCGCCGATTGAGGCAGTCAACCCAGGCGGAGAAACAGTTGCCATAGCCCAGGTTATCAACCCACCCGCCACGGTTGCTCCCGCAGTTGCTGTTGCAGCGGGACCTGCTGTGGCAGTCGTAGCTCCGCCCGCAGCGGTGACTACGGTCGCAGTAGCACCTGCGCCCGCAGCAGCGCCTGCGGCCGCGCCGGCGCCAGTTGCTGCAGCAGCGCCTCCGGCCCCACCAGCCCCAACCGTCACACCAGAGCCGACGGTCGCAGCAGCGCCTGTGGTTGAAACGGCGCCTGCAGCCACAGTGCAGACTACTGTTGTTGCACCTGCGCCTACCGCTGCAGTGGCGCCTACGGCAACCACAGCGCCCGCGGTCACAGCAGCGCCAACTCCGGCCGTAGCGCCTACGGTGGCGGCAGCGCCTGAGGTGGCCACGGCCACACTGCCTGATACAGCCAGCGTTCTTCCTCTCGTTGGATTGGTCGGACTGCTTATGTTGGGCGCAGGCTTTCTGCTGACGAACCTCTTGAAGCGGAGGGCATGAATCAATTGCGGGGTGAATAGCACGGAACCTCACGCGATCCGAAACCGATGGGCGAAGGGGAGGCGGTACGCAAGTATCGCCTCCTTTGTCCGTTCCGGCGCATGCGCCGCATCCGCGCCGGATGCTGCGTCGCCTTTAACATTCCCGGCAGTGGCAGCAAAGGCAGTCGACCATGATAGCCGTAACTGAGAAGCAGAGGTTTGCAATCCGAGGCCACCTGTTCCTTCGCGGGACGCGGATGCTGCTGCTCGTCGCGGGCACACTTGCGGTCTCCTATGTTGCGGTAACTCTACTCGGCGCAAAGCTCTACCAGCAAGCCGCGGGCAAGGCTCTCGAAAAGCAGATCTATGCGCAAGAGCAATATAAAGGGAGCCGGTCGCGCGCCGTGGCGAAACAAGGCGATGTTCTGGGCCGCATTGAGATTCCACGGCTGGGTGTGATGGTTGCGATTCTCGAGGGGACTACATCGCGGACTCTGCGGCTCGGTGTTGGACACATTGAAGGTACAGCGCTTCCCGGAGAGCCTGGAAACGCCGCAATCGCGGGACATCGCGATACATACTTCCGCGCTCTCAAGGACATTCGCGCCAACGACGAGATTCAGATTCAGACCGCAACCGGTCTTTCACACTACGAGGTCGACAGGGTGCAGATCGTTGCTCCTGGCGACACCGGAATCCTCGCCCCCTCACCCGGGTCTGACCTTACGCTCGTAACCTGCTACCCATTCCACTTTATCGGTGCAGCCCCGGAACGATTTGTAGTGCACGCGCACCGGGATTGATCGCGGGCATGCGCCCCGCGCTAGGTTGCGGCACTTCATTCTGTCCCCGGCGGGGATAAATGAAACCGCGGGGGGCGGGTGGCCCATCCTTCCAGTTTTTGCTCTCTTCCCATAGCCCAAAAACTGCGGGCGCTCCATCCCTGCTGTCATTCTGAGCGGAGCGTAGCGGAGTCGAAGAATCTGCGTTTCGTCATCCACTCGCAAGAGTGGGAGACTACTTGCCTGACTCCGCCCGAGCGGAGGAGAATCGACTGTATCCATCCCACCCTTCCCGCAAAAAACGCAGGAAGCATGGGGCACTCTGACTCTTGCGCCAACTCGAAGGGTGGCCCACCCGCCGGGTCGTGATGATATCTATGCCAAATGACCTTAATGAGGATTCACCGGTTTGGCGGAGTAGATGATGAGGTCGACGGCTTCACTACTGTCCGGTTAACTGATGCGTTTCGTTCTGCAAGCTGCTGGTGTACGGCAGGTTGCAGGTGGTTTTGGGGTGGTGTCGATTTGAAATTGCCGC
>Ga0326727_10022398_pt1 | contig 12216 bp, 11 predicted proteins | sample MB2enrmetagenome_FD_207643 | JGI IMG/M metagenome (GOLD analysis project Ga0326727, IMG submission 207643) | Lab enriched peat soil microbial communities from McLean, Ithaca, NY, United States - MB29MY | ecosystem: Environmental > Terrestrial > Soil > Wetlands > Peat | place: USA: New York... | reverse complement strand
CTAAGCTAGGGTTCTTTTCTCCCCGCTCGACCTGGCCGACATAGGACTCATTTACTTCCGCAACCTCTGCAAGTTGTTCCTGCGTAAGTCGATACTTCGTTCTCTCTTCTCTGATTCGCTGACCCAAATTTTTAAATACCATCTTCCTAGCCCCTTTCGATTCCACTATATGGTATCTGGAATAGGGCTTGAAGTGTCTATCGGTATTATAAATATTGACTATAGGTATTATAGAGTGTTAAAATGATTTATGTTACATCATGAAATCCTCTTGAAACTTTAGGGGGGGGACACTTTGAAAAGGGCATTAGTTGTTGAGAGCAATGATGGCATCCGTCGTCTTTTAATTGAGGTTTTAACTCAAGAAGGGTATTCAGTCGATGCAACTGCCAACGGCTGGCAGGCTTTGGCAAGAATCCGCACATGTGTACCGACGGTTGTATTATTAGATTCCAAAATATCTGCTATGAGGGGAATAGAAGTTCTCATAAAAATCTCTAACTCATACCCTGACCTACCCATAATTTTAATTGCGCATGCCGACGAAAAGGACGTAGAAGTATCACTTGAAAGCGGTTTAGTGAAATATTGTATATTAAAACCCTTCTCCTTACCTGATTTGATTGAACTTCTCAACTCTCTTGAAAAGTAAGAGAAAACCTGTCTTAGCATTCAAACTATCAACCACAGCGGCTGAATTGACAGTGGGGTTATCCTTTTTGAAAAGGATAACCCCACTCTGGTTTCTCTTTAATCCAAGTTTCTCTTTAATCCGATTTGCATTCCCGCAATTTAGTGTCTAAATTCAACATCGCCAGTTTACTGTCCAATAAATTATTTTCAATCTTCGCCATGGTTACTCTAGGATCTATTATCTTGTTCTGCAGATTTTCCATAGCTACAGAAAGCATGAGTTTTATACGGTTTAGTTGATTAACTTCACTGGCCCCCGGATCATAATCAATGGGTGAGATATTAGCTAAGGGATAAGACCGTCTGATCTCTCGGAACATACCTTTACCTGTGATATGGTTAGGTAAACAGGCAAAAGGTTGTAAACAAACAATATTATTGACTCCGCTTCGAATCAACTCGACCATCTCTCCGGTAAGGAACCAACCCTCTCCCGACTGATTGCCCAGCGAGAGATGCTGTTTGGCGTACTTAGCGATCTCCTCAATGGGTTTCGGGGCCGCGAAGCGTTTACTGGCTTCTAAAGCTTTCTTCATCACTTTGCGATAGGATTCTATTCTGTTAATGGAAAGCTTTCCGGCGACCATTCCCCAAAAACTGCCCGATAATTTCTTGTATTTAACGCCATTATCAAAAGCACCGTATAACAAAAAGTCCGTAAGGTCCGGAACGACAGCCTCAGCTCCCTCAGCCTCCAACAGTTCCACAATGTTGTTATTTGCTGTGGGATGGAATTTAACCAGAATCTCCCCGACAACGCCCACCTTTGGTTTGACCATGTCTTCATAAATTTCCAGATTATCAAAATCTTTGACAATTTGGCGAATATTCTCTGCATCTTCCTGTCTATCCCCGTTCTTCAGAGATTTTTGGCAGCGATCAACCCAATAGTTATACAAGAGATCCGCCGAACCAGGGAACGTTTCATAGGGACGCACTCTATATAACACCCGCATTAAAAGGTCCCCATAGATAAGCCCTCTCATGATTATATTAAACATCGGCATTGTGAATTTAAAGCCGGGATTCTTCTCTAAACCGGATGAGTTTCCCATATTTAAGGCAATCACCGGGACATGGGCCAGATTGGCATCTTTCAAGGCCTTTCTAATGAAGGCGATATAGTTCGTCGCTCGACATCCGCCGCCGGTTTGCGTGATAATCACCGAGGTATTGTCTAAATCATACTTTCCGGATCTCAATGCCTTCATCAACTGACCGACAACAATAATGGCCGGATAACAGGCATCATTATGCACATACATTAATCCTTCGTCAATCGCCGATTTGTCGACAGAAGGTAAGAATTCGACAGTATATCCGGAAGCCTCAAATCCTGTCTTAAAAAACTGAAAGTGAATCGGTGACATTTGGGGCGCCAAAATTGTATGGTTTTTTTTCATTTCTTTGGTAAAGATTACTTTGGTGGGCTGATCATAAAGTTTCTTCGGCACGAAATTTTGCTTATTTCGCTCATTAATTGCCGCGATCAAGGAACGCAGCCGGATTCTTGCCGCACCCAAATTACTAATTTCATCGATTTTCAACACAGTATAAATTTTTCCATAGGCCTCCAGAATCTCTTTTATCTGATCCGTCGTCACGGCGTCGAGACCACAGCCAAAGGAATTTAATTGAATTAACTCTAAATCATTTTGCTCCACCATATAGCCGGCGGCATTATACGCTCTGGAATGGTATACCCATTGATCGACAACCCGCAAGGGCCTCTCGACCTTGCCGAGATGTTGGATAGCATCTTCGGATAAAATAGCGAACCCATAAGACGCTATCATCTCAGGAATACCGTGATTAATTTCCGGATCAATATGATAAGGTCTGCCAACGAGTACAACTCCCCTGATCTTTTTTTCACGGATATAGTCCAGGGTTTCCTCTCCTTTTCTTCTTATCTCTTCCTTGTAGCGGTCTTGTTCCGCATAAGCCTTAGCCAAAGCGCGAACCAGCTCATACTTCGGTATTCCTTCGGGTTTTAACTCCTCTGCCAAGCGCTTGAGCATTCTGCTGGGCATATCCAGCGGTAAGAACGGGTGATAAAAAGTAACGCCCGGCTCTCTGATGCTGTCCGTATTGGCATTGATGGTCTCCGGGTAAGAGGTCACGATCGGACAGTTGTAATGGTTGTCTGCCTCTGGATTTTCTACTCGGACATAAGGGATGCAAGGATAGAATAGTTTCTTAATCCCTTTTTTCACTAAATCTGTAATATGACCATGCACAAGTTTGGCAGGGTAACAAACCGACTCGGAAGGAATGGTATCCATGCCCAACTCATAAATTTCTTTTGATGATCGGCCGGAAATAACAACTTGGTAACCCAGTTCGGTAAAGAATGTGAACCAAAAAGGATAGTCCTCATAGATATTTAAAACCCTTGGAATTCCGATGGTCCCTCTCGAGGCCTGCTCTTTCGTTAAAGGCTTGTAGTGGAATACCCGCTTGTACTTATATTCATAGAGATTGGGAATGTCACTCTTGACGACGTCTTTCCCTGAGCCTCTTTCACAGCGGTTTCCGGAAATATAGTCTCCTCCGCTGGAGAAGTGTTGAACACTGACCAGGCAATTATTTCCGCATAATCCACAACGTCTCATCGAGGTCTCTGTTTTAAAATCAAACAAATCTTTCCCAGGCATGAGATTTGTTTGATATCCATTTTCATACCGCTCTTGAGCAATCAGCGCAGCGCCGAAAGCCCCCATGATGCCGGCTATATCCGGACGTACAACTTCCTGTTTCGTTATTTTCTCCAGCGCTCGCAGGACGGCGTCGTTATGAAAGGTTCCGCCCTGAACGACAATTTTATTCCCGAGTTCCTCGGCATTGCGTACACGAATCACTTTATAGAGAGCATTCTTGATGACGGAGATTGCTATCCCCGCCGAAATATCACTGATTTCAGCTCCCTCTTTCTGAGCTTGTTTGACTCTGGAATTCATGAATACCGTACAGCGGGTCCCGAGATCGACCGGCTGTCTTGACTCCCTGCTCAGTCTGGCAAACTCTTTGACATCCAGGTTCAGAGAATTGGCGAAGGTCTCCACAAAGGACCCACATCCTGAAGAACAAGCTTCATTTAAAGTGATGGACTCGATAACTCCGTCACGGATTACTAAACTTTTCATGTCCTGCCCGCCAATATCTAAAACGAAATCAACACCCGGCCGGAAAAAATTAGCCGCCGTGTAATGGGCAACCGTTTCAATTTCTCCAATATCCACTCTCAGGGCTGCTTTGATGAGATGCTCGCCATAGCCTGTCACCGCAGAGTTGATAATCTTGGTATGCTTATTTAGTTTGGCATACAAACCTTTCAAGGCTTCGATTGTCGACCCTAAAGGGTTGCCCATATTACTGCCATAGTGGGAGTATAGTAAACCACCCATTTCATCGACAAGCGCCAGCTTGGTGGTTGTCGATCCGGCATCAATACCCAAATAGGCATTTCCTGCATAGCTGTCAAGATCTACTCGCCTGACCTTATGGGAGGCATGCCTCTCTGCAAATTCCGCATATTCCTCTTCGTTGGCAAATAAGATTTCCAGTTTTTCGCCCTCAGCATTATTGATGTCATGAATCAGCGGCGCTTTTTCAAATAAATAATCAACGGCAAAAGGCACTTGATCCCGAGAGGACAGCGCCGCCCCAATCGCCACAAAAAATTGCGAATCCTCGGGAAAGATCACATTTTTGTGCTCTAAATTAAGGGTTTCAATGAAGCGTTGTCTTAACTCGGACATAAAATGCAGCGGCCCGCCCAAAAATGCTACATTCCCTCGGATCGGACGCCCCTGGGCCAGCCCGCTAATCGTTTGATTAACAACTGCCTGTAAGACAGAAACGGCAATATCCTCCTTAGCGGCCCCTTCATTCAACAAGGGCTGGACATCTGTTTTAGCGAACACCCCGCAGCGGGAAGCAATTGGATAGATGTTTTGATAGCTTTTGGCAAGCTCATTTAAACCCGGAGCATCTGTTTGCAATAAAGAAGCCATCTGATCAATAAAGGCCCCGGTTCCCCCAGCACATGTGCCATTCATGCGCTGCTCAATCGATTCACCAAAATACGTTATCTTGGCATCTTCACCGCCAAGTTCTATGGCGGCATCCGTATTCGGTATAACAATTTTAATGGCGTTCGTACAAGCAATTACTTCTTGTATAAAAGGAACCTCTAACTTTTGGGAAATATTATACCCTCCCGATCCGGTAACCATCAAGGTTGCCAAGTGCCCTTGCAGGGTCGCTTTAGTATCATTAAGCATCCTAACAACAGTATCTTTTAGATTAGAAAAATGTCTTAGATATTTCTTATACAAAATATTTTTTTCATTATCTAAAACAACTATTTTTACAGTTGTAGAACCTACATCTAGGCCAATATTTAGAACTCTACTCATTTTCCTTCCTTCCTTCACTATGAAACTGCATTTAAACAACCTCAATTTTAAAGAAATCTATGTCAACAAGTTATTCCATTTGCGAAAATCTTAACACAACTTGCAATACAGGCCTGAATATCCGTTTCAGAAGCCAGTTTGTTCATAACGAAAGAAGTAACAAAGAGACCAAAATTCGTAGCCAGAAAACTCATGGCCAAGGTTTCAGGATTTTCGCTGATTGCCGCCCCCCTATTTTTCATTTCTTCGAAATAGTAGCCTAACAGTTTTTTAAACTCATTGGGAAACTTACATATTGTAGCATCAAAATCGGGGTTTAATTCCTCATTCTTAAAATGCATCAAGATTATCTTTTGATTTTTAGACAATATATCCTGGTAAGAAGAACATATTCTCTTTAAGTCTCTTTCCAAATCCCATTCCAAGCCCTCAAACAAGGCGATCAATTGCGGGGAAAAAACAAATTTATCAAAAGCCCTTTCAAAAAGATTTTGCTTGCTTTCGAAGTGTCTAAACAGAGTCATTTCACTGACTCCCGCTTCTTTAGCAATCTCTTTAGTGGTTACCGCAGTAAAGCCTTTTTGTGAGAAGAGAACAACTGAAGCATTAAGGATTTTATCTTCTGTATTAAGATACACATATCTCGTATCCAAACAACTTGCGCTCCTTCGTGTTAGTTCTTACTAACACAAGTGTATCATCTTCTCTAAACAACTTCAATCCAACAAAATGGTACATGTTCAATATTCTGGGGCCGAGAGCTTGTCCCAGGTTGAAAAAAGAGCTGTTGGCAAATGGATCGCCAACAGCTCTTTTTCTTGCTTTAATGCCCTTGCGCAGCTTTTAATTGACTCACCGAATCTTCGCTGAACTTGCCCGGCCCTCTTCAGATTGGCTGAATTCCAGGCTAAATCAGCTTCGCTTTTCATAAGTTCCCCACACCTTGGTTTGTCCATTTTCAACCATACATTTCCCCATTGCCCAAACAGCTTGAACCTGTAAGACTTCGTCAAGGAGCACCAAGTCTGCGTCATAACCGACCTGAATCCTGCCTTTATTCTTAAGGCCCAAAACATTTGCCACATTAGAGGTAATCGTACGTAAAGCCACCTCTAAGGGAAGTCCATAACTGATTACGGACTCTCGGACATCACGCCAGAGAACTTCTACCGAACCGACTCCCATACCAATCAGCACGCCTGCCTCGTTATACTGCGGCATACTTCCATTCCCATCAGAAGTCACACTCACTCGATCATTAAGGATCTGACGTTCGTTTAATTTCTGCAAGACGGCAGGTACCTGCAGTTCAGCCGGAAAATCGTCGCACCCTGCCGTAAGATCAATCTGACCGCCTGCCAGCAGGAACTTAATCCCTTGTTCTAATAAGGAAGACGTGCGGTTGATGTGCGTGGGCATAAATTGCGTGATGGGAATCTCAGTTTGGTCAAGGATCGTCCAAATGGGCTGCAGTCCTCGCTTCCCCTCTCCCAGGTGGAGATGGACCACCCCGGCTTTTCCCCCCAGCATCCCTCCAACTCGGGCCTCTGCGGCTAAACGCTCAAGTTCGGCAATTTGAGGTTGCGCCGATCGATGGTCTGAGATGGCGATTTCCCCGGCACCAAGGACTTTTTCGATCAAAGTTAGGTCCTCTTGTAAGGTGGGTAACAGGGTTCTGGCCGGAACTTGATAACCACCGCTATAGACAAAGGTGGTGATTCCCTCATCCTCAAGGGCCCGGGCCTTAACGAGCAGCTCGGACATCGACCGGGATACGGAATCTGTCCCGAGGCAACCAACAACCGTTGTGGTTCCTCCCCTGGTTAGTTGGGAAAGTTGAATTTCCGGGGTACGCGAAGCAGGGCCCGCTTCGCCCCCGCCTCCGCAGATATGTACATGAGCATCTATAAAACCCGGAACTAAGGTTTGGCCTTGGACGTCAACCACTTCCCCTCGGACATAGTCGGGAAGTCGCAAATCTTGACCGAGTGCGGCGATACTCCTGCCAACAATTAAGACATCGGTGTCGTCGATCCGTTCCGGGCCATAAATTTTTGCGTTCTTAATCAGTTTCCACACCGTGATTCCTCCTTTTCGGAGGTATAATACCCCAATTATTGTTCAATATTCTCATCCGGACAATTCTTTCTCTCTGACGTGCTTAAAATCTTTTATTGTTCAGAGGGCAAAACCGGGATTTAAGCATTTCCTTTTTTACATAAGCATAAAGTTTAGAAGTAAACGTTTTACTCTTTCGATAACTTCGCTTGTGGAGGGTTGGCATGCCGAAAAGAACCTTTGTCTATGGGGCGACCATCTTGTTGGGAGCAAATTTGCTGAACCGAATGCTGGGCTTTGCCTATCAATATCTAATTATGGCCCATATTGGCGGTGAAGCCTATGGTCTATTTACGATGGTTTTCCCGATCTACATGTTGGCTCTCGTCTTCACAACCGCCGGAATTCCACTGGCGATTGCCAAAATGGTCTCCGAAGAAGTATCCCTAGGACGATTTTTTGCAGCAAAAGCCATTTTCCAACTAGCCCTAAAAATCCTCGGCGTTTCGGGCGCCCTGGTCTCGATCATCCTCTATTTCGTTTCCCCTTACATAGCCCACCGAATATTTCCTGATCCCCGGGTCATTAATGTTTTTCTGATTTGTACGCCGGCTATTTTTATTGTCTCGATATCTTCGGTTTTTCGCGGCTACTTTCAAGGGTTACAAAACATGGTACCTACAGCAATCAGCCAGATTTGCGAACAAATTGTCCGTGTTGCCTTTGGCTATACTGCCTCGCTGCGGCTCCTCAAATCCGGCGTGGAATGGGCGGCTGCCGGATTAGCCTTAGGCATGTTGGCCGGAGAAATAGTTGGTTTATTCGTTATCATCCTTCAATATCAACATCAACGGACAAATCAAACCTCAAACCTGACAAATCCAGGGCCCAGTTATTCGTCCCGACTCATGCTAAGTAAATTATGGCACCTGGCTTCTCCCGTAACAGCCGGAAGGCTGCTCTCGACAGGATTATCGGCCTTGGATGCCATGCTCATTCCGCTCTGCCTCCAAACGGCAGGATACGGGGCTCGCGAAGCAATAACCTTATTCGGGCAACTTGGCGGTGCAGCGTTCACTCTCCTCACCTTTCCCAGCGTCTTTACCTTTGCCTTGGCAACATCCCTGGTTCCTGCCATATCAGAAGCAGCCGCTCAACGCCAATTTCATGTCGTCCGAGCCCGCAGCGCTGAAGCTATTCGCTTGACGATCTTGCTGGGCATCCCCTGTCTGATAATCTTATTTTATTTCTCCCTGCCGCTCACCGCATTTTTTAAGAGTACTGAAATTGCTCCCGTTCTGCGGGTCTTAGCTTTAGGGGGCATCTTTTCCTATCTCCAACAGACCACAACAGGGATTCTGCAAGGACTTGGGAAAGTTCAGCTTCCGGTCCTTAATTCCATCATTGCGGCTCTTTTACGCATCCCGGTCTTAGTCTACCTGACGGGGCTTCCCCAATGGGGTCTCCGCGGAACAGCTTGGGCCTATACTCTTGGTTTCTTGATTATGGCGGTCCTGAATCTTCTGGCGATTATCCGGTTTACAGGCCTGCCCCTGGACCTTCAACGCTTCATACTCCAACCAATCAGTGGAGGGATTGGTATGCTTCTCGTCTTTCATTTCTTAGACCCCATCTTTAGCGGACAGGTTGGCGGATACCTCAGTGAGTTTTCTATCGGTCTGGTACTTTACAGTGCAATTCTATTTTTAAATGGTGGCATAACTATTAATAATTTAAGAAGGCTGCCTTGGCTCGGAAAATTCCTGCCGCGCTAGAATTATTTCCGCCAAGGACGAATTCGCTCCTCATTAATCTCAAGTTTAAATTTCCTTCATTAGTAAAAAGACATCCTATATCCAGAATCTGAAGGCTATATTGCGCCGAATATAGTGCATACTACAATTGTTGTCAAATATAGAGTGAGAGGAGATGCAATATATGAGTCGAAACAGTCGAAACAATAGCGGCATTTTACCTCAATCTGTGTTGGAACAATTCAAATGGGAAGTCGCCGATGAATTAGGCTTGAGTTCCAAAATTGAGACCCAAGGCTGGGGAAATATGACCTCCCGCGAATGTGGTCATGTCGGAGGACGAATCGGTGGGAGTATGGTTAAAACCATGATTCGCAGAGCGAAAGAGTCCTTAAATGACACTTTCCTTTAAATCCAATAAAGGAGTACAGATTAATCTGTACTCCTTTATTTTAACTAAGTCAGAAAGTATCATCTATTACTTTATTACTTCCCGCCAAAAATTGTTTGCCAAGTCTGAAGACACTGAAAATCCGTCAAATCACTATGCAACGGAGTGATGGAAATAAAGTCCTCCTGTATCGCTTTTAAATCCGTATCTGCTTCCTGGTCTTCGACCAGATTTCCCGACTGCCAAAAATAAGTCCTGCCCCGAGGATCGACACGTCGTTCAAAAACATTTTCATAAACGGCTTTACCTAACCTCGTCATTCTAAGACCCCGCCATTCAGCTTGAGGTTTGCCCGGGATATTAATATTCACTAATCCTTCCGGATGATTCCGGATAAGGAAATCTAATTGTTCTGCCAGATAGGTTGCAGCCGGCTCAAAATTCACGAATTCATAACTCGCCAGAGATAAGGCCAGCGAAGGGATTCCAAGTAATACTCCTTCCATAGCTGCCGAAACGGTCCCCGAATAAAAAATATCCGTTCCTAAGTTAGAACCTTGATTAATCCCGGAAATAAGGAAATCCGGCTTGGCAATCAGCCCCCCTTGAATCGCCAGTTTCACACAATCCGAAGGAGTACCGCTTATGGCATAGCCTTTCATCGGACCATCAAGCTTGTATTCCGTCAGCAGTAAGGGCTTATGCAGGGTGATCGAGTGGCCTGTGGCCGAACGCTGACCATCCGGTGCGACAATGCTCAGATCATGTTTTGTCTGGGAACTGAGGGCGCGATATAATGTTTGGATACCGGGTGCATGATAGCCATCATCATTAGTCAGTAAAATATGCATGCCATTACCCCAATCACTCTACTTCGTAGATAGAAATTACCATTTTATCGTCTTTTTTCGTCAAACCAAAGGTTAGGCCACGATCTTTTAAATTTTTATTAAGAAAATCGACAACCTTATAAAGTTCACCATTCAAGCCGACCCGCTGTGTCGCCAGAAGATCGAGCTTTCCATGACGAGCGGATGAGTTTGTTGGCTGATTATCCATGCTTACCTCTTTCTACTTGTGTCCTTGAATCATTGAAAAGGCTTCCGCTCTTGTACTGTCATTCGTTTTAAAGACCCCTCGTACTGCCGAAGTTAAGGTTTGGGACCCTGCTTTCTTGACACCTCGCATGGTCATGCACATATGTTCTGCTTCAATGACAACGACCACACCGAGTGGATCAAGTTCGTCCATAACCGCATTGGCAATTTGTGAGGTTAGGCGTTCCTGAAGCTGAGGTCTGTGCGCAAACCCTTCCACGACGCGAGCAAATTTTGATAACCCGGTTATCTTGCCTTTGCGAGGGATATAGGCGACATGCGCCTTGCCATAGAAAGGCACAAGATGATGCTCACACATGGAATAGACGGGAATATCCTTAACGATCACCATCTCTTCGTGTTGTTCTTCGGTAAATTGAACATTAAAATGCTGACTTGGGTCTTCATGCAACCCGGAAAATACCTCAGCATACATCCTGGCCACCCGTTTCGGGGTATCTCTTAACCCTTCGCGGCTGGGATCTTCCCCGATTGCCTCCAATATCATGTACACAGCCTGCTCAATCTTTTCTAAATCCATCCCCATACTCTCTTTTCTCCTTTACTCTGTAGTGCTTCTATATAACCTATCTAAAGTTGGCCCATAAAAACATGTGTTTGAGGAATGACCCGAACGTTCTTAAGTTTCTCAAGCAAAAGACTTTGCCATTCTAAAAGCTGATCCGATCTCGGAGTAATAATACCTTGAGTTTGGGTAACCGGCTGAAGAATCGTTACGATCGAGGAATCAATTCCAGCAATTAAGTTGCAGGCGTTCTGTAGATCTTTCAGGGTAGTCTCCCGATGAACAACAATCTTGACAAAAACCTCTTTGGCAAGGCCGCAGCGCAGGAAAGATTCATGAACATCCCAGAAGACCTGACCACCGAACGGCAGCTTAATATCCATGCTGATTATATCTACAAAAGGCAAAACTTGAAGAAGCTGATCCGGCAAAGTCCCATTGGTCTCAAGGTAAATCTTCAGCCCGTTTTCCTTTAGCAGAGGTAATAAAACTTGAAGTTCGTTAGCCCACAGCAGGGGTTCTCCTCCCGTGACGCTTAAGGAGTGATGCAAGGAAAAATTATAGGCCAGCAATAATAGGTCCAATAACTTATCCAGAGATACAGGATTATTCAGCTTGTTAAAATGCCGTGAGCCGGCTGCCTTCTCTAGGCGGAACTGTTGCGGTGCCTTAGTCTCTGTATCACAATAAGGACAGGTTAAGTTGCAATTTGGGAGACGCAAGAAAATTTGTCGGACCCCAACGTAAGGACCTTCTCCTTGAATCGACGAGAAAATTTCTGTAATTGGCAGTTTATAATGAGCAGCATCGAAATGTGCTTGTACACCCTCCTGAAACATTTTTCGGCTCCTTATTTGACAGATTACTGACTATTTTATCATTATTGTTTACAAAAGAAAATGAAATATCAAAAAATTTAAAATCTTAATCTCCCGGCATAAGAAAATCAGACTTTCGCCATATTTTACGCGTAAGTCTGATATTTCTCGCCCAACCGCAGCTCCCTCTCTATAATTAGGCCAACTTCAAGGCCTTATTATAGCAGTCGATCGCTATATCAAATCGATCGGTTTGGTCATAGATATTCCCAAGTAAAGCCCAGCCGGCGGAATGGTCAGGGTCTATTTCAAAAAGTTGGTTCAGTAAATTAATGCCTTCTTGCCAATTTCCTTTGCGAGTAAAGCAAACACTTAAATTATACAGAATGAGCGGATTGTTGGGTACCAATTCTAAGGCTTCACGATAATACTCCTCCGCTTTTCTGGTGCGCCCCTGA
>Ga0326727_10022397_pt1 | contig 12216 bp, 9 predicted proteins | sample MB2enrmetagenome_FD_207643 | JGI IMG/M metagenome (GOLD analysis project Ga0326727, IMG submission 207643) | Lab enriched peat soil microbial communities from McLean, Ithaca, NY, United States - MB29MY | ecosystem: Environmental > Terrestrial > Soil > Wetlands > Peat | place: USA: New York... | reverse complement strand
CCATTCTTCGATTAGAAAAGAGTGTACTATGGGCATAGTACGGGTACGTCACTCATCCCCCATGCTGTATAATTCCAGTCTGCCTCCCGTGATACGGGCGAGGATTGAGGCTGCAGGCCGTAGGTATTTACGCAGTAACGTATACTGAGCGTAGCAAATGTATTATAGGAGAATATATCAGCACCGCTGTCTTCAGTTTTAATATTTCTATCAATACTCAGAATGATTCGCGGTAAATTTTTATAATCGCCTCAGTGCCGATGGGCACCGGCGCCCCCGCCAGCATCACCGGCGGCGAAGACCGCAGCACCAGGTCCGCAATCATCTCTGTTTTTTCTATTTCACAACCTAAATCCCCCAGCCGCACTCTGAACCCGATACTCCGCAGCCACTCTTCCAGCGTTGTCGCGCCGTCTTTTGTCCCGAAAACATTTGTCCCCATGGATTTTATCCGTCCTTCCCTGAATGGCCGGTGGTATTCCAGCCAGGCCGGGAAAAGCGCCGCCAGCCCCGCGCCGTGCGTTACATCATAATAACCGCTCAATGCGTGTTCGATTGAATGGCACGTCATCGCGCCGCCCCCGCCGCCCAGTCTGGAAAGGTACGACATCGCCATTGTGCTGGCCCAGGTCAGCCGGCCGCGGGCTTTAATATCGTCGGGCTTGGCAATCGCAATCGGCAGGTTCTGTACCACAATTTTCATAATCGTCTCGCGGATGCCGTCGGTTAAAGGTTCCGGCGCCGGGTCGCTGATGTACTGTTCCGCTACGTGGGTGAAAATATCGAATCCGCCGGCTTTAATCTGATTCATCGGCACGGTCAACGTATTCTCCGGGTCGATGATCGCCACCCGGGCCAGTGTCGTGTACAAGGGGCTCTTTATGTGTGTTTCCCAGTTGGTGATGACTGAACCGGCATTAATTTCCGAACCGGTACCGGCCATCGTCGGCACCTGAATAATCGGTAACAAGGGCAAATTTATTTTAGCCTTACCTTCTACATAATCCCAGACGGGGACGGTGCCGTTCATCGCCGCCGCAATCCCTTTCGCCGAATCCATGGCGCTGCCGCCGCCCAACCCGATAACCAGGTCGATGTTCTGTTCCCGCGCAAACAACGCCCCTTTGTCGATTGTGGCGCTGCGCGGATTGGGCTGGACTTTATCGAACACTACGGATTGGACACCGTTGGCCGTTAACTCCGCAATCACTTTATCCAGTATCCCGGCACGCTTTATCTCCGGATAAGTGACAATGATTGCCTTCTTCCCCAGTTTGGCCGCCTCCGGTCCCAGTCGTTTGAGAACTCCTATACCGATGATGATATTGGTGGGCAAACTGAACGACATCGTTTCCATTTTTTCTCCTTCTCCGGTATTGTCCGTTTTATTCAATCTAATTTATTTAGTAATGATTGTCTCTTTTATACTCCTAAAAACCAATGCTGTCAATTTTCCGGCAAGTTATCTGTTAGTAAAGAAAAGGGGAAAACTGATTACGAATGTGAATTCAATAACGGGGAAAAGCGGAGCAGACAAAGCGGTAATAGAAAACATACCGCAACACTGTGGGAATCAGTGATTAATTCTTTTCCAGATATTCCCTCAGGTTTGCCAGTACTATATCTGCTTCGCGTTCATTCCGCCGGTGACTGAATTCGTCAACCACCCGGTTGAACAGCCTTAAATAGTCCTGATAATCTAGGGAGATGCTTACCTTCGTGCGGATATCATCTTCAGTTTGCAGACTGAAGGTCATAATGCAATTTATTGCGCCTTCGTACTTGACGGAAAATTTTTGATTTGGCACAACATCGATGCATTCGGATTTACCGCCGAAATAAACTCCGGCGATTTTATATACCCATTCGGCCCGGTATCCGCCGTTGGGTAATAATTCCTCATTCTTTACTTCCATCAGACTGGGCCAAATCTTTAGCCGGTTATTTTTGTCCATCACGAAATTGAAAATTTTCTCCGGTGGTGCTTTTATAATTATCTCTTTGACAATGACAGCCATTCTTCTTTTTTCCCTGTATGATAATAACTCTTAATACTCATCATTAAATGAAAATAAACATAAATATTTTACCATCAATGATTGTGATTTTAAAGAAACAATTTTTCTTATTCATTATTGTAGAGAGCAGATTGAGAGGTTAGTAACTGAAATCAAACCTGTAGGATAAGTGAAGATAATTAATGTACTACTCCGGAGAATGAAATTGCCCGGAATTGCTTCCCCTGACATTTTTATTACTTAATTAAAATTCTTGACTTTTCTTCCCGTGCGTAATATATTTGTAGCAACATTGTTTGATAATTGTTGGCTGCGACAAACAAAACAAAAGCGAATAAACTACTGGAGATAAAATGAAAACCTGGCAAATTGAAATTGAGGGCAACAAACACATCATTGACGTGCAGAATAGCTCCTTTCTGGGTGGTGGTTGCGTGATGCTTGATGGTCTAAGGATTTGTGAATGGGGAATATCTGTCTATGGTTTGCCGGCGCAAATTAAATTTGAAATTCAGGGAAAGAAAGCTGAAATAAAAAGAAAAGGCTTTATGGCTAACACTCCCGTGCTTTATCTTGAGGGAAAAGAAGTTAGCTAAACTTAACAGGTGTGCATTTGATGACATTCTACCCGACGCAAGCGTCATTAATGCCGCAGCAACAATTTAGAATACGCGCTGCAAGCGGGGGGTATGAAACTCTAAAATCGTATAATGTTGTGGGTCAAGTAGACCTGTAAGCCGAGTTCTGTATCCGCTTACGGCGGACGGTGACCATCTATCTAAGCCCTGATGTTACCATCAGGTTCAAGCGACCAACCCGGGAACTGGCCGGGCGTCCATCTGTCCCCCTATTTGGTCTTGCTCCGGACGGGGTTTTCCCAGCCGGTCAGTCACCTGACCGCTGGTGGGCTTTTACCTCACCATTTCACCCTTACCCTTCGATTGAAAGGCGGTTTGTTTCTGTGGCACTCTCCGTAGGGTTACCCCTCCTGGGCGTTACCCAGCGTCCTGCCCGGTGGAGTTCGGACTTTCCTCCCGCCAAAAGCGGGCGGTCACCCGGTCTACTTGACCCATCTACAGCCTATAATACAGATTCGGGATTGTCAATTATTCCCATCTATTATCGTCCGGAAACACATTTTTATCGCCAGATATCACCCCGTTACGGTATTCCCCAACCTGTTTCTATATTGACAAATTAAATTCTTATTGCTAACATTGATGCGAATTTTATTGGATATATTTTCTCAACTTCTGTTTATTCAAATCACAAAAAACGATGTTAAGGGAGGTCAAAAGACGGGATAAAACAAAATTTAAAGTTCACTTGATTTTCCCTGGGTTTAACAGTTAAAAGGAGCAGTTTATGAAAAGTAAAATTATTTGGTTGCTGGCATCTTTCATGCTTGTCATCACGATGCTGCTGGCATCCTGCAGCTCATCAACCTCTTCGACGACCGCAACTACGGCAGTTGCTTCAACCACAACTACTGGCGCGGTTTCTACCACATCCACCGTTGTTACGACGTTTACCGCAGCAGCCACTCCCACTTCCTCCGCCGTTACCGCTCCGGCAACAACCACCAGCACCGGTAATTGGTGGGATAGCCTGGGCACTCCGCAGTACGGCGGCACGATGACCGTCGCCACTACCACTGACCCCGCATTCTGGGACCCGAACCAGGGCACGCTTTCTTATTCCATGGAATTTATTTATCTGGATTCGATGTTTGGCGCTAACTGGACCACCGACCCGGCAGTGCAAAACTACCAGTTAAGCTACTGGGACGAAAGTTACGAGACCGGTGAGTTGCTTAATGATTGGGAGTTTACATCTCCGGGCGTCCTGGTCATGCACGTCCGCCAGGGAATCTACTGGCAGAACTTGCCGCCGGTAAATGGCCGTGAATTTAATTCCAGCGATATCGTTTTTCACTTTAATCGCGCTTGTGGTCTGGGCAGCGGTTACACCGCCCCCGCCGACCCCGTATACTTCTCCAGTAACACCTGGTTTAATACTATCCTGTCAGTAAAAGCGAATGATAACTGGACAGTTACCATGACCTTCAATACTCCTAATCCCGAATATATTCTGGAAAACATGCAGGCGCCGGGCTGCGACTGCAGTATCGAGAATCCGGAAACCGTCCAGGCCTACACCAATGCTGCCAATCCGGAACTGACGAGCTGGCGTAACGGCATCGGCACTGGACCGTATGAGATTACCGATTTTGTTGACCTGAGCTCAGTGACTTTTGTCAAAAATCCTAACTACTGGGCATTTGATGAACGTCATCCGGCCAACCGGCTGCCCTATATTAATACCCTCAAAATTCTGATTATCCCGAACACCCCGACCGCCGAAGCAGCCATGCGTACCGGTAAAATCGACTTGATGGATTCGATTTCCCCGGCAGATGCGGTCAACATGAAGAAAACCAATCCCAATATTAATGAGATTGAATGCCCTAACGGCAACGGCCTCAGTTTAAATCCGAGAAACGATTTGGCTCCATATAATAACATTCAAGTCAGAGAGGCGCTGCAGCAGGCAATCAATCTGCCGCAGATTGCTTCACAGTATTTCGGCGGCGGCTGCGACCCGTCTCCTGAGGCATTAACCTCGAATTTCATGGTGGGCTGGGGTTTCCCCTATAGCACCTGGCCGGCAGATTTACAAGCTCAATATGCCTACAATCCCACTAACGCCAAAGCGCTGCTGGCCGCGGCTGGTTTCCCCAACGGGTTTACTACCGACGTTGTCGTTGACAGCACCGCGCCTTATCAGGATTTAATGCAGGTACTGCAGTCTGAATTTGCCGCGATTAATGTCAACATGTCCATTCAGGTGATGGCCCACGCCCAGTTCTCTGCTTATGTGCGCACCGGTCATCATGAAGACGCTTTAGCTTACCTCCCCAACGGCTCTTTGGGTTTGGGTTACTATCCCATCCGCCAATTGATGAAATTCCAGACCGGCGGTTTGTCCAACGACATGATGGTAAGCGACCCGAAAATTGATGGCTGGTATTCAGCTGCTCTGGCAGCTACCAGTGTCACCCAGGTAAAACAAATCGTTGCTGCAGAAAACCAGTATGTTGTCCAGCAGCATTTCCTGATTAGTCTGGTTCAGCCCAACGTCTACTTCCTGTCCCAACCCTGGATCGTCGGGTTTAACGCCCAGTATGGCGCCTTCTGCGACGGCTCAGGTCCCCTCATGGGCTTCGAGTACTTCTCACGGTTCTGGATTAACCAGACCGCCAAATAGGACCGCAATTTAACAACCTTTCAGCATTCTGAAGAAAAGGAGAGGCCGGTTTCCCAGCCTCTCCTTTTTTATCTTCCGGCTCCATCATATTCACCGCTATTTTCCTGATAAATTACATTTCTGGGTGTAGATACCCACGAGCAGAGCTCGTGGTACTTTAAAACTCAGGCTTCGCCTGACCTAAAGCTCCGGTTAATATGAGGTTACAAGAATCGAATATCACTCCTTTACATTCACCCACGTGCTCGGCACGTGGAACTCTGCCCTTCGGGTTTCTTTAGACAAGTAAAATTGTTTATAGTTGACAAACCCGAAATTCAATGCTACGATTGCTTTAATTTATCGCAATGGAATCGTTTCGATTAATATTATTGTCGGCAGGTGAACCACTAAATTTGTAAAAAGCATCCTGAAAATGATTCCCGCGTAAATCAACCGGAAGTCTTCAAATAAAAAAGGAGGAACAGGTGAAAAAAGGGGCTGTCTGGGGGTTAATTACTCTTCTCATTGTCGCTTCCATGATTTTAGCATCCTGCAGTTCATCAACTACTACTACCACTGCAACTGTGGCGTCAACCACATCCACTACTGTCACCACCACCACGGCTACCACCTCATCAGGGCCGACAACAACCTCTACCGCCACCTCGACAACTTCCGTTACCGTAACCGCATCCACCACCAGCACGGGGAACTGGTGGGATACTCTTGGCACTCCGCAGTACGGCGGCACCATGACTATCAATGATTCCACCCCGCCCGGGCTCTGGGACCCTAATGGCGGCTCAATCCAGTCGTCCCTCGAATTTTTGTACATGGATTCCCTCTTCGGTTCGAACTGGACCACCAACCCGTCTATTCAAAACTATCAGCTCACCTATTACGATGAAAGTTATGTCACCGGGGATTTGTTATCAGATTGGGAATTTAACACCCCCGGCGTCTTGACTATGCATGTCCGCCAGGGAGTTTACTGGCAAAATCTACCGCCGGTCAACGGCCGCCAGCTTAATTCCGCCGATATATTATTCCATATGAACCGCATGGCCGGTCTCGGCAGCGGCTACACCGCACCCAATTCCTATTTCGTTAGCGATGCCTGGGTCGCCCAGATTAAATCCGTCACCGCGCCGGATAACTGGACGGTGGTGATGACTTTCGGCACCCAAAATGCTGAGTTCATCCTTGAGAATATGGAAGCCCTCGGCTGCGATTGCACTATTGAAAACCCCGAAGCAGTCCAGGCCTATACCACACCCGGAAACCCCGAACTCACCAACTGGCATAATGCCGTCGGCACCGGACCTTTCATCTTGACGGATTATGTTGACAGCAGTTCAGCTACCTTTGTCAAGAACCCCAATTACTGGGCATCTGACGAACGCTATCCGCAGAACCGTTTGCCTTATGTCAGTGCCCTTAAAGTCTTGATTATCGGCAACCTTGCTACTGCCGAGGCTGCAATGCGCGCCGGAAAAATCGACTTGATGGATACCATTCCCACCGCCGATGCCGTCAATATGAAGAAAACCAATCCGACCATGAATGAAATCCCCGCTCCGCTCGGCAACGGTCTTTGCATTGACCCTCGGGATGACCTGGCGCCTTTTACCAACCTTAATGTCCGCATTGCTTTGCAGGAGGCCATCAACCTGCCGCAGATTGCTTCACAGTATTTCGGCGGCGGCTGCGACCCGTCTCCGTTGCCCCTGACATCGAGCTTTATGCCCGGCTGGGGATATCCTTACAGCACCTGGACGGCCGCGCAGCAGGCCCAATATGCTTATAACCCCACTAACGCTAAAGCGCTCCTTGCCGCGGCCAACTTCCCCAATGGGTTTACCACCGATATCACTGTCGATAGTTCCGCGCCTTACCAGGATTTGATTCAAATCCTCCAGTCGGAATTTGCCGCGATTAACGTAAATATGTCTATCACATTGATGGCCCACGCTCAATTCTCTTCCTATGTCGTTACCGGGCACCATGAAACCGGTTTGTGTTACCGTACCTCCGGCTCGCTTGGTTTGGGCTATTATCCCATCCGGCAGTTGATGAAATTCATGACCGGCGCTTCGTCCAACGATATGATGGTCAGCGACCCCAAGATTGACGGCTGGTACGCCTCGGCCATGAACGCCACCAGCGTTGACCAGATTAAGCAAATCGTTCACGACGAGAATGTGTACGTGGTGAACCAGAACTTCCTCATCAGTCTTGTGCAGCCGTACGCCTTCTTCCTTTCGCAGCCGTGGCTCAAAGGTTTCAACGGGCAGTACGGTTCCACCTGCGGCACCGTCGGACCGCTGCTCGGCTTCGAATATGAGTCCCGGTTCTGGATTGACCCGAGCGCCCACTAGCCAGTAGCTTCCATTATTAATAAAGGAGAGGCCGGTAATTCCGGCCTCTCTTTTTGTTTAACGTCCTTGACCGGTATAATTGCTTAAGCCGTCAGTGCGTAGGCCTCTTTCAGCCATCCCAGCAACTCTTTATCAATGTCTTCGGCTTTCTCTATTTTGACCCGGTTGTGGAATCTGTGAGCAGACACCTGCTCCTGTTCCACTACCCGGCTGCTTTTAATCGGTGTCGCGGATACGATGTTTAGTATGAAATATTGCTTGCGCGGATGTACTCCGGCGAAGGCTGCTCTGCTCTTAATGTGAAACGAAGTCTTTTTTTCTTCCACCTCGATTTTCCCGAATTTTTGTAATTCGGTCGTCAGCTTCATGTATAAATCTTTTACTTCCGGCGTTAATTCCATTCTATTTCCCTTCTGCTAATATTTTGAATTAATTTATTGTGTAAAATCGATGATAAACCAATCACATCTGATTGTCAACATCGATACAAAATATCCTTGTTTCTCCCACAACAGAATTACAAATTAAAAAGATGGTATCCTGTTTTCTCAGAATACCATCTTTTTGAGGCTGTTAAATCTGCTGGTTTATTCTTTCGCCGTTAAGAAGGCATGCGCTTTCTCCAGCAGGTCCGGGATTTCCAGCTTTTGCGGACATTTCTCCAGGCACTGGTCGCACCTGGTGCATTTGTCCGCCCGGTGGTCTTTAAACCTGCCCGGGAAATTATACATCTTGCGCTGTTCGGCGGCCGTGTTGTAAATCATCGCTTCGTTGTAAAACTCGAAGACGCGCGGGATGTCCACATCGTTCGGGCACGGCATGCAGTACCGGCACGCGGTGCAGGAAACCGCCGTCAGCGAAACATAAGCATCCCGGACTTTACCGATTAATGCCAGTTCGTCGGCGGTCAGGTTGTTCGGTTGAGAATGCTCGGCATAAGCCAGGTTTTCCACCACCTGCTCCATGTTGCCCATCCCGCTTAAGGCCGTAGCCACTTCCGTATGGTTCCAGACCCAGCGCAGCGCCCATTCCGCCGGCGTCCTTTTTACCGGTGCACTCGCCCATATTTCCGCCACTTTTTCCGGCGGTTTGGCCAGCCGTCCGCCGCGTATCGGTTCCATCACCACCACCGCTAACCCTTTCTTGTTCGCATATTCCAGCCCGCGCGTGCCGGCCTGGTTGTTCTCGTCCATGTAATTGTATTGAATCTGCGCCAGCGTCCAGTTGCCGTAGGCGTCAATTATTTCCTGAAACACGTTATAATCGTCGTGGAAGGAGAATCCCAGGTGCCCGATTTTCCCTTCCGCCATTTTGCGTTCCGCCCATTTCAGCACTCCGAAATCCCGCACTTTGGCCCATTCCACTTTGTTCAAGCCGTGTAACAGGTAAAAATCAATTTTATTGGTTTGCAACCGGGTTATCTGTTCGTTAAACAACCGTTCGATATCCTGCTCGACATGCACGTCGCCGCAGGGTAATTTGGTCGCGATGCGCACTTTTTCCCGGTAGCCTTCCCGCAGTGCTTTCGCCACCAGCGTTTCGCTGTTGCCGCGATGGTAAAAATAGGCCGAGTCGATGTAGTTTACGCCGTGGTCGATGGCAAAACGTATCATCTTGATTGATTCCGGTTCATTGATGGCAGCATGGTCGCCGTTAATCACCGGCAGACGCATCGCCCCGAATCCCAACGCCGAGACTTTCCAGTCTAACTTGCCGAACTTACGATATTTCATCTCTCCCCTCCTCATTTATTCGCCGCGCGCAGCTTGTTCAAAAAACAGAATTTAGCTTCTGAATATTAATTTATTACATATCGAACTAAAAAACAACCGCTAAAAAAGCCGGCCGTAAAAACAGGATGATGCGTGTCAAATGGCACGCATCATCCGATATTCCGTTTTTAAACGTTTGCCTAGGCTAATTTAACTCTGGGAGTGACCGATTTGTTGACGACGTTCTTCGGCATTTTGCCGGTCAGCACTCTGGCCACTTCATAGGCGATATTGATCGGGGCTAAATCGAAAGCCGGGGTGGAATAGGATGCGGAATGGGGCAGTAAAACCACATTTTGCATCTTCATCAGCGGGCTTTCTTTGGGCAGCGGTTCCGTCTCGAAAACATCAAGGCCGGCGCCGGCAATCTTCTTTTCCTGTAATGCCTTGACCAGCGCCGTTTCTTCCACGACTTTGCCACGGGAAGTATTGATTAAGAAGGCGGTCGGTTTCATCTGCGCGAAAGCCTTTTCGTTCATCATATGGAAACTGGTATCGTTCAGGTCCGGATGCAGGGAAACATAATCGGACTTTAAGACTTCTTCAAAACTCGTCAGCGTGATGCCGTTTTCTTTGGCCAGCCACGGGTGCATGATGTAGGGGTCATAACCCACTACTTTCAGGCCGAAGCACTGCGCTTTGCGGGCAACCATTCTGCCGATGGCGCCGCAGCCGACAATTCCCAGAGTCTGTCCGAAAATGGAACCCATCCAGGGCTGCGCTTTCTTGGCTTCCGCCCAGCGCCCTTCTCTAACCATGTCGTCCAGTAATTTTACTTTCTTGGCGCAGTCCAGCAGCAGCATCATTGCGTGGTTGGAAACTTCCTCGATACACCACTCGAATGACGGGTTGTTGACTACCAGGATGTTGTTCTCCGTGCAGGCTTTCACATCAATCATGTCGTAGCCCACGCTCTGGCACATCACCGCGATGCATTTCGGGGCGGCTTCGACAATCCAGCGCGAAACCGGGACGCTCCCCAGCAGGATGACATCCGCGTCTTTGGCCGCCGCGATGACGTCGTTTTTGTTGGTATCGTAGACTTCCACCAGTTCGGCGTTAACTTTGGCAAATTCCTCGTTCTCCCGCGTCGCTGCGCCGGGCCCGACGATAATGCTGCCGACTTTCATTACTTTCAAAATTTTAAATTTCCTGGCCATTTATTAATCTCCCTTCTTCTTGTTTTTTCAATGCTTGATAGCCCAATTTTAGCACTTCTGCCCGAATCGCCGCAAACCGCGCCGCATTATGCAGCGCCCACAACCTCCGGCATTTTATCGCTAAACAGAAAAACACCCGGTGTTCACGTCCGGGTGTTTTTCCAAAGGAGCTTGAAATGAAAAGATGTTTTAATTATGGATTACACTCGGACTTCGCGCAATAGTACTTTCGTAGAATATTTTTTCCTTAATTACAGTGGATGGCGTCTTATTTAGCATGGGCATAATTTTTAAACATTCATATCCTGAGAAAGATGAATGAGTGGTTAACAACTTTTGACAGTACTTGGCGGTCTGGCCTACCATGTATACTGTATATCGTTACAGGGAGGCAAATTTGAAAGACCTGTCTTTCGGGCTGACGATGACCTTTTGGGGCATGGGTATTACCCTGCTCACGCTAGGTTTACTCATCCTCGTCATCCGCCTGCTGAACCGGATGTATCCCTTCAAAGATGAAACCAAGGATGAGAAAAAGGACTAGACCTTCATTGAATATCACGGTAAAAGGTATTTTTAGCTGTCATGTTTAGTACCGCGTTTTCCGCTCTCACCCAGGGCTTTGCCGCCCTCACCTGGCAAAGCGTCTTGATGGTTCTCATCGGCTGTGTGCTGCTGTACCTCGCCACTGCCCGCAAAATAGAACCGATATTGTTGATTCCGATTGGCTTCGGCATCGTTTTGGGTAATCTGCCGCTAGCCGGCCTGGCCGCCTCCAACCAGGGCGGGATTATCAATCTGCTCTATAAATCCGGCGTTTTAACCGAACTCTTCCCCTGCCTGCTGTTTATCGGGCTGGGCGCGATGATTGATTTCGGTCCGATGCTCGCCAATCCAATCGTTCTTATTTTTGGCGCGGCCGGACAATTTGGCATCTTTATTACCCTCCTTTTAGCGTTGGCTTTAGGTTTCGGACGAGGTCAGGCTGTTTCCATCGCTATTATCGGCGCCTGCGACGGCCCCACCGCCATCTACGTCGCCTCCAAATTCGCTGTGGAATTGCTGCCGGCGGTCTCGATTGCGGCTTATTCTTACATGTCGCTCGTCCCGATTATTCAGCCGCCCATTATGCGGGCGATGACCTCCAAGAAAGAACGCGCGACGTTAATGCCCCCCGACGAGAAAAAAGTGTCCAAAACCGTAAAATTACTCTTTCCGCTGGTGGCCGGTATCATCACAATCCTTATCGCCCCGATGGGCGCCCCGCTGATGGGGATGTTGATGCTGGGCAACTTTATGAAAGAGTCCGGTGTCGTCGGCAGGTTAATTGATGTTTCCCAGAATACACTGACCAATCTGGTGACGCTTTTTCTGGGTTTGAGCATCGGGGCTGCCATGCTCGGCGGCAACTTCCTCAAATGGCAGACGATTGCGGTTTTCGGTTTGGGCTTGCTGGCGATCGCGTTCGATACCGTGGCGGGCGTCTTGTTGGGCAAACTGATGTACGTTCTCAGTAAACATAAAATTAATCCCCTGCTCGGCGCTGCCGGGACGTCAGCCTTCCCCATGTCTGCCCGGGTAGTGCAGCGGGAAGGCCAAAAAGCCAATCCCCGCAGTTTCCTCCTGTTCCACGCTGTCG
>Ga0326727_10022393_pt1 | contig 12219 bp, 10 predicted proteins | sample MB2enrmetagenome_FD_207643 | JGI IMG/M metagenome (GOLD analysis project Ga0326727, IMG submission 207643) | Lab enriched peat soil microbial communities from McLean, Ithaca, NY, United States - MB29MY | ecosystem: Environmental > Terrestrial > Soil > Wetlands > Peat | place: USA: New York... | reverse complement strand
CAACGGCACATTCCACGCGCTGGTACCGGGCGATATCGCCACCATTTACAACCTGAACCCGCTGTTTGCGAAAGGCTACACCGGCAAAGGGCAATCGATCATGGTCCTTGAGGATACCTACCTGTATTCCACCGCCGACTGGGATACCTTCCGTAAGACGTTCGGTCTTTCGGCATATAAAAGCGGCACTCTGACGCAGGAGAGTCCAACGGGCTCCGTTGCCTGCGCCAACCCCGGATTTCAGGGCAAGCCGAAAGACCCGGGATATGGCGACGACGGTGAAGCCATCATCGACGTGGAGTGGTCGAGCGCGGCGGCTCCGGACGCAGCCATCATCCTCGCGGCCTGCACCGACACCAGCACTACGTTTGGGGGCCTGATCGCACTGGAGAATGTCCTGAATGGGCGCGCCGACCAATTGCCCTCGGTGGTCAGCATCAGTTACGGTGAAGCCGAAGCTGCCAACGGGCAAGCGGCCAATCGTGCTTACTTAACCGCATATGAGCAAGCTGTCGCCGAGGGAGTTTCGATCTTTGTCTCCGCCGGCGACGAGGGCGCGGCCAGCGACGATAACGGCAACGTGGCGACGCACGGCATCGGCATCAGCGGCTTTGCGAGCACGCCCTACAACGTAGCTGTCGGCGGAACCGATTTCGGTTACACGGCTGACAATGTCAGCCCCGGCACCTACTGGAATGCAACTAACTCCCCGACTTACAGCTCCGCCCTCTCATACATACAGGAGATTCCGTGGAACGATTCCTGCGCGGGAGGGCTGGCGGCGGCTTATGCCGGCTTGACACCCCTGGCCCTCTGTAACAACCCCGCGGTCACCTCCTCGAGCGGTTCCCTGAATTTCCTGCTCAATGCGGTCGCCGGCAGCGGTGGACCCAGCGGTTGCGCCACCGGATCGCCATCGAAAGACGGCGTTGTAAGCGGTAGCTGCGCAGGCTACTCCAAACCGGCCTATCAGCTTGGGATTTCCGGCAATCCGTTCGACGGCGTCCGCGATATTCCCGATGTTTCGCTGTTCGCCTCGAATGGTTTCTGGGATGCCTACTACGTAACCTGCTGGTCGAATCCCAACACAGATCCCACAGTTGGCGGTGGGTACACCTGCACCGGCGCGCCGAGCACATGGGCAGGTTTCGGAGGAACGTCGGTTTCTTCGCCGATCATGGCGGGGATCCAGGTGTTGGTCAATCAGAAGACTGGCAGCCGCTGGGGAAATCCCAACCCCACATACTATGCGCTGGCCAATGCCGAGTATGGATTTCTCGGCTTCAACGCCCGCTCATGTAATTCCAATACCGTTAACAAGACGGCCAACGCCTGCATCTTTTATGACGTCACGCAGGGGGATAACAACGTGGCATGCCAGGCGCGCAAGGATGGGGATCTCATCAATTGCTATAAGCCGGCGGCGGATACTTACGGCGTTCTGTCTCTTTTCAACCAAGCCGATCTCCCGGCGTACCAGGCGACCACCGGCTGGGATTTCTCGACCGGCATCGGCTCCGTGAACGCGGAAAATCTGGTGATGAACTGGCCCACCGGGCATTAGGAAGATTTCTTCAGAAGCGGTTGCAAATAGTGCATCACCGTATGGGCAACGATGGCGGCACCTTCCGCCGTAGGGTGCAGTCCATCGGGTTGCGTGAGGCGGGCCACGCCCCCTACGCCGTCCAGAAAAAACGGAATCCGCACTACCTTGTACTGTTTCGCCAGTTCCGGGAAAATCTGCTCGAAGGCATGGATATACTCCGGCCCGTAATTGCGCGGCAGCGTCATCCCGGCCAGCACGATTTGCGCACCGCCCTGCCGTAACGCCTCGATCATCTTCGCCAGATTCTGTTTCGATAACGCGACAGGCTGTCCGCGCAGCCCATCGTTGGCGCCGAATTCGAGGATTACGACCGCAGGATGCGCCGCGAGCACCGACGGAAGCCGCTCCACCCCATCCGAAGTGGTATCGCCACTTACGCCCATATTCACCACGCGATACCGATAGCCGGCGGCGTCGATCAGGCGCTGCAGATCGTCGGGATAGCTTTGACCGGCGTCGAGCCCCAGCCCGGCCGAGAGACTATCGCCGAACGCGGCGACCACGGGACGCGTATCATTTATTTGTTCCGGCACCGTTGGTGTCGTCGTCTGCACAGGAGTTTGCGCTGGTGTCTGGACAGGAGTGGTCTTTTCCTTGTTTCCGCATCCCGCTATTGCAACCGCCAGCGCCGCCGCAAGCATCCATTTGAGTAACACTGCCATAATCATGACAGACGCGCACCAGGAGTCCCGCATTCCGCACCCCATCATAGAAGTGGTCAATCTGACCCGAACCATCGAAACCCCCACCCATCGCGTGGAGATCCTGCGCGGAATCGATCTGGCCATTCCCCGCGGCCAGTTCGCCGCCATCATGGGGCCTTCCGGCAGTGGGAAAAGCACGCTGCTCGGGCTTCTGGCCGGGCTCGATAACGCTTCGAGCGGCCAGGTTCTGCTCGATGGCGTCGATATCACCGGGCTCTCCGAAGATCGCATGGCGGAGGTGCGCGGGCGCAAGATTGGCTTCGTTTTTCAATCGTTCCAGCTCATCCCGACCCTGACGGCGGAAGAGAACGTGATGCTTCCCGCCGAACTCGCCGGCGCGGGCAGCAGCGTTACGCGGCGCGCCAAAGAACTGCTCACCCGGGTGGGCCTGGCCGACCGGCTGGACCACTATCCGGTGCAACTTTCGGGCGGCGAGCAGCAGCGCGTGGCCCTGGCGCGCGCTTTCATCACCAAGCCGCCCATTCTGCTCGCCGACGAGCCCACCGGCAATCTGGATGGCAAAACCGGACAGCAGGTGCTCGAACTGCTGCTCGAATTGAATCGCATGGAAGGCGCCACCCTGGTGCTGGTGACGCACGACCCCGCACTGGCCGGCCATGCCGATCGCGTGATCACGCTGCGGGACGGCCTGGTGGTGAGCGATGAATTCGCGAGAGTGGAGTCCATCAGCCATGCCGACAGAAGCTAAGCCATCCCCTTACCGCACCGCCGCCAAAATCGCCTGGCGGGAAACGCGTGCTTCCTCCGGACGCTTTCTCTTCGTAATTCTGGCCGTTGCCGCGGGTGTCGGCGCACTCACTGGAGTACGCGGTTTCTCGCGCGCCTTCCACACCCTGCTGCAGCGCGACGCACGCAGTTTCATGGCGGCCGACCTGACCGTCCGCACCTTCCAGCAGCCCACAACAAAGCAGACCCAAATCATGGACAGCCTCGCGGCGCGCGGAGTCGAGCGCACGCAAGTCACTGAAACGCTTACCATGGCATCGCCCTCCGGTAACTCCACGCCCATCCTGATTTCGGTCAAGGCCGTCGATCCCAGCGTCTATCCTTTCTACGGAACTGTCCGCTTCAATCCCCCCCAGGACATCCGCAGCGCTCTGCAGCCCGATACCGTAGCCGTCGCCGACGGAGTGCTGCTGCGCCTCAATGAAAAGGTCGGCGATACCGTGCGCATCGGAGGCCAGGCGTACCGTATCAGCGCCGAGGTCACCAACGAACCGGACCGCATGACCGGCAGTCTCAACGTGGGGCCGCGTGTATTGATGTCGCGCGCCGCGTTCGATCGCACCGGCCTGCTGATCCCCGGCAGCCGCGCCGCCGAGCGCTTTCTCTTCAAAGTTCCCGTGACCATGAAGATCCTCGACGTGCGTAATCAGTTGAGGAGCACCTTCCGCGAAGGCCTGATCGCCGATTACACGGAAGCCCATCCGCTCATCGAACAGGGGCTGCGCCAGTCGACTACATTCCTTTCGCTGGTCAGTCTGGTGGCGCTGGTGATCGGCGCGCTGGGCGTGGCCACCGCCATCCAGGCGCATCTGCAGCAGAAGATGGATTCGATCGCCGTCATGAAATGCCTCGGCGCGAAATCTTCGCAGGTGCTGCGTATCTATATTTTGCAAACCACGGGCCTGGGGCTGGTCGGCAGCGTAGCCGGGATCGCGCTGGGCAGCCTCGTCCAGATGGTCTTCCCGATCTTCCTCGAACGCTATTTCCAGATCACGGCGATTCCGCGCTTCGATGCATTATCGGCGCTGCAGGGGCTGCTGGTAGGGGTGCTGACTGTGCTTCTGTTCACCATACCGCCGCTGCTCGGTATCCGCTACATCCGGCCGGCGCTGATCTTCCGGCGTGAGATGGCAGCGCCCCGGCAATCGCTGCGCGAATGGTGGAAGCAGGCCGCCGGCACGGTGATCTCGGCCGTCGTAATCCTCGGCTTTGTGGGCGCCATCGCCGCCTGGCTCAGCGACAGCGCACAGACGGGCCGCTACTTCGCGTTCGCCATTGCCGTGGGCATGCTGGCGCTCGCCGCCGTAGCCTGGCTCCTGCTGCGCGGGCTTCGTTTATTCAGCCGCCACATGCCGCGCCGCGCCGGTCCGATCGTCCGCCAGGGCATCGCCAATCTCTATCGTCCCGGCAACCACGCGGGCGCGGCTGTGATGGCGCTGGGCGTCGGCGTCATGTTCACGGTGACGGTCTGGATCGTGCAGCGCGGCTTGTTGCAGGATATTGTGCGCACCGCGCCGCCCGGCATGCCCAACGTTTATCTGCTCGATATCACGGCTTCGAATCGCGATGCGGTTTACGATGTGCTGATGAAGCAGCCAGGCCTGCTGGGGCAGCCGGAAATGCTGGGCGCGGTTTCGGCGACCATGCAATCCATCGACGGCGTAGCGCTGAATCGCGAAAAATTGCAGGGCTTCGCGCGCCGTTATGCCCGCACGGTTACGGTTTCGCCCGCGGCCACAAAGCCGCAGTTCACACAGGTGGTGGCAGGGGCGTGGTGGGAACCCGGCGCGCATCCCGCCGTCCCCGAGCTTTCGGTTTCCGAAGCTGTGGCGAAGGTGCTCAATATTCATGTGGGCTCGGAAATTGTCTGGACCACGCCGCAGCGCACCTTCAACTCCCGTGTGGTCGCGATTCATAAGAGCGAATCGGTGCGCCTCACGGCTCGTGTGGAGTTTTTCTTCACTCCAGGAGCTCTCGATGGGCTCCCGGCGATTTACTACGGCGGCCTGCGTGCCAAAGCCTCGGTGGTGCCAGCGATTCAGAAGGCCCTCTACGATAAATTTCCCACGGTGACGGTGGTCAACATGGCGGAAGTGCTCGATACCATTCAGTCGATTGTCGACCAGATCTCGTTGGTGGTCCGCTTCATTTCGTTCTTCTCGATTCTGGCGGGTGCGGTGATACTGGCCTCAAGCGTGGCGGGCACACGCTTCCGGCGCATTCGCGAAGTGGTGATTCTGAAAACGCTGGGAGCCACGCGGCGCCGCATCGCGCAGATTTTCTCGATAGAATTTCTGGTGATTGGAACGGTGGCGGGATTAATGGGTGGAATGCTGGCGGGCGGATTCGCCTGGCTGGTGCTGAACCGATTGCTGCATGCGGATGCGCGGCCGGACCCGCTCCCCATGATGGTCGCCATCGCCGGAACAGCCGTGCTGGCTATCACGACCGGTTGGGCCGCCAGTTATCGGACGCTGGGGCAAAAACCGCTGGAGATCCTGAGAGACGAATGAAGCTGCTGGTTCTTCTTCTGTTGGCTGCGTCGCCGCTGCACTTCGATATCACCGATGCGCGCGGCAAGCATCCTGCGGGAGTATCGATTGATGCCAGCGAGCGCGATGCGGATGGCTGGTACCAGCTCCACGTAACTACGAAATCTAAAACACCGTTGGTGTTGATCTGGCCATACGATGGGCACGCCAAAACTCCCGATGGTCCGGAGCCGATCCCGGCCATCGTAATTCAAGCGGGAGATCCAAAGGCGCTAGAGAATCCCCGTGTCGTAGTGGCGATGGCGGCGGGGATTCTGCTGGGCTCAGCAGCATCTCAACCACCGGACATCGATAAGGCCATAGCTGGTCTGGTCAACTCCGAAGATGCATTCGCCAAAGGTGTCGCCTTGCTCTACGCGAAGAAGCCTGTCGACGCCGTCGATCCACTGGCCCGCGCGCTGCGTGAACGCGAGCGGCAATTAACGCGCGTGCCGTCTGAGATCTATCCCGCGGCGATGCTCTACGGCCGCGCCTTGTTCGAAGCAGGTAAATTCGACGAAGCCTCGGTGGCGTTCATGAAGGCGATGAATCAGCGGCCTTCCGATCCCGCCGCGCGCAAGGCCCGCGCCGAAGCATTGATTAAAGCGGGGAAGCCCGAAGCCGCGGAATCGCTGCAGGAACAGTAAATGAGAGTCCACGAGCATCATCTCGCTCGCTATTGGTCAGGTCGCCCCCACGGTCTGAAGCGCGCGTAGAAGTTTGGCAAAATCCCTCAACACAACAAGCGCGTCGTCATCTATGCCGTCGGGGTCGAAGTGCATTACATCGTTCCGCGTCGGCTTACAACGGCATTCACGCCGCGCGATCGTCCTGAACGCTTCTGGCGTGGCCGCGCCATTCGCGTAAAACGGCGACGAAATCCTCCACAGATTCATCCTCTGGCCAGCCGCCATGAAAAACGGACAGGTCGTTTACGGGACCCTTGCCCTGCTGTGCGATCAATCCCTCCAGTGTGGGATTAGCTTCGAAGTTGAAACGTGGATCGTTGGCAGTCGACGGCACAGTCTTAGTTTACCTGCTATTCGTACTTCCGCAGCTTATCCAGAAAATGGAAAAGCGCCACGCCGATCACCGCATTAATCGCGCCCAGAATCAGTTCCGTCTGGATATCGAAAATCACCGGCTGATCGAGCAGCGCCCGCTGCAGCACCCAATAAAGAAACTGGTGGAACACATAAAAAACAAAACAAAGGATGAGCCGCACAAACGCGTGCTCCACATCGAACTGCATGCCGATCGACGCCGAGAGATAACCCACCAGCGTCTTACAGATCCCATACATGCCGATCTTCTGCGAGAGCAGCGAATCCTGCGCGAGACCTAGCACCGTCCCGATCATCAGCCCGCGGATTTGCGACCGGCGCATCAATGCGAAATAGATGGTGACCAGCAGCGGCAACTCAATCTTCGAAACGAATTTCAGCGTCTCGAAAAGAGGCAGGTACACCTGGATCAGCAGCGCCAGCAGAGGAACCAGGAAGAAGACCCAGAGCGGGTACTTGGTGCGCCGGACCTGGCGCGCGTCGTCGACAAGGATGCGCTCAGTCGAGTAAGCCATCACGGCTCCGTTGGCGTCTTAGGCTCGGTCGGTGGAGGCGTTGCAGGGCGGGGAACTACTGGCGGTGTCGCTACCAGCTTCGGCGCCGTTGCCGCCGGGGCAGTTCCTGCCGGCGCAGCGGGCGCATTCACTCCCGGGACCTTCAGATTGAAGTTCGGCGGCAGCGAGCCCGGCGCTCCCTCTCCAAACGTATGCTTCTGCGCATCGCCGATTTTCCGGTACTGATCCATCAACTTATCCGCCTGCGTTCCCGCCGTGGCGCGAGGCTGAGCCGTGGCATCTCCCGAGGCCGCCGCGTCCGGTTTCAGATCGGGCGCCAGGAAGACTGACGCGTCCGTCGACGGGGCCTCGGGAATTTCCTGATGTACCGGGTCGACAATCACGAGCACTTCCTCTGGCGCCGTCTCCACGCCCGTAGGATCCACCGAAATATCCTGGAAATTCGGCCCTTCCTTCACAGCCGTGACTTTCCCGACCGGTAAACCCTTGGGGAAGATGCGATCCTCGCCCGAGGTGTAAAACATCTCGCCGGTTTCCACCTTTTGTCCGGTCGGAACATAATCGATCTTCGCCGCGCCGTTGCCGACGCCCCGCAGCACCCCATGCACATGGTTTTTCTGCGATTCGACTCCCGCCGCAAAGCCCGGATCGGTGACCGAAAGCACCTGGCTGGCGAACGGGTAAACGGCCAGGACTTTGCCCACAATGCCATCGGGCGTCACCACCGCCATCCCCTTAAGGACACCCGAACTCTTACCCCGATCGATCAGCACCGATTGTCCGCCCACCCCCGTGGTGGTCCCGATGACGCGTGCGCCGATCATCTTCGAAGGCGTTCGCGCCTGGAACCCGGCCAGCGCTTCGGCACGCTGCGCCGAGGCCAGATCGTTCTTCAGGAATTGATTCTCCAGACGCAGCCGGTCTACTTCAGAGCGCAGTTTGCGGCTCTGTTCGCGCGCATTGCGCAACTCGAAGTAGTTGCTGAAGAAGCCCGTGGTCCCGTTGCGCACGCCTTCGATGGCGCTTGCCACCGGGGTCACCGCCGTGATGGCCCACACGCGCACCAGCGGCACGTCGTTATCGCTCTTGACCTGCCAGGCAAGCAGTACGATCTGCGCGAAGATGACAACCACCAGCACGGTGATGTTCCGGTACCGGTAGAAGATCGAATCCATAACTCCCTGTCTCTAATCTATCGAGATTTTACGCAGAAGTTTGAAATCGCTGAGCATTTTTCCGGTACCTAATACCACCGAAGCCAGCGGATCGTCGGCTATCGAGACTGGCAAACCGGTTTCCTCGCGAATCCGTTTATCCAGATTCTTGATGAGTGCGCCACCGCCGGTGAGGACAATACCGCGGTCGCTGATATCGGCGCTGAGTTCGGGCGGCGTACGTTCCAGCGCCACGCGGATTGCGTTCACAATGGTCGCAATGCATTCCGACAATGCCTCGCGGATCTCCGCATCGCCGATGGTGATGGTCTTGGGCACGCCTTCGATCAGGTTGCGGCCTTTGATTTCCATGGTCAGCGGCTTATCGAGTTCGAAGGCCGAGCCGATTTCAATTTTGATCGCCTCAGCCGTGCGCTCGCCGATCAGCAGGTTGTACTTGCGCTTCAGATACTGCATGACGGCGTCGTCCATCTCGTTGCCCGCCACACGCACCGAACGCGAATAAACGATGCCGGAGAGCGAGATGACCGCCACGTCCGTGGTGCCGCCGCCGATATCCACCACCATATTGCCGGAAGGTTCGGTGATGGGCAGCCCGGCGCCGATAGCCGCCACCATGGCCTGCTCTACCAGGTGCACTTCACTGGCTTTGGCGCGATACGCCGAATCCATTACGGCGCGTTTTTCCACCTGGGTGATTTCGCTGGGCACGCCGATGACAATCCGCGGATGCACCAGCATCTTGCGATTGTGCGCCTTCTGGATGAAGTAGTTCAGCATCTTCTCGGTGACTTTGAAGTCCGCGATGACGCCGTCTTTCATGGGCTTGATGGCGACGATGTTGCCGGGCGTGCGGCCCAGCATCTCTTTCGCCTCTTTACCGACAGCTTCCACTTCGCCGGTATTTTTGTTCAGCGCGACAATAGAAGGCTCGTTGACGACGATGCCCTTACCCTTGGCAAAGACGAGGGTATTCGCGGTTCCGAGATCGATGGCGAGGTCGGACGAAAAAAGGCTGAAAAGAGACCTGAGATTCATCTAAGTGGTTATAAATGCAAGGCGGGAGCCTGCCGTGGCCTACAGTTCATGCTAACACAGGCTAAGGTTTTTGCCGGATAAGAAAACGGGGCGGGCGAAAGCGGCCTGCCCCTGATTCCGCAGCCGTTGCGGAACCGCATGCTGCCGGATTTTCTACTGAATCGCGACCTGCAACGTGTTGGCGGCGATGCCCGCGGCGGTGAGCTGCAGCGCCACCGTTCCCGAGCCCGCCAGCGAAGCCGGCAGCATCACGTTGATCTGATCGATGCCGGGATAGCCTCCGTTGCAGGCATACAGCACCGGCACATTGACTCCGTTCACCGTCACGGTACGTTGCCCAGCCCGGCGGCCTGCACGCCCGTGGCTTAGAACGCAAGATAGACCTTATTCGCCGGTTGCCGTCCCGCTCGACGAAACACTGATCGCCCAGCCCACGAGCAGGGCGTTCCCGTTGGCGGTGAACAATGCGGGCGCCACGGGGGGCAACCACAACGTTGCTTGCGGTGTGAGTCGTCGATCCGGGCGTCGTCACCGTCACTTGAGCCGTTCCATTCGCAACGTTCGAAGGTACCTGAAATGTCACCTTGCCGCACGAAACGTTAAGTAGTACTTATTGCGCGTGGGTGTCTGTAAAACAGCTTCCAGCCGAGAATGGCGGCAGCAAGAACGCCCATGATCGCCCAGGTCAGGTCGCCGAGAATAGCGCCGACTTCCTCTACGCGGTCGCTGAAAACAACACCCAGCCAGATGTAGAGGGCGGATCCAAACGTCTCTCCCAGAAAATCCCATAACGTGAACTTGAGCCAGGAGTAGCCGCCGGCGCCGCTCGCAAGGTTAATCCACGGCCCCAGGGTGGTGACCAGCCAGCGGCTGAAGAAAACGCCGGCGCCGCCCCAGCTTTTCGCTCTCTCGTCGAGCTGCCGGATGCGGTCGGCGTGGCCGATCATGCCGCCGAATCTCGCGATCAGCTTCTTGCCGCCCCAGCGCCCAAGCAGATATCCGGTCTGATCGCCAGCCACCTGACCCACCGAGGCAATAGCGATAGCCCACCAAAGATTCATCGCGCCCTGCGCCACCAGCGAGCCCGTGACAATCAAAAGCAGCGTCACGGGCAGCGGAACGCCGATCGCCGCAATCAGGACGGTGACGAACAGAGCCGGAGATCCGTAATGTGCGAGAGCGGCGAGGACCTGATCGCGCATCAGGGCGCCTTGCCGGATTGCGCCGTCAGCGCGTCCTGCAATTGGCGGATCAGTTGGCTGGCAGGCACCTTCTGAGCGCGTGCGATCTCGCGGATCGATCTGCGGTCGCGTGGGTTTGGCGGAACGTGGATCGCCTGAAAGAGAACCTCAGAGTGCGTATGGTGGACATGAGCCACGAAAGGCACGCTCATCCACGGCTGAATGGGTTCGTTTTGCCAGCGCACATGACGCGCGGTTCTGCCGGCGCGGTAACCGAAGAAAAAGGTAGACGCAATCGCCAGACAGAAGGCGAGAATCAATAGCGGCGTGCGGTAACGTGATAGCGCGGACCAAAGTCCCACGCATTCACTATAACCGGACTAAGTCACGACATGTTACCGACGACCGCGGCAGCCAAAGGCTCTTCCGCGCGCATGGCCGGCGCCTCGGAAGCATCCACCGCCGGAAAGGTCAACAGCCAGGCCGCTCCCTCTCCAGGCGCGCTCTTTACTTCGATAAATCCGCCGCTCACCGCGACGAATTGGTAAACCAGAGCGAGTGCGAATCCCGGATTCCTGCGCCCTGGCCGCGATTGATAGTAAGGATCGAAGACACGGTCGCCGGCGTCGGCCCGAATATCCTTTCCCGTATCCCGGATCGCCACCTGAATGCTCTGCCTGCCATCCCGCGCCATGACGATCGACGTGGAGGCTTCCACTGCCCCCCCGTCCGGCATCGCGTCGCGCGCTTCGAGCACCAGCCTGAACAGATTTTCCCTCAGATCCTGTGGATCGGCTTTGATCTGCGGAAGTCCGGACGCCAGCTTCATCTCCAGGGTGCGGCGCGTCCCCAGCGTTTTCCTGAATTTCGCCTCGAGTTTCGTCAGGACGTCGTTAACGTCCACCAGAACTGATCGCCCAGGGTCCGTTTTCCCCAGCGTGATTAGTCTCTGCACAACGGATTGCTGGCGAGCCGAACATTCGTACACATCGCCGAGGAGACGCAGCGTGGAGCCCTGCGACCGCGAGATCAACTCTTTCAGCGAATCGTCCATCCGGTTCTGCGATTCGGCAAGTTCTCTCCCCAGTCCGATCGCCATCAGCGCCAGCGAATTCATTTTCTGCAACTGGAGCCGCTGCTTTTCAGCTAGCCGCCGATTGGTTATATCGCGAAAGATCGCAATGATCCCAAGCAGCGAATCTTCGTCGCGATTAGCCGAAAATTCCGCCTCCACCAGCACCGGGTCTTCGCTCCCCGTTCTGGTGAGCTTGAGCGTGCGCGAGCCGGCACCCGACTCCATTTGTCCCACGGCATCAAGCGGATCCACCATCAGAAGATCCGTCGCCTCCTCATACGCCCGGAAAACTTCCAGCAGCGGTTTTCCCCGGGAAACTTCGCAGTCGCATCCGGTCAACTGCGCGGCGTGTGCGTTCATATACGTGATATTGCCGTCACTGTCGGTCGCGATCAAGGCGTCGGCAACGTTGCGGAAAATCGTCGCCAACCATGCCTCGCTGGCGCGCAGCTTCTGGTCCATCTGGTGCCGCCACAGCGCCATTTCAATCTGCGCTCGGAAATCGATGCTGTGGAATGGCTTAACGATATAGCCAAACGGCTCGGTGATGCGGACCCGATCCAGCGTCTCGCGATCCGCATGC
>Ga0326727_10022392_pt1 | contig 12219 bp, 13 predicted proteins | sample MB2enrmetagenome_FD_207643 | JGI IMG/M metagenome (GOLD analysis project Ga0326727, IMG submission 207643) | Lab enriched peat soil microbial communities from McLean, Ithaca, NY, United States - MB29MY | ecosystem: Environmental > Terrestrial > Soil > Wetlands > Peat | place: USA: New York... | reverse complement strand
TGGTGAGCCGCCTGGTGGGGCAGCCAATCCTGGCTGCAGTCGGCTTTCAGCCGGCTCAACGCCGCTGATGCGGCGCGCTCGACAGCTTGCCAGGAAGGTCTTCATCTGCTAGAACAGGATCATGCTTTCCAAGTACCTTCGAGCCGCGATGCACGGGGCCAAATACGAGCCGTTGGAAGAGGGTGGGTGGTACGGCTGCATACCGGGATTTGAAGGAGTTTGGGCAGATGCGGCTACCGTGGAGGAGTGCCGGGATGAACTCGAAGAGGTACTCGAGGGATGGTTGCTTTTCCGCTTGTCGCACCAGTTGCCTGTGCCGATTGCCGATGGGATTGACCTCGTGGTGCGCGAGGTTGCCTGATGCCGCGGATCGGACCGATCCGGCGCAAGGATTTCTTAGCTTGCCTTCGGCAAATGGGATTTGAAGGTCCTTTCGCCGGAGGCAAGCACCAGATCATGCGGAGGGGCACGCAAACGATTCGGGTACCGAACCCGCACAGGGGAGATATCGGCACGGACTTTTGGTCAGGATTCTTCGCGATGGCGGCATCGATCGCGTAGAGTGGGAGCGATTGTAGACCTTTTGTGCAACTGGCCCCCATGCTGGGAAGCATTATCCACTCGCATCAATACTTCAAAACGATTCCATAAAGACAATCTATCGGGAAAACGTTGATCCAAGGGGGATCGATCGTTCACAATCAAGCATTACGGCTTAAGGGGGGAAGTTCCGGCTTGCCTCCGGAGCCTCAAATACTATGACAAAATACAAACTCGAATACATTTGGCTTGACGGCAAACAGCCGGTTCCCGATCTGCGCGGCAAGACTCTTATCAAGGCATTTGAGCAGCCGCCCACCCTGGCCGACGTTCCCAATTGGGGTTTTGACGGCAGCTCTACCATGCAGGCTGAGGGCAAAAGCTCCGACTGCATTCTGAAACCCGTGGCGCTCTATCCCGATGCCGGCCGCAAGAACGGTTATATCGTGCTGAGCGAGGTCATGCACCCCGACGGTACGCCGCATTCGACCAACGCCCGCGCGACGATCGAAGACGATCCCGACTTTTGGGTTGGTCTTGAGCAGGAGTACTTCCTGTATCAGGACGGGCGTCCGCTGGGCTTCCCGGAAAACGGCTATCCCACCACTCCGCAGGGTCCGTATTACTGCGGCGTCGGCTACAAGAACATGGGCAGCCTGGCACGCCAGATCGTGGAAGAACACCTGGACCTGTGCCATGCCGCCGGCATCAACCACGAAGGTATCAACGCCGAAGTGGCGAAAGGCCAGTGGGAATTCCAGATCTTCGCCAAAGGCTCGAAGAAGGCCGCCGACGACACCTGGACGGCACGCTATCTGATGATGCGGCTGTGCGAGAAATACAAGGTCGACGTGCAGTTGCACTGCAAGCCCATCAAGGGCGACTGGAACGGAAGCGGCATGCACTGCAACTTCTCGACGAAGTACCTCCGCGAAGTGGGCGGCAAAGATTATTTCGAAGCCCTGATGAAGGCGTTTGAGGCGAACGTCGCCGAGCACATCGCGGTCTATGGCCCGGATAACCACCTGCGCTTGACCGGTCTGCACGAGACGCAAGCCATCGACAAGTTCAGCTATGGTCTCTCCGATCGCGGCGCGTCGGTCCGTATGCCGGTGAACTTCATCAAGAATGGTTACAAGGGCTATCTGGAAGATCGCCGGCCCAACTCCGAAGGCGACCCCTACCAGATCGTCTCGCGCATTCTCAAGACGATCAACAGCGTTCCTAAGGCTGCCGCAACGGCTGCGTAGCCGAAAGCCAGAAATCAGGTGGAGTAGGCTTTTGGCCTGCTCGCGGCGCGAAGCGACGCGGTGCAGAATCCGGTCGCGCTGATCGCTGCCCGCTGAAAGCCCGGACCGGAAATCTTGGTTGCGCCTATGCGGCCCTGCGGGGCGGTCCCCCATAGGCGCTAGAATAAGGGCCATCACTCCGCCGAGCGCCGCGGCTCACTAGTCGCCATGTTAAGTCCCCGTGGATAGTGGACCGTTGTACGACCAGAGCGGGGGGACTGGTAATCCTTGGCGATAAAGGAGGCCCGGTGGGTCCCACTTTCCGGTAATGCGGTCTTCTTGCCCCGACCCAGCGGAATGTCCGCAAGCCTGCGCGCCGGGCTTTGACCTCATGAGCCCTGCTCCTGTTTCTCCATGATTTCCAGTGCCTTTCTCTTTAGGCCGGGAAGGTCGCGCACGACAACCTCCCAAACGGCTTCGAGGTCAATCCCGAAATACTGATGGACGAGCACGTTCCGGAAGCCCACGGCATCGGACCAGATTTCATCCTCGTGAGAAGCACGAAAGGCGTCAGAAAGTCCGCGGCAGGCTTCGCCCACAATTTCGAGGTGGTGAAGAGTCCACACCCGGATTAATTCGTTTTCGTCGAAAACGGTTCGGCCTCGATCAGTATATTTCTCAATCTGTTCGATCGCCTCGATGATGTCCAAGAGACGGAGCCGGTCATCTCTCATAGAGGCAATGCATCGCGAAGGACGGTATCTCGTACTCGGTCACGTAGGCCGCGTGACGAAACCACGTCAACTTTCAGCGCCAGGAGTTGCTCGAGCTTTCGCTGTAGTCTAACAAGGTCAAGGAGACTGCGCCCAGGCGCGAGGTCTACCAGAAGGTCCAAATCGCTCTTGGAATCGGAACTGCCTCTAGCTACAGAGCCAAACACGCGCACGTTGACGGCGCCGCATTCCGCGGCGAGCCGTAGGATGCCTCCCCGGCAGTTTGTGCGAAGTTCTTCGAGCGTCATGCCTCAACTATTGTATCCGGTGGCACGATCATAGATCCTGTGTTATTGCGCATCCGGAAGTCAACGGGTTTCACGAATCCGCCCTGCCGCGGGATGCCGCGGTCACCAGCGTCCGCCCACTCGACGCGATGTGCATTTCCTTCCATAACCAACCAGACGGTCCAGTTTACGATAACGCGGCCAGAATCGGGTCTTGAGGCGGAGATCTGTGCCCGGCTGGGGGTTGGTATCGTTAAGAGTCTATGGACAGCAGAGCAATTGCCCTCCTCTTGATCATCGCGGCGCAACTGGCCAGGGCACATCTACCTGGATAAAAGACAGATCGTCAACGTCCGGTACTATTCGCCGCGTAATTGAAGGAGGACCTGAAAATAACATGCGGACCTGTTCTCGCATCCGTCGTGTTGCTGGCATCGTCTGCGTTTGCACAGACGCTCGGTCGGGTACGCTTGTGTTAATATTTCGACCGAAGGTGTGAAATGATCGCTGAGAAGTTTTGCTCGAAATGCGGATTCGAACATCAGGACTTGGAGCGATTTTGTTCTGGATGTGGGGCGTTGCGTGTGGGATCTTCTGTTTCCGAGCCAATCGCCGCAAAAGGGACACGTTCTCTGCAAAGTGGATAGTGGGTCTTCTCGCCGTGGCCATTGGCGTCGTCGTGATCGCCGCGTTGACAAGCTCTTCAACAAGCTCTGTTCCCAAAGACCCACACGGACCCGCTTGGCACCACGCGAAAGACCGTATGGACCTAGCGGCGTACAAGTACATCGATTCCGGCCTAGCTGACAAGTACGGTTCTTCAACTGAGAGAGTGAACGCTTATGCCGTTGCGCAGTGTGCAGGAGCAATAGAGGACGCCAGCCGGGAAGAAGCGGCGCGTCCACACACACCCGTTTTGGACCCGGTACCGGCGAACCCGAACTTTCACGACCCGGACCACGAAGAGACGCGACGCATGTTGGAGCACACTAGAAAGTTGCTCGATGAACAAGGGCAACATTGAGTCGGCTGATGTTGGAGATTGTAGACGTGTGGTGAGGTCGCGGGCGCTAATCTTACGCCCGTCCATGGGCCAACAGAGCCCAATGGGCAGCTTCTGGCGCGGCGCGGGCGATGGAAACTACCAGGGCAAAAAGGAAACCCTCTGGAAAAGCTCTCCAGAGGGTTTGAAAGGGTTCGTGCCTGCTTTGGGGCTACCCTGGAAACGCTGATAAATCAGCACTTACGCGGAAGTTGAAATTTCCAAAACTCAAATCCGTAGAAGCACGGCCTTTTCGCCAGAACGCTCGTGCTCCTCGAAGGCGAAACCCAGGAGCAATACGACAAAATCCTGGCCCGCTTCTTCGATGAACACAAGCCCGACGGCCCCACCGAGGAGCATCTCGTCCGCCATCTGGCCGACCTCGAATGGCGCATCTCGCGCATTCCCAACCTGGAGGCGGGCGCCATCCAAGCCGATCCCAAAAACGCCGCCAACGCCGTGGGAACCTTCGGCATGTACTCCAAGCTAGGGCAAGGGCGGGCCGGATGCGCGGAAGGTCATTGTGGACCCGGCCTGGAATCGGATGTTCACGCTACCTGACTGGTAGCAGCCTGTCGTGCAAGCCGAAAATGGCCACGGATGCACACGGATTTTGTTGATCCGTGTTTATGGGTGTTTATACGGGCCCCGGGTTTTTTCTCAGCTCAAACTGGCCGCTTTCCGCGGCGGTTCTTTTTCACTCGCAGGCTCCAGGCGGCGCGGAGAGCGCCTTGCAGAATGTCCTCGTCCGCTTGGGCTAGGCGAATGTGAGTCGCGCCATTTCGTCCCCAGCCCCCTGCGACGGGAAGAAAGATGCCGGGCTGCGTCTCAATGAACTCCGCCTGTTGCTCGGGACTTAACATCAGGTTGCCATATCCCAGATGCTGCGACGCTAGCGTGGCAAAGATGCGGCCGCCCACACGAAAATCGGCGGCTCCCATATGCGAGCCTTCCTCCGCGCCTTCCAGGCTGAGCGCAATGCGCCGGAAATCGGCGATGGTCACGACCCTTTCAGAATACCCCGGCGTCGGTCTCGGAATCGAACAGTTGATTCCGCTGTGCGGCGATGGCCCGGTCTAATTCCATGAAGCGGTCGCGGTCCGCCCAGTGGGTGTAATCGAAGTATCCGCCCAGAGAGCGCCATTCGCTCGGGGGCACCTTCTCTAAGCGTGAGCAGCTTTCATACGACCGCTGGTGGGACCGCGCTTCATGGGATCGCCGCGCGCCCAGTTCGTGCGATCGAGCCAGTTCCTGGAGTAAAGAGATTGCCGCGTCGGAGCTGCCATAGGACTCGGAAATGACGAGGCCATCAAACAAATACCCTACCAGCGGGGTTGCCCCGTGAGGCGCTTCGTTATTGGTTATCGGACTAAACACGATCTTTCTCCAAAAGAGATTTGTCCCGATAGTAGCATCTGAAGGGTTTTTCAAGTACGTCTTTTATTACGTATCGAGTACCCGATTTTTACCTAGGTAAGGCGTGGGAGGGCTGAATTTGCTTATTGACATATGGCATTGCCCGCGTCAGGGAAGGCAAGGAAAGTAATGCTGGCGGGCGGAAGCTGCAGCGAGCCCGCGGGCGTGGGCTCGGCTGTGAGTTCGGGAAGCCGGTCATGGTCCCCAAGGCCCAGTTCGCGGCCATTCAGCTCTACTTTGGTATTCAGGAGGTTCCGTGCCGTTAAGGTGTACCGCCCGGAACGGCCCGAAGTGGCGAGCACATGCGGGGCGTCCCGGTCGGTATTGATCGCCAGCACGGCGACGCCGCCCGACTGGCCGCGCAGGCAATGCGCGTAAAGGTGTACGGCGGTTTGCGAGGATTCCGCGTTCAACACGGTCGTGCCCATGAGTTTCCGCCACAACAGAGCGGACCAATAATTGGGGCGGGGCGTCAGGGTGGTTTCATCGATCAGGCCGTAATCGCTGGCTGCCAGGGTGTTGTGTGCCACCACCTGCACACCACGCCTGGCCAGACGGCCAAGCTGATCGAGATAGCGAAAACTGTCGATGAAAGTGGAAGCCCAGGGATTGCCTCCACAGGCGGTTTCGCCGGTCTCGGTCAGCCACATGGGCTTGCCGGGTTCGTAGCGGTCACGTAGCGCAGCGTAGAAGGCCTGGTCGCGATCCGTGCGCGAAAGCCAGGCCTCGGACAGCGCGGCATCGGGAGTCGTTGACATGGCTCCGCCCAAGCTGCCGCAGCGCTCGGAAACGCCTCCGTAGAAATGGTGGGAGAAAGCGTCTATGCCATGGACTGTGGCTTTGAGCATGTCCTCGGTCTTCAGCAGGGAAAAGGTCGGCGCCATGGGGAAGGCTTCTCCAATTGATCCGGGGCCGAGGATCAACATCTCCGGGGCGGTTTTTTGGGCGAAGGCGCGGAAGACGGCGAAATCGCGTCCGTAGGCCGCCGCATCGTAACCTTTCGGCGCGCCGCCCACGGCCGCGAAGGTGGGCTCGTTGAAGAATTCGGCGGCTGCGATACGGCCTCCAGCCTGGTGGCTGAAGGCGACAAGCTTTTGCGCCTGGTCAGGCGTCCACACGCCGTCCGGCTCACGCACGCCCTGGCTTACGGCGAACGAGGTGACGAGTAGGGCATCGGCTGCGCGGGAGAATTCGATGGCGCTACGCCATTGCGCGCGGGTGAGCACGCCGCCGAAGCCTGCTGGTGGATTGGCGGGCGGCGGGTCGTCGGAATCGTGGAAATAGGTGGAGTTGGCCCAGGTGCCGGAGACGCGCACGTAGGAGGGTCCCAGGGCAGCCGCGAGGCGGCGCAGACGCGGGTTCGCGAAATCGGTGGGGGGACGGGCGCGAAACAGGGCCGGATTGATGCCCGGCGTAGATAGCTGGGTCGGCGGCGGGGCTTCAGGGGCTGTTGGGGCCGATTTGGCATAAGGCGCCCAGAAGCGTCCTCCGGTGACTTCGACCATTTCGACGTTGAAGGATTGGAATCGTTCGTCGACGACGGCTACGCGCCGCATTTTCGCGGGAGCAATGGCAATGGGGTCGGCGGCGAAGGCGTGGATAGCGGCGATGAGAAGGCAGAAGGCAGACCACACAAAACGATGGTCTGCTCCACGGTTTAGGTTCATGACAGTCGTATTCTATATGACGCCGGCGAGGGCCAGGGCTTTGCGGGTGATGGTGGTGAGGGGGATGGACGGATCGGCGGCGTGAAGCCAGGCGGTTCCTTTGGGGGCGCGTTTGAGGCCGCCGGTAAAGACGTTCACTTCGAAGGTAGTGTGGACGATGGTGTGGCGAAAGCTTCCGTGAGGGCGGAGGTGGGAGAGCGAGGGCAGGTCGGTGAGCTCGGGGAGTTCCCAGAAGCCGGCCATGCGCGCGGCATCGGCGGGACGCTGGCGCAGCAGCACTCGATCGCCGTGCGAGACCACGGCAACGGAGAGAGCATCCTGGCGTGGTTGGTGGCGTTTGATTTTGATGGGGAGCTCGCCGGCGCGCCCGCCGGCGTGGGCGGCGCACTGGCTTTGTACCGGGCAAAGCAGGCAACGAGGGTTGCGCGGCAGACAGAGGGTGGCGCCGAGCTCCATCACAGCCTGGTTGAAATCGCCGGGATGGCGGGGATCGAGGGCTTCCTGCGCCAGTATCTGGAAACGGCGGCGGATCACCGGCGAGCCGATATCGCCGTCATCGTTATGGACGCGTGCCAGCACGCGAAGGACATTGCCGTCTACCGCTGCGTACGGCAGATCGAAGGCGATACTGGCCACGGCGGCGGCGGTGTAATCGCCGATGCCGGGGAGCCGGCGAATGCATGGGTGGTCCGCGGGGAAGGCGCCGGCTTCGGCGATTTTTTGTGCGGCACGCTGCATGTTGCGGGCGCGGGAATAGTAGCCGAGGCCGGCCCACATCGCCAGCACTTCGGATTCAGGGGCTGAGGCGAGAGCGGCGGCGTCAGGGAACCTGCGCAGAAACGCGTGGTAGTAGGGCAGGACGGTTTCGACGCGGGTCTGCTGGAGCATGATTTCAGATAACCAGATCTTATATGGGTCGCGGGTGTTACGCCACGGGAGATCGCGGCGCGAGGCACGGTACCAGCGCAGCAGGAGTTTGCGGAACTGGCTGACGGAGGTCACAACACGGGAAGGATTTCTACGAACTCGGCGATGACGCGGTAACGCGCCTCGAACTCATTGGGATCCAGCTCAAAGGCTTGGAATTCAGGATTGAGCGGCTCCAGGCGGATAGTCTCGTTCTGCCAATCGTACTCGGGATGGCGGCTCTTTTGGCTGGTGTAGCGCTTGATGGTGAAGGCGCTGGTGGAACCGGCCGACTTGATTTCCTGGATCAGCAGGCGCTTCGCCTGGCGCGAGCCGATGACCGGCGCGCGGAAGATGCAATAGCTGCCATCGGGGATCAACGGCTCCATGGAACGGCCGACTACCTGCGCGATGAACATGCCTTCGGTGAGGCGGAGGCCTTCCGGCGCGCGAACCCAGTCCAGTTCCTCGACTTCGGCGTCTTCGCCGAAACGCGTGGCCGCGGCGCGCAGCGAATAGAGCGGGAGGTGGGTGAGGTAGGGGCGAACCTGCGCGTCGACGTGGGCGTCGAAGAGGCGCTGGAGGGTGCGGGAGGGATTGGCTACAGCGACGGCCTCGCGGTCGCCGATACGGAGCAGACCGGAGAGGCTGTCTTCAAGAGAAAGGAGGAAGGCTTCCGCGCCCATTTCCCGGATGCGCAGTTGGAAATCGTCTGCGAGACAGGCCAGATACTCCTGGTCGTCTTCATCGGCACCCAGGGCGTCCCAATCCTGGCGCAGCTTGATTTGCAAATCGTTAGTGGAGGGATCGAAGAGAAAGATGCCGACGGGGGTGAGGGGGTGTCCGGGGAGGGCCAGGCTCACGATAGAAAACTGGCAGCGGCGTCCGCTGGAGATGGGAGTCGCCGTGGCCGGGGGCATGATTAGAGAATAGCGCGGGAGGCTACTTGGAGGAATTTAATTCGGCGCCGGTGGGGCTCGGATAGTACCCTGAACGGTACCGGATCTTGACCGTGGGCAGGCTGGGTACGGTGACTTTTATGCGCCGGTAATCGGCAGGCGAGAACTTTTGCCCGGAGGTGGAGGGGATGTACCGAATGATGTACTGGGTGGTGACTTCACCCGCGATATGCCCGACGGCCTTGATGATGCCGTTGGAAAGTTCGGCCGCATAGCCTCCGGTACCGACTTTATAAGCGTAGTTTCCTTCGTCGGATGGCGTGGACAGATAGCCCGAGACATCCTGGTAGAGGTTGTTGAGAGGAACCTCGACGCGCCCGCCGGTCTGTTCGGTGAGGGCGGTGAGGTTCTCTTCCCCGTCGCTGGCGAAACCGAAGGCGGCGGTGCTGACGGCGTAGATGGTGACCAGATTGCGTTGCGCCAGTTCCAGAACTTCCGGCAGGCTGTGCTTGCTGGCGGTGTCGTGGCCGTCGCCGATGATGACTATGACGCGCCGCGGCTCATAGGGCTCGCCCTGAATCACGCTGCGCATGGTGCAGGATTTGTAGATGGCGTCGAATAAGGCCGCGCCGCCGCCGGGTTTGAATTTCTGGATCTTCTGCACCATGGTTTCCGGATCGTTGGTGGTGTTGACGGTGAGTTCGGCGTCGGTGCCGTAGGTGATCAGGTAGCCGTTGTAGCGCTTGTCGCCGGGCAGGAGGCCCTGAATCAGTTCAATGGCGGCGTCCTGGTAGATCGGCCAGTGGTTCTTCATGTTGTTGCTCATGTCGAGCAAAAAGCCTACAACCACGGGCTGGCTGTGCTCGCGGGAGAAGTAGTCGATTTTCTGCTCTTCGCCTTCGTCAAAGATGCGGAAATCCCTGGCGTCGAGGTTGGAGACGAAGCGGCCTTTGTCGTCGGTAACGGTTACCGGGACGAGCACCTCGCGAGCCTCCGTTCTGAACGACGGCTGCGTCTGGGCCAGGCACAGGATGGCGGTGAAAGCAAATAGGACAACCCGTTTCAGCACGATACTCCTATGGTAACCCGGACGGAGGAATGGGGGATAAGGTTGCTTTGGAGTGCTGCGGCTGCTGCGCAGCCGGGCAGACCACACAAGGCGATGGTCTGCCCCACGGGAGCAGGCCAATTCTGGGCAGGGGAAGATGGGTGTTGTAAACTGATCGCTGTTCATGAGAGTTTTGGCAGCTTTGACGGTGTGCCTTGCGGCTTACGCCCAGGCGCCTTCCGCGGACCTTTTCGTTTCTCCCGGCGGCAACGATGCTTGGAGCGGCAGCCTGCCTGCGCCCAACACGGCGGATACGGATGGGCCGTTAGCATCGTTGGCGCGGGCGCAGGCGGTATTGCGGGAATTGCGCAAGGCGAAGCCGGACCAGGCCCGCACGGTGATGCTGCGCGGGGGAACTTACTATCTTCCGGCAACCCTTTCATTCACTCAATTGGATTCGGGCGTGGCGAATTTTCCGACGACCTGGCGAAATTATCCAGGCGAGACTCCCGTCATCAGCGGGGGAGTGGTGGCGCCCAAGGGTTGGAAACATGTGGCCGGCGCTCTTTGGCAGGTCCAGTTGCCGGCTGCTACCCAACCGTTCGAAGCGCTGTTTTATAACGGCCAGCGGCGGCTGCGGGCGCGGGTAGGGGCGGGCTTTCTGCGCATCGCAGCCGAAGTTCCGGCTAAGGGAGAGAATGCGGGGTGTCCAGCGATTGCCCGGTCCGGACATCCGTCGCAAGCCAAGTGCCTGGACCGGTTCGTCTACGATGCCGCGGATCCCATCGCGAATTGGGCCAACCTCCATGCCAGCGACACCGCTTGCCCTGCGTCGCCGAATCCGTATCCGGTGGGCGATATCGAGGCGATCCTGTTCAATACCTCAACCGTGGATGTGCTGCGGGTGAGCTGCGTGGATACGGCCAAACACATGATTTACTTTGTAGCCAACGCCCGGGGCGATTCCGATCAATACGATTCTTACGGACCGGTGGCCGGCCATCGTTACATCGTCGAGAACGCCAAGAACGCCTTCGACGCCGCGCGCGAAGCCGGGCAGACGGGTCTGTGGTTTCTGGACCGCGCGACTGCGCCCTGGACGCTCAATTACCTGGCGAATCGCGGTGAGAATCCTAATGCGGATGCGGTGGTGATCCCGCAGGTGCAGCCGGTGAGTCCGGTGGGAGGAAGTTTGTTATCGGCGGTGTACCTGGATTACGTGGACTTCAACGGCATTACTTTCGAGATGGATAATTTTGTGCCGCCGGCCATGGGATTCAACAACGACGAGATCTCGGGCGACACGCTGCCCGAAGCGATCGATTGCATCAGTTGCAAGCACGTGACCTTCGATGGCGTGACGGTGCGCGACACTTCTGCTTCGGGCATCCGGTTCACTTCGGGCGCCGGCGATATCGATCGCGTGCCGACGGATCTGAAGATTGTCAATTCGGTGTTTTACGATATCGGGGCGAGCGGCATCCGGATCGGCTCGCATCCGCGGGTGGGCGACCGGTGGAACCACGTGGTGCAGTACGTCACGCTGGAGAATAATGTCGTGCAAGGGTATTCCCGGGTGTTCGCGGGCGGCGCCGGGATTGCGATGTCGAACGGCCACGATGTGACGATTGTGCACAACGATGTCAGCGACGGGTATGCGAGCGGGATTTCGATTTGCCAGAACGGCTGCGGCGCGCACGACGGCGATGGCTATAACATGCTGGTCGAGTACAACCGGATACGGGACATTGCGCGGGGCGCGGGGATTTATTTCAGCACCGGCGACCGGACCGGGACCGGGGTGAACAACAAGATTCTGAACAACTCGATTCATGATGTGACGGGGTTCGGCATCTGGCTGGACGACTATTCGGCTGAGATCGACGTGGAAAACAACGCAGTGTCGCGGGTGGCGAAGCCGGCTGTGGAGAACGCCCAGGAGCCTCCCAAGGGGGCGCGTCCGAATACGCTGCGGAATAACGGTCCGGAGGTTTCCACTCAGGGCGCGGGCCTGGTGCGGCGGCTGAGTGCGCCGGCGAAGGTGCCCGGCACCTGGCCGGCTTCCAGCGGGAACTTCTGATGGGTGCGCTGCTGACGATGGCCGCCGCTTTCGGGGAACTGGCCGGCATGTTCGGCGGCGGGCTGCAGAATCCCGCGATTCAGTACTACACGCGCCCGGTGAGCGACCCGGTGTACGAATTGAATCGCAAGATCCAGTCAGGCGAGGTGCAGTTGAAATTCGCGGGAGGGAAGGGGTATCTGCCGTCGCTGCTGGAGGCTCTGAATGTGCCGGTGGAGTCGCAACTGGTGGTGTTTTCGAAGACCAGTTTGCTGGCGCGGCTGATCAGTCCGCCACATCCGCGCACGGTGTTCTTCAATGATTCGGTGGTGCTCACCTGGATTCCCGGCGAGCCGTTTGTGGAGTTCGCCGCACAGGACCCGCGGCAGGGAGTTATTTTTTACACGCTCGAC
>Ga0326727_10022391_pt1 | contig 12219 bp, 10 predicted proteins | sample MB2enrmetagenome_FD_207643 | JGI IMG/M metagenome (GOLD analysis project Ga0326727, IMG submission 207643) | Lab enriched peat soil microbial communities from McLean, Ithaca, NY, United States - MB29MY | ecosystem: Environmental > Terrestrial > Soil > Wetlands > Peat | place: USA: New York... | reverse complement strand
GAGGCCGCCGGAGTCTTTCAGCAGCAGCGGGTCGATCAGGTAAAAGTGAAATGAAGATATTCCTCACCATTCTCCTCGTATTGGCCGCAGGCGGGGGCGGTTGGTGGTATTGGGAAAAGACCCATGAGGATGACTTGAAATACGAGACCGGCACGGTGACGCGCGGCGACGTTACCCAGGTGGTGACGGCAACAGGCCAGTTGAACCCGGTCAAGACGGTTCAGGTTGGCAGCCAGATCTCTGGCAACATCCACAAGCTCTACGCCGATTTTAATTCCCAGGTGAAGGAAAACGAGGTGGTCGCGGAAATCGATCCCGCTCCCTACCTTGCGGCGATGCACCAGGCCGAGGCCAATGTCGCCTTTGCCGAGGCTGCGCTCGAACTCGCCCAACTGACCGCCAAACGAAAGGCGGAGCTGGTAAAGGAACACGCGGCGCCGCAGGCCGACCTCGACACGGCGGTGGCGAACCTCCACCAAGCCGAGGCGACGCTGCAAATCCAGCAGGCCAACGAGGAAAGCGCCAAGGTCAATCTCGACCATTGCACCATCACTTCGCCGGTCAATGGCCTCGTCATGGTTCGCAGCGTGGATGTCGGCCAGACGGTCGCGGCCTCGCTCAACGCGCCCATCCTCTTTACCGTCGCCAAGGACCTCACGAAGATGCAGATCGATGCGAGCGTCGCTGAGGCGGACATCGGCCAGGTCGAGGAGGGCCAGGCAGTCAATTTCACCGTGGATGCCTACCCATACCGGATATTCCATGGGATCGTGCGGCAGGTGCGCAACTCGCCTGTAACGGTCCAGAACGTGGTCACCTATGACACCGTCGTAGGCGTCAGTAACGATGACCTGAAACTCAAGCCCGGCATGACCGCGAATATCTCCGTTGTCATCGCCCAGCGCTTCAATGTTCTCAAGATTCCCAACGCCGCGCTCCGGTTTCGCCCGCCCTATGCCACTCCCAAGCTCGTTCCCATGGTCCCGGGCACTCCGCCCCCTGGCGCCGTGCGATCCCCCGCGCCTCGGGTGAAACAAAACGCGGGCCATACGATTTACGTGTTGCCGGACGGAAAGACCAAGCCGGTCCCGGTGCAGGTGCATCTGGGCATCAGCGACGGCATTTACACCGAGGTGCTCGACGGCCTCAGCGAAGACGACATCGTGGTCGACAGCCTCCTTTCGCCGAATCCCGCGCGCGCCGACGCGACCCCGGCGCGGCGCCCGTTCTAGCCTCGGACCCCGGCCCCGGAATGGCGCTCGATATTCTCTCATGACTCCTGTCATCGAATTGCGCAACCTTGAGCGGACCTACTCTTCCGGAGAGGTCCAGGTGCGCGCCGTCCGCGACGTTTCCCTAACCATCGGGCAGGGCGAATTCGTCGCGATCATGGGCGCCAGCGGCTCGGGAAAATCGACGATGATGAACACGCTCGGCTGCCTCGACCGGCCGACCGGTGGGACCTACCTCCTGGATGGCATCGACGTCTCGAAGCTTAACCGCGACGAACTGGCGGACATCCGCAACCGGAAGATCGGCTTTGTTTTCCAGGGCTTCAACCTCCTCTCGCGCACCTCCGCCATCGAGAACGTGGAGCTTCCCATGCTCTACTCCGGCAAGCGTCTCTCCGCCCGGCAGATGCGCGAGAAAGCGCTCGCCGCTCTCGAAATCGTCGGCCTCGCGAAGCGCTCCGGCCATCATCCCAACCAGCTCTCCGGCGGCCAGCAGCAGCGCGTCGCGATCGCCCGCGCCCTCTCCAACGAGCCGTCACTGCTCCTCGCCGACGAGCCCACCGGCAACCTCGATACCCAGACCAGCATCGAAATCATGGGCGTCTTCCAGAAGCTCAACGAGCAGGGCATTACCATCATCATGGTCACCCACGAGCTGGACATCGCCCATTACACAAAGCGCAACATCATCATGCGCGACGGCGAGGCCATCAGCGATACCCTGGTCGAGAACCGCCTCGTCGCCGCCGAGCAACTCCGCCTCCTCGAGGAGGCCCACCAAGCCGTGCATCTCGCCTGATGAAACTGGCCGCGACATTCCTCATGGCCTTGCGCGCCCTGCGCCGCAACAAGATGCGCACCGTGCTCACGATGCTCGGCATCATCATCGGCGTCGGAGCCGTGATCGCCATGGTTGCAATCGGCAACGGCGCAACCAGCCAGGTCGAGGACCAGATCGCGGCCCTGGGCCAAAACGTCGTCCTGGTCTTTGCTGGCAGCGTCACCTCCGGCGGCGTTCGCGCCGGCTGGGGAAACGCGGGGACGTTGAAGCCTCGCGACGCCGACGCCATCAAGCGCGAAATTCCAGACGCCATCGCCATCAGTCCGGAGGTCCGCACGAGCTGCCAGATTTCCTATGCCAGCCAGAACTGGTTTACCTCCATCATTGGCGAAGGCCCCGACTACTTCACCATTCGCAACTGGAATTTCACCGAGGGGACGTCGTTTACCGACCAGGATGTGCGCAGCTCGAACAAGGTGTGCATCATCGGCGCCACCATCCAGTTTCAACTCTTCGAGGACGAAGATCCCCTGGGCAAGATCCTCCGCATAAACGGCGTCCCGTTCACGATCGTCGGCGTGCTGGAATCCCGCGGCCTCTCCGTCCAGGGGCAGGACCAGGACGACCTCGTCGTCCTTCCCTACACCAGCGCGATGAAGCGCATCATGGGTGTCACCAACCTACGCACCATCAACATCGAGGCCTCCAGCCCAGACAAGATCGAGGTCGTCCAGGATCAGATCACCGATCTCCTCCGCCAGAAGCACAGGATCCAGGAGGATCACGACGACGACTTCACCATCCGCAACCAGCAGGAGTTCACCAAGGCCGCGACCGCCACCTCGCGCATCCTCACCATCCTCGTCGTATCCATCGCAAGCGTATCGCTGCTGGTCGGCGGCATCGGCATCATGAATATCATGCTGGTCAGCGTGACCGAGCGAACCCGCGAGATCGGCATTCGCATGGCCGTCGGCGCTCACGGCCGCGACATCCTCCTTCAATTCCTCATCGAGGCCACCAGCCTCAGTTCCATGGGCGGCGTCATCGGCATCGTGCTGGGCATGGGCGCCTCCAAGATCATCTCGCTGACCGCCCAATGGCCCACGCGCATCTCTCCTCTCTCCGTCCTGCTCTCCTTCATGTTCAGCGCCTGCGTCGGCATTTTCTTCGGCTTTTACCCGGCGAAAAAAGCCGCCGCGCTGGACCCGATTGAGGCGTTGCGCTACGAATAGGTGCGCTGGTTCGCACCGTCGCGCTGTGAAAACCCTCATCCTCGGCCTCGATTGCCTGGAACCCTCGCTGGTTGACCGCTGGCTCGGTGACCTGCCCACTTTCGCGCGTCTGCGCGCCGCCGGCATGTGGGGGCGCATGCGCAGTTGCGTGCCACCCATCACCGTTCCCGCATGGTCCTGCATGACCAGCAGCCAGGATCCCGGTTCGCTCGGCATATACGGCTTCCGCAATCGCACCGATCACACCTACAAGGGCCTCGGCTTTGCCACCGGCGATTGGGTGAAGGCCGACCGCCTCTGGGATATCCTTTCCGCCCGCGGGAAAACTTGCGCTGTCCTCGGCGTCCCCGGCACTTATCCCATCACCCGTCCCATCAATGGCCCAATGGTGAGCTGCTTCCTCACTCCGAGCCTCAAGAGCGAGTGGGCCTCGCCCCCCTCCTTCAAGGACGAGGTCGCCGCGCTGCTCGATGGCCGCGACTACCTCTTCGACGTCGCCAATTTCCGCAGCGCCGACAAGTTCCGCATCCTCGACGACATCCACGAGATGACGCGCCGCCGGTTCACCGTCGCGCGTGGCATGCTCGCCCATTACAACCCCGATTTCTTCATGATGGTGGAAATGGGCAGTGACCGCATTCATCACGGCTTCTGGCATTACATGGACACGAAGCACCGGAAATTCGAGGTCGGGAATCCGCTCCGAAACGCGATCCACGATTATTACGTCCTGCTAGACCGCGAGATCGCGAACCTCCTCGACGGCATCGATCTTTCGGCCACCAACATCCTCCTCATCTCCGACCATGGCGCGAAGCGGCTCGATGGAGGCATTTGCGTTAATGACTGGCTGCGCCGCGAAGGCTACCTCGTGCTGAAAACCAATCCCCTCCCCGGCACCCCGCCGGCCCGGGCCGATATCGACTGGTCCCGCACCCGCGCGTGGGGCGATGGCGGCTACTACGCTCGCATTTTTCTCAATGTCCAGGGCCGCGAGCCTGAGGGCATCGTCCCGGCCTCTGAGTACGAGAGCCTTTGTGCCGATCTCTCCCGCCGCCTTCGTGAAATCCCCGATGACCGCGGCCAACCTTTGCACACCGACGTGTGGACGCCACGCGAACTGTACCGCAACGTCAAAGGCGTCCCTCCCGACCTCATCGTCATCTTCGGCGATCTCACCTGGCGCGCCGTCGGCACTATGGGCTACGAGAGCCTTTACCTTTACGAAAACGACACCGGCCCCGACGAAGCCAACCACGCCCAATACGGCTTCTTCAATTGGACCGGTCCCGGCATTGCTCCCTCGCCCGTTCCTATCGATATCGACATCCTCGACGTGGCACCGACGGTCCTCAGCCGGATGAGCATCCCGATTCCTCCAGAGATGCTCGGCAAGGTCCTATAACCCCGCCACGAAACCACCCCCGGCTCTCACCCCGGAGGTGGCTCCCCGCATTCAGCTATTGCGGAGGTGGTGGCGGCGGGTTCCCGCCCTGATCGTTCGTCCCGCTTTGTCCCGGCCCATTGGGTGGTGTCTGGCCATCCGGCGGAGGTGGTGGCGGACCGTCCTGCTGGTTGCCTTGATTGCCCGATTGCCCGTTCTGGCCGCCCTGATGCCGGCGAGGCGGGCGCGGTCCGAGCAGGTCTTCGATGCTCAATGACGTGCTCCCGCTCTTGAGAAGCCCCCTGAGCGCCTGCGGCGCGTTATCGATCTCGCTCGCGTCAATGATTCCGTCATGGTTCGTATCGAGAGCACGGATCACAGGCGGCGGCCCATGATGGCGGCCCGGCCCTCCGCGCCCCCCGGGACCGTTTTGCGTGTTGGACCCGCTTTGCAAGCTGGTGCCATCCAGCTCCGGCGGCGGTGGAGGAGGCCCACCCGGGCCGCCTTGGTCATCCGGCGGCGGAGGCGGAGGCTCGTTCTGGTCCTGCCCGCCTCCCTGGTTCCCCCCCCCGTTATTCCCTCCATTTTGACGATGATGCCGCGCCCACGGCGGCGGCGGCCCGAGCAATTCCGGAATCGTTAATTGATTCGAACCGCTCTTTTCCAGCGTCCGCAGCGACTGCGCTGCATTGTCGATCTCGCTCGCATCGATAACGCCGTCGTGGTTCGTGTCGAGCGCCCGGATGATCGGCGGGAGCGGCGGACGGGGGGGCCGATTTCCTCCCTGGCCGCCTTGCCCGTTTCCCTCGTTTGGCCCGGGAGGGCCGTTATTATCGGGAGCCTGGCCGAACGCCGCGCCGGCGCACAGCGCCGCGCAAACGGCGAGCACTGCGACTCCCTTCCCTTTGGTACGATTGAATTGCTTTTTCATGATGATGTTTGGCGGACGATCCGCCCTTTGTTACCGAAGAATCTCGCACCCCTTTGTTAAGCAATTATCTGTGGCCGCCGGGAAAATTGTTAAGAAAGTGTAAAACTCTGGGCGTAAACACCCTTCTCTTTGATACGGTAGCCATATGAGCCAGGCAGACGCCTCCCGCCCCCGCGTGTTGCTGATCGATGACGACCGCAAGCTCTGCCGCCTCATCGCCGCCTACCTCCAGCCGCTCGGCTACGACGTCACCGCCGTCCATACCGGCCCGGAAGGCGTCGAACGCGCCGCCGAGCCGTGGCAGGCCGTGATCCTCGACCTGATGCTGCCCGGCATGGACGGCTTTGAAGTTCTCAAGCATATCCGCAAGACCAACGATGTCCCCGTCCTCATGCTCACCGCCCGCGGCGAGGAGGCCGACCGTATCGTCGGCCTGGAGATCGGCGCCGACGATTATCTCCCGAAAACCTTCTCCACCCGCGAACTCCTCGCCCGCCTCCGTGCCGTCATCCGCCGCAGCTCTCTGCGCACCGCCCATCCCGCCACCGGCGCCGACGCCCCCGAGCTCCTGGCTGGCCCGCTCCGCATGAATATCGGCGCCCGCGTTGTAACGCTCAAAGACGCCCCCCTTGATCTCACACCCGTTGAATTCGATCTCCTCGCTTGCCTCATGCGCGCCCGCGGCCGCGTCAAATCCCGCGAGCAGTTGCTTGAGGAAATTCGCGACCGCAACTACGAGGTCTTCGACCGCTCCATCGACGTCCACATTTCCGCCCTCCGCAAAAAACTCGGCGACGACCCCAAGTCGCCCCGATTCATCCGCACCGTCCGCACGGCCGGCTATCTTCTCATCGACCCCGACCGCCAATAGATCCCTTCACTGCGCGCAGCGCCAAATCACTTCTTACTTTTAACCTCTTACTTCTTACTTTCCTTTGCGTTCTCGTTTTCCACTTTCCGCGAAAATCCTCCTCTGGTTTTTTGCAAATCTCGTTCTCATCGGGATCGCCGCGCTCGTTTTCATCGAATTTGAATTTCACCTCGGCCCCGAATCGCTCCTCGGTGGCCGGGCCGCCCGCCGCATCGACGCCCTGGCGGAGCTCGTCAACGGCGAGATCAACTCCGAGCCTCCTGCCAAATGGGACCAGATCCTCGCCCGCGCAGGAAATCTCTACGGCCTCCGCCTGCTCGTTGCCGGCCCGGACGGTCGCCGGCTCGCAGGCGAAAATATCCCCTTGCCCGACGAGGTGCGCGTCCACCTCTTCCGGCCTCGCCCGCCCCAGCCGCCCGGTGGATGGGCTGGCAGCCGCCCGCACGCGCCCGATGACGCCGCGCCTCCACCCCCGCCGCCGCTCATGGATCAGCCGGCTCCGCCACAGGATCGACCTGGTCCTCCACCCGGTCGCGGACGCGAGCGCCGGATGGTTCATACCGACCGTCCCACGCGCTACTGGCTTCTCGTCGCCATCGAGGCTCCGGCTCCAGCGCTTCTTCTCAGGCCCGATCTGCGCGCCGGCCCAAATCCGCCGCTGACCCTCATCGCCATGTCCGATTCCATCGGCCTCGGCGGCCTCGTCCTCGATTTCACCCCGTGGATCGCTGCCGCCGGCGCCATCGTACTTTTCTCGCTCCTCTTCTGGCTGCCGCTCGTCCGTGGAATTACCCGCTCCCTCCGCCAGATGACCGACGCCACCGCCCGGGTTGCCGAAGGCCGCTTCGATATCCGCGTCCCCGCCACCCGCCGCGACGAGCTCGGCCTCCTCGCCGCCTCGATCAATCAAATGGCCGAACGCCTCTCCGGCTTCGTCAATGGCCAGAAGCGGTTCCTCGGCGACATCGCCCATGAGCTCTGCTCGCCACTTGCTCGCGCGCAGGTCGCCCTCGGCATCATGGAGCAGCAGATGAGCCCCGGCTCGCTCGTCGATCTGCGCGAGGAGGTCCAGCAAATGTCTTCCCTTGTCAATGAGCTGCTCTCCTTCTCCAAGGCTTCCCTCGCCTCCGGCCGCATCAAGCTCGAACCCGTCTCCCTCCGCTCCATCCTCGAGCGCGCCGTCGAACGCGAGAACCTCGCAGCCACCGTCCAGACCTTCGTTGCAAATGACCTCCTCGCGCTGGCCGACCCCGACCTCCTCTGCCGAGCCATCTCCAATATCCTCCGCAACGCCGTCAAATACGCCGGCCATGCCGGCCCCGTCGAAGCTGCCGCCGAGCGCAAGGGTGGCGACGTCATCCTCACCATCTCCGACGACGGCCCCGGTGTCCCGGAGGAGGCGCTCCCGCAAATCTTCGATCCTTTCTACCGCGTCGATGTCTCCCGCACCCGAGAGACCGGTGGCGCCGGCCTCGGCCTTGCCATTGTGAAAACCTGCGTCGAGTCCTGCGGCGGCCGCGTGACCTGCCACAACCGCCAGCCCCACGGCCTGGCCGTGGTCATCACCCTCGCCGCCGGCTGAGAACGCGATTCAATTCCGCATTTCGAATCTTCTCCGGCAGCCGTATGCTTGCGCACCCATGTCCAAGCTGACGCTCAACCGGGTCTTTGCCCTCAGCCTCGTTTGCCTGCTTGCGGCGCTTTCGCTTCTCTTCTGGCTCGTCTTCCACGGTCTGCAAACCGCCCTCCTCACCAGCGCCGAGCACGCCCGCGACCGCAATAGCGCCACCATCGGCTCGAGCGTAACCGATTACCTCACCCAGGCTCCGGCCGCTGTCGATCACTTTGAGAGTCTCCTTCAGGCCGGTCTTATGCGCCTCTCCAGTCCGCGCTCCCTTCGCGACAGCCTGCTCGCCGTTCTCCTTGAGAACAGCGACGTCTCGGAAGCCACTTTCACGTTCGCAAGGCGCACCGGCTTTGACGCAAAGGGTTATTCCGTCATCGATCCCTCCACCGTCGGCCAGGTCACTCTCTTCCGGGCCCGCAAGTCCTCGGGCTTCGTCCACCGGGTCACATGGTATCAGGACGGCCATTTCCTCTCCGTCCGCACGCATTTGTACTTCGATGGTCACGATTCCCCCACCGAGACCCCGGACGTCGCTCCCAATCCCGCCTCTCATCTTACCTTCATCAGCCCGGCACGCCGCCAATTCGAGCATCAGCTCCTCTGGACGGACATCCATTGGTCCGGGGTCGACGCCGCACTGCCCGCCGCGGAGCAGCGCGTCGAGGTCAGCGTCCAGAAATCCATCGATAATCCTCCCGGCCAGTTCGCCGGCGTCCTCCGCATCGGCCTCTTCAAGGACGCCATCGACCGCGCCATCGACATGCCGTCCTCGGTCGATACCCAGACGCACACTATTTTCCTGTGCGACAGCGACGGCCACCTGGTCGCTCTCTCCGGTTCCAATCATTACGTCACCATCGGCGACGATGTCCGCGTCTCCCCGGACGACGCTCCTCTCCCGGTCGCCGCCGCCCTGCGACTCCCCATCCTCCATACCGTCACCGACTCGCATCCGCTGGTATCCGACCGCTTCGTCACCAGCGGGACCACGTTTCTCTGCACCTTTCGCGATCTGCCTGAAACCCAGGGCTGGATCGTCGGCATGGTCGTCCCGGAGAACGCCTACCTCGGCGATCTTCTGAAAATACGGACTCGTGTCGTCTGGGGCTCGCTGTTCCTCGCCATCGCCATCGCGTTCTTCGGCGGTATCGTCCTCCACTCGGTCTCCGCCGCCCATTCCATCATTGTCCGCGAATCGGCTCGGATGAATGACTTCGTCCTGGAGCCCTCCAGCAATTCATCCCGCTTTTCCGATATCAACCGTGTCCTCTCCAGCCTGGAGCGCGCCAAAACCGCCATGCGCTCCATGGGAAAATATGTTCCGCTCGACCTGGTCCGCCGCCTCTACCACCGCGGCGAGGAACCCCGCCTCGGTGGGGAAGCCACGGAATTGACGGTCCTGTTTACCGATATCCAAGGCTTCACCGCCTTCGCGGAGGCCTCGGACCCGGACGTCGTCGCCGACCGGCTGGGCGCCTACATGCACACCATGGCCACGGTCATCCAGCGCGAGCGCGGCACCATCGACAAATTCATCGGCGATTCCGTGATGGCCTTCTGGAATGCTCCCGAGCCCGTTCCCAGCCATGCCGGCTGCGCGTGCCGCGCCGCCCTCGCCTGCCGCGAAGCTCTTGCTACGCTCTATCGTTCGCCGGAATGGGCCGACCTCCCGGGATTCGAGACCCGTTACGGCCTCCATCATTGCGTCGCCTCGGTCGGCCACTTCGGCTCGCCGGAACGCTTCAATTACACCGCAATCGGCGACGGCATCAATCTGGCCTCCCGCCTCGAGAGCCTCAATAAACACTACGGCACCGCCATCATCGCCAGCGCCGGCCTTCGCGCCGCTGCGGGAGCTGATTTCCTCTTCCGCCACCTCGATCGCGTCGCGGTAAAGGGCAAAACCCAATGGCTCGATATCTATGAGCTGATCGGCGAATCGAGCGAACCGGTTCCCGCCGCGGTCCCCATCTACGAGCGCGCCCTCGCCGCGTGGTTCGAAGCCGATTTCCAGCGCGCCCTCGCCCTTGCCGAGACACTCCCGTCCGATCCGCCCGCCGTCTTCCTCGCAGAACGCTGCCGCCGTTTCCTCGCTACACCTCCCGTGCTCTGGGATGGCGTGTACGCATTCGATTCAAAGTAAGGCGCCCCTCCCCCGGGCATCGCGGGCAATTTCTCAAAAATAAAATTGCTGCATCGGGAATACATCCGGTTCCCACCTCCTCAGACGTTGGTACTCCATGAATCCAACTGTTTTTTGTCCCACGGTACACAGGATATGATGAGGAACCCGCTTTTCAATGCCGCTACGACCGGCTACCAATGGATCATTATTTTTGCCTCCTGGCTCCAATCGGTCTTTTTGCTCGTCATCCGATTGTATTGGGGCTGGCAATTCCACGTCACCGGCATGGGGAAACTCGGCAATATCCCCAAGGTCACCGGTTATTTTCAGAGTCTCGGCATTCCGCATCCCGGGCTGAACGCATATCTCGCCGGCAGCACCGAATGCTTCGGCGGCCTCTTTCTCCTGCTCGGTCTCGCCTCGCGCGTCAGCACGATTCCACTGATTTTTACCATGGTCGTCGCCTACCTCACCGCCAGCCCCGACGCGGTGAAACACATTTTCTCGAAGCCCGATGACTTCGTCACGGCGGATCCCTTCCTCTTCATGCTCACAGCAGTCATCGTCTTCCTCTTTGGCCCCGGTCTCTTTTCGGTCGACGGGTTGATCGGCCACTTCCTCAAGCGCAGCGCCGCAAAGGCGCCCGCCACGACTTGATTTCTATTTTCGGAAAAAAGCCATGGCTTCCCATCCAAACACTTTTGTCCACGCATGGACCGCTCGAGTGAGCGGTCGCTGACGCGGACAAATCCAGCAGCAAACCAGAGTTAACACTAATGAAAACATTGAATCACAAAGCACTCATCGCCGGCGCCGCGTTCGCCGGACTCATGACCGGAACCGCGGCCCGTCTTCACGCGGCCACGCCGTCGAACACCTTCGGCACGCACCTCATCCAGGGCAGCGCACTCGCCGACGACACCTCCGACAAGCACTCCTGCAAAGGGCAGAACGCCTGTAAAGGCAAGGGCGGTTGCAAAACCGGTGACAACGGCTGCAAGGGCCAGAACTCCTGCAAGGGCAAGGGCGGCTGCGCCACCGACGGCAGCAAAGCCTAACCCACCGTCAGTTACCGGGGACGGCCGCGAATAACTGTTCGCGGCCGTCTCTCGCCTTTCATAGTTTCATCGCTCATAATTTCCCCGACGATGCCAGCCAACCAATTTAACAACCACACCGACTATGGCATCGGCATCGGCCTCCGCGTTCCGCACTACCGCCATATCCTCGAGAAGAAACCGGTTGTCGATTGGTTCGAGATCATCTCGGAAAATTTCATGGTCGACGGCGGGCGCCCGCTCGAGGTCCTCGACACCATCCTCGAGCAATACCGCGTTGTGCAGCACGGCGTCTCGATGTATTTCGGCTCCGCGGACAAACCGAATCGCGAGCACCTCAAGCGCCTGCGGACCCTCGCGCGTCGCACCAAGACGCCGTGGCTCTCCGATCACTTATGCTGGGGCAGCGTGGACGGACGTTACACGCATGACTTACTCCCCATGCCTTATACTTTCTCCGTTGCCGAACATACCGCCTCAAAGATTCGGCAGGTCCGCGACTTTGTCGAAGTTCCCGTCTGCGTCGAGAATGTGAGCAGTTACACCGAGTTCCACCAATCGGAGATGACCGAGTGGGAATTTCTTACCGAGGTGGTGGAGAAGGCCGACTGCGGCATCCTTCTGGATGTTAATAACATCTATGTATCTTCGAAGAACCACGGCTTCGATCCTTACGAGTATCTTGATAACATCCCCCATGATCGTGTCGGCCAGATCCACATAGCCGGCCACACGAAGTTCAAGAAATACATCCTCGACACCCACGACCACCCGGTGCTCGATCCGGTCTGGAAACTTTACGCCCACGCGATCAAGCTCTGCGGACATACCGCGACGCTGCTCGAGTGGGACGATCGCATCCCGAGTTTTGACGAAGTCCACCATGAAGCCCTCAAAGCCACGCAATTCCTCGGCGAGCATACCGGCAAAGCCGCGCAGCTTGTTGCCGCCTAGGATCCGCTCGGTCGGCGATCT